>Ga0116127_1000295_pt1 | contig 49442 bp, 38 predicted proteins | sample June2015DPH_16_1_FD_89731 | JGI IMG/M metagenome (GOLD analysis project Ga0116127, IMG submission 89731) | Peatland microbial communities from SPRUCE experiment site at the Marcell Experimental Forest, Minnesota, USA - June2015DPH_16_100 | ecosystem: Environmental > Terrestrial > Soil > Wetlands... | reverse complement strand
TGCCACTGTTCATCCGTCAACAGCTTCTGCCGCTTCTTCATGACAGAAGCTCATCAGCTAACCCGCCTCACACGTAAGTACATGATCTGAGGCCGAACCTATTTATGAAACACGCCCTAGGAAGAATGGCAGGGCGAGAGTAAGACGAGGTGATTCCTATCTTGCCTCCTTATCGATCCCTTGCGTGCACTGGGCATCCACTATCGCTTCACAGTATCAATTGCATTCGGCAGGGTTGTTCGAAAGGGACTCCAGCTAAATATACTCCTTGAACAACTCTGGCGACGGCGCCGGGATCACGCCCTTGCCCACCAGCATCCCATCCTCGGCCGCGGCTTTGCAGCCCGCGCTCACCGCTGCCTGCACGCTCGATACGTCTCCGGCCATCACCACGAAGCCCTTGCCGCCCAGCGCCATGGCCAGGTGAATGCGCAACAGCGTTACGTTGGCCGACTTGATGGCCGCGTCTGCCACTTCAATGATGCTGGCCGCGGAAAACGTCTCCACCACCCCGATCGACTGCAGCTGGCCCGGATCGATCTCCACCGTCTGCGAGATGGCCTGCAGAACCGACGGGTGCACCCGCGCGATCTGCCGCCGCTCGATCAGCGATGCCCCGGCCACCGCCTGCCCCGCCGCCAGCGCCGCCTGCACGCTGGCAACATCACCGGCGACGACGATGAGAAACTTGCCCGAGCAGATGCTTCGCGCCAGCAGAAGCTTGACCGAGCCCGCCTTCAGCATCAGGTCTTCGGCCACCATTCCCGTCGCCACACTCGATAGCTCAATCAGCCCAATCGAATTGATTTCCGTCGCCACCCTGGCTCCTTCCGGCGTTGTTTTACGCCGTCAACCGCGCCCGCGATTCGTGTCTTACAGCGTCTTACCGCGCGTTCGACACGTCTTACACGCCTTGCGCCTCACATTCGCGCTGTCTTACAGACCCTTCCCGCCGCTTCACGCCTCAATCACCACCACGTCGCTGCCAACGGTCACGCGCCCACCGATGCTCGCATGAATCCGCGCCCCCAGCTTGCCTGTTTCCGGCGCAGCGATCAGGTCGCCCTCGCGCACGCGATCCCCGCTCTTGACCACTGCAACCGCAGCTGCGCCCGCGTGCTGCTTCAGCGGCAGCGTCACTCTCTGCGGCGTAAACGCATGGTCCTTGAGCGGACCTTCGTTGCGGTACTCGCCCAGTCCCAGCTTGGCGATCAGCCTCCGCATGGGCACGCGCCGGTACTCGCCCATCGGATGCGGCTCGATCGACTCCGGCGTCCCCTTCCACGTGAGCCCGCGCTCACGCGCCACAGGCTTCGACTGCACGCAAACCGTCTTCGGATCCAGATCTTCAGGGCACGCGAACATCGTGCACAGGTTGCACTCGCAGCAGTAGAGCGTTCCCGCGACCATCGCGTTGGCGCTCTCGGCGAATCCCAGCGACTGCATGGCGCGATGCGGCTCGATGGGATGCCCGAGCAGATAGCGCGGGCAGAACTCCGTGCAGAACCGGCACTGGTCGCACGCCGAGCGCCCGATCCTGGCCACGTGCATCCACGGCGCGTTGTGCCGCCGGATGAGCGCGTGCTCGGCCGGCAGCACGATAATCCCGCCCATCGTCTTGGTCACCGGCACGCTCAGGTCCGCGGCCGGCTTGGCCATCATCACCCCGCCCAGCAGCACGCCGAAGTTGTTCACCGTGGGCCCGCCCGCCGCATCGATCACCTCGCCGATGGTGATCCCCACCGGCACGCGCAACGTCACCGGCTCGGCCACCGCGCCCGCCACGGTCAGGTACTTGTGCGTCACCGGCCGGTCAAGCCCCATGTTCATCAGCGTCTCGATATTGGCGACGACAGCGTCCACGTCCTTGGGCAGGCCGCCCGGCGGAATCACGCGCCCGGTGACCATGTGCACCAGGATGAACTCGTCGCCCGCCGGATACACGTCCGGCAACGCCACCACCCGCACCCCCGCCGGCGCCTGCGCTTCCAGCGCGGCGATGATGTCGTGGTACTTCTCCTTGATGCCGATCACGCCTTCGCGCGCGCCCACCAGATGCATGGCCATTTCGAGGCCCCGCAGGAAGGGGACGGCATGATGGTGGAGTATCTCCTTGTCCTTATGCAGCAGCGGCTCGCACTCCGCCCCGTTGGCGATGGCCACCGAAACCTGCGTCCGCAGCTTCGCCGCCGTCGGAAACCCACCACCTCCGGCCCCAATAATGCCGAGTTCATCGATCCGGTCGATCGAGGGGCGTCCAAGAGACTGTGTGCCGGCGCTGCGTTCTGACCCGAGATTGCCTGTTTCTGGCGTCATAGATCAATAGATCTCTCAGAATCATCCAAAAGTAACGATTGACTCTGGCAGAAACTATATAGTATCATCCAATTTCAATCAAGATCATTCAACAATGAAATGTCTGATTGCAAATATCGGCGTCACCTCGTTCAAGTACCGTCTTCTGGAAATGCCGGAGGAAACCCTTCTGGCAAGAGGCCACGTCGAGCGGATTGGCCAGCCGGGCGGCGAGTGTGCCGATTACCCAGCCGCCATCCGCAAGTGCCTGGCGGAGATTGCAGGCGAAGGCAAGGCTCTCAAAGACCTATCTGAGATTGAGGCGGTCGGCTTCAAGGCCGTCCATGCCGGCCCGCTCAATGAGCCCCAGCTCATCGACGATGCCTTCCTCGCCGCCATGGAGGAATTCACGTTCCTCGCCCCCGCACACAACCCTCCTTACATCTCGGCCATTCAGGATTTTCGTAAGGAATTGCCGGGCGTTCCGCTGGTCGCGGTCATGGAACCCTTTCCGTATCGGTTCATGGACGAGGCGTCGACAACCTATGCCGTGCCCTACGAGTGGCGCACCGAGTTCGGCATCCGTCGCTATGGATTTCACGGCGCCACCCATCGATCAGCGAGTGAGCGAACACAGGCGCTTCTGAACCGAAAGAATCTGCGTCACATCAATTGCCACCTTGGCGGCAGTTCGAGTCTGGCTGCGTTTCACAACGGGGTCGCCGTGGACGTGAGCATGGGCGCGTCTCCGCAGTCCGGTCTTCCGCAGAGCAAGCGCGTCGGCGACATCGATGTCTTCGCCGTGCTGTACATGATGAAAAAGCTCGGTCTCGACCCGGACGCGATGGCGTCGCTCTTGGGTAGCCGGGCAGGGCTGGCGGGGATCAGCGGCGGCCCCAGCGATATGCGCGATCTCACCCAGGCCGCTGCAGCCGGCGACCACCGTTCCCGGCTTGCGATCGACGTATTTGTCCGCGCCATCCGCCATTATCTGGGCGCCTTCGTGCTTGAACTCGGCGGCGTCGACGCCATCACGTTTTCCGGCGGCATCGGCGAAAACAGCCCGGAGATCCGTGCCGCTGTTCTCAAAGACCTCGCAGCCTTCGGCGTCGAACTCGACGAAGAAGCCAACAAATCCGTCAAGGGCGAGGGCGAAATCTCCTCCCTTCGCTCCGTAGTCAAAGTTCTGGTCATTCCCGCCAACGAAGAGTCTATCGCCGCGCGCGAAACTTCAGCCGTGGTCAGCCGCGCTCGTGCCGCGGCGCAATCGTTGGCAGGGCAGGCAACATAGGGCAACACAGGATCGTTTATGGCAAGTGCAGCAAACTCGGTTTCCATTGACAGGTCGACGGTCGAGCGCATCGTCCGCCAGGTCGCGCTCGAATACTTGGGCCGCGACAAAAGCGGTACCGCGCCGGTCCTCACCGTGCAAACCTCCTCGCGTCACATGCACGTCTGCCGCGAAGATATTGACGTGCTCTTCGGACCCGGCTCGGATCTTACCTTCGACCGCCCGCTTTTCCAGGAAGGAAACTTCGCCGCCAAAGAGACGGTCACCATCGTCGGTCCACGTAGCCGCCTCATTTCGAACCTGCGCATTCTGGGGCCCATGCGCAAGCAATCGCAGGTCGAGCTCGCATTTACTGACGCCATCATGCTTGGCTTCAACGATCTGCCCGTGCGCCTCTCCGGCAACATCGCTGGCACGCCCGGCGCCGTCATCATCGGACCCAAGGGCGTCGTCGAGCTGAAGGAGGGCGTCATTCGCGCCGCCATCCACGTGCATATGAATCCCGACGAAGCCGCATACTTCGGCGTCAAGCAGGGCGACCTGATGAAGCTGCGCATCGGCGGGCCCTCTGGAGTCACCTTCGACAACGTTCATGTGCGCATCGATCCCACATCCCGCCTCAATGTCCACATGGACACCGATGAGGCGAACGCCTGCGGTCTGCATCTGACCAAGGACGTCGAGCTTTTCAAGTAACGCAAGAGCAGTGAAGTAACGCTACGCAACAAGAGAGGAAGCGATGAAACAAGCGCTTGGAATGATTGAGACAAAAGGCTTGGTCGCGTTGTTTGAGGCGACTGACGCCATGCTCAAATCAGCAAACGTGTCCTTCGCCGGCTGGCAGACCGTAGGAGCAGGTCTGGTCACCGCCTTCGTTGAAGGGGACGTGGCGGCCGTCAAAGCCGCTACGGACGCGGGCGCGGAAGCGGCATCCCGGATCGGCGAGGTGGTGAGCGTGCAAGTCATCTCACGGCCCCACGATGAGCTGCCGTCTTTCGCTCAACAGAACAAAACAGCAGCGAAGAAAGCCTGAAGGCTAACGCCTAAGAGCTGCGCTTCGAGGAGACAAGATGAGTCAAGCAATCGGATTGATCGAAACCAGAGGCATGGTCGGAATGGTGGAAGCGAGCGACGCCATGGTGAAAGCCGCCAGTGTGGAGCTCGTTAAAACCATGCAGATCGGCGGCGGCTACGTCACTGCCATCGTGCGCGGCGACGTGGGCAGCGTGCGCGCGGCGGTCGACGCGGGCGCAACTGCGGCCAAAGTGGTGGGTGAGCTGGTGTCGTCGCACGTGATTCCGCGGCCCCACGATGCGCTTGTCGAAAGCATGTTGAAGTAGTGAGGAACACGGAGAACGCACATGGCGAATGAAGCGGTTGGAATGATTGAAACCAAAGGGCTGGTAGCCCTGGTGCAGGCGACGGACGCGATGCTCAAAGCGGCCAGCGTCAAATTTGTGGGCTGGAACAAGGTCGGCAGCGGCCTTTGCTCGGTCTATGTCACCGGCGACGTGGGCTCGGTCCGCGCCGCGGTGGATGCGGGAGCCAGCGCAGCCCGAGCGGCCGGCGAAGTGCAAAGCGTGCATGTCATTGCGCGCCCGCACGATACGCTCAGCACCATATTGCCGAAGTAACCGCGGCGCACGAGGTGAAATGGCATGTTCATAGCAAAAGTCATCGGCAACGTTGTCTCCACGCAGAAGATCGCAAAGTTCTGCGGCATGAAGCTGCTCCTGATCCAGCCCTACATCAGCAGGGAGGGGAAGCTTCAAATCTCCGGCAGTTCCGTCGTAGCGGTCGATAGCGTGGGAGCCGGCGAAGGCGAGTGCGTATTGTTCACGCAAGGCAGTTCCGCGCGCCTAACCCCCGCAACAAAGGATGCGCCGGTCGACGCGGTGATCGTCGGCATCGTCGACACCATCGAGGTCGGCGGCGCGGCGGTAGCCAAGCCGTAACGAGGAGTAGCCGCAAATGCAGACGCAACAGCAAGTCTCGCCTCAGGTCATTGCAGAGATTGCCAGGGAAGTCGTCGCGCGCCTGCGCGTACAGATTCAGCCCGCGCCGGCCGCGCAAGCGCATGTACCCGGACCCAAGGCCGCTGCCCCGCGCGATGGCGTGTTCGCCACCGTGGACGAGGCCGTGAATGCGGCCTTTGAAGCACAGAAGAAAGTCGCGGCCATGAGCCTCGCCGATCGCGGCCGCCTGATCCAAATCATCTGCCGCATCTGCAACGACCGTCGCGAGGAACTCGGCCGCATGGAACTCGAGGAGACCAAAGTCGGTCGCCTCGATCACAAGATTCTCAAGCTCACCAATATGCGCCTCGTGCTTGGCGCGGACGCCATGCGCAGCGACGCCCGCAGCGATCGCACCGGCCTATGCATCATCGAGCGCGCGCCTTGGGGCGTCATCGGCATGATGCTGCCCGTCACCCACTCCGTGCCTACCATGGCCTCCAACGCCATCAACATCATTGCCGCCGGCAACACAGCGATCTTCGGGCCTCACCCTTCGGGCGCCAAGGTGGCGCAGTACGCGCTGCAGCTATGGAATCGTGAATTCGAGCGTGAGCTTGGCGTTGCCAACGTGGTCACCACTGTTGTCGAGCCCAGCCTTGAGGCCGCCGAGCAAATCTTCCATCATCCCAAAGTTGCTCTTCTTTGTTGCACGGGTGGCGCAGCAGTGGCACAGGCTGCGGCCAAGACCGGCAAGCGCGTCATTGCCGGTGGTCCTGGCAATCCTCCTGTCGTCGTCGACGAGACGGCCGATCTCGATCGCGCCGCACGGTGCATCATCGAGGGCGCTGCCTTCGACAACAACCTGCTCTGCATCGGCGAAAAAGAAGTCTTCGTCGTGGCCTCCGTCGCCGATGCCTTTATTGCGGCAATGAAACGCGCCGGAGCTCACCAGCTCGACGCTGCGGCCATCGATCGCCTCACAAAAGCTGCCTTCACCATTGAAGGCGGGGGAGGCTGCGCCCGCGCGCACGTCAAGAAGGATCTTGTCGGCAAGGATGTCGCGGTGCTCGCCGCAGCGGCCGGCGTGCATGTTCCGCCAAATACCGATCTGCTCTTTGGAGAGACCGCTGAGAATCATCCCTTCGTCGTCGAGGAGCAGATGATGCCCTTTGTTCCAGTCGTTCGCGTCAAAGACGCCGACGCGGCCATTGCTGCCGCGGTCAAGGCCGAACACGGCTACGGGCACACCGCCATCATCCACACCAACAACGTCGAGACGGCAACCCGCATGGCAAGAGCCATCAACACGACGCTCTTCATCAATAACGCAGCTTCGCTGGCGTCGCTCGGCGTCGGCGGACCGGGCTATTTCAGCCACACCATTGCAACCCCTACCGGCGAGGGCATCACGACTCCGCTCACGTTCACGCGCGAGCGTCAAATAGTCGTCGGCGACGCATTGCGAATTATCTAGCTATGTTTCTTGCGCGCATTGAAGGTACTGTCGTTGCAACCGCCAAGCATCCCACTCTGGATGGATGCCGTTTCCTGGTTGCGCGCCGGCTTGAAGCAGACGGTACCGAGGCGGAGGAGCCGAACGTAGTGGTCGATTGGCTGGGCGCGGCGCGTGGATCCACAGTGATGGTCTCCACCGACGGCGACATTGCGCGTGAGAAGCTCGGCAACAACACACCCGCGCGCATGGTCGTGGTGGGCATTGTAGACGCAGTGCAAAGGCCACCGGAGCAGAGGAGCATGGCATGAGACTCGGTATCGTTCGCGGGCACCTCACGCTCACCCCGGCGGTTGAGTCGTTTCGCTCTCGAACGCTCGCAATTCTGGAACCGGTGACAATGGAAAACCTGCGCGCGAAGAACGGCCAGGGCGGGGGCAAGTCTCTTATCGCCGTCGATGAGCTGGGCGCTGCTACGGGCCAGATGGTTGCATTCACTGAGGGCCGCGAGGCGTCGAATCCATTTTGGCCAGATCCGGTGCCCGTCGACGCGTATCTGGCCCTGATCGTCGACTCGGTCGACGTGGCACGAGAGAGAGTTCGATGAAATCTGAGGTGGGGAAGTGAAGAACGGACAGAAGAGCATCGATCTAACGGGCCGCAGGCTGATCGCGATGCGCGACGTGCAGGACGCACTGGCGGCTGGCGCCAACAGCATCCTCGCCGCTCAAAACTGCGTGGTCACGCCCTCGGCTCGCGACTTTCTGCAGCAGCACGGCATCGAGTTGAACGGGAGCGGGGATGCGCCCGCCCCATCCGCAAGCGCGCAGACGAATTCTCTCTCCGCATCCGCCGCCTCCGGCCAGTCCCCGGTCAATCGCCGCCTTTTTTCCACTCCAGAAGCCGAACAGATCAAGAAAGAAATCTGCGCCGTCGGCCGCAAGCTCTGGATGCGCCAGTTTGTCGATGGCAATGGCGGCAACATCTCCTATCGCATCGGCCCCAACGAGGTTCTCTGCACGCCGACGCTTGTCAGCAAATTCGATCTCACGCCAGAGGACATTTGCCTCGTCGATCTCGAAGGCAATCAGATCGCCGGATCCAAGCCGCGCACCAGCGAGCTTCTCCTGCACCTTGAAGTCTACAAAGCCGTCCCCGAGGCGAAAGCCGTTCTCCACTGCCATCCGCCCCACGCCACGGCCTACGCCATCACCGGCCGTGTGCCGCCTAACATGGTGATTCCGGAGTTCGAGGTCTTCGTGGGCAAGGTCGCCATCTCGCCTTACGAAACGCCAGGCACCAAGGCGTTTGCAGAGACCGTTTTGCCCTACGTCAAGCAACACAACACAGTGCTCCTTTCCAACCACGGAATCGTCTGCTGGGCCGACACCATCACACACGCCGAGTGGTACGCCGAGGTGCTTGAAACCTACTGCTGGACGCTGATGCTCGCCGCACAGCTCGGGGTTCCCATCTCCCGCATCTCTGAGGAACAAGGCTCCGATCTGCTGGCCATCAAGAAGAAACTCGGCCTGCCCGACATTCGCTTCGACACTTCGCGCATGAAGGAGTGCCAGCTCTCCGATCTTGAAGTCCCGAGTTCGATCGCGCTCGAGCCAACCCCCTGCGACGGTTACAATAGCAGCGGCAATGCCTCTGGCGCGGATCTGGAAGCTCTGGTCAAATCGGTCACCGACGCTGTGATGGAGGCCATCGCCGCCGGCTAGAAAAACCTAATTCGAAGACGAACGGCGGTGCATCGCTCAGTGAAAGCGCCGCTGGCGAGACGCAACGCTGACACACGATGAAGGCTGCTGAACGGCAACTGAGAATCCGCCAGATGCTCGAGTCCCGGGACTTCATCGACTCGGAGACTCTTTGCCGAGAGCTGGGCGCCTCCGAGTCCAGCGTGCGCCGCGATCTCGACATTCTGGAACAGGAAGGTCTCCTCAAACGCGTCTACGGAGGCGCGGTCTCCGTGCAGGCTCCGCCCAATCGCGCCTTTGATTACGCGGTCGAAAGCGTGCGTTTCAGCGACGAGAAAACCCGTATCGCCAAACTCACCGCCGGCCTCATTGAAAAGGGCCAGACCGTCATCCTCGATGGCGGCTCAACGGTGGCCGCGGTGGCCCGCGAGCTGGCTGCGAAATCGCTGCATATCGTCACCAACTCCCTGCCCATCGCCGAGGGTCTCGAGTCGCTGCGTAACATCGAGCTGACGCTCACCGGCGGTTATCTCGATCAGCGCCTCCGAACAATGCTCGGCCCCTTCTGTGAGCAGATGCTGAACGCGATCCGCGCTGACGCCGTCATCATGGGCTGCGGCGGCATCACGGAATCCGGATTCAGCAACAACAACACTCTCGTCGTCGGCTCGGAGCAGAAGATGATCGAGGTTGCAAGCCGCGTCATCATCGTTGCCGACCACACCAAATTCGGCCGCGGCGGCATGATCCCCGTGGCCCCGCTCAGCGCCGCGCACATTGTCGTCTCCGACACCGAGCTGAGCCCCGAATTCGCTGCCATGCTCCGCGACAATGGCATTGAAGTCCTTCTGGCATAGTCGGAACTGCCGCAAGGAGTCCCGATGCAAATCGACGCGCGACGTTCTTCTCGTCATCGACGTTCAAAACAATTCTTGCCCCGGAGGAGTGCTCGCCGTTCCCCGCGGCGATGAGGTGATCGTGCCCATCCAAAGTGTCGCGCCGCGCTTTGGGCTCATTGTTCTTACCTGCCCTGGGGCTGCGTTCTGTGTGCACTCTGCGCTCTGTTTATCGGATTTCTACTGCTTTTCGTGGTCTTGGGTATTATCCGCTGACCTGCACGTTATTGAAAGATACGTTTATTCGTGGATTCGAGTCTTACCTGAGGAGGAGTAATGAGTGTGGTGCATGAGGGAGCGCGGCAATCCGTCCGAGAATTTTGTACTACATTTACTACATTTCGCGAAAAACCGCTTGAAATTTTCCCATTGATACTGGATTTTTGAAAATCGTTCATCCGGTCGTAGGCTCTTGACTGAGCGCAGTTTTTCCATTAATGATGGGAAATCCGAGACGGGCGAGAAACCATTCCCGGTAGCGCTACCAGTCAATATCCGTTAAAGCCTGCTGATTCAGCGGACTTTTCGTTTGCTTGGAAACGGCCTGACGTTCATTGCTCGGAAAAAGCTGCATGCGCGGAGCATAAAATGCAGGCCGCGAATCATATGCCGGAAACCCGCAATGCCTGCACCAAAACGGCCGAGGAGCCTTGGTTCATTTGATTATGACGGCGGGGAACCGAGTAACTGATCATGCTCGGGATCATCTGATGCACTATTGCTGTCGAGGTGCAGGTCAGCCTAAACCCCGATCCGGCCAGTGCAGGCATCTCGATGCCTTTCGCGGATCAACCCTTCTCGATCAACCTCCCCCTCCGAGTCGGATTTGTTTGGTAGAATTTGAATCACGGGACATGGACAGATGTTCTGGGTTGCGGGTCGCCTGCAGCGGCATTGACGGCAAAGTTTCATGCTGTCCATGCTGTCCATTAATCGCGGAATTCGGTTAGATTCCGTGGAAAAGGTGGAAGCGGGAGAAAAGATAGACAGCAGCGATGGACAGCAAATTCTTAGACTTAGCGTAAGTCGAAGAAAAGAAAGAGGGGACGTAGCTCAGTTGGTTAGAGCGCTGCCCTGTCACTACTTTTTCAAATCCCAAGTCATACAGATTAGGTTTTTGGTGCTGTCCTAAGGGCGGGATCAATCCCACGATTGGCACTTGAAGTAATTGCAGTTGATATGGTTGCCTCACACGCCTCGCAAGATGCTGCAGCCCCCGGCGTCTCATCGGCTAGCATGAACTCGCCGCGCGATCGGTTTTGTCTGGCTTTTGAACGGAAGAGTCCCGCCCTGGGTCATCAGCGCCCTACACATTAGCTTCAGGCGGGTCAGCGTCGGCTCCGACCGGCAAGCGATCTGGTAAGTCGAGACGCGCTGAACCAATCCGATTGTCGGCCATGCCGTAGTACACGTCGAATCGATCCGGTGTACCAAGATCGTCGCGCCGGTCGATGCCGGTAGGAAACACGACGTTGGCGATGATCCCGTTGCGCTCTTGTGGAACCTCCGGAGTCAACACGGGCTCCACTGATCGATAGCGGATCACGCGGGGATGCTTTTTTGAGAGCACCATCACCCCTGCCGAATAACACAGATGATGTCCATCGCCGCTGGCAGCCAACGCTTCGCTCACTCCGTGGTAAATGATGAGCCAGCCGTGCCTGGTCAGGATGGGCGGAGTGCCGCAACCGATCTTGAGCCGCTCCCAGGGCGAGACCGGCGTTGCCAACCGGTGATGAGAGGTGAACTGGCGCAGGCGAAAAGTTTCGAAATCTTTCAACGCTCCGCTGCAGTACGAGATCCAGATGCTCTCCTTTTCAAGATCCATAAGACGCTTCGCTGACCAGCGGACGGTTTCCTCCGGACGAGTGCCGGGAAATAGCGGCCGATGGAGCATCCCCAGCTCCAGTTTCCCGGAGGAATCAGGAATTGCGACAGGGAAGAGGCTGGCGTCTTTGTCGTCCACGTGGGCCAACTCGAAGCCACGCCAATGAGCGTAGTTTGCAAGCCCGAGACGATTCCAATGGAAAAGGTCTTCCGATTGGGCGAAGGCGATCCGTGGTCCTTCCGGCGAAAACGCAGTATAGGACATGATGTAGCGATGGAGCGGTTCCACATAGGTTACGCGGGGATCTTCACAGCCACCGCTTCCGTCGGGCCGGCGCTCATAGTCGGCCTCCGGCTCCAGTGCGATGCCAAGTCTTTCGACGCCGGTTGGATCACCAGCTTCACTGAAGACTACTCGCGCAATGCCTATGCGCGAGTAATTCCCTTTCGCGACCAACCGGGGGAACAGGTATAACTCCCCATCCGGTCCACGAGCGGCGGCCGGATTCAGGACGCCTTCCACTTCATTGGGATTGCCTGGCTCCGGCTCCATCAACATCCCCAGGCGTTGCAACTTGAATCCACTCATCGAATCTCCTCGCGAGCGCACACTTACTTATCGCCTAAGCAAGCGATGATCGTCTCGATGACCAGATTGGTATCGTCTGGTCCTTTAACAGGGATCGACACAACACCCGCCTGTTCCGCCGGATAATCGTTCCCGCCTGGGAACAAGGCATCCCCGATGTAGACCATCTCATTCAATGGAACGTGGAGAGTATCCTTCAGCTTTCCTATCCCGTAGGCCTTGTCGATGCCGGGCTTGGTCACGTCGATCGAGGTTGCACCTCCCATGCGGACTGAGAACTCCGGGATAAGCGTCTTCAGGATCGCTGTGATTTTCTTTCGTTTGGCGAAATCGGGATCCCATTTTTCCTTTTTCGCCAAGGGAGCTTGCTGACCCAATGCGGAGAATGTGACCTGGCTTCCCCGGTCCTCAATCACCTTTCCCCAAACCTTCTCTGCGTGGAAGCCCGATTCACCGGCAGCTTTGTTCAGAGAGTCGATGATCTTCTTTCTTTGGTCCGCTGTCAGATCCTCTGAATAAAGTTCCGTCCACCTCCCTTTGTATTGGAAAAATTTTGTCCCGCAAGTTGGAAGCAGGGACAAATTCGCGAGGAGACTGCCTTTGGGAAGATCGGTAAGAAGCTGCTTTTCAAACTGCGTCCAGGCGCCACCAGAAATTACTGCCACTTTGATGATGCCTAAAAGGTCATGAAGTAACGTCGCCGTTTGGGGAGCCAGGGACGACTTACTCGGCGCCAGGGTCCCGTCCAGATCGAACACAATGAGCTTTTTCATTCAACCCCACCTACGGGCTTTGCGAAATCAACTCGAGCTTCCGCGCTTGCACCATCGCACTGTCTTTAATTCCGCACTTTCCCCAATTCCTACGATCCATGGATTGCAATTTCCAGCAGGGTTACTTCCTGGCTGGGCTGAAATGCACACACCCCGGCCTCCGCAGGCAAGAGCCATACGTCTCCTTTGCCTACGGCATAAGGGATGTTGCCGTGCTCAACCTGCCCTGAGCCCCCGATGCAAACCAGCACACGTGGCTCTGCCGTGGCGCCAACTGGAAACGGCGCTTGACCGAGCAATCGCCATACCCGGAATGGTTCGCAATCAAAGAGTCTCTCGCGCTCAACGGGCATGTTTGTCTCTACGCGGGGCGCGACCAGGCCACTGACGCTCCCTTCAAAATCTATGCAGGCAAATGCCTGATCGACCTGAAGCGGCCGTGGCTTTCCGGTCTTCGGGTCGACATGTCCCCAATCGTAAAGGCGGAATGTCACGTCGCTGTTTTGCTGAATCTCGAAGACAACAACATCACCGCCCAAAGTGTGAATCGTTCCCGCAGGGATGAATACAGCATCGCCTGGTTTGGGGACAATGCCCACCAGGCGATCCGCGATGGTTCCGTTGGCGAGGGAGCGCCGTAGATCGTCGGCATTCGTGCCAGGTTTCAAGCCCGCGTAGATGTGGCTTTCCTTCTCCGCCTCGATCACGATCCACGCTTCAGTCTTTCCGCTTTCGCCCGCTGGAATCAAGTCTGGGTAGGCGTCGCTGGGATGCACCTGCACTGAAAGCATTTCGCGTGCGTCGAGAAACTTGAGGAGCAGCGGAAAGCGGCGGAAGCGCGGAGCCAGCTTTCCCATCAGTTGTGACCGACATTGTTCCATCAATCGACCGATAGTCTGGCCCTTGAGCGGACCATTGGCAACCAGGCTTTGATGATCGTCTCGATCGCTGAGCACCCAGGCCTCGCCAATTGGACCGTCACCGGGTAGTGGTGCGGAGAGCAGGCCAGACAAGCGCCTGCCACCCCACAACCGATACTGATAGATCGGCTCGAAACGCAGGGGATACAAAGAAACAGTGCTCATCTCGTTCCACTCGATTCATAGGATCGGTAGTTGGCACCTGATCGGTGTCAAAAGCGGCCCCTGCGATAGCTCGTGCCAGCGAGCCGCTGATTCACCGGGTTGATTTGGCGCTACGATCACGGACCGGTCGCGGGCAGCGCTTGTTGTGGGTGTCCGTGTGGGACCCATGCTAGGTCGCCGCCAAGCACGTAGACGGACAAGGCCGCTGCCATGAGAACCGCTCCTATCCAGAAGCGCCAGTCACGATGCATACGCTTCCAGTAAGGGCCGGGTTCGGGTTCGGCGCTGTCGCCACTGTTGCCTTCATGGTTGTGTCTGTTTCCCGTCATCTCTTCTCCATTGCTGGGATGTATTCTCCGCGGCGCGCCGCCTGATTGCAGCCTGCCCGGTGATACAACGCTTGCTGTGCCGCCGGTACGTTGGCCTCCTGGCCCTTCCAGATTTCCAATGCCGGCTGCTGGATGGCGCGGGCAAACGAGAATGCCAATGCCCATGGAACTCGTGACTTGAATCTCAGGTTCATTGCATTCAAGCGCGCCGAAGCCAGCTCTGCGGATTGGCCGCCCGACAAGAACGCGATCGCAGGAACAGCAGCGGGGACAGCGCGCAGGAAGCAGCTCACAGTAGAATCGGCCACTTCATCCACAGTCTTCTGCGTAGTGCAGGCCAATCCGGGGAGCACCATGTTCGGCTTCAGAATCATTCCTTCAAGCATGACTCGTTGCGCAAACAGCTGGCTGAACACCGTTCGCAGCACTTCGTCCGTAACCTCGAAGCACCGCTCCAATGTGTGATCGCCGTCCATCAGAACCTCTGGCTCAGCGATTGGAACCAATCCAGCTTCCTGGCACAGGGCCGCATAGCGAGCCAGGGCATGCGCGTTGGCGTCGATCGATCCCCAGCTTGGAATTCCTTCGCCAATCGCAATCACCGCTCGCCACTTGGCAAAGCGGGCTCCCATTTTTGAGTATTCGGCAAGACGGCCGCGCAATCCATCCAGACCTTCAGTCACTTTTTCACCGGGATGTCCGGCCAGATCCTTGGCACTTTCGTCAACCTTGATGCCAGGAATAATTCCCGCCTCAATTAGGACTTTGATGAAGGGAGTGCCATCTCTCTTTTGCTGACGGATCGTCTCGTCGAAGAGGATCGCGCCACCGATACACTCACCGAGCCGGGGTGTGGTCACGATCAATTCGCGATAAGCTTGCCGAGCTTCGACAGTCTGCGGAATTCCCAACTGAGCAAAACGCTTGTTACACGTTGGGTTGCTTTCATCCATTGCAAGCAGGCCCTTGTCATCGGCGAAGAGAGCTTTTGCGGTGTCCCTGAGCATTTGCGAATTCATTCAGATCTGCTTCCTTTTCCGTTGCTACTGACTCAAGCTATCGGAATCTTTTCTTTTAGCCGCAGGAATTCCTTCTTCGTTTGCCGCTTAACTGTCGGTGAACATTGCCTTGCTCGGGTGTCCCTTGGCCATAGGAGCCGGTGCATTCGCATCGCTGAAATCCGCCCTCCATTGCCAGTTCCTGATCTCGGGCATGTCCTCCAGGTGCCGGCGAATATAGTCGTGATGTTCATTCAGCTTCTTGCCGAAGAGCGCGACTGTATCCGCGGCCTGCGAACGGAGCCGGGGGATGTGTTTAAGCGCGTCAAGCGCAAGGTGAAAACGGCTCATCTCGTTCAGCACGACCATGTCGAACGGAGTTGTGGTCGTGCCATGATCCATATAGCCGTGTACATGGAAGCGGCCTTCATTGGAGCGTCCATGAACCAGGGTATGAATCAGCCAGCGATTGTTGTGGAAAGCGAAGATCACAGGCGCACTCTGGGTGAAGAGCGCATTGAAGGACATCTCATCCATTCCGTGCGGATGTTTGTCTGGAAACATCAGAGTCATCAAGTCAACTACATTGACAACGCGCACCTTTATGCTGGGCACATGCTTCTGCAGGAGCCATGACGTTGCACAGATTTCAATGGTTGGCACGTCGCCGGCGCAGGCCAGCACAACATCCGGCTCTCCACCTTCGTCGTTGGTAGCGAACTTCCATGTTGAAGCGCCCCGGGAGCAATGCTCCAGAGCCTCATCCATGTTCAGCCACTGGAGCTGCGGCTGCTTTCCGCACGTAACGATGTTGACGTAATTACGGCTGCGCAGGCAATGGTCGAAGACACTGAGTAGACAATTCCCGTCCGGCGGATAGTACACGCGGATGGTCTCACTTCTGCGTGCTAATGCATTGTCTACATAGCCGGTTGCCTGGTGGCTGAATCCATTGTGATCGTTGCGCCAAACATGGCTTGTGAGCAGGACATTGAGGGATGCAAGCGATTTACGCCATGGAAACGCCTCGCATTGCTCAAGCCATTTGGCATGTTGAGTCGTCATGGAATCAACGACCTGTGCGAACGCTTCGTAAGAGGACCATATGCCATGGCGGCCTGTAAGCAGGTAGCCTTCGAGCCATCCCTGGCAGAGGTGTTCGCTCAATACCTCCATCACGCGGCCATCCGGGCCCAGTTCATCGTCGATCGAGACAATTTCGGCCATCGAGCACCGCTTTGTGGCCTCGAAAATGGAGTTCAGGCGATTTGAGTTCGATTCATCGGGGCAGAACATGCGAAAATTCTTCGGATTCATTTTGAAGATGTCGCGGAAGAAATCTCCAAGCTTGCGCGGAGCCTCGGCGAGAACTTGACCGGGTCCCGGGATCTCGAGTGCATAATCGGTGAAATCCGGTAGAGCGAGACTGATGAGCGTTCGCCCGCCATTCACATGGGGATTTCCGCCCATGCGTCGATTACCCACAGGGCCAAGAGTCGCCAGTTCTTCAAGGAACTTGCCGTTCTTGTCAAAGAGTTCTTCTGGCTTGTAACTTTTCATCCAGACTTCAAGAATCTTGAGATGTTCGGGGTTATCGCGGACCGATGCGAGCGGAACTTGGTGGGCGCGAAAGGTGCCTTCGACCGGAATTCCATCCACTTCTTTGGGGCAAGTCCACCCTTTGGGTGTGCGCAGGATGATCATGGGCCATTGGGGCTGCTTCTTGAACCCAGTGCCGCGCGCCTCCTTTTGAATCGTGCGAATCTCGGCGTAGCAATCATCAAGCGTGCCCGCCAGAAGTTGGTGTACGGCTTCAGGACGGTCGCCTTCGACAAAGTGGGGCTTGTAACCGCGCCCGACATACAGGGCCCGCAGGTCTTCGTCGCTGGTGCGTCCCTGAGCGGTTGGCCCGGAGATTTTGTAGCCGTTGAGGTGCAGAATCGGAAGGACTGCGCCGTCTCGCACAGGGTTGAGAAAATTGACTGACTTCCAGCTTCCTTCAAGTGGACAAGTCTCGGACTCGCCGTCACCGATCACACAGGCGACGATCAGATCTGGATTGTCAAAAGCTGCGCCGAATGCATGCACAAGCGAGTAGCCGAGTTCCCCGCCCTCGTGCATGGAGTTCGGCACGTGCGGACCGCAATGGCTGGGCACGCCGCCGGGCGTAGAGAACTTGCGGAACATGAGCCGCAAGCCGTCTTCATCGTGTGTGATCTCTGGGTGAACTTCGGTGTATGTGCCTTCCAGATAAGAGCAAGCATTGAGTGACGGACCTCCGTGCCCAGGGCCGGAGATATAGATAATGTCGGCATCATGTTCTTTGATGAGGCGGTTCAGATGAATGTAAATGAGGTTCTGTCCCGGCGAGGTCCCCCAGTGTCCAAGCAGCCTCGGTTTGATCTGCTCCGCCTTGAGTGGTTCCCGCAACAAGGGGTTTTCAAAGAGGTAGATCTGTCCTATGCACAGATAGTTTGCCGCCCGCCAGTAGCGATTCATCTTGTCGAGCATCTCCGGCGAAGGTGGCCCTTTGGGTACCGGAGCTTGTGCTTCAACTTTGCCGTTCGCCGCAATCGCGGTTGATAGAGACACATCGAAGATGAACCCGGAGGAGTTGCCAGTCTGATCGAAGTTCTTGCTGAATGATTCAGGGATGCCGTCCTGATCGGCGTAGATGGAGAGTTCCTTGGTAGCCATTTTGAACGTTCCTTTCAATTTCTGCGCGACTGGTAACGCTTGATCGAATAAAGTTGGTGTTTGCCCTATGTCGCTGCCTTCGTGTGATGCAAATGGATACGGCATTCGGCCCAGGAAACAGACTGTACCCATCGAGTGGGGATGAGTACCGATCGATTGTGAAGCTAGTCTCCGCCTCTGACATCGAGGTAGCCGAGGTGCCAGCTGGCCTCATCCATGACAAAGCCCTTGAGGACTCCAAAGTCGCCATCCGTTGCCCACACGTGATAACCCAACATATGTGAGGTGCTGCGCAGATGGAGGATCTCGGCGGTATGTACCGGGTATTTCTTTCCAGTCGGCATTGACGACATGCCGAACTCGCTGTCAACCCAGCATGCGAGCGGACCAAAGTAATCCCGCATGGCAATTTCCTGCTGACGTGAGACCGGCTTTTCCGTATCAACGTCGGGACTGTTGCGGACTTGCTCCTTAGTCAAATGAGCGCAACAGGTTCTGTTTGTCCAGTCGGGCTTTTCGAGCGCGGTAATCGGAAGAACCACATCGCGCCGTTTCAGCCAGTTCCCTACGTCCACCACCATGTAGCGAACCTTCCAGGACTGGTCGTCGAATAGAAAATTGCGAACGCTTCCCGTTTCGCCGTCGGTCGCTATGACGGGAGATCCGATTAAGGCTTTCAGTTCGCACAGCATATTCTTTCCTCTCAGGTCGCCTGGATGACTCGGCCTCAGCCCCAAGGTTTTCTTGCAAGCCAAGGCCTTGATCTTTCAACCGCGAACCGCAGCCGGTCACTTTGGACGTTCACACAGCCTTCGAATGTCCCGCCTGCTCCTTTTTGTCTGGCGGCACGCGGAAGTCCTTTGAGTTGATTCTTGAGTTCGGTTTTTCGGTTATGCCAGCCTCGTTATTCGTGTCTGCTTATTTGTGGGCTTCATGTTCCTCAAGTTCCGGATCCGCCTTCTCCCAATCCTGAACTGATTGAACCTCCTCTCGCCCTAGCTGCTCGTAGAGTTCATGGACCCGCTTGACGAGCTGTGGCGACACATCAGGATGAGTCTTGTCTGTCGCCTCAGGCTTCGGTGCGTGTGCTTTGGCTTCTGGCGTCGGCGCAGCTTTTGCTTCAGGCTTCGGCTCGTCAGCCTTCGCCTTAGGCTCTGGCTCCGCTTTGGCTTGGGGCGCAAGTGCGTCAGCTTTGGCCTCAGGCGTGGGCACGTCAGCTTTGGCTTCAGGCGTAGGTGCGTCAGCCTTGGCCAAGGGCCCAGGCTCAGCCTTGGTTTCAGGTTTCGGTTCATCAGTTTTGGCCTCAGGCTTCGGCTCATCTTTGGCTTCATCATTCCGAATCTCCTGCTCCGCCTTCTTCCAGTCCTGACCTGCTGTACCGTCGTTGCCGGCTCGCTCCCCATAGAGTTCGTAGGCCCGCTTAGCGATCTGTGGCGTCAAATCGGACGCTGTTTTGGCTTCGGGCTTCGGCTCACCTTTGGCTTCAGGCGTAGGTGCGTCAGCCTTGGCTTCAGGCTTCGGCTCTGCTTTGGCTTCAGATTTCGGCTCGCCCTTGGCATCGGGCTTCGGCTCTGCCTTGACCGGATCAAAAATCTTGTATGCAAGCAGTTTCACGCGATCATTGACAAGGGCCCAGACCAGAGCGTAGCCCCAAACGAACCCTGCCCACTTCCAGCCGAGGGGCGTCATAAACACCCCATAGACCGCGAGCAATGTTGCTATAGTTTGCGTGCCCAGCACTGCAATCCATAGAATCCGAGCGGGACGTATCGACCAGAATGGACCGCGCGTGCGCGTGAGGAAGATCGTTAAATGCCCGGCCACGGAAAGCTTCAGGTACATCAGTGTCTGGATGTGCAAGCGGTCCATGTGGAAGACGCGTTCGCCGAGATAGAACAGAAGAAACGCAGCCGCAACCCCGATGACGCCCAACACCGTGGAGATCGACAGTACAAGCCGCATATTCCAGGACTCGGGTTTGTTCTTGTAGAGGACGTTGTCGTAAGCGATGGACAGGATAGCTCCATCGTTGAGCAACGCCAGCATCACGATCATCACCGCGGTGAGGGGATAGAAGTTGAAGACCAGGATCGCCAGCGTCATGAAGAACAACACCCGCAGTGTCTCCGCGATGCGGTAAATGGCGTAGCTGTTCATCCGCTGAAAGATGCGACGGCTTTCCTTGATTGCATCGATGATGACCGAAAGGCCCGATGCCAGCAGCACGATAGATGCCGCCGCGCGGGCCGCGTCTGTGGCGCCGGAAACGGCGATGCCGCAGTCGGCTTTCTTGAGCGCGGGTGCATCATTCACACCGTCGCCAGTCATCCCGACGATATGGCCGCGCTGTTGAAGAACATCGACAATGTGGAATTTGTGCTCGGGGAATACCTGGGCGAATCCGTCCGCCTTTTCGGTGGCCTCCGCCATCTGAGAAGACTCTTGCTTCTTCGTGTCACCTAGCGCACCAGCATCTAGGATGTTTGTGCCCAGTCCGAGTTCTTTCGAGGTTTCCCGTGCGATGGCAATTTGATCGCCCGTAACCATCTTGACGTCCACGCCCATCTGTCGGGCGCTCGCGATGGTCGCTTTGGCTTGCTCGCGGGGTGGGTCGAACAGGGGCAACATGCCGACAAACTTCCATTTGCCTTGCTCATCTGCCCTGGCTACGCCAAGGGAACGGAAGCCGCGTCCCGCAAACTCATTGATAGCCTTCTCGACGGCAGGCTTGACCTCGCCGACGTTGGTTGCCATCTGCAGAACTACCTGCGGGGCCCCTTTGGCCACAAAGAATTGCTTCCCGTCGGGTCCCTTTATGGTAGCTTCCGTGCGCTTATGCACCGGGTCGAAGGGCTGAAAGTGAAGTACCTGGAAGCTCTTCAGCTCCTTGTCGTCCTTCACTCCACCGATCACCGCAAGGTCGATGGTGTCTTTGTCCTCAGCGCGCGAAGCGAGTGCGGCCCACAGAATGACCTTGTCGGACTCAATACCGTCCACGCTGAACGGATCGCCCAGCGTGAGTTTGTTCTGAGTCAGCGTCCCAGTCTTGTCCGAGCACAGAACGTCTACGCCCGCAAGTTCCTCGATGGCAGGCAAGCGCGTTACAATCGCTTCCTTCTTCGCCAGCAGACGAGCGCCCACGGCCATCGTCACTGACAGCACCGTCGGCATCGCCACAGGGATCGCGGCCACCAGAAGAACGAGGCAGAATTCCAGCGTGGTGAGGACTTTGTCGCCGCGCAAGAGCGCGACGATCAGGATCACAACGACCAGCGCTACCGCGAGGATGATCAGGTAGTCGCCAATCTTCATCACCGCCTTCTGGAAGTGACTGACGGTATGAGCTTCCTGCACCAGTTGCGCGGTTTTGCCGAAGTAGGTGTTCGTGCCGGTGGCATACACCATGGCGTCGATTTCGCCCTGACGGATGATGGAGCCGGAATAGACCGCACCGCCTGGCTTGGCGGTGACGGGCAACGACTCGCCCGTCAAAGCGGACTGGTCTACCTCGATCGAATCGCCATCGAGCAATCGTGCATCGGCGGGAACGATGTCGCCGAGGCGGAGACGGACGACGTCGCCGGGCACCAGTTCACTCGCCTTGGGATCCTCCCACTTGCCATCGCGCTTGACTTTGGCCTTGATCGCCAGCCTGGCCTTGAGCGCGGCGATGGCGTTCCCCGCCTGGTGTTCTTCCCAGAATCCAACGAACGCGTTGGAGAAAAGTAGAAGGAGGATGATGAAGAAATCCAGCCAGTGCTGGACCAGCGCAGACAAAATCACGGCGGCTTCAATCATCCACGGAATGGGACCCCAGAAGTAGGTGAGGAACTTCAGGAACTCATTCGTCTTCTTTTCGGTGATCTCGTTCGGTCCATACTGCGCTTGTCGCTTTTGGGCTTCGGCTTGAGTGAGTCCGTCTGCAGTTGCGCCCAGCTTTTTCATAAGCTCAGGCATGGGAAGGGACTTCAGATCATCCTTGGGCGCGGGCTTGGACTCCGCTTTATCTGCATTGGGCGTCGGCTTCGATTCAGGCTTCAAGTCGGGTTTACCTGGATTGGATGTCACGATCGTTGTGCTCCTGTTTTGGTTCCCTCCACCGGGTGCCAGTCCCGGGAAGGCTTGGAAGATCGTTGAACAGGCATTGAAGATGAAGGCTCATTGGAGGCCTTTGAATTCCCAAAAAGTGGGCACATTTCACGCGGCATATCGTCCATGCATCCAAGGCTGGCGCTTGCAGAAAGTATTAACTTTCGCAAGTGCGGACGCTGTGCAATTTTGCTCACGCGCGACCTGCGCGACGCCATCGCGCAAGGCAATGCTAAGGCGCGGCTCGCCGTGGACAAGTTCACGTGGACCATTGCCAAGTGGATCGGCAGTTATGTGGCCGAGTTAGGCGGGCTGGACATGCCGGTTTTCACCGGCGGCATCGGAGAAAACGACATCGCCTCCCGTGCAGAGATCTGCGCAGGATTGGGTGCTCTAGGCATCGTGCTCGATGCGGCGCGCAACAACGTCCGTGCCGCAGGTTCTTGCGTACACGAACTCGCGCTGTTCAGGGGTATCCACCACGGAACCATATACTCCAAAGGTCCTGCTTATTGGAGCGTTCCGTCCAGTCTACGCATAGAATCAAAGGGAGAACCGAAAGCAATGGACGAATCTAAACGAAAAACCGAAACCTCTTGGTGGCAACCATCACGCTCGCAGTTGGCGAAATGGCATATGAAGAATACTCTCGGAACTGCTGTATTCCTCGGCATCATGGCCTTGGGCGCCCTGCTCTACCTTGCGTTTACGACCCTCCTATCCCACCACCTGTTTCACCATCGGCACTAAATCTCCTTAAATTCTGCTTGCGCGGAAAAGCGAATTAAGAATAAGAAGTGATGTCTTGAGTTCGAGCAGACGGGCGCGAAGCGCGAACTGATGGCGCGTGTACCGCGGACTCTGTGAGAAGAACTTGGCTCTTCTGGCCGCGACCAAGGAAATCTTCCGTCAATGTCGAACAGTTGCATCATGGCTGCCAGGCGTATGGTTTAGTAACTCGATTTCGGAGTCCCTCGTTCCATCCCGAACACCCGAGCGCGCAGCGCATCGGTGTAAATCGGATTCTAGGTGAAGGAAAATTGCGTGTAATACGGTCTTTTCCGGAGCGCTTGGTATCATTCATCCGTGCGTGAGGACCGAAAAGACCGCCGGCTCAACAAGCTCTGGAGAGCAGTAATTGAAGTTGCGTTCATCGTCTTTCTTTTCTATTCCAATCTTTTGATGGGAGAATTCACTGTCACGAATGGCCATGGGAAGAGTTTGGCGTTCGCCTTGAACGATATCTTTACGGGTACGAATTTTCTTATTGCCGCGATCTCCTCGCTGATTGGATATGTTGTTTTTGAATACCTCCGAAAGAAGCTATAGTGATGCACGTCGCGACCGCAGCGATGCTATCTCTGTATGGCCAACGTATCGGAGCCAGCAAGAAGGCAAGATCTGAGCCTACAATTTCAGCTCACTGAATCGATATCTCTTTCCCCAACTCCGTAGCGTTCAAGTAGCTTCTCCGCTGCTATTCTTGGTCCATCCCAATGTGCAGCGATTCGGGCAAATGCGGCCGCTTTCCCTTTTGCCGCGTCATTGTGCAACAACTTTTCAATCGCAACTTGGATTTTGGCGGACGGATTCCGCGATTTGGGAACCCGTATCGCGAACCCCAACCGTTCGAGCGAGGCCAGATTCGCGACCTGCTCCATCTGCATGCCGACACCCACTACAGGTTTACCCGCCAGAGCAGCCGTCATAACCGTACCTATGCCCCCGTGGATGACGCTGAGGTCTGCCATTTTGTTGACTTGAAGCGCCGGGACCCAGTCCGTAACCAGTACGTTGCTCGGGACCCTAACTCCCCGGACCTGCGCTAATTGGAACTTCACGGGAGCAATCACTTGGTAAGGCTTCCCTACGAAGCTTTCGACGACCCTGGCAACGATTTCGGGAGTACCCGAGCTTCCCATGGCGAAGTAGATCAAGGGCTCGTCCATCGGAATTTCTGTGAGTTCCTTTGGGAGCGGAAATTCGTCTCGCGGAATTAATGGACCGATGAAATAGTGTTTAGGCGGCAGTTTGACCCCGGTGAATTCAGGAGGCTCTGCCACGAGAGTGATGTCACCGGACCAATACTCGAAAATCGAACTAAAGCCCGACACGCCAAAATGTTTCGCCGTCCGGTTAATTGTGTTAAGGAACCCGTACCTGATCCAAAAGTTAATAAACGCAAAGACAACTACGTCGGCGATCTTCTTCACCGGAGCGGGGTGGATGCGGTCTGTCATGCCCGCGCCATGCTCAAAGAATTCCGGAAGCCAGGTGGACTGTACGACCCATACGAGGGGAATGTTGAGCACCCTACAGGTGACCGGAATCGACGGATACGACCCTGTAACCACTGCGACCGGGTTAAGCCGCCGGAGAACGGCGGCTTCGTTCTCGACACGCTGGATCATTTCTGCGTCGGTAAAGGCGGGCGTGAACTTTTCGCCGCGATCCACCTTGGCGATAAGTTCAATTTTCTCTGGCGTCAGACGCGGTTCCATACGCGTCAGGGCAAAGCCGTGCTTCTCGATCATGGACTCGAAGTCGCCGCCGTCGGAGATGAAGTGAACGTCAAATCTCTGACGGGCTGTCGGATGGTTCTCGATGCCTTTAGCGATCTCAACCATGCGGCTGGTCTCCGCGAGATTGAATGCGCAAGGAGCGAAAAGAATTGCCTTCTTCGGCATCGTCTTGCTCCCAGATTTAGATTCGAAACAGCTGACCTATCGTACGCATCTCTGCATGGGAAATCGCTGCTTTAGGGAGGCAGCAGCTGATATCAGCGCACGAGCCATCGGAATGCCCGCTCCACGAAGGGCTTTGCGTCTTTCCCGACGCACACGCCATGAGCGATGACCAGCTTGTCGAAGTCCCATGAGAGCAGCTTTTCGAGCGATCGCCGCGCGAGTTCTCGATTCGTGAAGGAAAGCCTGATATCGAGCGGAACACCGCCGAGCGGCGATGCAACGCCTGCAAGTATGAACAGGGAATTGCGAAGAGGCTTGCCCTTCACGATCGGATGAATCTGGATCAAATCATCCAGGATGACTGTGCGCGACTGTTTATGAAAGAACATGACTTCCTCGATGAGAGGGTTGCCTTTGAAGGTGAGTTGATCAAAGTCGTTCGCCCATCCCTGAGGTGGCACGTCTCCCAGAGTGCCGGTGAATGGCAGGTGACCATTTTTCAATGTAAATGGCGTGGTTCGCGGCGCCCATAGCTGCGCTTCCGGAAATAGAGTGTGCCACGCTGCCAGCCGCCAGACGTGCCTCGGCGTCGCTGCAAGAATGTATTTGACAGGCCCACATTCGGCGATGCGTTCGAGCGTATCGAACGGCAAAGACACAGGCGAATTCACCCACAACGAACCGTCGGAGAGCTTCACGACGGCCATCCGGGTCGTAAACATGACACCCATGTCGCGGACGTTGGGGCCATCGACGATCCAAACATTTTCAGCGAACGCCGGAAGATCGGTCAAAGATTTGCCTCTCTCAGAATATCAAACCTTCAACGATTGGCGTTTTGCGAAGCGGGGTCCAATTGAAGCGTTGCTGATTTCTATTTGGCCTGGTGGTTTCTGCTCGCCAGCGGACTAGGAGTCGCCGGCGAATAGTCGAACAGATGTGGGTTCCGAGAGACTCAGGTCGCCGCGCTTGTCCTGTCGCCGCATTCCCCATCTACTACATCAGGATGCTCTTCAAGCGATTGGTCTTCCTGGAGCATACATGAAACAACGTTCGCGTAAACTGGACTTATGTCCTCTGCTCCCTCCGCTGTGAACCAGTCCAAAATGAGTTGGATCACGGCCCTCCGGGAGCGTTTGATAGCTTATCTTCAACAGCGCGAGGAGCAGGTATTTCTTGTTCTTTCGCTGCTGATAGGAGCGCTTACCGGGCTCGCCGTTGTCGCCTTTATCGTGGTCACGGAGCGGTTGGGGATGCGCCTCTATCCGGTGGGCAGCGCCGCGTGGAGGCGCGTACTGATACCCGTGGCAGGATCGCTGGCCATGGGCGTCCTGCTCTACCGCTATTTTCCCTACGCCAGGGGTAGCGGCGTGCCACAGACAAAGGCCGCCCTCTTTGCACGAGATGGGTTCATTTCCTTGCGCACCGTCCTGGGCAAGTTTTTCTGCACAGCAACTACGCTGGCGAGCGGGATTCCGCTGGGCCGCGAGGGACCATCCGTTCAGGTAGGCGCCGGAATCGGCTCCGTTCTCGGCCGCTGGCTCGGACTGCGCCCTGAAAGGGTAAAGGCCCTGATTCCTGTGGGAGCCGCCGCCGCCATTGCTGCGGCCTTCAATACCCCGATGGCGGCTGTGTTGTTTTCACTCGAAGAGGTGATGGGCGATATGCATGCGCCGATTCTGGGTTCGGTTGTGCTTGCCTCCGCCACCTCCTGGGCAGTTTTGCGCCTCCTGCTTGGCAATAATCCTCTATTTAAAGTGCCGCAATACACTTTGGTCCATCCGCTGGAACTGGCCATTTACGCCCTGCTAGGCATCGCTGGCGGCTTTCTGTCCGTGGCCTTCACCCGGCTTTTGTTGGAAATGCGGAAGTTCTTTCTGCACCTGCCCAAGAGTACGCGCTGGTGGCATCCCGTCGTGGGCGGCGTGACGGTTGGCCTGATGGGATGGTGTGTGCCCCAGGTCTTGGGCGTTGGATATAGCTACGTTGGCAGTGCCCTGGATGGCACCATGGCGCTCAAATTGATGCTGCTGCTTGTGGTGCTCAAGCTGATTGGCATCACTGTCAGCTATGCCTCTGGAAACGCTGGCGGAATCTTCGGCCCTAGCCTATTTCTCGGTGCAATGCTGGGAGGCGCCATCGGGACGGTGGCCCATCACTTGTTGCCGGCATACACCGCAACTCCTGGCGCATACGCGTTGGTTGGCATGGGTGCGCTCTTCGCAGGCATCATACGGGCTCCTATGACATCGGTGCTCATGATCTTTGAAATGACGCGGGATTACGCTGTCATCGTGCCGCTGATGATCGCAAACCTGACCAGCTTCTTCATCTCTTCCCGATTTCAGAAGCAGCCCATCTACGATGCATTGGCCCATCAGGATGGCATTCATTTGCCCAGCCACAGCACTCGCAACGAGCCCAACAGGCGAACTGTGCTTCAGATCATGCGGAAGACTCCCGAGATTCTCCCCGCTGAGATGCGTGTCCAGGATGTGATCGAACAAACTCGTGCCAGTAAACTCCGTACCTGGCCTGTGGCCGAGAAGGATTACTTTCTGGGAATGCTGACCAGAGAGACCCTGGGGTGCGCCTTTGTCGATGGGAGAAAAGAACTGCCGCTGAAAGACCTTGTGGAAACCCTCCAAGTTCCGCACCTCCACACGGATCAAGCCCTGCATCTGGCTCTCGAACGCATGAGCAAGTACCATCTCGATGTCTTGCCGGTCGTCCACCGGGCGGATATTCACAAACTGGAAGGCGTCGTAACGTTGCCGGATGTGCTGGATGCCTATGGCATCGACCGCATCGGCTCACAGTAGCGGGAGACGGCGCAGCATAGCACTTTGTGATTGAGCCTTTCGGATGAGATCTTCACGCCAGGGAATCCGCAACTTGGTATCATTCGGAACCGCGACCAATGCTCTCTGCAGTGCCCTCTATGGTTTGAGGACTCCGTGCTGGTTGATATAGCCGCCTCGAAAGAAGCGGTGATGCGCCATGCTTAGGCCAAGCAGAAAAACGGCGACTGCCAAGACAACAACAAACAGGAACTTTCCAATTCGAAACCAGAGCGACCGTCGTCCTGAAGGGATTGGCGTATTCGAGTTGGTTGTCATCTGAGCTACCTCTTCGCCAAGCCATGCGACCGTCGTTAATGATGCCATTCGTGCGCCTGGACGGACACAATCGTCTGTACTATTTTGCTCAATATCGAGAATTGTCGAAAAGGCCCACCCGGATGATTGCGCATCTCAGCTCAATCTGAAATCTCCTCTTGCAGTACTAAGCCACTAAAATGATGCCGCCATTGAGCGGCACCGCAAGATGCGGGCCGCCGTTGTGGCCATTCGAGCGCCTTAGTGCCGTGAGCTCTGCAGCGGCTTTGCGGTTTGTCTTGGGGAATCGTGGGGGCACCGGTCGTTGCACTCGTCGTTGGGGTCTGTGCCGCTGCCTTTGCTACCACCATTCCGTTGAGCGGTCTGACAAATTCCTCACGCCAGTCTCTGGCTTGGCTGAACGAAGAAACAAGAGTGGACATTTCGTAATGAAGCCGGATGTAAAGCTGTAAGAAGTTGGCGATGTATCGCGCGAATGACTTATTAACGGGCAGTGCTGACCGGGAATGTTATCGCGGCAACCAGGTGGAGGAACTTCGTTCGTTTCCGAGTCTCCTCCCCCTCTTCAGGGGACCACGAAAGGTCGCAATCCCTCAACTTCAAAAACGGCTTGGTTTTTGGGTTTTGGGTCAAGGTCAGTTTTGGCCTGAGGCAGCGCGCTATCATGTATGCAATTAAAGAGAGTCTCTCCATATTTGCATAGTGCGATGGTAAGATGAAAAGATTCTGGGGCTTAAGGTACATGCAACTCTCTGTGAGAGTTCGTTTCAGGGCGGCCACTCGACCAGAGCAAAGAAGCTTCCGTCTACAGCTTGAAAGGGATGAGGTGGTGAAGTTCTCCATGTCGGAAGATCCGTCTACGCACCTGCAGTCGAACGGTGTCACTGGAGAATGGCGCGAGCCTGAATTCGGTCATGGGCTGTCACGACAGAGGTCGCGGGTTGGAATCCGTCTTGGTCCTCCCTGTCCTCTTCAAATGGTCTAGTGGCACTGTGCCCATTTTTGTGCCCACCCTCCTTCAAAATGAGGCATAATCGAAGCGATATGGATAGCAATTAGGTGGGAGGAGGGAGCGGGTAAAGTGCACAAAGGATAGGAGCTTATAGCAACCGGTAGCAGCAGGAGCGAGAATAGATCGAACGGCTGTTAACCGAAGGGTTGTAGGTTCGAGTCCTACCTGAGGAGCCAAATTATCTATAACTTAGCTCTCGCTGCGCCCTGCTTGCGCTCCGCCTCCCTGAAAAGTAAGCCTCGCAACTTTGATTCCCGCAGTAATCATCTCATCCATTACAACATCCCCGTAAATGTTCTTCGTGGCTCTGATGTCCGCATGGCGCATCATCTTTTGCTGGACTGCCACGGAGTACCCACGGCATCAAGCCATGAGCGATGAGTGTGATCGGCCCCGGGTATTTTGAACCACGGTAAATGTTAGTCTTCGGCCAGAACTGAGCCCACTGAGGGCTGACGAAGAATCCCTGCAGAATTTCAGAGAACACGCTGCGGCAATCAAGGCTTTCCCCGCGCTGTTTTCGGCGGATCGCAATCGGATGAAGTGTAATCCGGGTGAAGCTGTCTTTCTCCTCGGCGTCCTGATCTCGGACAACGGGGTGCTGCACGAGGGGAATTTAGACATGGATTTGGAACTGATGCAGCCAAAGGACCAGCGAAATGAAGGCTGGATGAGTTTCGCTCCTAGCAGCGTCATAAGAGCCCCGGACTCACAGAGGCTGGTTTCCTCGAACCCGAAGGAACACAGTCGAAGTGTGGCGATCAGGCTGTTCAATCACGTGGCCGACGTACTCGGCTTCTATAAGAGTATGTAATTCCCCACGGAATTGGCAGCTCGGAGTGGTTGACCTGCTATCCGGACAGAACCCGAAAATGGGGTAAGGTCAGGATAGGCGACCAAACAGGAGTTGCGACTTTGAAGAACAGCGAGGCAATTCTCGCTTGGGATCCGGAGACGAGGGCACGGCTCGTCCGCCGCCTCCTTGCGCGTCTTTGTTATGCGAAGGCGATTTGCCAACCGTTGATCAGAATAGGGTGCAATCTTCCTCGCTTTTTCCGGATCAGCAGGCTATTTGGAGAGGCCAACGCGCCGCATGAGATTGTCAAAGCGCTGATCGGAACGCAATGGGTCAAGACAAGGATCTATCTTCAGATATAAAAGGCCGACGTCATGCGCGTCATAAGCCTCTTCAAGCCATTTAAAAGCCTCCTGTTTCCTGCCCAATCCGGCATAGACAAGAGCTATCTCATACCTCCCCACGCCATTTTTCTGCACGTGCTCTTGCAATTGCGCAATGGTCTTTCGGGCCGCGGCCACTTGACCCGCGCGGGCATAGGCGTTGCCCAAATGACCCAGGGAATCCGGCCCGTTCCCCGACTTCAGAAATTCGCCGATCGATTCACCGTATCTGCCCTTTTCAGCGTAGACATCACCCAAGAGAAAGCTCCAATCAGGGGGATTGATGTCGAGCGCGCGGACTCTGAGGATTAGCGAAAGTGCCTGGTCGTATTGGTGGGAGAAGTAATAGATGAACCCCTCGGCGTGGAACGAATGCCAGGAAACAGGATCGAGGTCGACGCCTCGCTGTACTTCAGCAAGGGCCTCAGGCTGCCGGCCGGTCCGCACGAGGTAAAACGCGTATTTCTCATGAATGGATGCGGAATTCGGATTGAGTTCAAGAGCCCGGTGAAATTCCGTCGCTGCGGTTGCCCAATCCCAATCCAAAGTCATCGCGGTATTGGCGAGTTCGGCATGGCCTTCGGGCAGCGAGTCATCCAGTTCGATGGCTCTGGTTGCCTCAGCCCGCTGCTTGGAAAACGCCTCCTTGTATGCCATGCGGCCCGATTCGCCCATGCGGCCGTAACAATTCGCCAATGCCGCATGCGCCTGCGCATAGTTTGGGTTCTTGTCGACCGCCTTCTGGAAATAATCGACCGCAATCTTGCAATCGTCGGCATCCAATTGCAGAATGCCTCGCAGGTACAAGTCCTGGGCTACGGGGTCGATGGGCCGGCTACGTGCGAGGCGCGCCTGCTCCTGGGGTGTCACGTTGATGCTGATCTGGTCCGCGATCGCCTGTGCGACCTCTCCTTGCCACGCAAGAACGCTGGTAAGGTCCCGGACATAGGTGTGTGCCCAGATGGGACGATCCTTCCTGGCATCGATTAGCTGCACGCTGATGCGCACTTCGTTACCGTCGCGCAGCACTCCCCCCTCGACCACACCGTCCACCGACAATTCATGAGCAATTTCGGGCAGATTCTTCGTTGTGCCTTTGTAGCTCATGGCCGAGGTGAGAGAAATGACGCGCAGCGTAGAAACCTGGCCCAAGTCGTTGATCAACTCTTCCGTCATTCCGTCGGCGAAATATTCCTGCTCGGGATCCGCAGAGAGGTTTTTGAGCGGAAGGATGGCCACGGAGCGAATCTCCGCCTGCGCATTTGAATCGCCATACCACCTCTTGAAGCCGAGGTAGCCGATCGCCGCGATGAGAGCTAATCCAAGTCCAACGCCGGCCAGAACGCGAGCCAATCGGCGCAATTTCCGCGAGGATCGAGGGGGCTCGGCTGCTCGCGCCGCAGCACTCTCAGTGGACAGCTTTTTGCCTTGGGCAGCGGTCTGCACCACAGGGGGCAGTGAGTCGGCTTTGGTTTGCTGCTGAGCCGTGGTCTCCGACGGCTCGAAGATGAACCTTGGCACGTAGGATCCGCGCGGAAGTTCGAAGCGCACAGCCGACTTTTTGTCCGTCTCAAGGTAGTACTCTGCCAGCTTCTTGCGGAGCTCAGTGGCTTTGACGCGTACCACGGAGTCATTTCCCGTGTCGTAGCCGATCGGGCGCCCGAACATCTCAGCCCCGATCATCCGCTCTCGCAGGCCATCGACGTCGCCTTTCAGAGCGTGCTCAACGATAAGGTGGAGAAAATCCTGGGTCCGCTTACTTCCCGCGAATGCACGGCTTGCTATGACTTCCTTGAGATGGTGGCGAACCAAACCGATTTGCTCTGAACTGAGCACTTCCGGATCGCAGGAAGAATCGGTTGTGGGCATGACACACTCAGTTTCCCTTTGGTACATCACTATACCACCACATCGAACCGCTCCTCGGAGGGGTAAAGAGCCTGACAGTCTCTCAGTATAAAGTTATGTAAAATAACCCCTTATATGCAACAAACGTCCCAGCTAACCGTTAATAGCATTCCACTTCCACCGTTCCGGTGCTGGAATGGGCACGCTCTTCAACCGGGCGACGCTTGGTTGGATATAGCGGCTCTCCAGGTTGCCCGTTCCGAATCACGTTGAGCCTCGGTCACCCGTTGAGCAAACGTTTACCAGCCTAGATGCTGGACGAAAACATGGATTCTCCAAGAGCCCAGACTCGGCAGTTGGCCCGGCTACGCGCGGCGCAAAGCGCTTTTCGAGCTTGTCTCTGGGGCCGGATGGTCTGGTGTGGGCTATGTTCTCTCATTCTGGGTGGGCTGCAGGCACAGGCGCAAACGCCCGCGACAACCGCGACAGTACGGGAAGAGATGCGGCAGGGGGCCGAAGCAATGACCTCGGGCAACTTCAGCGCCGCGATATCGGAGTACACAGCGGTCACGCGGGAAATGCCTGCTTTTGCCGAGGGGTACTTCAATCTTGGTTTGGCTCTGCACCAGGCGGGCCAGTTGGACGACGCACGAGCCGCGCTCGAAAAGGCGCTGCGTCTCAAGCCCGACCTGCGCGGCGCCAACCTGTTTCTAGGCATCATCGCCTATCGCGAGAATCGTTTCAAGGAAGCCAGTGACGATCTGCTGCGTGAAACGCGTCTGGATCCGCGCAGCGCCAAGGCTTTCATGTGGCTGGGTCTTTGCCGCCTGGCTCAGGACGATGCGCAAGGCGCGATCGCTCCACTCGATAAAGCCTACGCGCTGGATCCTTCCGATGCGGACATTCTCTATCATCGCGGGCGCGCCTATTTTCTGGTAGCCAACGCCTCTTACGCCGCCATGTTCAAGCTCAATTACGATTCCGTGCGCGTGCATCAGGTTCTGGCCGAAGCTTATGCGCAAGCCTATCGCAACCAGGAGGCGATTTTCGAGTTCGGAGTTGCGGTGAAGATGGCGCCCCATCAGCCGGGACTGCATGAAGAACTGGCCGATCAGTACTGGGTCATGGGGCAACTCGACAAGGCCGCCGACAGCTACCGGGAGGAGCTGCGGATCGACCCGTATGCCGATTCCTCCATGTACAAACTGGGCAGTTTGCTGGTCCTCAACCAGAACCCCGAGGAGGGCGTCAAGCTTCTGCGCGGCGCACTGCGGGCCGACCCTTCACTGAGCGACGCGCATTATTACCTCGCCAGCGGATTGATGAGTCTGGGCCAGGATCCGGATGCGATTCACGAATTCGAACTGGCGATTGCCGCCGATCCCGCCAACAACCGCGCCATGAGCGCCTATTACAAGTTGGCGCAGCTCTATCGCAAGCTGCATGACACGCCGAATGCGCAAGCTGCGATGCAGAACTTCCTGCGCATGAAAGCCCAGAGTAAGGCGCAGCAGGACCGCTACGATGCACAGGTTGTCCGCAAGCGAACAGAGCTCCCGGTGCCGGACCCGGAAAAGATTGCGATGTCTGATGAACCGGGGACCCAATGAATCAATTGCCAGGTGCGGCAGCCGCCTGCGCCGGGTTCAAGCCGCTCCGTTGGCGGGCGGCAAAAGAGCGGCCATGAAGTGAGGCATGTTCAAGAAACGCGGGAAACAAGAAACCGTTTGCTAAGGAGGCAGAAATGACGACAACTTCGATGCGCATTACAGCGGAGTACCCTTGGACAGTGAAGCGCGGATCCGCGTCGTTGGGAGCATGGCTGGCGGGCCTTGTCATGCTTCTTGGATTCACCGCTCCCGCCCTGGCCCAGCTCGATACGGGCGCCATCGCCGGAACCATCCTCGATCCAGCCGGCAGGGTGGTTGCGGGGGCAAGGGTGAGCATAAGCGGCGTAGATACGGGAACCGCCTACTCGACGCTCAGCTCATCCACTGGCTATTACACCTTCCCCTCCGTTCACACCGGAAGGTACGATCTTTCGGTAGCCGCGGCAGGGTTCAAGACGGCAGTTCGCCACGGAGTTGTGGTCTCGGTCGGCGCCAACACCGCGCAGGACATCACCCTCGCAATCGGTGCGGCATCTGAAACTGTGAGCGTGGCGGCCGACGCCCAAACCCTCGAAGCAGATACGTCGACTATCGATGATTCCATTCAGCCCGAGCAGGTGAATCAGCTCCCCTTGACGGTGGCCGGTTGGCGTTCGCTGGAAACCCTGGAAACCCTGGTGCCGGGCATTGTGTCCGTGGGCGTTGCCACCTCCGGCACTGATCCGATCAAGATTGATGGCGGTCAGGAGATGGGAACCGACTTCCTGGTCGACGGCATTACCACCAACCGCCAGGAGAACGGCTCGGGCAGCTTCGGCATTCTGTCGCCGTCTGTGGATGCGGTGAATGAATTCCAAGTGAGCATCGCCAGCCTGCCCATTGATGAAGGCAGGACCACCGGCGGCCTGGCTAACTTCAACACCAAGGGCGGCACCAACGACTACCACGGCACGGTTTACGAGTTCTACAAGAATGCTGGATTCGACGCCAACAGTTGGTTCAACAACGGCTTTATCGCCCAGCAGGGAAACACAAAAGCCGCACGACAACAATATAAGCGTCCGGCCGACACCAGGAACGACTACGGCGGCAACCTCGGCGGTCCCATTCGCATTCCGGGCCTTTATAACGGCAGGAAAAAGAGCTTCTTCTTCTTCAACTGGGAGCAGTGGCGCCAAACCTACGGCGGCACGATCACCAGCCAGTTGCCGACTCCAGCCGAGCTGGGAGCCGACGGCAAGGATTTCGACTTCTCGGCTCTGCTGGGAACAACCCCGCTCGGGACCTCCCCTTGCGGGGAAACCGTGTATCCGGGCGAAATCATGGACCCGCAGTATGACAACACAACCGTTCCCTGCCGTTACGCCGGGTTTGGGCAAACCGTGACCGGCAGCCCAGGAAGCTATGTGGTCTCAGGCGCCCCTACCAACAAGATTCCCATCAGCCGCGCCAGCTCGGTCGCCAAGAACATCGTGAGCACATATCTGATGCCGCTGGCGACGCAGGAGGTATCGGGAAGCAGCTCCTACAACTATGCCTATCGCAGCATAGGCACCATCGCCAACACCGCATACAGTATCCGCCTCGACCAGAATTTCGGCGTCAAGCACAAGATCTGGGCATTCTTCAATTCGCGCGAAAATACAGACTCGGGCGGCAACTCCAATATGCCGGTGCCGATTCAGACCTGCTGCGGGACGATCAATCAGTTAGGGAAACTCTCCCGCGGGGGCTGGGACTGGATTATCACCCCGACGTTGGTCAATTCGCTGACTGTGGGCGGAAACCGCTCCAATAACATCAATAAATCCAAAGCCTCGCAAATGGGAACGGATTGGGATCAGAAGCTGGGCATCGTCAACGGCTTCAGCAACGACTTCCCGGTCTTCGAGTTCTACAGCAATACATTCCCCCAGCTGGGGCAACAGGAAGACTCGACCGACGTCGACAATGTAGTCGCGCTCAACGACATTGTGCACTGGCAGCGCGGCGCGCACAGCTTCACGTTCGGCGGCGAAGGGCAGTATCACCAGTATTCGTGGGTCAGCAGAATCGGTGGCACCTGCGAAGGCAACGCCGGCTGCCTGCAATTCTGGCCCAACCAGACGGCCTCGGACGAAGACTTCTGGGGACAGGACGGCAACGCCTTCGGCGCCTTCCTGATCGGCGAGACCGGGGCGGCGAGCAACCTCAACGACCTGCATGCCCCACGCTGGATCACCCACTATGGGGCGATCTTTGCTGGAGACACGTGGAAAATCAAGCCGAACCTGACGGCGAATATCGGCTTGCGCTGGAGCTACGACACACCGCGTCGTGAAGCGGCCGGCGATACCGCGGTTTGGGATCCCACACTGCCTGACGCGGCGACCCAGGCCGGCACATATCCTCAGGCGTTGGGCGCGCTCGTCTTCGCCGGCAAGGGCTCGGGGCGCAACGGAAGCCGGAACGAAACCTGGGGCACGGTCTACAAGAAGGACTTTGAACCGCGTGTTGGCTTTGCCTGGGAGCCCGGCATCTTTTCCAGCAAGTTGGTGATTCGCGGCAGCAGCGGAATCTACTACGGTCCGCTGGTTTATGCCGACTACGGTCAGGGAACAGTGCAGGGATTCACCGTCCAGGGAAACCTGTTCACGGCCGATCCGTTGGACGGTGTTCCGCTCGACAGTGGCCTGGCAGCATTGGCCACGACCCCCGACCTCAACCCCAATCAACTGGATGGCACCACCATCAGTGCCGATTACGTGGCCAAAAGCAACGGACGTCCCGGAATGGTCGAGAACTGGGCGCTTGAAACCCAATATCAAATCGACCCCAATCTCTTTGTCACGCTGGGCTATCTAGGCATGCACGCCACCCACCTGCACGCAATGCTCAACTTCATGAATGACATGCCGGACAAGGACATGGCTCTGGGCGATTGGCTCAACTGGTGGGCTTATTACCCGCCCAACGCAGAAGGCGGATTCGGCGTCAACTCCGTTGAGCCCTACGCCAACTTCAGTTGCGCCGCGGGCTGCACATGGCCTATCAACGAACCAATATCGCAAGCCCTGCGCCCGTTCCCGCAGATTCAATACATCAACATGGACAGCTACCTGCAGAACCTGGGTCAGTCCACCTACGAGGCGCTCGAAGCTAAGGTGGAGCGGCGCTTCCACAACGGCCTGAACATTCTGGCCTCGTACACCTTCTCCAAGACGCTCACCGATGCTGACGTGATCCAGCCTTACTGGAGCACGCTGCAGAACGGTGGTGCCGTGCAGGATCCTGAAAACCTCCGAGCTGAAAAAGCCGTCAGCAGTGAGGACGTTCCCAATAACTTCGTCGTCAGCTACATCTATGAGCTACCTGTCGGCAGTGGCAAGCACTTCCTCGGCGACACACACGGCGTTGCGAGTGCATTGATTTCGCACTGGAGCGTAAGCGGCATTCAGCACTACCAGGGCGGCCAGCCCATCAGCATCTTCGGCGCCACCGGCATTCCCGGCAAGAACTCCAGCGTTCGCTTCGATCGCGTCGCGGGGCAGCCGGTGAAGAACAAGAACTACACCAACCCGCTGAACTTCAACTCAACCTCCAACGCTACGGCCTGCGCGACGGGCTACTTCAACTGCGCTGCGTTCTACGATCCCAACCTGTTCACCAACCGCGATCCCAGCGGAGTCGGGGCCTCGGGCGAAGGCAATCCGTGGCAATTCGGCACCATGCCTCGCAATTCGGCCGACATCCGATGGTCCGGCTACAACGACGAAGACTTCGGCATCTCAAAGCTGTTTCCCATCAACGAGCGAATTAAAGTGGATTTCCGCGGCCAGATGTTCGATGCCTTCAACCGCCATATCTTCACCCGGCCAGTCTCCAATCTCAACTCCGGCACGAACAACGTCGGCCAGATCGGCGGTTTGCAACTCGGGCCGAGAAATGTGCAGTTCGAGTTGAGGGTCACTTATTAACTTCGGCTCTTCGGGCGCGCTTTTATCGTCCGAAGACCTATTTGATATGGCGCGGCTTCCGGCAGCATTTCGGGCGCCGCGCCTTTCCGGTCCATCGCACCAAATTCATCGATCCGGGGCATAAGTCCCCTTCACCATAGAGGAGAGTTGTCGTGCGTTCTACCTTCCTGCTACTCGCCGCGCTTACCACGATCCTCGCGTCGCAGCTCAATTGCCAGGAGCCCCACGCGCTGCCTCTTCGCGGAGACTATCCCATCACTCACGATCCCTCCATAGCTCACGAGGGCAATACTTACTACGTTTTCGCCACAACCTCGAACGCGGCCGAAGGCCAGATGCCCATACGCTGCTCTCACGATCTGCTGGAGTGGAAGCGGTGCGGCTATGTATTCCCAAGCATTCCTGCCTGGATCCATGAGGCGAGCCCCGCCACAAGGGAGCTGTGGGCGCCCGACATTTCCTACTTTCAGGGAAAATATCACCTGTACTACGCCTACTCGGCCTTCGGTGTAAATACCTCCGGCATTGCTTTGGCAACCAATGAGACGCTGGACCCCCAGAGCCCGAAATACCGCTGGCAGGACGAAGGCCTGGTCCTCAAGTCGACCCGCGATGACAACTTCAACGCTATCGATCCCAATATCGTTTTCGACAAGAAAGGCCAGCCCTGGCTGAGTTTCGGCAGCTTCTGGGGGGGCATCAAGATGCGCCGGATCGATCCTGTGACCGGCAAGCCGTCAGACGCCGATCCCAAGCTTTACTCTCTCGCGGCCCGCGCCATGCCTGCGGTGCCCGACCCGCCCAAGCCCGGTCTGCCGGCTGACTGGCAGGCCATCGAGGCGCCGTTTGTCGTGCACCATGGGGACTTCTACTATCTATTCGTGTCCTTCGATCTGTGTTGCCGCGGCACGAAAAGCAGCTATCGAACCATGGTCGGACGGTCGCACCAGGTCACTGGACCTTATGTGGATGCCGACGGAAAGCCCATGCTCGAAGGGGGCGGCACGCAACTGCTGATGGCCAACAGCCGGTGGCTCGGTCCCGGTGGAGAGTCGATCCTGCAGCGGCCCGAAGGAGATGTTATCGTTTTCCACGCCTACGACGCCGTCACCGGCAAGCCGGCACTACAAATCTCAACTCTGACCTGGCAGAACGGCTGGCCACATGCGGCGCTCGGAACCACAGGGGAATCCAGATGATGTGTAACATCAACCGGCCGCGTCGCACTCTTGAGCGGGTGACGGCACTGCGTGGCCGTGCCTGGCTGGGATTTGCGCTCGCGGCAGGAGTCGGGTTCAGCGGCTGTGGAGGCGGCGGATCAAATTCCGGCGGCGGTGGTGGGGGAAACACAACAACGCCCGACATGGGCACGCTGACTGCGGTGAGCGACACCAACCAGTACACGCTGACCAATGACGCCAGCGGTATGGTGCTGGGCATCTCCGGGCAAAACCAGACCGCTGGCACGTATGTTGTGCAGGAGTCCGCCAGCACGACTACGGCCGACATCGACTGGCACTTCATGCCCATGAACAACGACGAGTACAACGTGGAGAACATGCTCACCCATCAAGTACTGGGCGTGAGCAATGCGTCTGCCTCCGCAGGCGCGCAGGTTCTGCAATGGGCCGACAATGGCACCAACGACCACTTGTGGGAGTTCTATTTGCTCGGCGATGGCAACTATCTCATCAAGAACGTCAACAGCGGCTATTACCTTGAAGATGCCAACTCCGGCACATCGGATCCGGCCACCATCGACCAGGGCATGCGGGCCACAACCGGAACCGGTTGCACTTGTCAGGAATGGAAGCTGACCTCGACCGGCACAGCGGCCTACCCTGCGCCCATGCCGGTCTCCGGAACCGGGATCTACGTGCACGATCCTTTCATGCTGCAGGATCCATCGACACACATCTACTGGCTCTATGGCACGCACCAGACGTTGGCCTATTCAACCGACCTCAGCACCTTCACCTACACCACCCTTTCCACCGCCTACGGGGCCTGCACTCAGGCCGAAGGAACCTACTGGCTGACCGACGACAATCATTGCCCCATCATCGGCCCTGACTTCTCTTCCTGGACCGGCCTGCAAACCCCGCCCTCTGACAATAACGGTAAAAATATTGACGTTTGGGCGCCCAGCTTGCTCTTCGCGAACGGCACGTATTACCAGTACTACGCAATTCCTTACGAGCCCTCCACCGGAGCCGAAGCGGTGATCGGCCTGGCCGCAAGCAATTCTCCCAATGGCCCTTGGACCGATAACGGCTACGTTGTAACTTCATGGACTGCAGCCACCAGTTCCGTCCCGTCACCCAACCCCTGGGGCTTCAGCGCAAGCACCACCTGGAACGCCATCGACCCGGCTTCCTTCGTGGATGCGGGCGGCAACTGGTGGCTCGTCTTCGGCTCCTGGTCTGACGGCATTCGCGTGCTGCAGCTTCAGACACCGTCAACCGCAACTTCCAATGCGACCATCGGCTTTCCAGTCTCCAGCAACACCAGCACCTGGACCAAGGTCGCTTATCGTTCGGTCGGCGAAGAGGGTCCCTACATCTATCCCTGGGTCGTCAATGGCACGCAGTACTACTACTATTTTGCGCCCATCAACGTGTGCTGCGCGGGAACCGCCAGCACCTATCGCGAAATTGTCGGCCGCTCCACCGCGCCGGTTGGACCTTTTGTCGACCGCGGCGGCATAGCGCTGACCTCTGGTGGAGGCACCATTCTGCTCAGCTCGCACAGCAACGTGTATGGGCCCGGGGGAGCCAGTGTCTTTACAGACACAGGCAGCGATGGCTCCAAGTCCCTGCCCACGATCGTCTACCACTACTACGACGGCAACAACAATGGAACGCCCACTCTGGGCATCAATCGCCTGGCATTTACCTCCGATGGCTGGCCATATGTGCAAGAAAAAGTATCATTCTGTATGATTGTTCTTTTTTTTGTTCTGGTCTTGACGGCGGCATCCGGATTATGTGCGCAAGAGCCGCCAGTCACGGGGAATGCGTCCTCGCAATCGAGCGCTGCGCTCCCGCAGAACCAGATGCAGCGCTCCTCAGGTGGGATGGCGAATGCCGGCCCTGAAGCAGCCGAATTCGACAGCCAGCACCGGCCAATCACTGCCGGCGGTTTCGTCAAGACAGGCCCCATCGTGTTTCACGATATTGCTGCGGCTGCCGGGCTTACCGCCTGGCATCACCAGGCAGGCACGCCCGCAAAGCGCCTGATTCTCGAGGTCAAGGGGCCGGGCGTGTGCCTGCTTGACTACGACAACGACGGTTGGCTCGACATTTATCTCGTGAACGGCTCTACCTATGACGCTCTCGACGGCAAAGCCACGCCGCCGCACGCGGCCCTCTTTCACAACAATCACGACGGTACCTTCACTGACGTGACGCGATCGGCTGGCATAGCCAACGACCGCTGGGGCTACGGCTGCGCAGTCGGCGATTACGATAATGACGGTTGGCCGGATCTTTACGTCACCAACTACGGCAAAAACCGCCTCTACCATAACAATCACGACGGCACATTTTCCGATGGTGCAGAGAAGGCCGGCGTTGCAGTCGGCACATGGTCAACAGGCGCCGCCTTCGGTGACTATGACGGCGATGGGCGCCTGGACCTCTTCGTCGCCGGGTACGTCCAGATCGATCTTGCCAATCCCCCGCTTTCCGGCACCAAAGCAGCCGGTTACACCTTCTGCCAATTTCGCGGCGTCCCTGTCATGTGCGGACCGCGTGGCCTTGAAGGCGAGCATGACCATCTCTTTCACAACAACGGCGACGGCACTTTCACCGACGCGAGCAAGAAACTCGGTGTGGACGATCCCAACGGATACTACGGCCTCGGCGCTCTGTTTGCCGACGTCAACAACGACGGCAAGCCCGACCTGCTCGTAGCCAACGACTCCACGCCCAACTACCTCTACATCAACAAGGGCGATGGCACGTTCGAGGACGACAGTTACATGAGCGGTTATGCTGTCAATGCGGACGGCCGGGAAGTGTCCAATATGGGCATCGCGGTTGGAGACTATGAGAACAATGGACACCTTTCGGTCGTGAATACCGATTTTGCCGACGATTACAATGTGCTATTCCAAAACGACGGGACCGGATTATTCACTGACGTCAGTTATCTTGCCGGGATCGCCGAGTCTTCCATACCGTTTGTCGGTTTCGCCGACGGATTTCTCGATTTCGACAACGACGGGTGGAAGGATCTGCTCATTATCAATGGCCACGTCTATCCCCAAGTGGACCAGCACCCGGAGTGGGGGCAAAGCTATGCTCAACGCCCGCTGCTCTACCACAACATGAAGAACGGAAAATTCGAACTGGTCCCAGCGGTGGAAGGGACCGGGCTCGCCAAGGTGATGGTGGGCCGCGGCGCCGCCTTCGGCGATCTCTTCAACGACGGCAAGATCGACGTGATCATCAACAACATGGACGGAGTCCCAGTGCTGCTGCGCAATGTGAATCCAGACCGCCACCACTGGGTCGAGCTAAAACTGATCGGCGGGCCCAAAAGCCCTCGCGATGCGGTAGGAGCGACGGTCTACCTCACCGCCGGCGGAATCCGCCAGCGCGGAGACGTACTGAGCGGCGGCAGCTATCTCTCCTCCAACGACATGCGCGTCCACTTCGGTCTGGCAGATGCAGCCAACGTCGACGCGGTAGAGATTCACTGGCCCTCCGGCGCAATGGAGAAGATACGGATTCCTGCCGTGGATCGGATTTACACCATTACTGAAGCCAAGGGCATTACCGGCGCGCTGTGCGGGGGCACGGTGTGCGAAGCGAGTCTCGCTGGCAGTGATCGGTGATGATCCTCGAATTGAATGACATTGCAAATCGCCGAAGACATCAATGCTGAGGATCCGACCGATTCTGACCTGCCCCCGATTTCTCAACCATTGATAACTGGAGTTTCCCGGTATTTGACCCGCCCCGAAAAACTGGGCCGAAGTAGGGTGGAGATTCCGGGCGACAGGCGAAGATTCGGCATACCGATTGCTGAACCGCGAACAGTTAAATCCCGAGGAGAGTACGCAGAAATCCTGTGCTCTAGGCGGGGTCTTGTTCTTGGGCTTCCTTGCCGGGCCGCCGCCAGCACAGTTTAGTCATCTCAATCCCCAAGGCACGTTCCCACCCGGCGGGCTGACTCCACCCATGAATGGTTGGGCGGAACGGACTTTCGTTTGCCTGCCACTTCATCCAGCGGCACCGGCTCCGTGTTGTCGCCGCGGGCGGCCACCATCACGCCAAACCTCCCCTCGTTGATCAAATCGGCGCAGGCGGTGCCGAGGCGCGTGGCGAGCATGCGATCCGCCGCACACGGCGTGCCGCCGCGCTGGACATGGCCAAGGATCGTCACACGGGATTCGAGGTGCGTGAGCTCCTCGAGCTGCCCGGCGAGGCGCATCGTGTTGCCCTGATGCCGAACATCAAGCGCGGCGATCTTGCGCTTGGCCTCGATCTTATCGTTTAAGGTTTTCGCGCGTTCCAGTTTCTTCTCGGCGCTGTCATAGATGCGCGCGTCGTCGCGGCTCATCGCGCCCTCGGCTACGGCCACAATGCTGAAGTTGCTCCCCCGCTTGCTCCGTTGGCGAATAGCATCGGCGATCTTCTCCGCGTCGTAAGGGATTTCGGGAATGAGGATCACGTCAGCGCCCCCCGCCAGTCCGGCGCCGAGCGTAAGCCAGCCGGCGCGATGACCCATGATCTCGGCCACGATGATGCGGTGGTGGCTGTGAGCGGTACTGTGCAGACGATCAATCGCCTCGGTAGCAATGTCCAAAGCGGTGGCGTAGCCAAAAGTGGCGTCGGTCATGACCACGTCGTTGTCAATGGTCTTGGGCAACGTAATGATATTGATGCCGGCCCGGTGCAGGCGCAGGGCGCTTTTCGCTGTGCCGCCTCCGCCAAGGCATACGACGCAATCGATTCCCCACTTCTTGAGATTGTCCCGGATAACGCCAGTCATGTCCTTCGTTTGTCCGTTAATCACCATGCGATGTGGCTTGTCGCGGCTGGTGCCGAGAATCGTGCCACCGATGGTGAGAATGCCGGAAAGAGCGGATCGATTCAGGTTGATCCGTTGGTTCTCGACCAAACCGCGAAAACCGTCGCGAAAACCTACGATCTCCCAGCCGTAGTATCCAAGCGCGGCTTTGCCGACGCCGCGGATGGCTGCGTTCAGGCCGGGGCTGTCGCCGCCAGCCGTGAGAATGCCGATGCGCTTAATTTTTGTGGCCATTAGAAACAAATATGGGCCACGGTGGAGCATTTGTCGAGCCAGGCCACTCACGTCGAAGGCACAGTTGCCTTCAAATGGATCTTTTCTCCATCCAGATCAACCTGTTCGACGGCGGCGCCGAGATCCGCAAACCCTTCGATGGTCGAGATCACCCCAGCGTATTTCTGTTTCAGTTGCTCCAAATCAGCTATTTCCTGTCTTCTTTTAGTCCACCTGGGCCACCCGCCCTCGGGATGACAAATGTTTCTTCAAGAAACTTCGGACACTAGAGCGGGTGGTGCTCGAGGTCGAGGGCGAGCTCGTGGCCGATGCCGGAGAAGTCCTGCTGGATTTCGCGGGCGCGGGCGAGGGCTACCTGCACGTTGGGCAGAACATTTTCAGGGCCAACGCGCTCGAGAAAGTCGGATCGGGCGAGGAGCTGAGAAGGTTGATCGCGTGCACCACACATGAGGAGCACTTTGCCGGCCTTGTGCAGACGCTCAGAGAAGCCTTCCAGAGCGTGGATGCCGGTGGCGTCGAGCGCCGTCATGTTGCGGAGGCGAAGAATGACGACGTCACCAAACTGGCCGAGGTGGCGGGTAGCTTCGGCAAGCTTTTCTGTGGTTCCGAAAAGGAAGGGCCCGTGGATGCGGAGGATGGTGACATTGGGGGGGATGTCCTTGTCCTGAAGGATGTGGGCCTGCCCGTCGCGGAGGTAGTCGCGCGTTACCGGAGCGACCGTAGTGGTTTCAGCGATGCGGTAGATGTAGAGCAGCGCGGCGAGCGCCATGCCCACGCCGACGGCGACGGTGAGATCGGCGAGGACGGTGAGAGCAAACGTCGCGAGCCAGACAGCGATGTCGGTGGCTGAGAGACGGAGAATGGAGCCGATTTCGCGCCACTCACCCATGTTGTAGGAAACGACGAACAGAACCGCAGCCAAGGTGGCGAGGGGCACGAAGCGAGCCAGAGGCGCGGCGACGATGAGAATCGTGAGCAACGTAAGCGCGTGTGTCATTCCGGCGATGGGGGTGAGTGCGCCGGAACGAATGTTGGTGGCGGTGCGGGCAATGGCGCCCGTGGCAGGGATTCCGCCGAAGAGGGGCGACGCGATGTTGGCGACGCCCTGGGCAACGAGCTCGACGTTGGAATCGTGGCGGTCGCCGCTCATGCCATCAGCAACGACGGCGGACAGCAGGCTTTCAACGGCCGCCAGCAGCGCCACCGTGAAAGCGGAGGGGAGCAGGGGAAGGATGTGCTCGGAGTGAAACGCGGGGAATGCGAAGTGCGGAAGACCTTGCGGAATGCCGCCGAAGCGGCTGCCGATGGTTTCGACAGGTAAATGGAAGAGAGCCGCAGCAGCGGTTGTGATCACAAGCGCAACGATGGAGCCGGGAACGCGGCGAGTGACGCGCGGCCAGAAGAGAATGATGGCGAGCGACGCAGCGGCGGCAGCGACAGTTCGCCAGTGGAGGGTTCCGGCGTAGCGGACGAGCATCTCGATACGGGGGAGGAATTCGCTGGGAACGGGCGGCGTGGTTAGCCCGAGGAAGTCCTTGATCTGGGTGGAAGCGATGAGGAGCGCGATGCCGTTGGTGAAGCCGATGGTGACGGGTCGGGGAATATATTTAACGGCCGCGCCGAGGCCGGTGAAGCCCATGATGAGCAGGAGTAGACCGGCCATGAGGCTGACGAGCGCGAGGCCCGAGACGCCGAACTTTGCGACAATGCCGGCGACGATGACCACAAAGGCACCTGTGGGGCCACCGATCTGGGTGCGCGAGCCACCGAGCGCGGAGATGAGGAATCCGGCGACGACAGCGGTGTAGAGGCCGGCCTGCGGAGAGACGCCGGAGGCAATGGCGAAGGCCATGGCCAAAGGCAACGCGACCAGACCTACTGTTACGCCGGCAACGAGGTCGTGCGAAAGCTGCGTTCCTGTATAACCTTGCAGACACTGAAGCGAGCGGGGAAGCCGCTTAAAAGAAGGATTCAAGGAAGAAGCCGCCTTTCAGAGAGGTTCAATGAGGGGTTTCGAGGGGTTTTTCCATTTCTTCCAACATTCCCTGAGATTCTTTGAGATGGGAATGGAAGTAGGCGCGCATCAGATTCAAGACCTCGACGATGGTGCGGTCACGGACGGAATAGAAGACCTGGTTACCCGCGCGGCGGTTCACGAGGATCTGCTTGGTGCGAAGGACGCCGAGGTGCTGCGAGACGTTGGCCTGCTCCATACCGAGCTTTTCGATGAGAGTCCCGGCGGAGAGCTCGCCCTCGCTCAAGAGTTCCAGAATGGCGATGCGGGTTGGATGGCCGAGGGCCTGGAAGATGTCAGCTTTGAAGCGGCGGAGTGAGTCCGGCATGATTGAATATTAGCATATTCGAATATTATAGGATGTAGGAACGCTGTCCTCGCCATTGAAGAGGAACTCTGGAAAGTCAAGGAAAAGATCTTCCGGCAACAAGGAACCACCTCGCGGCTTAAACGTAAGCCAGTGGTCTGTTTTGGTTTTATGCGTGCCGGGACTTTTTCAGCTTTGACTTGCCCGGCCATTCGCAGGTCGTATCGATCCCGCAAGAAGGCGAAGCAGCAATTCACTGCATTACGTTCGCCAATTGTGCTGAGTGCCGCTACCGTCGGCATGGCGTGTTTCTGTGAAGGATTGACGGAATCTAGATGGACAAGAGACTCCCCTGTGGGCTAGAAACTGGCGCACCTTCACCAACAAGTCCAGTCAAACCGGCTCAGCGTGTAGCTTCAAAAAGGAACCACGCTCGCCGTTCGGCCTCGTCGATCCAAACTTCGATAAGGCTCGTGCTGGCATAGTCATTGGCTTTATCAGTCACTTCATGCGCGGCGCGTAAGCTCGTAACCAAAGCTTTGTTATCCGCTTGAAGTTCGAGAAGCATCTCCTTAGGGCCAACGTATTCGTGATCATTATCAGCTAGCCGTTGCAGCCGGGCAATGTGTCCAATTGAGCGGATCGTAGTGCCGCCAATCTTACGCACGCGCTCGGCGATCACGTCGCTCATCTCGAATATCTGGGCAGCCTGCTCATCCAACAACAGGTGATGATCACGGAAGTGTGGACCGCTCATATGCCAGTGAAAATTCTTGGTCTTCAGATAAAGGGCAAAAACATCAGCCAGCAACGCGTTCAGAACGCTGGAAAGATTCTTGACTGTTTCAGGAGTAAAACCGTCGGGAGTGCAAAGTCTAGCAACTCCCAAATCAGATTCGTGAGTGTGTGTAGGCATCGAAGCACCTCTGCCGGGGAGAGGCCGCTGGGCGTCCGGAATGGAGTCGTCTGTGCTTCGTCCCCGTGCTGTCTTGGGACAGTTTCATTATAGTTCCGTTCGGAACCATTGAATCAATCGAACAAGTTGCTTTCGCTCCATTCAATCCGTCGATGTGAGAACCGGCTACCGGCGAGCCGGGCGGCTATGCCGCTGCCGCTTCATCCCCGTCATGCTTGTTCGACTTTCGTCTGAGGCAAAGAAAGTGCAAACAGAGCGCTTCATTCAGAGACTTCTTATCAGCGATCCCTGGCATTACCGGAGAGAAGCGCATAACAGTGGGCTTCCCAGCATAGGCATTTGACGTCCCTTTGAGCCAAGCCGACAACTGCATACAGGCTGGTCCAGCCTGCACGCCAGTAAAGTCAATGACTTTGATTCCTTGAGCGGCAGCTCCCTGATCGAATTCTCCTCAGTTATTGCTCGCAATCAACGATGCGATGAGCCGATTGCATTCATTGCGTTTCTGAATGATGGATGCACTTCGTTCATTCATTGAAAAGGTGAAGCCCCAGCTGATCGTCTTTCAGGAACTCTTTGACAAGAGGCTCAGAGGATCGCTCCATTTCCCCGGCTGTGCCGAAGAACAGAATCTTGCCTTGGTCCAGAAAGAGAACCTGATCGGCAAGTCTTTCCGCAAGTCGCGTGTCGTGGGTGACTACGATGCTGGTCAACTTCAATTGAGCCTTGAAGCGCGCAATCAGGTTGCCCAACCGCCGTGTCATCAGCGGATCTACCATCGTGGTGGGTTCATCGTAGAGCACTGCCTTCGGGTTCTCCGCGAGCGCTCTGGCAATCGCGACCGATCGTCTCATCCCGGTTGAAATATCCGCAGGAAACTGATTCCGGATCTCGCCTATCCCAACCATCCCCAAAAGAGAAGCCACCCTTTCGTTAATCTGCATCTCACTGAGCTCACCGCGTTCGCGCAACGCGAATGCAACATTTTCGCCAACCGAGAGCGAGTCAAAAAGTGCGCCGCTTTGAAATACCATTGTGACCTTCTTGCGAATGCGATCGAGCTGCTCTTCGGAAAAGTCAGTGATGTCCTCGCCTGCGACGATTACCCTTCCGGAGTCTGGCTTCAGAAATCCCATAAGGATTCGCAGACATACCGATTTACCGACCCCGCTGCGTCCCATAATGCATAGGGTCTCCCCACTCATGGCGGTAAAGCTCACACGGTCGAGTACCACGTTCGAGCCAAAGGATATCGATACTTGCTTGAATCCTAAGTAGGGCTGGAAACTCTCGCTGTTTCCGGATATGATCGCCTGCGATTCCTTATTGACCACACTGTTTCCCACAGAGTTCACCGCACGCTTCTGTGCCTCTCCTACATGTTTGCAGAAACCGGTGCCGATGGCACTCAATCCGGCGGCCACCACTGCTCCTTCCCGACCGGTGATGATCCATCCTACCAACGGGTAGCCACACAGAACAGCGGCCCTACGCCAGGCACCCCAAAGGAATGTTGCGCTGACCGACAAGCCCAACTATCCACCGAAGAAGGCGCGCAACCCGCTCCAATACCTCCCGCGCTCTTTCGAGTCGCAGTAACCCTCAACCTGCTCGCCGGAGAGAAAGTCTTTCGCCGTAATCGATAGCCTCTTCCCATCGCAGTCTGCCTTCTCAGGCTCCTTTATGGCGTCCTCTGCTAACCGAATCGGTGTCGTAAACTGCACCCACAGCGTTAGTACGGGCCTCTTCCTTGTTCATGAGCCCGTACTCACATGCTGTGCATCGGTTAGTGGTTCTTTACGCTGTCTCGAAAAGGCGAAGACAGTGTCGGGTAAGTCGCTTTGCATCGTCAGCCGCCCGTGCTTTTCGTGAGGTTCCCACGTCGCTTCCGGCATATCTTCTCTCGTCCTTTCGCTAAGCTCTCGGCCAAGGGAGGGACCGCGCTACCGAACGCTGATGTTTGGCGTTTGGCTAATTACAGCCGAGCAGACAGGTACTTGAGATGACACAGTATGGTCTGCCGGCGACGCGTATCCCTCCCGAATGAAGAACAACCCCGAGGTACTGGTCGCACTTCCCGCTTAGGCCGCGATCACGAGTTGGTCGTCGACACTCCACACGCCCGGGGCAGACCAGGCCGCTCTCTCAGCCTCATCGCGCTCCGCCCAGGAGCTGACGTTGCCTTTTTAGAGTCACTTTGTTGCCGCTGACTTCGTCATTGATGTGCTCGCCGTCCAGTTCTGCGGCGCGGCTCAGTGCGTTCTCGATGTTTCAATTCTCCTTTTTCGCCGAGGCCGAGGTCGCTCGAAACTGTCTTGGCGATCACGCACTCTTTGTCGGCGCGAACAATGCGGACCCGGACCCGCCTTTCCTTTCCGTCAGCGGATCATCGCTGCCACAGAATTCGTGCGCCTTCCAGTGGGATTGCAACACCATCGCAGCGCGGTATCACTCGCGCTGTATAGTCAGAAACCGGACGTGTCGCGGGCACCTGGGCGATATAAGCATAGCCGCTGTCAGCACCTGTCAATTGGC
>Ga0116127_1000264_pt1 | contig 53108 bp, 45 predicted proteins | sample June2015DPH_16_1_FD_89731 | JGI IMG/M metagenome (GOLD analysis project Ga0116127, IMG submission 89731) | Peatland microbial communities from SPRUCE experiment site at the Marcell Experimental Forest, Minnesota, USA - June2015DPH_16_100 | ecosystem: Environmental > Terrestrial > Soil > Wetlands... | reverse complement strand
CGAACACACGCTCCCAAACAGGGGTGATGATATAGGCGAATTCACATCCGATGACCCGCCCAGCGAGGCGTCCTCCGAGCTCTTCGCACTGAGCGCGCAGCTCGTCGAACGCGCCGCGCGCGAGGGCGGCACGCGGGACAAACTCGACGAGTTCGCTCGAACGAAGCTGAAGGAGGGCTGGCGCGAGGCGCACCAGGCTCCCTTCTCTCCCTGGACGTTCTACCGCATGGCCGTCAGCTACCTCTACCTCTCTAAGCCCTATCCCGCGTTGGCGGCGTGCGCGAAAGCGCTCCAGCTGAGCAACTCGGAGTCCGTCATCAACGCCGCGCACGACGCGCTCAGCGTCCTCGACGCGTGTGAGGAGGAACTCGTCGGCTATGAGTGGTTGCGCCGGTTGCTCCTGATCGGCGCTGCGGGGAGGTTTCACGCGTCCCGCGCGCTGTCGGAGCTGCAGCTGCTCGCATTGCCGGAAGCGCCGATCGCCCCCCCGGTCACGATTCTCGCGGGCGGGTGCAGGGCCGACGACGACGCGTGCTTCGTCGTTTTTCGCCCGCTCGTGATTGAAGCGTTTCGCACCTACACGGGCACGATCATCTCGGGGGGGACGCCCATCGGGGTCAGCAGTATGGCTGGGGACGTGCAAGAGGCGTTTCCCGAGTCTATCCACGCGATCGGCTACGTCCCGCGCGGCGTGACCAACACGCCCCTCGATCACCGCTATAACGAGATTCGGCTAACGCCCAATTCCGACTTCAGCGCCATGGAAGTGATCCAGTACTGGTGCGACCTCGTCGCCTCCGGCGTTTCGCCCTCGCAGGTGACGGTATTGGGCATCGACGGCGGCCCAATATCCGCGAGCGAATACAAGGTGGCCTTGGCCCTCGGCGCGTCCGTCGCCTTGCTCGAAGGAAGCGGCCGCGAGGCGAAAAAGCTTCGGCACAACCGGCGCTGGCGGGCCTCTCGGGGGCTCGTGTGCATTCCCGTTGACAGCTACATCATCGAGGAGTTCGTCAAGCCCCATCCGCAGCAGCTCGATACGGCCGAGCGGGAGCGTTTGGCGCGGGTCATTCACGACGCGTACAGGGAACGCGAGCGGGGCGTCACGCCCGCGGATGATCCGTCGATGGCGCCGTGGGACGAGCTACCGAGTTATCTGAAGCACTCGAATCGCGCCCAGGCGGATCGTATCTTTGAGAAGGTGGAGCGCATCGGGTACACCGTCGAGAGGCGTACCGGCGGCAGCGCGGCGCCGATCACGGATTTCACGCGTGATGAGCTTACCGTGATGGCGCAGATGGAGCACGGTCGCTGGGTGGTCGAGCGCCTCAACGGAGGGTGGATGCCTGGATCCGGACGGGACGTCCGGCACAAGATAAGCCCCTATTTTGTCCCGTGGCGCGCCTTGCCTGAGTACGTGAAGAACAAGGAGCGCAAAATGGTGCGCACCATACCCACGCTCCTCGACGCGATCGGGCTGCAGGTTGGCTAAACGGGCGACGAGTAGGCGCGAGCGCGTCACGTGCAGATCCGGCGTAAAGGGATCGTTTTTTGTACTTTGAGCGAGCGTACACACGTCAGTAAGCGGTGAAGTGCCGAGCGCTCCGCGCGTGGTGCGGACCCGACGGGAAGCGAACGCGCACCGCGTCGGTCTTTGGGCACCTCGGTCAGCAGAGGTGCTGCGCGTCACCGCTGGGTTATGATCGTCATGGTGCCGTCATACGCTGAGCAGAGCGCGCTCGTCAGCGACCGTCGCGAACAGGGCGCCGATCAGACGGACGACATCCACGACACCCCTGAAGAAATGGCGCAGTGGAAGCCGCTTGCGGCTGCCCTTCAGAGCTGTCAAGAAAAGGTCGAGCCGGCGTATCGGGCCGCGGACCGCACCGCGCTGCGATTTCAGAAGCAGCACCAGGCCATCACGATTGCGGCTGCCATCGCCGGCACCGTCGCCGTGCTGCTTGCGATCCTCCAGCTGCCCTCGATTATAGGCGGATTTCTCGTGCCGATTCCCTTCGTCGAAGGCATGGCGGCAGCCATCGCGTTTGTCGCCGTCCTGCTCGGCATCTTCACGCTCCGGCACGTGGGGTGGATGTTCCTGCGCCACAAGGCGGAACGGTTCAAGTTTCTCAAGTTTCGCTTCCTCATCGACCCGCACCTGTGGAGCGACGACGCCGCTCAGCGGGAACGCACGACGCAATGGCTGACGTATGCGACCAACAAGATCGCGGGGCTGACGAACGAGGAGTTGGAAACGTGGGCAGAGCACGGCATTCTCCCCGAAGAGCCGCCGAGCTTGGCGGGCAGCCGGGCCGACGCCTACACCCTCTACAGCCTCGTCGACTACTACCTCACGAAGCGCTGCAGGAATCAGCTCCACTACTTTGAGCGCAAGGCGCAGCAGTTTTCGAGCACGGATCGCTATATCAAGGCGCTGCCCCGTCTGCTGTTCTTTGGGAGCGTCCTCGCCGCGCTCGCGCACTTCTCTCTCGACCTCTTCGACACGTACCTTCAGCCGCCCGAGGCTGCGGCGCAGGCAGCCGAAACAACGGCGCGCGTGCCCACTATTACCCTTGCAATCGCCCTTATCCTCGTCGCCGCGTCGCTCCCGGTCATCGGCGCGGGCGTCCGGACGTTCCGCTCGGCCTATCAGCTCGCCCGCAATACGAGCCGCTACAAGGCGGCGTTCGAGGCGATTAAGCTTCCTGCGGAACGGCTGGAACACGATGCCGAGCGCCTATACGGGCTCTACGCCGAGGGGCGTACCACCATCGACGCCCACGACGTCTTCCGCGACCTGTGGCGCTGCGAGCAAATCCTTGAGGCCGAACACCGTGAGTGGCTCCGCCTCATGATGGAGGCAGAGTGGTTCGGCTAGGCCGACAGCATACGACGCGCACAGGCGAGACTTGCCCGTGCGACGCGCGCAAACTCGAAAAGCTTATGAAGGGGAGCGTTCAAACTGAATTAAAATAATTGGTTGTTAATATTTACCACGGTGAGGCACATGAGCGACAATATCTTCATCAGCTATTCGTCAAAGAACAAGGCCATAGCTGACGCCGTCTGTCATAAACTCGAAGAGCGCAAGATGAAGTGCTGGATAGCGCCACGCGACATCCTGCCGGGGGCGAACTACGCCGAAGAGCTCATTAACGCGATTGACAACAGCAAACTCTTCGTGCTCATTTTTTCCAAGGATTCCAATCAATCGCAACACGTGCTCCGCGAGTGCGAGCGAGCCGTCTCTCACGGGATCCCGATCGTCCCATTCCGGATCTCGGACGTGCTCCCGGGCGCGGCGCTGCAGTACTTCATAGGTCCGCAGCACTGGCTCGATGCGATCACCGAGCCGTGTGCGGCCCACATAAACCGACTCGCCGACACGGTGCAGATCCTCCTGACGCAGGAGGACCTCACGCAAAAGAGCGCCGGTGAAGCGCTTATCGAAGCCGAAGCGCTTGCAGTGCAGCGACAACAGCAGGTCCTCAGAATGCGGAGGACTTCGATCGTCCTCGCAGCGGTGGTGGTGGTTCTCGCCGCGGTGGGCGGCGGGTGGTTCTATACGCAGCAGATGAATCAGGCGAGCTTGAACCTAGTGCCCTTCACGGACAAGGCGGCAGGGTTTCAGATTCAGGTTCCTCAAGGCTGGACCAAGACTCAACCGAGCCCCCCCGGTGATCCTCCGGTCGCCTTGATCGTCTACCTGCCGACGGGTAATCAGTCAGAAAACCTGTTCGTCAATAACGTATCCGCAAAGGGGGCCGACTTTGATAACGTTACCAATGCAAACCTTAACACCGCGCAGAACCTGCTTAGCAGCAACCAGATCACCATACAGGAGTCAGGCCTGACAAGCTTGGCGGGACAAAACGCGTACAAGCTCGTGTATACGATCAACAGCTCAGGTCTCCAGTGCATGCAAATCTGGACGGTTAACAACAATACGGTGTACCAGCTCACGTACAACGCACAGCCCCAGCACTACACCCAGTACTTGTCAACGGTCCAAAACATGGTCAACTCGTTCCAGTTCGTCTGACGTAGCGCGGGAAGGCGCGCTGCCTGCACGGACGTCACGCATTCTATGCGATTAACTAGGGAGCTGAGGCGCCGCGTATGCAACGAGTGAGGACGCAGATCCGCTGCTCGCGGATTAACGTGCTGTTGTAGGTCCACGCGCGAAACGTGTCATGCTGCTTAGTTCAGCGCGATCGCGAACCGATCGTGAGCTCAGGTCAGATAAATAGAAACGTTTATGATGCTGAACCTTGTCTTTTTTTTATCCTAATTTCACGCTCTGTGGCGAAAGCGCCACACTATGGCGGAGTTGTTTCACAAGGCGATTCAGATGAATAACGACAGCAACGTAGAAAGCCTCATTGCGGACTTAGGAAGTTCGGAATGGAATACGAGGAGCGAGGCCGTACGCGCGCTCCGCAAGCTCGGCGACAAGCGCGCCGTCGAGCCTGTCATCAGCATGTTGAACGACGAAAATAAGGTGGTGCGCAAATACGCGGCATACACGCTCGACAAACTCGGCGACACGCGTGCCGTTGAGCCGCTTATCACCGCGCTGAGCGACGAGAGCACGAGCGTGCGAAGCATGGCCGCCCAGTCGCTCGGCCACCTGGGCGATACACGCGCCGTGGAGTCGCTTCTCAACGTCTTGCAGCACGACGAGGAATGGCTCGTGCGCGACGCAGCGGCGCACGCGCTCAGCCACCTCGGTGACAAGCGTGCCGTCGAGCCCCTCATCGCCGCCATCGGCGACGAGCACTGGTTCGTTCGTGAGGCGGCCGTGCGCGCCGTAAGCAAATTGGACGACCAGCGCGCCCTTGAACCGCTGATTTCCGAAGCCTTTGACGACGAGCACTGGTTCGTTCGTGAGGCGGCAGTGCAATCGCTCGCTTTACTGCACGACCCGCGCGCGGTTGAAGCGCTCATCACGATCGTTACGAGTCCAAAAAGTGAGGAGGGGCGGGGCAGCCCCGGCGACATATACGTTCGAAAGGCGGCGACGCAGGGCCTGGGTCAGCTCCATGACAAGCGCGCGATTGAGCCGCTCATCGTCGCGCTCACCGACGAGTACCGCGTGGTTCGCGAGGAGGCGGCCCGTGGCCTCGGTCAGCTCCGTGATAAGCGCCCCGTTACTCGCCTCACCCGCGCGTTGGATGACGAAGATTGGATCGTGCGCGAGGCTGCCGCCCGCAGTCTCGGCCAAATTGGTGACGACCGCGCCGAAGACGCCCTCTATGACACCGTTATGGGTAACCGGCCGTGGATCCGCGACTTAGATGATGAAGACAAGTACGTGCGCAAGGCGGCGACGCACGCGCTCTGGAAGCTCGGCGACATGCGCGCCCTCGACGGGCTGATCGATAACTTAAAGAACGAGGATCGCTTTGTTCGCAAAGCCGCAGCCGAAACGCTTGGCCAGCTCGGCGATGAGCGTGCCGTAGATGCACTCATTGATGCTCTCGCCAATTCGGAAAGCGCTGACCGGGCGCACGCCGCAGACGCATTGGGAAAGATCGGCGATACGCTGGCCGTTGAGTCTCTGATCCGCGCCTTGGGCGACAATAATGCAGTCGTACGCAAGTACGCCGCGTACGCCCTTGGTCAACTCAACGATCCGCGGGCGACCCCTCCACTCACCCGGGCTTCAAAGGATGCAGACATGGACGTACGAGATTCCGCTGCTCACGCATTGTGGCGGCTTCAATGTTGAGCCTATCTGCCAGCGCTCTTGATTCGTAAACGACCACGCACCGAACAACGCGGCCTCTCGCAATGGCCCAGTCAGACCGTCGAGGCAGATGCCAGCGCACGTTTGGCATGAGGCTCGCCTTCGGTGCGAGCGAGCGCGGAGCGGAAGTGGCGCGCAAGGACTCACCTAAAAAATAAGGTTACGCAAAATCGTGGTGGTGAAGCGTGACTAACCGTTGTCGAGACCGTGCTCGATACAGCTGCATGTCCGTTCGTTTCTCTCAGCTCGCGACCGCGCGCATCCCCTGATCGAGGGCAGCCACAAAATTCTGGACCGTTTGGATGTGTTTTCCCTTCACAACCTCTTTGGTTGTCGTATAGAACGTCGCAATCGGGGCTTTCCCAGTGAGCTCCTGCATATCCTGCAGCGTGGTCTTGTTCCCTGAAAAGTCGTAGGTGCAGAAGAACGCCGCGTTTTTAACTTTGCCAGCGTTTTTCGCCACATACGTCCTGAGGGCACTGGCCATCGTATACGCCCACACGGGACCCCCGAGTATCACTAGGTCGTACGACGAGGGATCATACATCGTCGGCTTGATCTGAACCTGTTTCTTCTCTGCCGCCTCTAGGTGGGAGAGCTTGTAGCCTGCAGTGCCAGCACGATTGGTGGGATCAACGAGTTCCTCCAAGTCACATTTGAACGACGTTTGTTGTCCAATGGTGCTCATAACCGTTCTCGCAACCTTTCTTGCCGTTCCGGTTCTTGAATAGAATGCGATTAGGCACTTCATATGTCTAGACGGTGCGTGAAATCCTATTTAACTTTTTCGAGAACAAGCTCATTCCTACCACTCACTGCTCCGCCGTCACCAGCAGCCTAACCTGCGATTACGACTGGAACAGCCGCGGCTGGAGCACAACAGCGACACGTCACGCAAGGCCACACGTCGTGGAGATCCCGCCTTCACCGACCGAGGTGCTAGTTCTTCGCGATCCTTCTCTGTGGTGCCCCCTGTCGCGTTCTATCGCGGATACGGGGGTCAATGCTACACCAACAACGCCTTTCGCACTTCCCGCTCGTTTTCCCTGGTCGTGAGCACTTCCACAAGGTCGAGGGCAAAGTCCATGGCGGTTCCCGGACCCTGGCTTGTGATGATCTTGCCCTGCCGCACCACACGCTCTTCTTCTACGCGCTGCGCGCCCGGGATTTCGAGCCCTGGATAACACGTCGCTGTCGCCCCCTCCATAATACCCGCGACGCCGAGCACGTGCGGCGCAGCACAAATCGCGGCGACGTATTTGCCGGCTTCGTATGCCGCGCGTATGAGCCTGAGAACGCGTTGATCGCGTTCGAGGTTGAGGTAACCGGGGTTCCCTCCAGGAAGGACAAGGGCGTCGTACGCCTTGACGTCGTCGATAGAGATGTCAGACATTAGTTTGATCCCGTGCCCACCCACGATGGGCGGATCCGCAATGCCGGCAAGGAGAACTGAGATGCCAGCGCGTCGGAGCACGTCAACGATGGTGACCGCCTCGAGTTCCTCAAACCCGGGGGCAAGGAGGACAACTACGTTCATACGTCTAGCTGAGGCCTCCAAGCTCTTAAGCGTTTTCGACGCTTGTACGGCTCTCGCACAGCCTCGTTACGCCTGGCGCGGGTCAACGGCGATAGCTGCCAAGCGCAATCAAATTGAAAAGGGGCGAGCGGCTAACGGGTCAAGCATGCGCGCCGTTTCACGGCGATTTCTTTCGTGCACATGAAGATAGCTCGTGACGATATGGTGCTTTACCCGCTTGCGTTGCTCGCACGCATACGGGTATTTCGTGCCGACCAAATGATATAAAGGACTGACCAAATGATATAAAGGACTGGTGCGATTCTCTCTTGAGGTAATGCGATGCTCGAACTTACCGTGCACGAGATTCGAGGGATATGCCCGGTACATTCCACTGGGGACCGTATCATGGTTGACGGGCCCAGCATTGTGGTGGCAGAAAGCGACGCACTCTGTACCCACGCGCTCTCGACCCTCCTCCATTATACGACGATCCTCGAACACACGTGGTGCCCCGTTGCGCTCGGCTTGACGACGCCTAAAGACCCCGCGCACGCCTACATGCAGTGCGTCGATCCCGGGCCGCCGTACACGGAAGGGGGCACGGTTATCTTCCGGTGCCGTAAAATAGTGCGAGAGTAGAGCGGCCGAACACAGCGATAACCGCCGGTGTCACTTTTCCTTAACGTTTCGCGCTGTCGACTGCAAGATCCACTGTTTGCGCCAGAAGTACACCAGCATCGCGATGACGGTTACCACGCTAACAAGCCAGAACGCGCTAACAAGCCAGAACGCAGGATACCCCCACGGGGAAGTCACCTCTGGCTCCCTGAAGTTCATGCCATAGAGGCCCGCAAAAAACGCGGCAAGGGCCTATGTAGAAAGGCGAACGTATACAGTGCGTGTGAATGATGATGTAAACGTCATCCAACTCATCAAACGGTCAAACAGGTGATGGTTATCGAAGAGGAGGAGACAACCTCAGTCCTTCTGCACGAGAGACGGGTGTTTCGCCCGAGCGCAGCGGTCGTCGAGGCGGCGCGCGTGAAAGACTGGGAAGCGGAACTGACGGCAGGGCAGGACATCGAGGCGTACTGGGCGGCGAAGGCGGGGCAGTTTGAGTGGTTCGCGCCGTGGACACAGGTCCTTGACTCACGCGACGCGCCGTTTTACAAGTGGTTCGTTGGCGGCAGGACAAATATCACGCACAACGCAGTGGATCGGCACCTTTCCACCGAACGTCGCGACCGCGTCGCGCTCCTCTACGTTAACGAACGGGGAGAGGAATACAGGGTCACCTATGCCGAGCTCGCCAGCGAGGTGAACAAGATGGCGAACGCGCTTATGAAGCTCGGCGTGCGAAAAGGAGACCGTGTGGCGATGTACCTCCCGCCGTGCGTCGAGGCTGCCGTATCGATGCTTGCGTGCGCGAAGATCGGAGCCGTGCACAGCGTCGTGTATGCTGGCTTTAGCGTGCGAGCGTTGGCTGACCGGATTCACGACGCGAATGCCAAGGTCCTTATTACCGCTGACGGTACGTTCCGCCGAGGAAAGGTAATCGACCTAAAAAGCGTGGCAGATGAAGCTGTGGGCGCCAGCCCAAGCATCAAAACGACGGTGGTAGTGCGACACGCGGGCAACCCGGTGGTCTCTGGAACCATTGGGAGAGAGATGCTTTACGACGAGCTCATCGAAGGAGCAAACAGCGAATGTGCTGCTGAACCTATGGACGCGGAAGATGCGCTCTTTATCCTCTACACGTCCGGGAGCACGGGGATGCCAAAAGGCGTCGTTCACACGACCGGAGGCTATATGGTTGCGACGGCTACCACGTTACAAACCGTATTTGACATACACGACGATGATGTGTGGTGGTGCACTGCTGACGTCGGATGGATAACGGGTCATAGCTACTGCGTCTACGCGCCGTTGCTCGCCGGCACCACGAGCCTCATCTACGAGGGCGCGCCTGACTATCCCGAACCAGACGCGCTGTGGCGAGTGGTAGAACGCAACGCTGTGACGAAGTTTTATACGGCACCGACGACCATCCGCCACCTCATGCGTTTCGGGGAGAAATGGCCGCAGGGTTGCGACCTAAGCTCTCTCAAGATTCTCGGCTCGGTCGGAGAGCCGATCAACCCAGAGGCCTGGGTCTGGTACTACGAACACGTCGGAGGGTTGCGCTGTCCGATCATGGATACGTGGTGGCAGACGGAAACCGGCTGCTTCATGATTTCACCGCTCCCTGTATCGGCGCTCAAACCAGGGTCGGCGACGAAGCCTCTCCCCGGCATCGAAGCGGATGTCATGGACTTGGACGGGAAGCCCGTGCCGCCCGGGCGCGGCGGGCTGCTCGTTATAAAGACGCCGTGGCCGTCCATGCTGCGGACGCTGTACAACAACCCTGACCGGTACAAGAAGACCTACTGGGAGCAGATCCCAGGGGGGATCTACGTGTCCGGGGACATCGCACGCAAAGACGAAGACGGCTACTTCTGGATACAAGGGCGGGCCGACGACGTCCTGAAGATCGCCGGGCACCGCATCGGCACCAGCGAGATCGAATCAGCGTTTGTGAGCCACCCTGCGGTGTCGGAGGCAGCCGTGATCGGCACACCCGACCCGATCAGAGGGGAGGTCATAAAGGCGTTTATCATCCTCAAAGAGGGATACGCGGAGACCCCAGAGCTCGTCAAGGAGCTTAGAAAGCACGTACGGCACGAGCTCGGGCCCATTGCCGTTATAGGAGCGATCGTCTTTACCGCCACGCTCCCGAAGACGCGCAGCGGGAAGATCATGCGAAGGGTGCTCAAGGCGCGAGAACTCGGGATCGACGTAGGCGACGTGTCGACGCTCATTGAAACGTGATGCATCCACGCTGCGGCGGCGAGCAGGGCTCCATCGCAGCCTCGTGGAGGCCAACGGATGGAGTATTTTTTCTAAAGACGGGCTTTCTTTAACCACACAGAAGCTCACGCGCCCTCGTCGCATCTGCAGCTGGAACCAAACACGTTTGTCGGTCTCGCGCGCAAGTATACCCGCCTTGAGAACGCCAGGAAACTTGACATGAAGGCCCATACGTTGGGAGCGGTGCTCACTGCGGCCATAGCAGCTGCGGTGCTAGTAAGTGGCTGCACGTCTTCCTTGCCGTTCAGCGCTACCCCCACCCCTAAGCCGCCAGACTTAAGCGCAGAGTATGGTGCCGCCTTCGGTCAGAGCGCTCGCGTGCCGCCGATAGGTTCACGCAAGTTAAGCCTAACATGTATTCTGGCACCTATACGGCTGAGGAGTTGCTACGAAATGGCGCGGGCGTAGATACCTACGATATTAAGCAGTGTAGCACGCTTGCGAGGAGTGCTATGAAGGAGGCGAACACTTGCACGTAACGTCGTATTCATTCTTCGTTATCACGCACAGACGTGCGGCAGACATCTAACTCGCGTCCTACGCCGACTGCGAGAAACGTGAGGCGATTCCCAAACTCGTGGGGATCAAAAATACGCCGAGCGTCGACCACCGCTGGTGTCGCCATGAATTGAATGAAGTCGTCCGGTGTCAGCCGCTTGAACTGCTCCCACTCGGTCAAAATGATACAACAGTGTGCTCCTGCAAGGCACGCTGAAGTTGAGGGTGGATAATCAAGCTCTTCAAAGCCGGGTAAACTCACCTGCTTGACCACGGGATCGAACGCGCTGACGTGCGCGCCCGCCTTCAAGAGTGTGCGGGCAACTGTGAGAGATTGGGCCTCGCGCAGGTCATCGGTATCGGGCTTGAAAGCGAGGCCGAGGAGGGCCACTTTCTTGTCCCGTGGTTCCCCGAGCGTTGAGAGGGCAAGCTGGGCGACGTGGAAGGCTTGCGCTTTATTTACCGCCAGCGTGGCCCTCAGCAAAGGCGCTGAATAGCCCTGTTCCTCAGCGAACTTGCATAACGCTTTTGTATCCTTGGGCAGGCACGAGCCGCCAAACCCCGCCCCGGCGTTGAGGAATCTGGGGTTGATCCTCTCGTCCAGTCCCACGCCTGCCATCACCTTGGATACATCGACGCCTGGAACCCCCTCACAAATACGTGCCATTTCATTTGCATAGGAAATCTTCATCGCAAGAAAGGTGTTGCTCGCATATTTGACCATCTCTGCCGATTCGAGACTCATCGTGAGTATGGGAATAGCCGGGTCATAAAAACCCTCAAACAGATTTGCCAGCTGTTGGCCTGACCGCGTATCGTATTCTCCAATTATCACACGATCGGGGTGCAACGTATCCCGAATTGCCGACCCCTGCCGGAGAAATTCCGGATTCGTGCACAGGCCAAAATCACTCCCTGCAACGAGTCCCGAGGCTTCTTCGAGAGCGACCTTGACAGGGCCTCGCACCGTCCCGGGCGTTACGGTGCTCTTGACCACAACGAGGTGGTAGGCGTTCTTCCGTTTTAACGCGCGCCCGATGTCCTCGCTCGCACTGATGACGTAACGCAGGTCGATCGTTCCGTCAGCTCTCTCTGGCGTACCCACGGTGAGAAACGTGACCTCGGTTTGACGCACTGCTTCAGAACGACTAATCTCAGCGCGCAAGTGTCCCGATTCGATGCTTGTTCGTACCGCTTCATCGAGTCCTGGTTCGTGAAAGGGGGCTCGCTTGGCATTGATGGAGTGCACCTTATCTTCGCTGCGCGTGGAGGCGATAACATCGTAGCCCCTCGACGCAAAGCAAACGGCCGTGCTTAGGCCAACGTACCCGGTTCCGACGATCGATATGCGCTGCACTGCGTTTTCGTGTGCAGTCATTCATTAAAAAGTTACGTTTGGCGACGCCAGATTTCCTTTGAAGGCAGGAAAAAAGAGTTATCGTCCGATGCACGCGCGGTAGGTTTGCTCCTCAAGGTGACATAAGGGGAGTACTGCACGATACGAAGCGTCTCTTTTTTCTGCAGATATAGACTCGTGTTTTGTTCTTTGAGGGGGGCTTGGCATCCGGCAAGACGATCAGCGCAAGTAATGATGTCGCTCCTCCGAGATAGAGTATCAACCTTTTATCGAAGCCGGTTGCACAACAAGTCAAAAAGTCGTTAACGGATTCATCCTGAGTAGTTCGCACTGCTGTGCGAAGCCGCAGCCATCACAAGATTTTTTAAAGTCGCTCTTAAAGTGGCCCCTCTAGTGGAATAGAGACGCTAGCGTTGCAGAACTCGGATTTCGATCACACTGGAGCTCAATTCGCTGATTGCATTGTGGCAAAAAGCATTCGCACCACGCAAGCCAGAAAACAATCTATCGAACCGGACACGACGTGGTGCGGTCCATGCGCCCCACCCCACACAACTGCGTTGCACTGCTTATTTCTCGCACGCGTAACCCAGCTGATAAAGGAAAAAACCGATGACGAGTATATCAAGACGAATGAATCAAGATCAATCTAGGGAATGGACAGACGGTCTTTGGCAGAGTTGACGAGAAGTGGTACGGCTACAAAGCAAGCGACACGACAAACCCTGCGCTGGCTGCTCTTTTCTACGGCTATGATGAAACCAACGCGAGCTGGATTATAGCAACGGCTGCAAGTGATGGGGCGGCAACGACGCACACGGGCACGGCGTCATCTTGAAGCGCGTGCTACGCAAGAAAAGCGCATCGTTCTGACCGAACGCAATTTAGCGACTGCAACTGCTATACGGATCCTCGAGGGGTTGCTATCTTACTGCTATTTCAAATCCCACGTGCAGGTCTTGGATCTGTTATGAGCTTCCAAACGAGTAGGCATAATTTGATTCCGCCCAGCCGTAAGCGTGGTGGAGGCTCATCCATGTCCGAATCTTCGCTATGATTAGATGGATGTGATTCCGCGCCCGCTCGGGTATCGCAACGTCGCACGCCCTATCCTGCAGATACTGAAACGCCTCACTGCTGCGAGAGCACGTCTGTATGAGTTTTTCCGCGGCGTTCTCCGCATACGTGGCTTGTATATCGCTGAGCTCAAAGATGAGCTCATCCACTTCGGCCATATCGTGTAACATCGCACAGAAAGTGGCTAGCCCCTGAAATAACGGTTTGCCGAGAGCAGCGCGAAAGTAATGCGCGGAGCCTCGTTTCACAGCAGCTGACGCCTCAAATGGCATCCGTGACGCTCACCGCTTCATTCAAAGGTCGTGACAGCTTGCAGAATCAAGCAGCGCGACAAGCAGCGCGACAGCATCGCCAACGCGTGTTCGATCGCGTTGCTGCGCAGCTAAACACGCAGACAAAGGCCCTATGGCAAATCCATGCCGATGAGATATCTTTTGGCAAAATGGTCGGCTTCCTCGTCTCGCGGTTCAAAAAGAATTCCCTGATCGCCAGGAAACGGAATGCGGTGGTCGTGTTCCCAAGATAGGATGGCAGGCGGTATCCCGTTAGGATACGCATCGCACGTCGCGTTCGGGAAGACGACGTCGCGAAAGTGCTTGCACAGCGTGCATATCGGTGTCGCTAATAACGTCATAGGGCTGTCACGCCATGAAGTCGCTTGGTTGCTTAAGCATATTCATAACGCGTCCATATACGAGGGATAAGGCGCCCTCGTCAGCCCGTGCGCCAAAAGCACTGATAGGGGTACGAGGTCAGCCAGATGCGAGGCGACGCCAACTCCGCGCTGAGAGGATTTTTTATAGAGCGGATGAGTATAGGGCAGCAGGTGTTACCGTGACCAATCTATGGAAATCGCTTCCTGTTGGACCTAACCCGCCCGAAGTAGTGTACGCGTTGATCGAAGTCCCAAAAGGGTCCCAGAACAAGTACGAATATGAGAAGGACCTTGGCATCTTTGCCATTGACCGAGTGCTCTATTCACCGGTGCAGTACCCGACTGATTACGGCCTCATTCCCAAGACCTACTACGACGACGGTGATCCCCTGGACGTCATGGTTGTGATAGATGAACCAACCTTTCCAGGATGCCTCATTGCTGTGCGGCCCATCGGCTTGATGCGGATGATTGACAGTGGGGACAACGATGATAAGGTCTTGGCCGTACCCGATAAAGACCCGATGTATGCGGAAGTCACCGACATAAGCGATCTGCCCCCACACAAGATGCGAGCTATTGGACATTTCTTCACCGTCTACAAGCAGCTTGAGGGCAAAAAAACCGATGTCACTGGTTGGGAAGGAGCTGAAAGCGCTAAAAACGCAATAATGCATTCAATTAAACTCTACAAGGACAAATTCGGCTAACCAACGCAGCTCGCGCCTCTTGGTTGGTATGCTACGAATGCCGGGCGGATCAACGCTGCAATTCAACCCCAACAGCGCTTTAGCGCCTCTTACGGCGGAAAATCTGGTGCTTCATCGGCCGCTGGCCGAACCACCAAAAAGTTCTTAATCGGGCTGCGTCCTACCTACGGCTGCGCAACAAGACACTGCATCACATGGACATCTCACAACTCATACAGTCAATCGTCCTCGGCATCATACAGGGCGTAACGGAGTGGCTTCCGATCAGCAGCAAGGCGATGATGTCCGTGGTGATGGTGAGTTTCTACAATATGAGCCTCACCGAAGCGGTCTACTACGCCATTTGGTTGCATATCGGGTCGTTGTTCGCCGTCGCGCTGTTTTACCGAAGCGATATCCTCAAACTGTTCGCTAACTTGCCCACGTACGTGCGAGACTTTCGCCACCCGAGCGGGTACAACCGACTGACAACGTTTCTCATCATCGCGACATTTGCTACCGCGCTCGTTGGTGCTCCCTTGCTCGTCTTTGGCTTGACAAAGCTGCAGCTGACGGGGAGTTACGCCATCGCGTTTATCGGCGCGCTCCTCATCGGCACCGGCTTGCTGCAACTGCGCGCGCGGCAGAGAGTCGGCAAACGAAACCGGTCGCTCTCACTAACCGACGCAATTATGGTTGGGCTCTTGCAAGGCGTAGCAATACTTCCTGGCTTCAGTCGCTCAGGACTGACCGTGTCAGCGCTCCTCTTGCGTCGTTACTCGGCAAAGGACGCGCTCAATTTGAGCTTTTTGATGTACATCCCTGCCGTGATCGGAGCTGAAATAGGGCTGACCATTATAAAAAGCGGGTCGTACTTCACCGTTTACGCTCTTATCGCCATCGTCGTCTCGTTCTTCTTTGCCCTCTTAACCATTAGCACGCTCCTGAGAGTGGCAGAGCGGATAAACTTCGGCTATTTCTGTATTCTCATCGGGTGCCTGGCGTTGGTGCCGCTTCTTATCACGCTGACCGGCGTCCTGCCCGGCGTCTGAGCGACCAACCACCGCTTATCCTTCTTTATTTGAGCTCTCCCATCCGGGTTGAGGTATCCACGTTGCTCCTCCGCAGGTACGCGCCGACCGATGCACCGAACATCAGCTTTCTTCTCACGTCCCGGCCGTGATCGAAGCTGAGATTGGGTCGCAGCTTCTGAAAGGGGGGATTTACTACAGCATCTACCCGCTCACCGCTATCGTCGTTGCTTTCGCCTCTGGGCTGTTTGCGACAAGCGTGCTTCTGAAGATTGCTGAGCGCGTAGATTTCAGCTGCTTCGCTATTTTCATAGCGTTGTGCACGCTTGCGATATTTGTCCTTATTCATCCGAGTTCGCGGTCCCCCAACTGATACGACGAGGCTTTAGCACAAAAAATCGCGGCCGTCGCAAGATCTTCGCGATCACGATGTAATTGATATACTGAGAGGGCGCCTGCCTCACGACGTTATCGACCATCTCGAGACTGAGGGAAAGACGCTCGTGCTGGTCGGCACCCATACCCACATCATAGGCGTCATCGGCCTCAAGGACCGAATTCGAGACGCATCGGCAGGGACGCTGCGAGCTCTGACCGCGCGTGGCATCAAAACCGTCATGCTGACAGGTGACAATGAGCGCGCAGGGGCGGCGATTGCTAGTGAGCTTCCGTTGAGCGAGTGTTACGCGGAGCTGCTGCCTGAGGATAAAGTGCGACATGTTGATGAACTGGCAACGGCCTACAAACACGTTGCAATGATCGGAGACGGCGTCAACGATGCCCCTGCGATGGCGCGGGCGCACGTGAGTATCGCGATGGGAACTGCCGGCGACGTCGCCATTGAAACAGCTGATATCGCACTGATGCACGATGATCTCTCGAAAGTGACGTATCTCATCGATCTTAGCAAGAAAACGATGTCTGTGGTCAGAGAGAACGTGATCGCAGCAATCCTCATTAAAGGATCTTTTGCGGTGCTCGCCTTTCCGGGATTCATTAGCCTCTGGCTTGCCGTCGGGGTCGGTGACATGGGACTGAGCCTCGCAGTCATCCAATGCATTGCGAATCGGCAGCAGGCGATAATGGGCACGCGGTGCTATCGCCGCGCGGGGGGAGTCTCAGTTTGCATTCGCGAGTGCTGCGCCATAGCAAGCGCTTCCGGACGCCTACTGCGGGTTTACTCGCTCACGGCTCTTAGCGCCAGCAGGGATTTGCTGTTGAGCTCAGCGCACGACGACGGTGTAACTTGTGCTCTGCGTCACCGCTCCCGATGAGCTAACGTAATCAAACGTGATGCTGGTCGTCCCCACTCTCAGTGCTTGGAACGTAAACACCTCAGCCCCTCCTGCACCGGGGAGCGGGGTGCTGGTAGCGGTACTAGCGAACGTTTGGCTTTGCAAAGCAAGAGCGCCTGTGTCGAATGTCGGCTGCCAGTGATACCCGGTCGACACATTTGCGAGCAGCGCTATCGGGAATTGCTGGCCCTGCTCCACGACGATCTGCTGTCCTGAAGGTGTTGGGATGGGCGTCGCGGTGGGCGTCGGAGTTACAGAGAGCTGTGTCGTTGTGACCCCCGTCGCGTTTGTGCTGGCGTTAGATGGCGCATTTGAAGCGGGCGTGGACGTGTTTAGCAACCCTAGTCCAAAAACCACCGCAATAACGATTACGATAACAATTATAAGCGCAATTATGGCTGCCACCCAGCTGCGCACTTCGATGTGAATCCGCCTCCCGTCCGCACTATGTTCTATGTTCGTAATAGCTAAAAGAGTCACCAGCACCAATGCGCTTTCTGCAAATAGCTTTTACGGTAATCGTGCGACGCGACTGCGTCTTTCTGCACCTGATCCGGGGAGGCTTGCAAAAGCAATCGGTTACAGATGTTTGGCGTCAGTGCCATGGCCTTGAGTGGCACCTCCCGTGAAGGCACTGCGAAGCTGTTTTCAGGTTTAGGCTGAGCATTCCGGTCGCATCGTTTGCCATCTCCCCAACAGCGCAGCCTCCGCACCCGAAAGCATTTACGAACGTTGACCGTCAAATTAAAGTATAGACACCAAGAAAATAAAACACGGATCATAGACAGGGGTTGCAGACCTGTGCTCTGTTGTCACCTTTGCTGCAACAGTGCGCAGATCTGCAGCACAGTCCCCGAGCCTAAGCCGGCTCGGGCTTCTCTTTTTTGGGTCTAAGAGCGTACAGAACATCGCGCAATACCCACTGTTAAACATTTCTATTTAGTTCGATTGTCGAAGCCTCTTTTAAGAACGCTTACAGTTGCCAAGATGACAGACGAGGCGATTATCGTAGTACAACCGAGAATCAGGAATGGGCCCACCTCAAAAAGCGCGCTGTCTGTCCGTGCAGCGTGAGGCATTTAAGCGAGCAGCTGCGATGATCGATCAGCGAGATGTGCGACATCGTAAGCTCTCTAGGCTTTAAATTGCAGCACGGGTCCTCAGCGCCACGCCTGAGTTTGGCTCCGCAGTTTTGATCGTGGAAGGAGGGGTGCTGTAGATGTCACAGCTTGCAAACAGTGTCATCCCTTTGCTACTTGGGACACAACCCACAGAGTTGGCCGTGCGCGACGACGATCGGAACAATAGCTAAGCGCACCTGGTAAGCCCAGTTTTGAGATTATTTTTCGCCGGCACTATGCTCCCTGGTCTCAAAAAAAACGCAGGAATACTTATCGACTTGAAACACCACTAAAGATTTGGGAAAAAACATGTGCTCTGGCGGTGGCCCAGTCATTACTATGGAAACGAACTGGTTTGTGAAGTATCACTGCAACAACTGCGGAAAGATGTTCAAAGCGATGGGCAAAACCCCGACGTGTCCGTCCTGTAACTCGGAAGACGTTGTGAACCATTCAGATTAAACGTTGAGACGCAGAAGATTGCAGACTTGCTTAAGCAGCTGCTTCGTTGATAGCTCTGAACGGAAAAAAGCACATGCTCTCACCGTGTTTGCGCAGCTGTTGTTGACCCCAGAAATCCACGAATGTGTATTTAAGATTGGCCGATATCGGCACTGCATTGGAAGAATGGCTGGGATAGTGGTTGCAGAGGCAAAAAATGATCGAAAAGGCAGTAATACCGGCAGCGGGCTTAGGAACGAGATTTCTGCCAGCAACGAAAGCGCAGCCAAAGGAGATGCTGCCTGTCGTTGACAAGCCGGTCATCCAATACGTTGTCGAAGAAGCGCTATCGTGTGGGATAAAGGATATCCTGATAATCACGGGACGAAACAAACGAGCGATAGAGGATCACTTCGATAGGGGGACAATTGACAACAGGTACTTGCTTGAAATAGACGAAATGATGGACGAAGTGAGTCTTTTTTATACCCGGCAAAGGGAGCCAAAAGGGCTCGGGGATGCCGTCTCTTACGCTAAAAGCTTCGTCGCCGACGAGCCATTTGCCCTGCTGTTAGGTGATACTATAACCATCCCCGGGTGCTCACGAGAACTGATAGCGAAATATGAGGCTTTCAGGACGTGTATCATAGCCGTTGAACAGGTCCCCAGGGAGAAAATAAGCAGCTATGGGGTAGTTCAAGGCAAGGAAATTAACAAAGACGTGCTGCTCGTTGAAGATCTGGTGGAAAAGCCCGCTCAAGAGGCCGCGCCGTCAAACTTGGCGATCTTGGGCAGATATGTCCTGACCCCGGCAATATTCGACGCAATTGAAAAGACTCCGCCGGGAAAGGGAGATGAGATTCAGCTTACCGATGCGCTTCGTAACGTGGAAGAGAAGAAATACGCGTACATTTACCGGGGCAAAAGATACGACATAGGAAACAAGGTCGACTGGATAAAATCGAATATTGAGCTTTTCTTACAAGATGAGCGATTTCACGGCGAAATTGAACGTTTTTTGCATATGCTAAGATAGGGACATGAACGCGAGAGAGGTTAAGGAGATAATTGGTACTCTTGGTGACATAAGAGAAGACGTTCACGGCAAGACCGTTCTAGTGACGGGAGGTGCCGGCTTTTTAGGCTCGTGGCTGTGCGATGTTCTGGTTGAACTCGATGCAAATGTGCTCTGCATAGATAACCTTGCGAGTGGCCTGAAATCCAACATATCCGAGCTTCTTGACAAGGATAATTTCACGTTCATCAGGCACGACATCACGCAGCCCGTGTTTTTCGATGAAGATTTAGACGTGGTGTTGCATCTGGCGAGCAGGGCTTCTCCGTTTGAGTTTCAGAGATTCCCCATCCAGATTCTTAAGGCAAACACACTGGGAATCTGGGTAGCACTTGGTCTAGCGAAGAGGCACAAAGCGCGACTTCTCTACACATCGACGTCCGAGATCTACGGAAATGCCACGGAGATACCGACGTCGGAAGAGTACACGGGAAATGTGAATCCGATCGGAGCGAGAAGTTGCTATGACGAGGCGAAGAGGTGTGGGGAATCCTTTGTCACGGCGTACCGTTTAGAGCACGGCATGGATGCGAGGATAGCACGACTATTCAACACGTACGGTCCAAGAATGCGGGCAGATGACATCTATGGAAGGGTCGTGCCGCGCTTTATTGACCAAGCGCTAAAAAATGCGCCGATAACCGTTTTTGGCGACGGATCACAGACAAGAAGTTTTTGCTACGTCACCGATCAAATAGAAGCGCTATTGAGATTTGCTTTCCTGGAAGATCTAGATGGAAAAACCGTTAACGTCGGAAGCGACGAAGAGATAACAATCGTTGCGCTTGCGGAAATCATCAAGAAACTAACGAATTCTGCGTCAAACATCAAGTTTGAAGATCTGCCCAAAGATGATCCTTTGCGGAGAAGGCCAGACATCGGCAAGGCCAAAGATCTTCTGAATTGGAAACCGAAGGTCGGTTTGGAAAAAGGACTCGAAAGAACAATCCGATGGTTTAGGATGAAATAATCGTGCCACCACAGTACGACATAGCCGTCGCGTACAGAATCTATCCGAACGTCTCAAGGGTCCCCCCCATCTTCCCCGACGACAAGCTCAAGTTGGCAGAGCTCTGCCTGAAGACCTTTAAGCACTCCCTCGGCTCACTGAAAGCAAAAATGTTTGTCTTGCTCGATAATTGCCCCCCGAGCTATGAGGACTTGTTTAAACGATTTTTTGATGAGCAGGACTTAGAGCTAATCAGGTTAAATGGGATTGGAAACCGCGCGACCTTTGTCATGCAAATTGACGTCCTCTTGGATCAGAGTTTCTCAGAAATTGTCTATTTTGCTGAAGATGACTACCTGTACCTCCCCAACCAATTCGAACGTATGGTGAAGTTTTTACGAGAAGAAGCACAAGTCGACTTTGTCTCCCCGTACGATCATTTAGATTATTATGTTGATGAGATACACAAGTACAAGAGTCACATTAGGTTTTTTGGCGACAGGCATTGGAGGACAGTCGCCAGCACTTGCCTGACATTTCTAACCACGAAATCTACGTTGTCAGCCACCAGAAATGTTTTTAAAACGTATGCCGCAAGAAATTCAGACGGAGGCATTTGGTTGAGTTTGACAAAACATCAAGTGTTTAACCCGTTTACGATTGCTAAACACTTGCAGGACAAGAATGACAGAAAAATGAGGGAGAAACTCATCGATATGATCGGCAATGCTTGGCGGTTTTGTTGGAGACAAATCGTCTTTGGGAGGCGATGGAATTTGTGGGTTCCTATTCCCAGCATCGCTACACACATGGAACGCAACTATTTAGCTCCAACTTTTTCCTGGATTGATCTTCCTTCTGCAATGCTAAGCAAACTCCAATCGGAAGATGCAAAATTTCCATCCCAGCAGATTTTCGACTACAAGTATGTTGATATGAATTCAAGAGTATGAGACGTCCTTAGCTAGCTCGCGAAATATTGCTTAGAATGCCGCCTCGCATCTTGCCGAGTACTTCTGGCTTTTAAGCTTTGTAGCGCAATGGGCGGTGGCGCGACGATGGACTAAGATTAAAACTTGTTGACGCTTTAAGCCAATCATAGAATCGCGCATTAGTTCCCGCAAGAGTTTATATGGACACTGCCAAAACCGTTGGAAAAAATACCCTAGTCTTGTTCGCGTCCCAAATCGTAAGTATGGGGTTAGGCTTCTTCTACCTCATATTTAGCGCCCGGTATCTTGGTCCGGAGTTGTTTGGACTCCTCACCTTTGCGTTGGCATTTACGGGGATTTTTGGGCTTCTCCTGGATCTGGGCCTGAATATTCTGACGACACGAGAGGTCGCGCGAGACAACTCACGCGCAAACAAGTACCTTAGCAATATCACTTTTATTAAGGTATTTTTGGCAGTAATCACTTCTGGCCTCATCGCTGTTTCTGTCTATGGCCTAGGTTATTCAGGAGAGACGACTGCAGTCATCTATTTGCTCACGTTGTCCACAATCTTCACCGCTCTCACAGCCTCGTTTTATGCAATATTTCAGTCATTTGAGAGAATGGAATATCAGTCTTTCGGGGCAATCTTGAGCAGCGTTTTGTTGCTGACAGGCGCCGTTTTTTTGATAACGCGAAGCGCTGGAGTCGTCGCATTTGCTTCGATCTATCTAATTTCTAATGCAATCGTTTTAGGTTACAGTTTCGTCATATGCGTGCGAAAATTCAATTTGTTCAAAGTGGAAATTGACTGGAATTTTTGGAGGCCGACGATCAAAGAGGCATTGCCTTTCGGATTGAGCGGCGTCTTTGTAACGATATATTTCTGGATAGACTCATTGATGCTGTCGGTAATTCAGGGAAACCAAGCCGTTGGCTGGTACAACGCTGCATATAGATTGGTCTTCAGCCTACTGTTTATACCTACAGTTTTCAATACAGCTGTTTTCCCTGCGATGTCAAGATTTTACCTCTCTTCGCAGAATTCTCTGCAGCTGATGTGGAAAAAATACCTCAGATTCATGTTGATTCTGGGCATCCCCATTGGCGTCGGTACAACGCTTTTAGCTAGAAGAATTATCTTACTCATATTTGGCGAAGGTTACGCGCCCTCAGTTGTCGTCTTGCAGTTACTTATATGGTCAATGGTTTTTATTTTTGCCAATGCTCCTTTCTTTCGTTTGTTTGAATCAACTAACAAACAAATTGTTGTCACTAAAATCACAGGGCTCATGGTGATTGTCAACGTTGCGATCAATCTCATATTGATCCCAAAATTCAGTTACGTAGGAGCGAGTATAGCCACACTAATAACGGAATTCGTCGTTGTGACTCTTGCCTTCGTTTTGGCAGAAAGAAATCTGTATGTGGTCAATAAAGCTGAGCTGGCCGGTATTATGCTCAGAGTTGTCAGCGCGAGTACAATAATGGGGCTTTTTGTTGCATATTTTCAAGCATCCAACTTGTTTTTGCTAGTAATATCAGCCGGCTTGTTGTATTTCGGCGTGTTGTACATCGTAAAAGGAATTGATAAAGAAGACATCATGCTTGTGAAATCAATATTGTCGTCCAATTCATCGATGCGTAAAAAATGAATGATGATCCAAGGACCTCTATTGATTTTTTATTCATCTTGTCGTCGTCAGCAACATAACAGTAGACGGTGATCCGACATCTGAAAATAGCAAATGTGAGATTTTTCTTAAAGCGGAAGAGTAGCGAAGACAGATGGTGAACTATGAGACTATGCCCGGAAGAACCCCGCCTTTAGAGAGCGCCACCGAGAGTAGACGGAAAGTCAGATACGGGTGCTATGATGCAATCTACGCACTTTGCGCGTCTGCTCGTTCATCCTAATTTGAAAAGGTCATATTTGGGTAAAATGTGGGCGCCCATTTAGACCAATAGTCGTTTAACTCTCATCTCAAATTGGTCTGTATCAAATCGATGACTCGTTTCGACGGCTGCGTTGCCAATCTCTCTCTTCTGGCTCGTTTATCAATTGAAGGGTGCACTCTTTTAATGCGGCGAGAGTATCCCACCACAAGCCATCAATATCATGATGGACACTCTCTGGTTGTCCGCCCTTACGTACGACGAATGGAACACACCCCGCAAATACGGCCTCTGCTATAACTATACCAACATATTCCGTTTTATCGGGATGTTTGTTTTCATCTTCATCAAAGCCTCTGGCGTGCCAAAACAGTGTAGATCTGCTTTGTAGTTCTTTCACGTCTCGAATGGTGCGTTGAAATGGAAAAAATGGGGTACCCCTCAGCCTCGTTTGCACATTTTTGTTTACTGCTGGCTGTTAACGTCCCACACACCACCAACCAAATGATATTCCCAACCTCCTTCATCCAGCGTAGTGCATTGCATAGTTGTTTGAAAGTGTGAGCATTTCCAGCTGTTTTTTGCTATGATCGCCAGAAAAATCGTCCCCCTCTCAAAATGATGCGCTCCTTTGACGTAAAGCTCCCCACATCAATCGGTGGGTATAATACCTCTACGTCCCTCGCATTTTTTTAACAGTTTTTTCACAAAATTCGAATATACAACGATTTTGTCGTAGGTCGAAAGACTAGCATCAAAAAACAATTTCCAGCCCGCATAACTAAACAAGGCGAATTTCCCCATATTAGTTGCGGGTTCTTAAAGCAGAACGATGTTTTTGTCTGCGCTGGCAGGTTCAAAAAAAAGCGGATCTCTTGAATGATTTACAAACAGATCACATTGCTTGCTGCATTTTTTGTTGGGTAAGCGGAGCAACAGCGATTTTCGTCTTACACTCGAAAGCAATACAAAAGCGATACGCCATGAGTTTTGACGATCTCTGTTACCATATGCTTAATGAACTATGTCAAAGTGACGCGGCTACTATCCCCGCAAAGCACATCGCGGGTACGAGTTTACTTCGACAAGTGTTTAGGAGCGGCAAATTAGGCGATTCCACGCTGAGCGAGTCCGTCAAATACCGCCTTGAAGGATGTTTTCATTGAGTCAAAATCCCTCTGTCGCAAGAAATCCCGGCATTGCAACCCAAACTCATACAGGAAAAACCGGAGTAAAAACGTAAAGTATTGCCTCTTTAAAGCATTCTTCCTCATAAACCAAAATCTATTTCTAGTGACGTAGTATGAGTTGGGAGTCGCACCGCTTGATGCGCCATATTTGTGCCAAATCTTAGCTTGTGGAACATATACCGAAGCATATCCCGCGTTGCAGCCCCGATAGCACCAATCTACATCTTCCCAGTAGGTGAAGAACCTTGAATCTAACAGTCCGATTTCAGTCACCACTCGTGTCTTCACTAAGAGACAGGCCCCAATGACGTAATCTACTAGCCGCACCTTATCATATTGTCCGCGGTCAATTTCATTCTCTCCGACGTGCCAGACTCTCCCTGTCCACATGGAAAGCTTGGCGCCAGCACTGTTTATTCTACCTTTTCTTCCTCGGCCATCAGTGTTATAGTAATAGATTTTTGGTCCAGCAAAGCCGACAAGGGGATCCAGCTCCGCTACGTTTGTCAGCTCGTCCAGGAACCATGGGTCCACAATCGTGTCATTGTTGAGGAGCAGAACATACTCCGTGTCCTCTTGCAGCGCTGCTCGAATCCCGACGTTATTCCCTTCAGCAAATCCGAGGTTATCCTGATTTTCAATGACTGTGATTTCCGGATAGCGAGCCTTAAACTGCTCGACTGAACCGTCAGTCGAACCGTTATCTACGACAATGACCTCGTAGTTGGGGTAAGAAATGTGACTCAAGGATTCTAAGCATTCAACTGTATCGTGCTTGCCGTTCCAATTCAACACAATAATCGAAACCGTTGGCAGGTCGTTTTGGCGCGGTGCAGACGCCAATTTTGTTTCACCCATGAACCTCTCCAGCCGGCGGTTCTCTTTGTTTGATGATCTCGCATATTCGATCACTCAGCAACATTCACCGTTGCATTGGGAAGCGCAAGACCATAGGGATTATTAAATTGCTGTTATGGAAACGGAGGACGAGTCGTTCATCTTGAGGAGATTCTGAATCTCATCTGAGGTTCCTTGCTGCTCTGACACTCGCGATGTAGTCCTATTTTTTGACATGTGGAACGGCGCTCAGGGATGCTACAATAAAGTGGCCTCTCTGGCGTTTTTCACCCTCGCAGCTAATCTGCCACAGCGTTACAATGCATTGTTTAAGTATTTTGTTCTCGTGCCGGCGATGTTCGTTATCTCCAGTTAAATCAACCATAAACTGCTGCTATCTCACGCTGCCCGCTAATACGATATTGCGATCGAGAACGCCTCTCGCCTGAATGCGTCGGCTGTGACAACAACGAGATCGCTTTTTCCTCTTAGGCCTTATGTTGCTGCCTCAGATTCGAGCGAGACAGTGACGAACTGCTCACAACAAGGTCGGCCCCATTAACTCAATCGTAGGCAGAGCACTTCTAACTCATCGTGGATATGATGTCTAGATCGACGGACTATCTAGCATAAACTAACAAACTACGGCAGTGCTGGGGAGACGGCGAAGCTCACGCTGCAGTCGGGCAGTCGGGTACGATGCGAAAGGTTGTGCTTTGAACGCTGATGATTTGCATGTAACTCTGTTGCGGCAAGAACGGATTGGTTATGCGTAATAGTTTTTGACTGCCCGCTGTAAAGGGCAACTCTCCTTCAAAAGTGAAAGAGTTGATCCCGACAATGTAAACTAAGATGTGCTGGTGCTGACATTGCCATTACTACCACAGATCGGTCGGTTCCCCACGCACACGGTCCCATCCAAGTCGAGGATGAAACATCGCTTGTCGGCCGTCTGTAGTTCGTTCATCGTGCGCAGGACGGCCTATTTCGTTTCCCCGATGTCGGCGAGCGTCATCAGTGCGCGACGAATCAAATCGCCAAGTGCTACAGCCTTCGCCGGATCTCAATTGCACTGCAAATAATCATGTGGTCAGCGGCTGCGATGTATGTAGGCATCATACTAGGGTTGCATTTGTGAGCGCCAACATGCAGAAACTGAGCATGAACTCACAATAGGCGCTATGGCATTCAACTTATCCTCAATATAGTCGTCATTCCGACGTATGGTTATGGAGCGCACCGGCGATGACCATGGCAACAGAACCGTTCATCGTATGCGTGAGTATTTTCTTTTTGGAGAGATATGGATACTCGCTCCACATGCGATTGGTGATTGGGTCGCCCTTCTTTGGCTTGGCCGTTATTTCTGCGATATCGTTAGTTCTGAGGACATTTGGAGTTCACTTGGCCTTCGTCACGGCGATCGCGTTGACGGCCTAGGCGTAGACAAGGTGGATAAACAACTGATGCAAAACCTGGTCAAATACCGTCGGCTTGCAACCCCGGAACGTGATCGGATGGCCTCGGCTCAAAAAAAACTGTGCAGTTAATAGCTTTTTATTTTGTCGTGTGGCAAGCTGCCGCCCTTTCCCACCATCAACGGCGCATCTCATAAGTAACGCGCATTGTGGCTCCTGACGGGATTTGCTTGACGCCGATTCTGCCTATCAAGCTATCATATTCCCAAAAAAACCACGGCTGTAATGGCAGAAGCAAAGCTTTAATAATCAAATCGTTACTCTTACGACGTTAACCGACTTTGAGAAATGGTGAAGCCTTGAAGATTTCCGTATTGGCACCTTTTCCCAAATACAAAGATGGGATTCCAAGAGCCACAGAGGAGCTGATTTCAAAGCTCTGTGAGGCAGACGATGTAGAATCAGTTTCGGTCATAGCAGCAAAAAAAGAGGAAGACTTTGTCAGCTACTCTCTTTTGAGAAACGAAAAAGTCTCTTTGTTCGCTGTGCGTTCATTCCTCCTTCCGTGGACATTGTTAGGAACTATTAAGCTATACAAGGAAAGTAATGTTGTAATCCTCTTTGGGCATCCGTGTTATGTCTTCGGTCCTTCGCCTTTATGTCTTCTCCAGCTTCTTGTCAAGCTCGGCATTGTGCCCAAGGCAAAATGGATGCAAATGCTGTACGACTTCGTTAACTATACTTGTCCTGAGGACTATGTGGGCGCACCGAAGGAAACGACGCTTTACAAGGTTTGGAAGAACTACTTTGTCCAGACTCCAGTGCATTATATCGCCATATCTGAATGGACCAAGAAGGAAGCGATGCGCTATTGGAGACTAACAGCGGCCCAGATCACAGTGATCCATCTCGGCTCCTTCACTATCCCGAAGATTCCTCGCGCTCACTTCGGGAGTAAAAAGATAATAACAGTATCTGATATTTCACCTCGCAAAAACCATTTGCGATTGATCAAGGCGTTTGAACTCGTTCACCAAAATAACCTAAACAACGACGCAGAATTGATGATCGTTGGTCAGTTGCGAAAAGATATCCCAGAGTTTGAATCAACGCTGCGCGACATACAAAGGCGCAATAAGGGCATAAAGATAACGCTAGCCGGCTACTTGACTGACTCTGAGATATTGTCGCTCTACGAAGAGGCAGATGTCTTCGTTTATCCCTCGCTCTACGAGGGATTTGGACTCCCCGTACTTGAGGCGATGGCGTGCGGGTGTCCGGTTATTGCCTCGAACGTCTCCTCATTACCAGAAGTAGTCGGTGAAGCAGGCCTTCTCGTCGACCCATATAACGTCGAAGCTCTCGCACGCGCGATAAGCACTGTGCTCGACGATGACGAATTAAAAAGAGAGATGAGCCGAAAAGGTATAGCACAAGCACAGAAATTCTCGTGGGCAAAGGCCGGTGCTGAATTGCTAGCGGTTTGTCAAGAAGTTGCGGAAAGGCAGAGGTAACCTAACGGTTACATGAGGAATCTTGGCCCGTTACCTCGAATACAAACTAAAGTCTCTTAATCGGAAAAAAAACCGCCTACGCTGCAATACAGCTGCTTCCTCTCAAGTCAACGTCGGCGCAACACGCTCCGAACGGCTACGCGAATAGAAGCGATCATCAGGGCCATCGTTAGCGTATCGGCCATGTTCCGGCAAAATGCTAACCTATTTACCTTACGACAGGAACTCTCTCCTGACAGGACTACGAGTCTGGCGCTCTCAGTCTGTTTTAGTGAATTGAGCTTAATCCAGCCATCCAGCGGGCCGCCAAATGATGACTATTAAAGAGCGGCTGCACAAAACACCTCAAGATATCCCCGCTCCAAGGTCAGGAAAGAAATCCGAAATACCGATGAACTCAGATCTGCAACTATTAATCTTTCACGACTCACTCGACGTGTTAGGTGGTGGAGAAAAAGTAGCGGCGACGATAGCGAAGGCATTTGACGCGCAAATCGCGGCAGCGAATGTCGACCCAGAAGTCGTTCGAGAATTAGGCATCGAACAAGATATCATCTATGACTTAGGTCGGATTGATGATCGGGCCCCGATAGGTCCAATCAAATCAAGCTTGTTGTTCAGAAGAGTGAGTTTTCGGGGATTTGACAAGTACCTTTTAAGTGGATTCTGGTCACTTTACGCGGCCTACAGGCACAAGCCCAGCATATATTACTGCTATACCCCTCGGAGGGATTTTTATGATTTGAAACGCTTCAACATCGCCCGTCAATCAAATTTGGCAAAGAAAGCAGTAGCGTGGAGCTGGACGACCGCGCATAGCTATTTTGACAGACGCGCTATCCGACAGGTCAGCAAAATACTGACATTAAGCCGCACCGTTCAGAAGCGGATAGCATTGTACTACAACAGGGACTCGACAGTAATCTACCCCCCTGTACCTACAGATCACTACTATACTAAAGCGTTCGGTGATTTCTGGTTGTCCGTAAACAGATTATACCCTGAAAAAAGAGTTGAGCTGCAAATAGAAGCCTTCAAAAGCTTGCCCGATGAAAACCTATTAATTGTGGGTGGATATGCACGTCGCGACAAAGGACTGGTCGCGTATCACAAACTGTTCGCGAATCTGCCTCCAAACGTGAAGATTCTCGGAACAACCCCGCAAGAACGCTTATTGGAACTATACGCAACCTGCAAAGGGGTTATATATACGCCTATTGACGAGGATTTTGGCTTAGTCCCTGTCGAAGCACAAGCTAGCGGAAAAGCCGTAGTCGGAGTAAACGAAGGCGCGCTAAGAGAGACTGTTATCGACGGTGTCACAGGCTTCTTGGTGGATCCGCATCCAGAATCCCTAAAGAAAGCGATACAGTGCGTTTCGCAAGAACCACAACGCTATGAAAAAGCTTGCAAGAAGAATGCGAGCAAATTTGATGAGCATGTATTCATTGAAAACATGCGGCGGCATCTTTGTGAAGAAGAATAGCGCGTATGTTGCGGCAAGGCCATTCGAGGTGACGACAGACTTCTTATTCGAGCGCATGAGAGGATCTCAAGCGCAAGAAGCGCCGAGGGATTAGCCATTTCGCGAGGCGTCGCGGTGAGTGCTCCAGTTGCTTGAGGGGGGGGCTGAGCATTCGCCGTTGAATGGAAGTCTCAAGATTTACAGAAACAAGCTAAGACTGGTATTTCCAACAGCTCTACATTAATATTCACCCGCTAGGTGAGCTTAAACGACGATATCATTTGCTGCGCAGTCACAAGCTGTTCTTCTGCCCCTTTTTCTGATTCTCGCCTGTCACGAAAAACAAGGAACGAAGGACGCTCAGGGCTTTTCAGCTACCATCACGATGCGGTGCCTCGTGTGTTCCGCGCCTTTGTACTGTTTATGGCTGACTTTTTCATCTAGCGCCTTCATAACAAACCCTGTCGATTGAAAAAGCTCGCAGAGCTCCCAAGGCGAAAAATAGTGATGTTGGATTCCCCCTCGAATGAGGGTATCTGCTGTGAACTTCACTCCCTGGCTGCGGCGCAAGTCGCGCCGTCCAAGGACTTCGACAAACGCCAGGCCGCAATCTCTTAAAACCCGAAAAAACTCCCCCACTGCCTTCTTTCTGCCATTTCCGGTGAGGTGCCCGAGCAACCCATAACACGTGACAGCGTCGAAGCTTCGATCCGAAAAGGGAAGCTGATGAACGTCTGAAAGGACCCGCGCGTATCGAGGATCGAGCAACACCAGTGCCTCTCTCGAGATATCAACCCCGACTGCCCTAAAACCGTTCCTATGAAGCGGAACCAGGTACCTCCCCGTGCCACAGCCGACGTCGAGCACATCAGCTCCCGCCGCAACCCTCCGCAGCACAGAAGAGATATCGTACGGGCCTTTCCACCAGGAGGGGTGTAAAACGTACTTCTCATCCCAGATATTGACGAGTAATTTAGCGTGTGACCGCCGCGCCTCTTCGGACATAGCTATTATGGCCCCCTTTATTTCCACTAGAGACTATCCTCATGCATAAAAAACGCTTTTCCGAGCTCTATTTTTGATTTTTATCGCGACAAAAGCGATTTGGATTAGAAATATATAAATGTTAATCCATTACCACTGTAGATGCTCTCGGTTATGACGGTCGCAGGATCGGACTCAGGAGGCGGAGCCGGGGTACAGGCCGACACGCGCACCTTTGCTGCTCTCGGCGTGCACGGGACCTCTGTGGTTACAGCCGTTACCTCACAAAACACTCTTGGCGTTCAAGATGTGTACTATCTGCCTGTCGACACCGTCGTCGCTCAGATGAATGCTGTTTTCACCGACATTGACATCCGAAGCATCAAGACGGGAATGCTCGCGACCGTCGAGATCGCAGAAGCGGTAGCTGATGTGCTTTCGCAGCACAAAGTTCCGATCGTGGTTGATCCAGTTATGGTCGCTGAAGCGGGCGGGCGGTTGGTGATGGGGGAACCAAAAGAAGTCCTTGCGCGACTGCTGCCCGAAACAGCGGTTATAACCCCAAACATACGAGAGGCAGAAGCCATTTCAGGCATCGCCATACACAATATCGATGATATGAAGCGTGCCGCCTGCGAAATCTATGCTCTCGGCCCTAAATCGGTTATTGTCACTGGAGGCCATTTGAGCGGGACCGACGTGCTGTATGACGGCAGTTTTCAGCTGCTCAGAGGCAAGCTGATTAAGGGGGGGACGCACGGAGCAGGATGCACCTTCTCGGCAGCTATGGCCGTTTTCATTGCTAAAGGGTACCCCGTTAACCAAAGTGCTCTAATGGCAAAGACGTTCGTCACCGACGCTATAAGAAACAGCGAACACGTAGGCTCTGGCCCCGGCGCTGTGAATCAGTTTGCGGCGACGCTACACAGGGCCGAGCGGTACCTGACGTTACTCGACGTCGAGGCGGGGCTGCGCACCATTAAGGCTATAAACATAGACCTTATACCTGAGGTCGGAAGCAACTTAGCGATGGCTATTTCGGGCGCAAAGAAGCTAGCAGACGTGGCTGCGGTCAAGGGACGAATCGTGAAAGTCGGAGAGACTATCACGCCCGTTGGCTGCGTGACCTTTGGTGCAAGTCGTCACGTAGGAGGGGCCATATTAGCGGCATTGAACCATGATGCGGATATGAAAAGCGCGATGAACTTGCGGTACTCAGACGAGGTGATTCGCGCGTGCCAAGAGCTTAACCTCGCAACGAAGAGCTTCGAGAGACGGGAGGAGCCGCAAGCAACGAGCACGATCGAGTGGGACATTGCGCATGCTATCGAGAGAAGCTTGACACAGGGCACTGGCGTGCCCGACGTCATATGCGACCGCGGGAGTGTCGGCAAGGAAGCTATGGTCCTCATTCTCGGCCACTCAGCGCAACAGGTGGCTGATACAGTTGTGAAGATTTCATCGGCGCTGAGGTAATCAAGTAACGGTCCCTCGGCTAAAAAAGGAACACGGAGGTGGTTTCACGGGAAGCATCAGACCTACGTACATCAAAAGCATATCAGCAGAGCTACTCCGAGGACATCGGGAGATATTCAGCTCTGATTATGAGAAGAATAAATTGCTCGTGTCGGAATACACGAACATTGAGAGCAAGAACATTAGGAACAGAGTTGCCGGATATATAACGCACAGGGTAGAGATCGGCAACAGGAGAAAGTCATGAGATTCAAGGGCGTGTACCCTGCGATGGTCACGCCATTTACGGACGAAGAAGAAATCGACGTAGAGGGGATGCGCTCTAACATCGCCTATCTTGAGAAGGGGGGCGTCGCAGGGCTGGTGCCTTGCGGCAGTACTGGTGAATCCGCGACGCTCACGTTTGACGAGCATAAGAAACTGGTTGAACTTACCGTCGATGCCGCGAGCGTTCCCGTTATCGCAGGGACAGGATCAAACAACACCGCAGAGGCGGTCGAGCTGACCCGGTATGCACAAGATGCCGGCGCAGATGCGGCCCTACTGATCGTCCCGTACTACAACAAACCGATGAAAAGTGGGCTGATTAAGCACTTCAGCGCTATTGCACAGGCGTGTGAAATCCCCCTCATCTTGTACAACATTCCGGGACGCACCGGCATCAACATGGATCCGGAAACGATTAGCACATTGGCGCAGGAGTACAGTAACGTTGCGGGCGTGAAGGAGGCAAGCGCGAACTTCACCCAGATTTCAAATATCATTGAGATTACCCGTGGCCTTGAGTTTTCCGTTATTTCGGGAGACGACGGATTGACTCTCCCTATGATGGCCCTCGGGGCGACTGGAGTCATCTCAGTCACCGCAGATATCCTTCCGAAGCAAATGGGGCAACTCGCACAGTTATGCCTCGAAGGCAACTTTGCGAAAGCGCGCGACGTCCATTATCAGCTTGCTCCGCTTTTCAAGGCGCTATTCATCGAGACTAACCCCATTCCCGTCAAAAAGGCGTGTGACTTGCTAGGGCTTGCGGGAGGACCGCTCAGATTACCTCTGACCACGATGGCAGAGCCAAACGTCATCAAACTAAAGGAGACGCTTGCGGCCTACGCAGATTAGAGGGCAGATGCAGTCGTGGGTGGCGGAAAGGCATGACAAGAAATGACAAAATAGCGGTTGCAGTGACCGGCGCGTGTGGCCGAATGGGGCGTATGATCATCGACAACGTGACCGAGGCTTCGGACATGGTGCTTGTCGCGGCGTTTGACAAACAGATGTGCAACCCTAACGTGACGAACGCGACTAAGCTTTCCAACACGCTCAAAACCGTTAAGCCTGACGTCTTAATTGACTTCACGGTCGCTTCTTCATCGGTCGAGATCATCAAAGCTGCCGCAGGCGCTGGAGTGAGACTCGTCGTAGGAACAACTGGATTCACCGCAGAACAACGTGCAGAAGCGAAAGAAGCAGTCAAAGGTCAGGTCGCGGCGATAATTTCGCCTAATTTTTCGATAGGCGTCAACGTCTTTTTTCAGTTGGTAAAAACGGCTTCAGAGAGCCTTCCGAGCGCGGCGTACGCTGCTGAGCTTATAGAGGCCCACCATAAGCACAAAATTGATGCGCCGAGCGGAACGGCGGTCAAAGCGATTGATATCATTAAAAGCGTTGATCGTTCGCGTGCGATTGGATCGTACTCCATACGCGCTGGGGATATCGTCGGCGATCACTCTGTGTTGTTCATTGGCGACGGCGAGCAATTGGAGATTAGCCATAGGGCCCACAGCAGACAGGCATTTGCCAGTGGCGCGATGCTGGCTACGCGCTTTATCATGAAGCAGCCGCCTGGGTTATACTCGATGGACGATTTGATGGCCGCCATGAGCGTGAGTTGAGGTTCAGCACAAGCTGCTACGTGGGTACACCTAGGCAAAGGTCCCGCCACTTTCATTAATAGCTTTAGGCATCTGCGAAACCCCTGAATAGCAACCACGTTCTCTTCTTGTGAACAGACCAAGCGGTCTTCAACGTGCGCGACGTCGAAATCAACCGGAGTTGCCACATCTCCTTCAGCTGGAATTAGTGCCCGTTATGTTCTAGGAAATCCACAAATGTCGTCTCCATCGACCCAAGATTACACACCGGCATGATCCCCGGTCTCGGATTGATGTTTTGCGATCTTTGGTACTTCGTTTGATCTTGCCATGCACCTGAGTTGACCACCGTGACCCCCCTGTAGTGGGACGCGCCTATGGTGTGCACGTGCCCGCAATGAAGAATGTCGGGTATGCTGTCGATGATGAAGTGATCGGTGCTCTCGGGGGCTATAGAAACCCTATTCCCATATACTGGGGAAAGATGTCGTCGTTTAAGCATCTCTCTCATCGCGCCATCCGGGTTGCTATAAGAGCAACCGGGAATGGCCGCGATGATGTCATCCAAGGCCCTGCCGTGATATATGAGTATTTTTACGCCGCATAGCTCAATCAACGAGGGGTTTCCGATACACGTGACGTTGTTACTGAAGCTTTTTGCGTAATCGCTTGAAAGCGCAGGCTGCGGCTCTGCTTGGCGCACTGCATCGTGGTTTCCAGGTGCGACTATGATGGAGATGTTCGACGGCAGCATTTCAAACAGCGACGCTGCCGCAGCATATTGGTCGTCGATATCGTCGATAGCTAACTCGTCCTCTTGATTTGGAAACACCCCGATGCCATCCACGACGTCACCGGCCACGATCACGTAGGCAATTTTTTGCGCTCTTTCGTCTTCGCTCGCCGCTACCCACTCGGCAAAATCCTTCCACGCACCTGTCAAGAAGGTCTTGCTGCCAATATGAATGTCTGAGGTCAGCGCTACGTGCACGTCCTTTTCTGCGTGCGTAGGTTGGTGCTGCGGAGGGATGTCGGGCCACGTAATGCTGTCGATAAAGAGTACTTTTCCGTCCGACGCGAGAGACCCAGTGATGCCAACAACCTCGTCCAGAACCACTTGCAGAGCAGCGTCATAGCAACCTTTGTTTTTTAACGCAATACCGTTGAAGTATCCTGTGGGGTCCTCGAGCTCGAGCACTCGATGGCCGTTTGGCGTGTCACGCGTCTCGTTCACCATGCCGACGATGGAGATTTTTCCACCCGTCCCGCGCTCATCGTCGAACCACCCTTCGCGCCCCCGGTTCCAATAGGTCAAGCTCTCTATGGGTCGGGAGTTCAGCCTCTTCCTCATGATTTCGCTGAGGCGATCATACCTGTTTCTGAAATAACGCACGAATTCCTCGTATGTGCCAACACACGTGGAACTCTCAGTAATGTCAGCAAGAACTGTTATCGGTCGTGGCTTCCGACGAGGTTCGAGATGTCCACTTGCCACGTCTGTTCCGCCAACTTCGGTCGTTGCCAGCACGTCGGCGGATTCATCGTCGGTTTGAGTGAGAAAAGCTAACGACCTCACAGCTTTTTTCCGAGAGTTAAGCAATTCTTTTGCCGCCGTGACGTGAGACTGACCGATGACGACGACAGATTCATCAACGTGTTTCAAAATCTCATTGACTAGGTCTAAGGGCATATCAGTCTCTTGAATCGTCACCACCGCTTCTTGCGTGATGAGGAAACCGCTTTCAGTGAGCTTTTGAATTATGTCGGTTCGGATCATGGCAGTGTGTGATTTGTGAGGCCTCTGTGAAAGATAGTGAACGAACGCGACCGTAGCGAAATCCGTCCTCCTGCTTGTTCTTCACGCTGGAAGCTGCCTGCCTGAACGTCAATAGCGCCGGCCCAAGCGCTTTTCGGCAGACTATATAAAGCGTCAATTATAACTACGGTCATGACGTCAACCAGCTTGGTACCGCATTTTACACTTGCTTGGCAGAAATACATGCAGGATCAAACCAGAGAACGTGTAAAGAGATTCTGGAAGACTGATAATTATTGGTTAGCGCTTCTACGTGATATATTAGTTGCACTGTTAGTTGTCGCCTTAGTGATATCGGTCGTTTATGCGTACACAGGGTCTGTCACCCCTCTCGTAGCCGTCGAATCAGGAAGCATGGAGCCCCACATAAATATTGGCGACGTCGTGCTTACGCGAATGACGGATAGAGTGCAGATCATCAATAACACCGAGGGAAAAGCCATTAATTATCAGAGCTTCGGCAACTATGGCGATGTCATTGTCTACAGGCCAAATGGCAATCCGAATGCGACGCCAATCATACACCGAGCAATGTATTGGGTAAACGCAGGCGACCTTCTACCTAACTCAACTCAAAAGGCTGCTAACTCCGGATACATCACTAAAGGCGACAACAACCAAGAGTATGATCAACCGCTGCTCTTAGGTGGAATGCCACCTTTGGAACCGGTCAAGCCCGAGTGGATAATCGGCGTCGCACAACAGCCTGCCATACCGTGGCTTGGAGATTTACGACTCGCTCTGCCGAGCGTGGTTCTGGTCCCCGATGAATACTGCGGCACGCAGATCTTCGCCGCGATCGACGCCTTCCACAATGGCGCCTGCGTATCACTAGCCAACGTTAGCTTCGCAGCGGGTGCAAAACTCTCGCTGAGGCCTTTTTAGCCACAATTAGATACGTTTATATCGTACATTTCGACATAAGCTTGGCTATGCCGCCATTTCTTACGATTGACGATCTCGACACGCACGGGCGAGTGGTTCTTGTGCGCGTTGACTTGAATTCACCAATCGGCCCCAACGGAGAGATTCTTGATGACGTACGTTTTCGCGGCCACGTCCCGACAATTGCAGCTTTGGAAGATGCCAAGACCGTCCTGCTCGCACATCAGTCACGGCCTGGAAAGCGAGATTTCACCACAATGGAGCGGCACGCCGAAAAGCTCTCCTCGCTCATTGGAAAGGACGTAACGTATGTCGACGATATTTACGGGCGCAATGTGCGACAATCCGTGAAAGAGATGGAGATCGGAGACGTGGTACTCCTCGAAAACGTCCGTTTCAGCTCCGAAGAGATGCTCACGGCTCCCGTCGAAGACCTGATTAAGACGCATCTCGTCACGCAATTATCGCTGCTATGCGATCTGTACCTCAACGACGCATTTGGCACAGCCCATCGCGCCCAAACGTCAATCGTGGCTTTTCCGCGCGCCTTGACGTCAGGCGCGGGCAAGCTGATGGAACGAGAGGTGGACATGCTGACAAAGGCGCTTACCACTTCCCAGCGGCCGCGATTGTTCATGCTTGGAGGCACGAAAGCAGACGACAGCATCAAAGTTATCGAACACGTTCTTTCAAAAGGCAGCGCGGACAAGGTGCTCGTCACGGGGCTAGTAGCAAACATCTTTTTAGCGGCATCGGGAGTCGACATAGGGCCCCCTAGCCTCGAAGACATAAAGTCGTCGGGGTACGGAAACTATGTCGAAATATGCAAGAGATTGCTTGACAAGTACGACGGCAAAATTGTGACTCCTCTCGATGTGGCACTTGATGATAACGGCAAGCGTCTTGAGACGCCAATTTCAGCGTTACCACAGGCCTATCCAATACACGATATCGGCATAGAGACGATTGTAGCGTATTCAGCCGAGCTCAAAGCTGCAGGCACCGTGGTAATGAATGGGCCTGCCGGAGTCTTCGAACTAAAAGCATTTGCGCTTGGAACCAATGAAACATTACAAGCGGCGGCCCAAGCAAAATTCTCGATTTTAGGTGGGGGGCACATCGCAGCTGCAGCACGGAACATTGGCGTTGACAAACTCATCAGTCACGTTTCGACCGGAGGTGGCGCTTGCATAGATTTCTTAGCCGGAGACATCTTGCCCGGAGTCCAGGCGCTTATCGACGCAAAAAACCTCCAAGAGGCATGTTAGCGCCCGTTTGTCAGCCCATTCTTTCGTGGCCTCGCACTAAAAACGTATAAGTATCGGGGAGCATACATAAAAACGCTTTTACGCGCCTCGGTGGCTCAGCCTGGAAGAGCGATTGACTTGTAACTGGGACGCAACGATGCACCTGATGCATGAATATGTGGGAACACATACATTGCCGAGCAAGTTATCAATAGGTCGGGGGTTCAAATCCCTCCCGAGGCTTTTTCCTTCGCGCGCTGAGTAATGGGAACACCTGAAGATTCACATTCGAAACGGCGCGTGCGTACGTGCGTCCTCGATCTGAGAGACGTCCTAGGTGATGCAAAAAGATGATGTCTATAACAACGCTGAGTCTCCCCGAGGCGTGGTACAAAGCAGTCAGGCACATCATGGAATTTGGCAACGTTGTCGATACGGAGTACGGACTTAAAGCGCGCCAAATTCTTATGGGCATGATCGAAATCGACAAGCCTAGTTTTGGTTGGCATAAAGGTGATGCGTTTTGTACAAAAGCACGAGTGGAGGAGTACAAAAAGCAGTTCGATCGCGCTTACCTGCATCAGCACAACTTTGAGTACACTTATCTAGAACGACTGGTTGAGGGCCACGGAATCGATCAGCTGTCCTGGATACAGGAGCAGCTTTTGAAGAAACGGGTTGGATCAAAGCGCATTCAGGCAATCACGTGGATTCCTCAAATTGATTGCCTTAAAGACGAAGACCAGCCTTGTTTTCAACGAATTTGGGTGTACCTCCACCCTAATGAAAGGCTTGACGTCCATATTATGTATCGCAGCTGGGACGTTTTTCAAGCGTACGAAGCTAACATTAATGCGTTTCTTTCGTTAATCAAGAAAGAGATGTTGGAGCCTACAGGATTGAAGTTGGGGACTTTGTGTACGGTTGGCAATTCCATGCATATTTATGATTACAACTGGGACGAAGCTCACGCGGTGCTCGACAAGTACAAGAAATAGCGAGCTAAATCATTAAAATTTGACAAAGATCAACTTTTATTTATCTAAGAGATTCGAATTCTTCAAAACGAAGCAATATCATTATTTAACGAGTATTTTTTTTAAATCTTTATAAAAAAATTTATGAAAAAAGCAAACTTTTTAGCCGTAAGACTATAAACAAGAACAAGCGACCAAACATTTTAAGCGAAAGAAATCTGTAATCGCCACTTAACGGATTGTCCGTCACCCACCATCACCTGACCGAAAGAACACGGAGTGAATCATGACGATAATTGATCACGCAAAGCAAGGAATCATCACTAACGAGATGAAGGTTGTCGCCTCCGCTGAAGGAGTAACGCCAGAGTTTATCTGTCGCGGAATTGCGAATGGACGGATCGTACTTCCAGTAAGCCCATATCGGGACACTAAGCCAATCGGTATTGGCAAGGGGCTTAAAACGAAGGTTAATGCTTCTGTGGGGACGTCGTCAGACATAGCTGATGTCGATCTCGAAGTCGCAAAGACAAAAGTCGCTGAAGCTGCTGGCGCCGATTCCATAATGGAGCTTTCGACCGCTGGCGACTTCTATGAAATCAGACGCAAGGTTATCCAAGCAACTTCCCTCTCGGTCGGAAGCGTACCACTTTATCAAGCGTTTATTGAAGCAGCACGGGATTCCGGCTCAATCGTTGATATGCGAGAGGATGACCTCTTTAGAGTTACCGAAGAACAAGCAAAACTCGGCACCAACTTTATGGCAATTCACACGGGGATAAATTGGGCTACACTCCAAAGGCTCAAGGCTCAGGGGCGGCACGCTGGCCTCTGCTCAAGAGGTGGGGCCTTTATGTCGGCCTGGATGGCGCACAACGAGAAAGAAAACCCGTTGTTTAGCGAATTTGATTACCTCCTGGAAATCCTCAAGCGACACGAGGTCACTCTCAGCATGGGAAACGGCATGCGCGCGGGCGCTGTGCACGATTCTACTGATAGGGCACAGATTCAAGAGCTAATCATAAATGCCGAGCTCTCTGACAAAGCACACGACTTTGGCGTACAAACGATAGTCGAAGGACCAGGACACATACCGGTCGACGAGATTCAAGCCAACGTTGTGTTGCAGAAGCGCTTAACGGGCGAGAAGCCATTCTACATGCTCGGACCTCTCGTGACGGACGTCGCACCGGGCTATGATCATATCGTGGCGGCGATTGGCGCCGCTCTTTCGTCTTCATATGGCGCTGATTTCATCTGCTATGTCACTCCCGCAGAGCACCTTGCTCTGCCATATCCGGAAGACGTGCGCCTCGGGGTAGTGTCTGCTCGCATTGCGGCTCACGTTGGAGACATGATTAAGCTTGGCGACCGGGATGACGACCTCAAGATGGGAGAAGCGCGCAACGAACTCGATTGGGCAAAACAGTTTAAGGTTGCTTTAGATCCACAGACGGCAGCGCAGATACGGAGAGAGCGAGCGCCCTCAGACGCAAACACCTGCACTATGTGTGGCGAGTTCTGCGCCTATAAAATCGTCAAGCAGTACTTTGAACTTTGATGACAAGCTGATTGCTGCAAGTCTCTGATTGCCATTTTTACAACTGTCATGAGGGGTGGGTTTACGAGACAAAGTATGACGGGGTCCGTGTTCATAGTAAGTGGATTAACGTAAGCACGGAACCTCGCAGGCGTTCGCAGGCTGCCAGGGCAGTTACAGCAACTTGAGGTATCGAAGCCCTTCAACGACGCCTAAGCCGTACGGTTGCTTGGTGACGTAACTTGCGGCAGCTTGTGCCTTAGGATCTGCGTTGCCGACGGCAATTCCCGTACCAGCCATTTCTAACATTTTTACGTCATTTTCTCCATCACCGAATGCTGCAAATTTGTTGAGGGGAATGTTAAATAACTCCGCGACTTTAGCCAAGCCGACGCCCTTGTTGACGTGCGCGTCCTTGATGTGGAGGGCGAACCCCGAATCAACGACGGTAACGTCGTCACAGCACCGTGCGACTAGCTTGCGAAACAATTCTATGTTTGAGACCGACAAGGTGTCCCTGCTGTAGGCAATCTCGGTGACGCGTTCTCCAGAGTTGATCCTTTTAAGCGCCAGCACACCGCTGCCTTCGATTTCTCGGGCTGCACGGCGACATGCGTCAATATTACCGCTGACAATCTTTGATTTGCCGTCAGTAACGATCCCTCCGTTTTCAGCTATCACGGCCGAGATGTTGCCGATTGTGACCGCTAGCGCAGCAGCAAAACACAAAATGTTGCCCGTTGCTAAAACAACAGGGACGGTTAGCTGTCGAATGGATTCAACCGCGGCCAGCTCCAATGAGCGGTCGCGAAAGGTTAAAGTGCCGTCGATATCAAACGCCACAGCTTTGATCAAGGTCACGGTCAACGGTGGCTTAGGACAACAGCGAAACGCTTGAGCCTATGCTCGTTTAGTCGCGTATTCCTTCAGACTCCACCGAAAATATCGCCTCACCTTCAGGAAGGTTCGGAGAGTCTACAAGGCGTGCTATGCGTTTGCCTCCTTTCGATTTTCTCAAATACAGCCTGAAAGTCGCAGTGTGCCCCAATATGTGGCCACCGATCGGTCTGGTTGGATCGCCGAAAAAGGCGTCAGGTTTTGCCTGAACTTGATTAGTGACGAGTACGACTGCATTATTCAACGTTCCAAACCGCATAAGGTCGTGCAGATGCTTGTTCAGCTTTTGCTGCCTGTCTGCAAGCGTACCTCTACCAACATATTCAGCTCTAAAATGGGCAGTTAGCGAGTCTACGATAAGAAGTCTTACGGGACGCTCAGTCGCCTTAAGTTGTTCCGATAGCTCGCTTGCCGCTTCGACGAGCAGTATTTGGTGATTGGAATTGTGGGCTCGCGCGACGTGGATGTTTCTCAGTACGCCTTCGTGATCGAGACCGAGACCTGCCGTGATCTGGCTGATGCGCTCCGGTCGAAAGGTATTCTCGGTGTCAATTAGTATGCACGATCCGTCAAGGCCGCCGCTTTCACGCGCGAGCTGAACGTTCACCGCAAGCTGATGTGCAACTTGCGTCTTTCCTGAGCCGAATTCTCCGTAAAGCTCGGTAATTGCTTGGGTCTCCACACCCCCGCCAAGCAACTCGTCAAAAGCCTTGCTCCCGGTCGTAAGTTTACCTACGTGTCGCCTTCTTTCAAGAATGACGTCGCCTGTCTCAAAACCGCCAATGTCTGCAGCTTGGCGCGCCGCTATTATGATCTTGGAGGCGGTAGCCTCACCGAGATCCGCCGCATTTGATAACTCCGAAGGGGATGCTACGGCAACTGCTTCCACTGAGTTAAAACCAGCTTCCTTCAACTTTTCTGCGGTAGCAGGGCCTACGCCTGGCAGGTCTTCTATGCCAAAACCATCAATTTCTTCTACCTCTTCCATCTACTCAACCCCCCCTTTTTTCGCAACCCTTGAAGAGTCTGTACGCTAATCACTTGTTCCCTTCTAAAGACTTTTGAGTGCAGAGCGAAAGTGTTGTCGCATTTCCGCCCATCAAATGAATGATTGAAGCGCTTTGAGCCTTCGCTTGATTGTCTCGAGCTTTCGCAAAGCCACGTCCTGGGGCGGTTTTGATATGCTTTTCGCCTCAAACTTGTCGTTCGTTTTGATACCGACAACTATAACCTCATCCCCGACGGCGAGCTCCAGATTGTCGAATGCTTTGTCAAAAGTCACGTAGTCGACCCCGTTGTCGACACACACGGCCAGAGCCGATGATACTACTGTCCCGGTAATGCCAGCATCAGCACTTTCTTTCAGGGCCGCGTGCTCTTTTTGGGCGCGTCCGCTCTTATCTGCTAAGCAAAGGCCGCTTCTCCAGTCTACACTCAGTTCGAGCTGATTGTTGAGCCCATTTTTCGGCATGCAATCGCGCAGTGTGATCTGGCTTTGTGTATCCTCTTCAGAGAGCGCTAGCGCTTTGTCGCCCCAAAGTGCGACTCGTATTTTACCCGTATCGTCGCTCACCAGTACGTTTCTGACTTTTCCTGCGCTGCCGTTATTTCTAGTGAATTCGCGGAGCGCGCCAACCTCTTCGATGATTCCTGCGACGGTACATGGAATTTCCACCTGGACGTCCCGAATAGAGATGATCTTCTCAACGAACTCAATATGCCCTGTCCCTTTTTGGAGCGATCCCCGATTGCCTACATGCACTTCGAGCCGTCCGTACCTCTCGCGGGTATACCCGTTCTTGATGTCGAGCACGTCTCCCGAAACAAAATCAGCCACATTCTCAGCAATGTCGTCCCAAAGCGTCACGCGCACCCTTCCCGTTTCGTCGCCTATCGTCACGTTAGTGACCTTTCCAACGGAACCATCGCGCTTAGAAAAAGTACGCACCGCGTCAACCTCGAGCATAACCCCTCTCACGTCAACCCCGTTTAGCCCTGCGATGAGGTCGGCGATACTCTCAGTCCCCTTAGGAGGCTCCATTTCGGTTTTAGCGACCGATTCATCGACCTCAATTTCTCGTGCATTTACTTCTATGCCATATGGCCCGTCCCTCGCGACTCCCGCAATCTTCAGAGTCTGCCCAACTTGAAGCTCTTCGACGTGTTGTGCGAGGTCATTCCACAAAACTACGCGAATTGAACCCGTTGCATCCGACACGACGAGATTGGCAACGTATCCTACATCGCCGTCGCGGGAGAACTCTCGTGTCGGAGAGACACGCGTGAGCTTGCCAACAAATGCGACAGTTCTCGTTTGTGCATCAATTTGTGCGATTTGCACGACCGTGTCGATACCGAGCTCGTGGGCGACGAGCAGGGCCGCCGTCTTCTCGTCACACAAGCCCGACATGTCCTCCACCTTCTGCCGCACTCTAGCCGCGAACTCCTCTTTTGAGATTGTAGTGGTCAGGCGCTCGTAGATGCTCGCCAGGTCGTCGGAGAGGGCGTCCATATTTCCTTGCACTTACCGTAGTACACGCCCCTATCTTAATAACTTTGTCAAACGAGATACAGACACATAGGACGCCCCAGCAAGACAGTGAGGGGAAAGAAGCCCCTTGAGAAAACGGGACATCATAGCCGCACGGTTACCGTGCGCGCAGCCTTTTTCCGCGATGAAATATTTTTATACTTTCTTCGCGTGTTATGAGAGCGGCCTACGCGTTGTTTTTTGCATGAGGGGCAAATCGAGCATGGGGCAGACCATTTCCGAGAAGATATTCTCAAAATCTGTGGGAAGAGCCGTGAAAGCGGGTGACTTTGTCGAAGCTGCAATAGATGTCGCTATGATTCACGATATTACGGGACCTCTTGCAGTAAAAACCCTCTACGAAATAACCGACCGGGTATGGGACCCCACCAAAGTAATCATGCTTTTTGACCACCAGGTACCTGCTGACTCGATCGACGCTGCAGTCAACCACTTGGAGCTTCGGAAGTTTGCAAAAAGACAGGGGATCCTCAACTATGATGTGCAAGAGGGGGTGTGCCACCAGGTCATGGTCGAAAAGGGGCACGTGCTTCCGGGGGAACTCGTCATCGGCGCTGACTCACATACCTGCACGTACGGGGCCTTAGGAGCGTTTGCGACAGGTGTTGGCTCAACCGACATGGGGGTGGCCCTTGCTTCGGGAAAGCTCTGGTTCAAAGTGCCAGAGACCCTCACATTCGATATTAATGGAAGACTTGGACGGCGTGTGTATGCCAAAGATCTGATACTCACTATCGTTGGCGACATCGGCATAAACGGCGCCACCTACCAAGCGTGTGAGTTCCGTGGTGACACTGTCAAGCACATGGACATCGCGAATAGGATGACTGTGTGCAACATGGCAATCGAGATGGGGGGAAAAACGGGGATAATCGCCCCCGACGAAACGACAGCCACGTTCTTAGAAGAACGAGCAATCGGCGGAGACTTTGCCTTGCGCTCAGACGATGATGCGACAAAAGTTGTGCGACGCTATGCTGCGACTGAGATGGTGCCGATGGTCGCAAAGCCCCACCAAGTCGACAACGTAGTTCCTGTCACGGACGTCGAAGGGCAGCATGTAGACCAGGTCTTTATTGGCTCGTGCACAAACGGTCGCTATGAAGATCTAAAAGCAGCTGCGGAGTTGCTGGAAGGCGAGACAGTGGCACGCGGAGTCCGGATGATCATCATTCCGGCTTCAAGAACCGAGTACCAGAAAGCGCTTAAAACGGGCCTTATGGATATCTTTACCGACAGCGGCGCGCTCGTAGAGGCCCCGTGTTGCGGACCGTGTATGGGTGGGTCATTTGGGTTACTGGGTCCCGGCGAGGTGGGTCTAAGCACTTCAAACAGAAACTTCGTGGGAAGACAGGGAAGCCCGGGGGCTTCAGTGTACCTCTGTTCACCGGCGACAGCTGCAGCGTCCGCGATCGGCGGCGAAATAACCGATCCGAGGTCGCATTAGGAGCGGAACATGGTAGGACCCAAAGGGGGCATTACGGGTACAGCTTGGAAGTTTGGCGATAACATTGACACAGATGCCATCATTCCGGGCAAGTATCTCGTGCTCAACTCGTCACAAGATCTCGCAAAGCACGCGTTCGAAAACGTCCGCCCCAACTTTGCTCACCAAGTCATCAAAGGCGACATCGTCGTCGCTGGGGAGAACTTCGGCTGCGGTTCCTCAAGAGAGCACGCGCCTTTGGCTTTACGAGATAAGGTCAGCATCGTGATTGCACGTTCGTTCGCACGGATCTTTTTTCGAAATGCCATAAACATCGGGCTGCCTGTCGTCGAATGCGACACAACCGAAATCGAGGACGGAGATATTCTGCACGTCGATTTGGAAAAGGGCAGCATCTACGATGAGACTAATAAAAAGGAATATGCGATAACGCCTTTTCCGCCGTTTATAAAGAATATCATAGAAGCCGGCGGACTCGTCGAATACGTAAAAAGCGGCACGCAGCTTGAAAAGCGTGAGCGCCGCGAAACTGAGACGGATTTGTCGTGGTGACCGGTTCCACTGCTTCTTGAACACTTATGGTGAAGCCAAAATGAAGACGTACAAAATCCCGGTAATCGCTGGAGACGGCGTCGGACCAGAGGTCATCGCCGAAGGGAAAAAGACTCTCGAAGCAGCCGGCCGTACCTACGGGTTCGATATCGAGTGGAAAGAGTACCCGTACGGAGCAGAGCATTATCTCGCAACAGGAGAGCTTTTGTCAGAAGATGCACTCAAAGAGCTGAGCGACTATCGCGCTATCTACCTCGGCTCGGTCGGCGACGCGCGCGTCCCCCCTGGAGTCCTCGAGCGCGGAATACTCTTCGCACTGAGGTTCTACTTCGATCAATACATAAATCTCCGCCCTATTAGGCTGCTAGAAGGCGTAGAGACACCAATTCGAGACAAAGGCCCTGACGATATTGATTATGTGGTAGTGCGCGAGAACTCTGAAGATCTCTACGTGGGAGTGGGAGGCCGTGCCAAGAAAGGCAGCACCCACCACGATGCAGATGTAACCCGCAACCTATACAGCGTAAAGTTCGGCCTTGACATCGACTCTAATAGCGACGAAATAGCCTATCAGCTGGGGCTAATATCAGCTGAGGGCACCAAGCGCGTTATGCGGTACGCTTTTGAGCTGGCCACTCGAAGAGGGAAGCACCTGTCGAGCGTCGACAAGATGAATGCGATGACGGACATTTATGGCTTCTGGCGTGAAATATTCACCGAAACGGCCTTGCGTTATCCAGAAGTTAAGACCGATTTCAACCTTGTGGACGCAATGACGATGTGGCTGGTGAAGAATCCTGAATGGTTTGACGTCGTTGTAGCTCCGAACTTGTTTGGCGATATCATAACGGACCTAGGGGCTATGGTGCAAGGGGGACTAGGGCTTGCTCCGGGCGGCAACATAAACCCTGAAGGAACGTCAATGTTTGAACCAATTCACGGATCGGCGCCAAAATATAGGGGTCTCAACAAAGTCAACCCGATTGCTACGATTTGGGCAGGGGCAATGCTCCTTGAGAGTCTTGGTGAAATACAAGCTGCAAACGGCGTTATGAACGCTATTCAACGCAACCTGCGCGAACACAAAGTGCGAACGTTTGACCTAGGTGGCACCTCGACCACATCAGAAGTCGGTAGTGACATAGCGAGATACGTTGAAGGGCCCCACCGCTCAGATTGAATACCGATTTATACCCTTAAGCACATAGAGATACGCGAGTCCTGGTGGGGTAGTGGATATCCTATGAGCCTGCGGAGCTCAAGACTCGGGTTCAAATCCCGGCCGGGACGCTCTGTTTTTGCGCGAGAATACGTATTTTGGAGCGCAGACCAAAATCACCGTCTCTTGAATGGAGTGGGACTGTAGCACACCCATATAGGGCTATGCTTACGCCTTTCCAGCTGGCGGAAAGTGCACGTTGAAACTGTAGCCAAAAGCTTCTAACCCGAGTCTCTGGTAAAACTTATGGCTACCCTCTCTGTGCACGCTGCTTGAGAGAATCACGCGAAAACATCCTCGAGCTCGCGCAAGGCCTATAGCGTGTTGCATCAATGCCGCACCAATGCTCGACTTTCGAGCTCGTTCGTCCACCACGACGTTCTCAATAACTGCCCAAGGCCTGCCACAATGTGACAGGTTAGGGATGATTGAGATCGCTATAGTTCCGACAATAGCCCGAGCTGATTCTGCCACAAACACATAGCTGCCCGGGCTTCGTTTGATCTCCGAAAATGCCTCATAATGTGAGGAGAGCCGCTCTTTTCTGTTCTCTGAAGCCTGATCCGTGTTTGAGAAGAGTTGGGCGTACAGCTCCAAAATGCATTGCAAATCGTCTAAGGTTGATTCTCGTACTACTAGATTATCTCGTTGTGGCCGCTGAGTGGATTCCAATTTGCATCCTCCGACCGTAAGTTGCGGGACTTTGAGTGCTGAATTTGTGCAAGCGGCGGTTACACCTGGGCTTATTTTGGACGAGCCCAGAGAGACGGTGCTGCTGGTTGCACTGGCTACGCTTTGCTCTGCCTATTTGCATCCCGAATTGCTTGCCTTATTATATCCGTTTCTTCAGAGCGAAATACTGGACAGTCGCGATCCTCATAGCTGATACCCCGCACGATAACGATCGGAGTACCCCCTGCTGCCTCCCCCATCATGAGGTTGGCCAGACCAGCTATTTCGTCACCAACACCTTCGTTGGTTATTTCTAGCACTTTCCCCTCAAGGTCTTTCACGCCGCGCCAGTCCTTCATCGCAGCAATTCCGGCAAACCCTATGCCGACGCCGGTTTGTCCTTCGCGAAAAGACCTACCGCAGGTATCCGTGATGATCACAGCCACGTTTTTGCCAAACCGTTCTTTTATTCGATCGCGTAGCTGACGTGCATTTTCAGAGGGGTCGTGTGGAAGGAGCAAAACAAAACCTTCGGCCACGTTTGAGCGATCCAACCCAGCATTGACACACACCTGGCCAAACTTGCTCACAACGAGAAAGAACGGGTTCTCGATCAGCGTCTCAGTGGATTCGCCGAGCACGGCTTCGATGAAGCGGGGATCCTCGTGAAGTCTTCCAGCGATTTGATGAGCCCGCTCACTGGGGGAGAAAGTTTCCAAACGCTGCATCAGCCCCTCAGCCTTTGAGATTATCGTGGAGGCAATGACAACGACATCCCCGTCGCAAAGGTCAGCGTTCTGCAAAAAATCTGTTATGTCGTCCCCATCTTTGACACGAGGAACATTATCGACCGTAAATGCCTCAATTCTCACGCGAATCACAAGCGGCCTGCACTCATCGCCAGTCCCAGAAGGAATATTTATCGTCTAAATAGCTCATATCTCGGTGCGACGGCGCATGATGAGAGTTACCCCCACTGAGCACAAGATGAAGAGAGAACCTGTCTGATGCCGTCAATCCGCTTCAGCCATAAGCTGGCTTACTCGATAGAAATAAGCTTCTTGTCAGCGATTCCAATCTTTGGCAGGTGAACTTCGAGCACGCCATTGAAGAAGCTTGCGCGAGCGGCAGCATCATCGATGGTCGTCGGGAGCTTGATGGAGCGGTAATATTCGCGAGGCGTGCGTTCCTTTATGAGATGTTCGTCATCTTCATATTTTGAAGTTCGTTCCGCCGTGATTTCTACCATGTCGCTGCTGCCTTCAAGCCTGACGTCGTCCTTGCTAACTCCTGGAAGATCAACCAAAACAACGATTTCCCCAGGGAGGTCGATGAGGTCGACGGGCGGCGTTGAGGTCATTGGTCCTACATACTCGTCGTGGTCATCCTCCAAGAGCCCATCCATCTTGCTACGGATATTGCTCAGCGGGCTTATTTCCTTCCAAGACATGTCAACTTCTCCGCACTTCTTTAGCTCAGTGCAGATATAAAACAATATGCTATTTGTGCTGTCAGTCACGTATTACGCGGCATTTCTGACTGAACTTATGCCAGCACAGCGTCTTTGGGGCGGAAATGGAAAATAGCTAAGATGCAATATTAGCGCGATTCGCGCGTGCAATAATCTTTTTTGCCGCACCACAAGTCAGACCAAAAAGATTTTATTGCTTCAGCTTGTTTAAAAAGTGACGTCTCGCTCGAGCGATTTTTGAGTTACTAACCCCGGCCGAATTCTCACGAGGTCACTGGAGGCTCAAATTGGATCGTCTTGAGACAAGGGAGACGGACAAGGTGAAAAAGCAAAATTTATTGCATAGCAAATCTCGTAGAAGAATTCGAACTATTTTGGAGGTGAAAAATGGTCAGTAAGAAGCTTTTTTCTGCTATAGTGGCAACCGCAATGATTCTCTCTATTGTCGGAGCGTCGAGTATAGCTTTCGCGCAAACGCCAACCAATACGATTACGCAAACGGCAGCTAGTACCTCAGATTTGTCAACGTTAGTGAGTTTCCTTAAGCAGGCGAACTTGACAGAGATGCTGAACAATACGACTGCAAAGTACACTGTTCTTGCACCGGACAACGCTGCTTTCGCAAAGCTCAACAACACGACGACGACGATCGCCGACTTGAAGAATGACACGCCGTTGCTTACACAGATTCTAAGAAACCACGTAATAAACGGCACAGCCAACTTTACGAAGAACGGCACAGTCACAACGCTCGCAGGCAACACGCTCACATATACCGTAAACGGCACAAAGGTGCAGTTCAGCAACGGCTACAACGCAACAATAGTAACTAAGAACATTAACGCAACGAACGGCGTGATCGACGTCATCGACAGCGTATTGGTACCACCGTCCACAACGACTACGACGGCGTCAGCAACAGCGAGCGGAGGATTCCTTGGCTTGCCGGGCTTTGAGATCTTCCCCGCGGTAGTAGGGCTGTTGGCTGTTGCGTATTTGGTGATGCGGCGCAAGAAGTAACAACCTGAACTCTATCTGTGGTGAGCCTAGCACTCGGCTGGACTCGCCCCTTTATTTCTTTTTTTTCTGATTCCAAAACTACGAAACATACATCAGCCCGGGTCGGCTAACTAACTGATTGTGAAGGTTGTGCGCGATAGCACGGCTGTTTGCTGTAGCATACCTAAGTTGCGCCTAGAAACGCGAGAAGCAAAGTTTATTGCGCATGTGAAATCATGAGTCTACGTAAGCTAGGTTTATATTGGAGGTGAAAAATGGTCAGTAAGAAGCTTTTTTCTGCTATAGTGGCAACCGCAATGATTCTCTCTATTGTCGGAGCGTCGAGTATAGCTTTCGCGCAAACGCAGACGAGCACGGCGACGGCGAACGCGACTAAAACGGCGACGGCGAACGCGACTAAAACGGCGACGGCGAACGCGACTACAACGACGACAGCGGCGGCGGCGTCAGCAACAGCGAGCGGAGGATTCCTTGGCTTGCCGGGCTTTGAGATCTTCCCCGCGGTAGTAGGGCTGTTGGCTGTTGCGTATTTGGTGATGCTGCGTAGGAAGTAACGCTCTAGGCACAGTCCGTCGTGAGTCTAGCTCTTTGCTGGACTCGCCTTTATTTTTTTCTTCCCTTATTCGAGAGACTGCTCAGTGCCGACCACGGGAGGGTTCCTCAGCTCCCAAGCTTTGAGGCGCTGTCCGCGGTAGCAGGGCTGTTGGTTGTTGCGTATTTGGTGATGCGGCGTAGCTAGTGGAGAAAAAGCAAAGTTTATTGCCTATGTGAAGTCATACGTCAAAGAAAGCCTAAGTCAATTTAGAGGTGAAAAATGGTCAGTAAGAAGCTCTTTTCTGCTATGGTGGCAACCGCAGTGATCCTTTCAATCGTTGGAGGGTCGAGTGTTGCTTTTGCGCAAACGCAGACCACGAATGCGGCGGCAAAACCTACCCAGACTATAGCACAAATTACAGAGAACAACACTAACTTAACAACGCTTGTAAGCCTACTGAAGAAGACAAATCTTACCGATGTGTTGAGCGGCCCGGGTAACTACACACTCTTCGCACCCGACAACGCTGCTTTTGCCAAGGTTAACGCATCCACTCTCGCGAATTTGCAAAATAACTCAACGGCGCTAACGACCTTGTTGCTTTATCACGTCATCCCCGCGAAGCTGCTCGCGAACAACTTCACCGGTAGTGGCACACTCACAACGGTCAACGGTTTGTCCCTACCCTACTCCGTCAGTGGCACAACAATAATGGTTGGCAACGCGACGGTAACCAAAGCGGATATTAATGCGACAAACGGCGTAATTCACATCATCGACAGCGTATTAGTACCACCGTCAGTAACAACGACGGCGTCACCAACAGCGAGCGGAGGATTCCTTGGCTTGCCGGGCTTTGAGGCGGTGTACGCGGTAGCCGGGTTGTTGGCTGTTGCGTATTTAGTGATGCGGCGCAGGAAGTAAGCTTCTAAGCTGTATATGTAGGCGGGTGTAGCACTCGACTGGACTCGCCCCTTTATTTCTTTTCACCCTAGAGCTGTGCGAGCACAGATTGCGGCGCCAAAGCTATGTGCGTGGTGCTCGTCACTGTTGATCCTGAATCCACTTATAAAGGTGCTGTAAGCCCGTTTTTATATCGATTTTAGGCTCCCAGCCAAACGAGGCAAAAAGCGATACGTCAGCCTGCGTTGACTCAATGTCGCCTTCCCAAGACTTGCCGCCAGTGCGATAGACGTCGGGACGCAGGGCCATCAACTCGCAGATTAGTACGGCAATCTCGTTGACAGTGGTGGCGCTCCCGCTGCCTATGTTGTACGCCTCGCCCGGGATACCTTTATCATATGCAAGTACGAAGGCGTCAATCGCGTCATCTATATACACGTAATCTTTCTTCTGGAGTCCTGTGCCGAGGATTTCAAGGGTGGTACCATCCCTCTGCAGCTTCCTTATGAGGTCGTACATGACGCCTTTGGCATTCCCTGGTCCATAGACATTATAAAGACGAAGAGAGATCGTAGGCAGTCCCAAAATGCCGTTAAATGCAGAACAACAAAGCTCGCCAGCAGCTTTGGAAGCGCCGTAAAAGGATACAGGACGTAGAGGATGAGCTTCTGTGGTCGGGACGGAAGCGGTTCCGTAGACTGTACTCGTCGAGGCATAAATGAACCGAGCGTCCGAGGCGCAAGACAAGACGTTGAACGTGCCTTGCGCGTTGACGCAGAAGTCGTAAGCCGGATCTCGCGTCGAATCAGGCACCTTAGTTTGCGCTGCGAGATGAAAGATGCCGTCAGGTTTGACGATACTTGCCTGGAGTCTCTCCAAATCGAGGATATCCCCTTCTATAAACTCAAAATTTGGGTGAGCGTACTGCGGCTGGACTAAATCGTAGCCAGTGACGATGTGTCCGTTACTTAAGAGACGACCGACCAAGTGGGTACCGATAAACCCACTGCAACCCGTCACAAACAACTCTATACTACGTTCGTGTGCTTCGGCCTCCGCATCAAGAATCAAAACCTCCTCCACGCTCATGTCTCACCGGACCAGATAATTCGATTTATGTGCTCTAACATCAGCAGCCTTTGGTCAGTTGCTTACCCGCTTCTAGGAGGTCTCTGGCTCTTCGCTTCGTTTCAGCTTCGACAAAAATTCGGATGATTGGCTCAGTCCCAGAGGGGCGTATCAGTAGCCAACCGTCGTCATACCAAATCTTTACGCCATCGGTTGTGTCGATGTTTCCTTCGACAGATGAACGAATTTGTTGCATTGTTGCATCCCGATCGCGACAGGTGACTTTCGTCTTGTCCATATATCGTTTGGGAATTTCTTTGACGAGCTCAGAGATTTTCTTGCGACGCTCGGTCATTATCTCAAGT
>Ga0116127_1000248_pt1 | contig 55694 bp, 34 predicted proteins | sample June2015DPH_16_1_FD_89731 | JGI IMG/M metagenome (GOLD analysis project Ga0116127, IMG submission 89731) | Peatland microbial communities from SPRUCE experiment site at the Marcell Experimental Forest, Minnesota, USA - June2015DPH_16_100 | ecosystem: Environmental > Terrestrial > Soil > Wetlands... | reverse complement strand
TTCGCCCTCGATCGCTACCGGCAAGGCCGCTTTTAGGCTATACAACCCTATGCGCTCCGCAGCCACGCTCTACTGGACTTCCGCCCACATTCGGCCCGATAATTCGTAAACTGAGGCTAGCTCCAATGGAAAACGACTGCCGTATGAATGCTGAAAGAGGGCACAACAACCGAAAGCCATTCACTCTCACGGCGATACTCGACGGGCATTCCGCCGGGCTCTATCCGTACAATCTTGGGCAGGCGGGCCTCGCGAAGCTTTATTTGCACGCCTGCAACCGATCCTGGCGATTCGACGATCTGAGCAGGGCGGACACGGCGGTCCGGCTGATACGCGATTAGGTGAATGACGGCCCTCTTGTCATCCTTCGAGTAATAAATCTGGACCGACGGGGGACCAATCCGCTCGACGGTCAGGTTCAAGGCCACGCGTCGGAGCATCTTCTGGAGAACGTACTTGGCGCCTGGATTGCCTCGTTTCCACGCCGCAGCGGCGATCCCAAGCGCGCAGAATAACACGTTTCCCTTGCCATAGCGATGAGCGGTTAACGCAGGCGAATCCAGCCTCTCTCCAGGCGGCCAGGCGCCAGCTTGATATGTTATCCCCGGAGCGGTGAGCGCCGCAAGCACTCCTGCGGTTAAGGCACGGACCCTTGCCGGCCTTCCCGAGACGGGGATCGCAGGCCGGAAGTTATCATTATCGCGCCAGAAATCCTCTGCCTTGGTGCCCCGTAGCTCCAGATAAGCTACGTCGAATGCGTACTCGCCTTCGGCGGCCAAGCCAGTCATCTCCTGAAAAATTCCTCGATCGGCGGCTGAACTGGGTTCCCCAGGATCTACTGTTTGAGGCAGGCAGCCCGTTACAATCAATCCGCCACCGCCCTCGACAAATCTCCGGATTGCCTCGCCAGCTTTTCTGCCGATGAATACCTGTTCCGGAATGACCAGCGCGGGGTACTTCCCCAGGCGATTCTCCAAATCCGTGTCGAAAAGGATATCAGTTGTCAGGCCATCTTCCACCAACGCCAGGTAAGCGCCTTTCAGCGGATTCTCGTCCGTAGTCCACTCGCCTCCGCGACTCCGCAGCGTCTCGGGGCTCGACAAGATGGCGATATCGGAAACTGCTTGCGTGCCTTTTGCAATCGCCTCCCGCGGTTCGGAAAAGTCGAAACAGGTCCGAAACAGGCGCATGACCTCCGGATCGGGCCTGACGTTAACGGGTTGAAGCAGGTCGCCGACAAACAGCTTGCCGCCTGCTGCGAGGGCGGTAGCAAATTCCGTCTCGATGTTTTCCGGAGTGCGGCACGTGAAGTCGCTCCAACTATGCAGCATACGTTGGTTCATCAAGTCAGCGGGCTTGTCGCGCCAGGACCATGCCGCAAGTTGATACGCTGTCTCGAACGCGAGATTGTCGACGGGGGGATCACCGATGAGATATCCAATGGAGGCCGGAGGGGGCACTGAATACCAAGTTGAGGCCATCCAGTTTATCCCCGTCACACAACCAGGACGAACCCGCGCGACTTCCGCCGCTGACCTGCCGAAAACGTCCCATATGCGCTGCACCTGGAAATGACGAAAGGCTCGCCAGGTAGGATCATCTGGCTGATGCGGAATCGGCCCCCCAAATGCTCGTCGGCAGCGTTCGCAATAGCACGGGCTTTGGAAAAAACCATAGACACCGTCCAGGGAAAACCCATCAACGGGATAGGTCGAGGCAATTTCGCGAAACTGCGGGATCAGCATTTGTTCGGGGAACGGGCCAATGGGGCATGCCAGATATCGCGAGTCGGCATCCAGTCGCGGCACGCCGTCCGGGCCGCAACGGCACCATTCGATGTGACGCTCGCCCAGAGGACCCGGAATGTTGTCGATGGCGTAGTAAGCGATCACCCGCAAGCCCTCGCGTTTCAGCGCCTTCACGCCATCGCCGAAAACATCCCACTTGAGATGAGGATGAGGAAGGCCTACACGGGTTGGATAGTATGACCAACCGTAGGTGCGACGGGAAAAGTAAGACACTGCCTCGGCCCCGGTCTCCTTCAAGGCCTGTGCAAATGTCTGGGGATCGAAGTCGCGACCCACGTTCTCAACCTGCGCGGGGGTGTGCATGTCGAAGTGTGTCTTTCGTGTGACATCCCGATACCAATTCGGGGCAGGCGCTTCCGCATGAGATTCCAGGCTCGAGCCCAAGCCGAAAGCAGCCATCGTGCCCACAGTGTCCCTGATGAATTCTCGACGATTCATGGTGTAGGACCTATTTATTATGGAGGTGCCACCCGTCGGGAGAGCGTCTTCCGACTATCCCTGCTCCGTCTTAGCTGGCCGGGTAAACTAGCTGAATCGAACTCGGACTGTCGCTGTTTCGAACGGCTTCAGCGAGATCTGGAAGGCCCCACCCGTTGATTTTACTGAATCACCGTTTTGTTCCCGGCCATCGCACTGGATCACGGCCGACAGGGTTCGACTCGGGAAGAGGAGGTGGGTAGTTGCCGTGGTTTCGAGTTGCGCGCCTTCATGCAGGCGCAAGATCACACCGTCGCCATCTTCAGCGACCTTGAATCCCGACAGGTAAACGTTTTCCGGCTCGATCTCGACGAAGCCGCGCGATGATTCCGGCCACTCCCCTTGCCGGGCACCCTCGACCACAAAAGCGCGCAGCGGGCTCATAAAACCCCAGCCAAAATGATGCGCGTCGTTCCAGGTCCACTCGGCGCCGTGCGTCGAGACCGCGTAACGAAACAGGTAGTCTCCTTCCTGGGCCCACGCCGTGTTGGTCATCAAATGATTCTGCATTACCAGCGAATACACCCAGCCCTTGTAGAGCCAGTCCTCATGTTGCATGGTCAGGCGGGGCAGAAACTTGTCGCTGTGAATGCCGCCCAATTGCACCAGCGGTGCATCCGCGGATGACCAGAGCACGCCGTAGTCTGGACGTGAAACCGACACAAAGTGGCGCACCGCGTAATTGTCACGATTCGAACCAGGAATCTGGTCCACGTCGGGCCCCATGATGGCACCTGGAACATCGATCCTGTAACAATTGTCGTGCCCGCCGGTGAGCGGCATTTCTATCTGCCTCTGCCTGGAATCCTGAACCGCGAACGGGAATGAGTACAACATCGACTCTTTCGCGTACATCGGACTCTTTTTCACGCGGTTATAGAAATCGATCCGGCGCAGGTCCGAATAGAGGATGACCTCGTGTTCGAACCAGGCGATATTCTCGATTCTTCCGGAGACTCTGATACTCGAGAACACCGGTCCGCTAGCGCCGCGGGAAATCTGCACCTCCTCCAGCGGAAACTCGGCCAGAAGTTGGATCTCGCGATCGGTGAGCCACTTGTCGAGCCGGTAGACAACGCCGTTGAAGCCGTGAGCCGCATTCGGATCCACGAATTCGTGCTTCACTTCTTTGTCAAAGAGGCTCGATACCGCTCCATACTTCGGCTCGAAGGTCAGCTTATAGAATTGGTTCTCCAAGCCGTCGTCGGCAACGGTGACGGGGGTTTCGGCTTTCGGGGGGTTTCCAGGTTCGATCGAGTAGGTGCGGTACCCCAAGGCCGGAACGTCAGCAGCCAAGAAAACCACCCTGTCGGGGGTGTCCTTCTGCCTCTCGATCTGACTGGCGATTTCGCGGCCCGTTTCCACCTCCACTAAACGGAACGGTTGACTCCCAGCCTCGGGCACCGGCATTCGAACGATGTCGCTCCGCTTGAAGGAAAGCGGATTCCAAACCACTACCGACCGGGGCGCCCGGGTGGAAACGTGACGGCAAAGCGTTTCCAGTGCAGCGGCCTCCATCTTGCTAGCCGCTGCATGCGCGGCTTCGGCGTGAGCTTTTTTTTCATTCCAAAACTGCTTGGCGCCTCCCTCGCTCTCGTCCTTATAGATGTTGCCTCGGGAAGCCCAGCCGAAGGTGTGCTCCTCCCAGCACAGCAGTTCGTGATAGGCTCGCAGGAACTCCTCGCTCCTGGCCGGACCTTCTGCTGATACATGCGCTAGCGTGGAAAGCCTCTCGACGTCTGGAAGCATGTCCTCCGCTTGCCGGGCCAGCGCCAAGGCGTTGGCCTCAGCTACGTGAGTGTCCATCCACGCGTCCGGCGCGCCACCTCGCAGCCTGGGGATGCGGTCCTTGTTCGGCTGCTCTTCGATGTAGCGGAAGAACTCGCCTGGAGTCGCCATGCGAAGTCGGGGATACGCCCAAAGCTCGTTCCAGGCCTTTACCGCGTCTGGTAGGTCTCTCCAGGGCGGGTTGAAGTCCTGGGAGACCTGCATGAGGATGGCGTCGAACGGGTAGTTGCCGCGTTCGTACCGGGCGAAATACGGCGCAATCTTCACCTCACCATCGTTCAGCATGTAGGATGGTTTCATATCGCGGTCAAACTCCTGGTAGTAAACGACGGTGTGAAAGACCAGCACCTCGCCACCCGATGGACCCGCGATGTAGTAGATGATCGGCATGTCATCCGGCGCATTACTGCGGTACCCGTTGGCCCCGTGGATGAAGTAGCGCAAACCCGACTTCGCCATCACGTCAATCAGGCCCCACGTGTAGCCGGGGACGTCGTCCAGGATGCCGAAATTGGAGCCGATCCCCGATTCCCGCGGCACGTTGTTGGTGGAGTACTGCACGAATCGGTGAAGAGTCTCCAGGTTCATGAAGTCAGTCTCCGCCATGGTATAGAAACCGTCTAATGATATACGGCCCTTCTTTACCCAATCCACGATCTCCCGCGTGCGCTCTTCGCCGCGGGTTCGCCGGTAGTCTTCAAACGTCAGGCTGCATTCGATGTTCCAGCGGAACTTTGCGTCGTCCGGATAGTCGTCCGTTTCGCGGCACATCCGCGACGCATCGTCCACAAACTGCACGTATTGCGGTCTTAACTTTGATGGGAGGTCCGCGTAGCCGAGGTCCGTGTGCGACTGGTGGATCATATAGATCCTCCAGCGGCGAAGCGGCCGCACTCCGAGGGACGTTTCTTGCCGTCTGCTACCGGCTTTCAGGGCGAACTCCGCAATCTCCTCCTGCTCGACCGGCGCGACCGGCAAATAGTACTGGCCACGGATCTTGCGGAGTTTCGCGAGCTCGAAAGAGTAAGCTCGCTTTCCGATACGGGCGTCGATTGTCGCAGCAGCGTCGGCCCCCGGCGCGTCCACCAAAAGTATTTGGCGCAAGTCCTTGCCATCTCGAGCGTAGAGGTGGCTCAGGCGGACCTGAAAACAGTTGTCTCGCGGCAAGGACTGGCCAACTGCCAGAACTGCGGAGCCGCCAGCACCACAAGCGGCGAGCAGATTCCGTATGAATTCACGTCGTGTTTGATGATGAGTCATAAATCGTCTCTCATTCCCGGCCATGCAATGCCGGCATAAGACTTGGAGCTTTTTCGCCCTTCAGGCCGGACACTCCATGCGGCCGCAGGATGGCGTCACCCGGACCGGTTTTACTCAATTTACGAACCCAGCCTCACGCTTTCTCTCCCGGCGCCACGACTGAACACCAGCGGTGTGGTCGCCTTAGACAGATCACATGCCGCAACCGTGATGCCCGCGTTTGCGCGACCCTCCACATGGAGGAAGGCGGCGCACGGCGTGAGAACCCGGCAGGCGGTTAGTAACGCTTCACGCGTGTCAGTGAAGCGTAGCAGCGATTCGGCTTCCGAGTTCCCCTGTGCGCTGAAGCCGTTAAGGGCAACATCCTCCACATGATCGAATACCAGGGCTGGCCTGAGGTCCGGAGTGGCGAGGTCGAACCTCACATCATCGAGCGTGAGTCCCCTTACATTCCTGGCGTACATGCCATATGCGGGCAGGACACCGAATGAGAAATACTCGTTTCCCGACATTTGGGGTACCTGTCGGAGAGCCGCTTCCTGGGCCGTGCCGCCGCCGGGGAAGGTGACGTGGATGTCGCGGAATGCGATGTTTTCGATGACCTGGCCCTCAACAGCCGTGAGGTTAATACAGGTCCGATGTTCGCCCGCGTATATTCCGTCTATAGGTGAGCCAACTGCATAGGGATAGTCTTTAAGGTCAGAAACTGGCGCGATTGTAGCCCGAATCCCTTCAAACACGATATTGCGCACAATCCCCCCTGGGCGGGCTTCGCCAGCCCGGCCTGAAGTCCAGTACCACCACGTCTCGGAATTCGGGGGAGGGGACCCGAGGCCAATGTAAATCGGGCCCGTGACATTGCTCATGATGAGGTTTGAAAAAAGTATGTTTTCGAACCTGACCCCGTGTCTGGACTGCATTTTGATCGGGCAGCCGAAGGTGTCATAGATGACACAGTTAGATATGGTGATGTTTTCTGCCGCACCGTCCCCGAAGCGGAACACCGACCAACGCGCACTGAATGTGCAGTTCGTGATGGTGACATACCGGGTGTTGCCGAAGAGCCCACATGCGTCGTCTTCGCAGGCGACATCGCAATTTGAAACCCTCACGTGCTCGCACGCATCGAAGTGAAGCCCGTCGTTGTTGAAATTCACACGGGAATGGATCCTTATGCCATCGAGGTATACGTAGCTGCATTGATTGAAGTGCGTGGAGTAAAAGGCGCTGTTCCGAAGCGCAACCCCCCGAATCGACAGGTTTTTGCACCTGAGAAATACTGCGAGATGAGGACGAGGGCGACCCGGCCTCGTCTCGCCGCCGTCCTTGGCGCCAGGGAGAAACTCGGCCCCTTGGCCGTCAACGATCCCTTTTCCCTCAATGGAGAGATTTTCGGCATCAATAGCATAGACAAGGGCATAGTCACCGAAGGCGACATCTTCAACACCCTTCTTGTAATGCTCGATCTTGGTGCTCCCAAGGAGCCGGGCCGCCGCGGCAAGATGGAGCGTTACGTTGCTCTTGAGCTCGATGGAACCAATCAGGAACTCACCCGCCGGCACTAGAACCGTCCCCCCTTTGTCATTCGTGCACGCATCAATTGCCGCCTGGAACGCCGAGGTGTCGAGGGTCTTGCGGTCTCCTTTAGCCCCGTAGTGCCGGACATTGTAAGTTCGGACACCTGCATTCTCATGCGCTGCGACTGGTTCTTGCGCCTTGCCTCCAGGTGCTTCGCTGAGTTGGGCCGCCGAGCCGGTCTTGCTCACTAAACTGGAACCGAGCGAAGCCGCCACGGCAGCCATTGACATCCGTCCCATCAAATCGCGTCTGGATAACGAAGCATTGTTCACGGCAGGCATTCCTTCCGTTTGAAATCGTTAAGAAAACGAGCCGGAAGACACGAGCAGAGCTTTCGTGCCTTGAGGAGAGCGAAGCATAGCCGGGGGCATTAGCCCCCGGCACTTCCGCCCTGCGGAAGTCGCGCTCTATCACAGCCTGGACACACTCCCTGACGCAGAATGCACCCACACGTTCTGCTGAGGAGCCGAAATTTGAAAAATGCAGGGACTCCATACGTGGGACTGCCCGACCGGGCAGTCCCACGCGTGAGTCGTCAGAAGGTCAGCCGTAGAGCGAGTTGAATTTGCCGAGGCGCCGTCACATTGCTGGTCACCCGCCCCTCCGCGGGGTCGCCGACCAAGGAGTCGGGCGCCGCGTAGTTCTGGATGTTGAAGATGTTGAAGAACTCCGCCCGGAATGAGAGATTCAACCCCTCGCGGATTGGGAAGTTTTTGAAGAGCGAAAAGTCCGCGTTATAACACGGCGCTGACCGCAGCGTGTTCCGCCCCACGTTGCCGTAGCTGAACGAGGGCACTGCGAAGGCACTCGGGTTGAACCACTCCTCGCTTGTCGGATTCGAAACATTGGCATTTCCTACTAGATTCGGGCGCGCGTAGTTATACCAGGAAACCGTGTTGCCGATATTGGCCACATCGCCGGTGACGGACATGCTGTAGGGCACCCCCGACCGCAACTGCACTATCGAATTCAGTTGCCAGTTGCCCAGAAGCCGGCTCGCCATTCCGTGCTGGTTAAAGTACTTCTTGCCTGTGCCGAATGGAAGGTCATAGATTCCGGTCATCGACAGATAATGCGGGATGTCATACGCCGAGACGCTACGGCTTCCCTTCAGGTCGTAAGCGTTCTGCACCCCACCCCCTGACCCGTTCTCCGCATCAAACCAGCCGCTGCTTCCCAGGTCGATGGATTTCGAGTAGGTGTAGGACAGCAGATAGTAGAGGCCCTGGGCGAACCGGCGTTCCAGTCTTACTTCCAGCCCATTGTAGTTGGCGGTTCCGGTGGAATAGCCCATGAAGTTCGTGCCCTCCCAGGGGGCGATCCGCAGTGCATTAACTTGGTCCGCTGTCCCCGGGCCGGACGTGGTGGCCGTGTTCCATAAGACCGTCTGATCCAGCCGGTCCGAGTAACTCCCCACGTAGCCGATGGAGAGCGCCAAATTATTGCCCATCTGGCGCTGAACCTCAAGGTTCCACTGCTGCGACCTGGCGTCCTTGCGGTTCGGGTCAAAGAACCAATTGGTTTGGTTCCAGGGATTGGCAATGGGAAGAGCAGCGCCCACCCTGCCGAAGGTCTGCTCGAGAGTGGTGAGCGGTTGGCCGAGCGTCTGGTTCCAGCTTTGGATTGACCAGCCTCCCCCTGCTGCGGGCCAACTCCCGAGAAAACCTTTCCAGTCCTGGTCCATGCCCGTCAGCGGGTCATACACAATGCCGTAACCACCGCGGACCACCGTCTTTTGGTTCACGTGCCAGGCGAGCCCTACCCGCGGGCCCCACTCATCCCACTCGGGCTTCGGCCCATACGCTGTCCCATAAGGTGACAGCATAATGTGGTTGCCATCAGGGATCTGCGATACCGGTGTGGGCAGGCAAGGCGCCTTGCCTACAGTGCTGCAAAGACCAGGCATCTGGTTCAGCCCAATCCAATAGTCGCCGTTGGGGACGAATCCGGCGTCAAAATTGCCAGCGCTTGGAGCGTAGGGGCGGCGATGGTCAAACCGCAGACCATAAGTCAGCGTGAGGTTGCTGCGCACCTTCCACTCGTCTTGCCCGTATTCTGCCCAAGTGGAAACATTGTCGATGAGTAAGACGGGGATAGCGAATATGTTAGTTTGGCTAGGCAAGCCCAGCAGCGACGATGCCAGCGAAGACCCGGTCGTTCCTGGTAGCTCCGGATTTTCGGTGAGCCCGTTGCTAAAAGAGAATGTAGCATATTGCGAGAAGGTCTGATCGGAGCCGTGGTAGATGTACTGCACGCCAGACTTGAAATTGTGATTCCCATGCACCCAAATCAGATTGCCTGAGATATGGTCCGAGGGGTAATTAGACGTGCTTGGAGCCTCAATTCCATAACTGGTCCAAGGCGAGGCAAGCGAAATCTGGCTGCCTCCGGGGCTGGTGAAACCCAAACCTACCATGGTGGATAACGGTACTTTGCTTGAGGCGATGTATTCCGTGGTCGGCCGCTCCGTGCGCCCGCCCCGGGCTTCCAAGATCAGGTTTGGAGTAAATGTGTGGTTCCAGCCCGCCCTAACGGTCCTGCCGATTGCACTCATTCCCCCGTGTTGCAAGAGTGTCGTCGGATTGAGCTGGGTAATGCCGATCTGGCTCCAGCCGAAGAACGCGTTGTCCTTAACACCGATCTGTTCGTCGATTCGACCGTCGTATTGGCCCGAATTGCTTGTGATTGGGATGGCCACGATAGCATTATGCACCGGGTCACCGGTCAGGTTGGGAGCGCCGGCATAAGACTGGAGGAAGCTGACGACCTTGGCATCGATACGGCCGCTCGGAATCATATTGCCGGCAAACTGGGTGCGGAGATACTCACCCGGGTTGCTGGGGTCAGGCGCCGTGGTTGTCGGGTCGTAAATGGGCTGATTGAGAAGGGAGTGCGAAAAGTCACCGGAGAGTTCCGCCGCCGTGGGAACCACATACCGGCTCTCGGCAGCTTGGCTATAGCGCCAGCCTTCGTAAGCGAAGAAGAAGAAGGTGCGGTTCCGTCCGTTGTATAGCTTAGGGATTAGGATGGGGCCGCCCACCGTGCCGCCGAACTGGTTCTGGCGGAAGGGCGACGGCGAGCTGCGGAATTCGTCCAGGAAAGAATCGCGGGCGTCAAACCAGTTGTTGCGCACGAACTCATAGGCGCTGCCGTGGATATGGTTGCTTCCCCCGCGCGTCACCACGTTCACCACGCCGCCCAGCACACCGCCATATTCCGCCTTATCGTTGTGCATCTGCACCTTGAACTCCTGGATGGCGTCAACAACGATCGGGACGGTGTACACGTCCGTGGTCATGTCCATATTGAGGACGCCATCCTCCATATACAGGGTCCCCCGGTTCCACTGGCCGGAGAGCGAGGGCGCCGCAACTGTGGACGTGGGCAAGCCAAACGAGTGCGCACCGTCAATGCCGATCGTGGTGAATTGCGCTGTGCTGACCGGCGTCACCCCGGGAACCAGCGTCAGGAGCTGGGTGAAGTTGCGGCCGTTGAGTGGCAAATCGTGAACTTCTTTCTGCTCTACCACCGTGCCCAATTCGGAAGTGGATGCCTGGATCAAAGCAGCTTCCGCCTTCACTTCGATAGTTTGCGTTACGGAACCAACGGAGAGCGCAACGTCCAGTGTGAGGGTCTGATTCACCGCAAGCGTGATGTTCGGGACCTCAGCGGGCTTGAACCCTGCCTTGCTCACGGTAAGCCGATACAGGCCGGGCCCCAACAATGGAATGGTGTAGTTCCCACTCGCGCCGGATTGCACGGTACGCTTCACGTTGGTCTCGAGGTTGACAACCGCCACATCGGCCTGGGGAACCACAGCGCCGCTGGCGTCCATGATTCGCCCCACAATCTCAGCGGTCGCCGTTTGGCCGCGAGCTGTGGGCGTCCATACGATGCATATTGCAGCGAATATGCAGAAACAAATGCAGTATTTCTTCATCTCTCTTTTCATTTGTGAACCCTCCTTAGTATTTCCCAGACCCGACGCATAACAGAATTACATCAACGCACAATTGTGCATGTTGTACCTACGATCGCTGCTAGTCAAATGAGCCGCCCACCGCAGGATCTAGCGCTCCCATCCGGTGGTTCCAGATGTTTGCAACACATCCATCCAAATTTACTCTCCCGCGAAACGAAGCGAAATCGGTAACATGTAACATTCCACATGTTAAGTTTTAAATTCTGTTTGTCAAGCGTTTTTTTTGGTACACTTTGGAACTGTATTTAGTGAGATCGCTTTGCTTAAGATCGAACTCCTTGAACAGCAGGCACTAGAGAACCATTCATGTCAGGCGAACTAAAGTCACCAAGTACTAGGCAGACCTACACAGGGAGGGAAACAGCCACATTGAGCGCTTCCATCCCAGGCCGAAGCAAGAGGAAGTTGGGTTAGCGGAGGAGCTATGCCCCTGGATGTTGACGTCCCGTTGGAAACCAGTAGCTTATCCCGAAGAGCCTACGAACTCTTAAAAGAACAAATCATCCGGGGCAGTCTTGCGCCGGGCGAGAGGCTCGACATTCACGCATTGGCGCAGAAATTGAAGATCAGTCGGACCCCAATTAAAGAAGCCATCAATCACCTCGCCCAGCAGGGGCTGGTCAAGATCCACAGTCGAAGAGGCACCTTTGTCAGCGCCCTTGAACCAAAGAATATCCAAGAACTGTTTGATATCCGTCTCATGATCGAATTGTGGAGCGCCGAGCAGGCCTTGCGTCACCCGGGTTCTCTCAATATGAAAACTATTGAGGAACTAATGGATGAGGCCTGTTCATTGTTTCGCCCCGACGGCAACTTTGACTACACGATTTTTACCCATTGTGACTCCGAATTCCACTTGGCCATCGTTGACGCCGCGCAAAACTCCCGACTGAGCGAGCTGTACCGATCACTTCATCCCCACATCGAAATCATGCGAGTGCATTGGGGAAAAGCACGTGATCGGGCATTCAAATCGCACGAAGAGCATCTAAGGATTCTTGAGGCTCTTCAGCAGGCGAACCTTCGCCAGGCAGTAGATGCGCTGACGACCCACATATTAAATACCCGCGACCATACCCTTAAGCTACTTCCATCACTTCTCGGCTCCCGAGGGTAGTGCTTGACCCAAAATTTAAGCTCATCAGCAGAATCTGTGGGTGCATTCTGGATAGCGACTTCGGATGGTCACCTGATCCAGGCGCGAAAATAGGATTAGGCCGAATCCAACTGCTAATCCTGGAGTGACATGCATCATATTCCCCTCTGGGGCCGCCTTACGCTCTGGATCCAGCCCCGTGGCAGGCCAATGGAGCACCTTGAATCCCGCACTCTATCTTCGTGATGTGCCATCGTCCCAGATTCGATGCGAAGAGGGTGTCAAACGCGGCGCCGCCGAATGCAATGTTCGTGCAATTCGATAAGACGTGACAGGTTGGATCTTCAACGAATATGGTTGGCTTGCGGTCCAGGCCGATTCTGTAAATGCGGGAGGGAGCATAACAGGAGCAGAACAGATTGCCCGCGTAATCGAACGCCAGCCCGTCGGGAACCTCCCGTAGGTTTTGGACGAAAAGCTCGCGAGCGTCCGACTTTCCATCCGGCATGATCCGGTACCGCGAAATTCCGGGGAGAAAACTCTCCACGACGTAGAGGAATTCTTCCTCGCCATCAACTGCCAAACCATTGGCAAAAACCAAATCTCCACCAGCCCATAACTGCCCTCTGCCCTCCTGGTCAAAGCGAAAAATCCTTCCCAAGCGCATTCCGAAGGCGCCTGACTCGGAAACATATAAGCGTCCACTCCGATCGAAGACGGGATAATTGGGGATGTTCAGACGCCAGTCCCCCACAGATTCTGCCAGGACGCTGACTCGCATGTTCCTCAGGTCTAGTCGAAGGATTGCCTTGCGCTTCGAATCACACACCGCCAGATATTTGACATCCGGTGAAAAGGCGATGCCGAGCACAAAGCCACCAGTGCGGGCTACTTCCTCCACTTTGGTACCCATTGGGCCAATGCGGTATATTTGCCCTGCCTCGCCACCGCACCAGATGCTACCGTCCGGATGCACGGCTAGGCCTTCCGGATGATCCAGCCCTTCTGCAAAAACACTTAACTTTGGTTCCATAAGCGGCCCCCTCCTCAAGCGTGGGTGTGGAGCAGATCTCTGATGTCGAGTAGTGATCAGTGCTCCCACACCGAGTTCGATTCGGTAACCTTCGCCTTCGGTGTGATGCAAAACGGACGATGTGCAGAGAAACTGGGAAGTGCCACTCCACTTATTTCCAGTACTCGGCTCCCGGCAAGCTACCATCCATAAGGTAGCCCCCATCAATCGTCAGTATCTGTCCCGTGATGTATCGCGCTCGGTCAGACGCCAAGAAGACAATTCCGTCTGCAATCCACGCCGCCTCTGCGATTTCGCGCAGGGGTATCCGAGTGAACAGGGCCTTCTTCACGGATTCCGTGTACATCGGGATGGTGAGTTCGGTGTAAGTAGCCCCGGGGCGCACACAATTCACTGTTATTTTGTGAGGCGCAAGTTCAGTCGCGAGCGTGCGAGAAAATGCCTCCATGCCACCTTTCGCAGCCGTGTAGGCGCTGGCGGAAGGCTCGGAAAGCTCAGCGTGGATGGAGGAGATGTTGACGATACGGCCTCCCCGTCCCTGCCGAATCATTTGTTTGGCAACGGCGTTCGAGCACAGAAAGCAGCTCGTGAGATTGTTGGTCAGGATCTTATTCCATTGTTGCTCCGTCATGTCCACTGCAGCGGCCTGAAGGATGATGCCGGCATTGTTAATCAGGACATCGATTCCGCCCCACTCCTTCAAAACATCTTTCACCATCTGCTCGACGTCCGCCGAAGAAGAGACATTGGCGGCAATTTCAATCGCCTTGCCCCCCCGTCCTCGAATCTCCTTGGCGACACTCTCCGCGCGTTCCCCGTAAAGGTCCACCACCGCCACGTGTGCGCCTTCCTCCGCCAGCAGGAAACATACGGCCTTGCCAATACCGGAACCGCCACCAGTCACAATCGCCGCTTTAGCGGCCATACCGAGATTCATGATTGACTCCTCCTCTGCAAATTTTCTCTTACAGGCTGCGGAAAAACCCGCTGGCGCGGGCATCCTGACCGCGCGCGGGAGCGGGACGCTCCCGCCACAGCGGGCGAGACGCCCGCGCTACATCAGTTCCACCAAACAATGACCGTAAGCTGGAATCGCGACATTTAGAAGATACAGCTCGGCATCGCGGCTGACCGAAGCACCCGTAACTTTATACTGCTTACTGTGATCCAAGCCAAAGCGTGACGGCGCAAATTCAAGCCGCCGGGTCACCGGCTTATCCTCGAGGTTGAAACAGTTGATGACTGCCGCTGATTCTGTGGGATGGACATGCACGTGCACCATCTCATCAACTCCGTAGAAGCTTCCCCGCTTGAAAAAAGGTTCGAGCCTCCGGTAACTGGCCATGGCTTCCCGATGGGCGTTGTTGACGGCGGGATCCTTATGCGTTCCTCCGATCCCGAGGTGTCGGCACGTCGAGGCGTTCCACCAAAACACCAAGCCATTCTCGTTATCGGTGCGCAGATCGATATGGATATAAAGCGGAAGACTGTAAGCGAGATTGTAATAGTAAAGCGCGATGGACCTCCCGCTCAAAAGGTCTTCCATCGGCATCCACATCAGCTCGAAAGCCCAAACGCTATCAAAACCGAGTGCCTCAGTGAACCGTTCTCCCTCGGGGGCATGCCCATGCCCGTAATAGGTGGGCGCGTAGCGATAGTGGTAGCCCCCTGCCACCGGATCGTGCATTTCAATCAGCACGTCAGGGTGTTCGGCGTGAACCATGCGCGCCAAGCGACAGAGCCCTTGGACATGTTCTTCCTCGCGCGCGGGCACACCGTGCCCGTGGTCATGATCCCAACATTCGCTGTGGTACATCGTTCCGTCAAACATAAAGAAGGCTGCACCGCCCTCAGCCAGTTTTTTCAGCCGTCGAGCAGTTTCCTCCAAGTACTGGTTTGACGCTCCGCACAAGGGAGATGTGACGAAACTCTGTCCCTGATGCCACTCGAGCCGTCGGCCGAAGCGGTCCATACGATACATTTCAGGGGGGTAGGAACTCGGGTCGCACCACCCCGAGAGCGGCGTATGTAAAGATGACTTCAGGCCATAGTCTCGCTCGAGCATCTCGGTGAAGGCCGCGTACCGACCCAGGCGCTCCGTGTCCCAGGACTTCGAGGCAAAACTCGTGTCCCAACCGGGATCCATGTAAAGCGCCTCACACCCGATCGCCTTCGCTTTGGCTGCCTCTTCCTTCATATCCGCCAGCGTGTAGTATTTCTTCCGCATCGCGGGGTCGTCTTGCTTGTCATCAGGGAGCCACCAGAGTTGGTTGTCATACAGTTCGTTCCAGTGGACGGGAGGATCAAAATCGGCCGGGAAGCCGTGACCGCGCCCCGCCATTTCCTGGCGGAACAGGTAAAACCCTTCCAGCATCCCGCCCGCGTAGGCAGTAAGACGTGTAACTCCGAAGCGGTGTGATTCCCCAGGCAGCAGCCAAGCTCCGTGTTGAGGGTTGCCGCGATAGATGCCGTATCCACCCCACTGCAGACCTGTCCGGTCTCCCTCCACCGGCACCCGGTCGAGCACGGACCATTCCATGCCGTTCTGGCTGTACTTGGTTAGCAGGAAGCCCTGTTTGCCATCCGTCCAGGCCCATCCCTCCGAAGCATAACTGGGAGTCGTGGTGGTTTCGTCGGTCCAGAGCTCGGAAGAGAATTGCTCGGTTAGTATCTGGCTCAACGTAAAGTCGGCATACTGCAATCGCCCGCCGTTCGGTTCCCGGCGGTACGGAACGGCGGTGAGCTTGAATTCGGCCCAGTGGCCCGTAACTTTCGCGCCAGCCAGGGAAAGTGGAAGGACAAAGCCGCATCGCCCATATTGAAGGTCCAAGGGCGATGCTCCGTGGTTGACAATGCTCATCTGTTCCTCGACCCAAGGACGATCCACAGGCAGATGAAATTCGTGTAGAACTCCGAGTCGCCCAGCGAGCGCAATCCCCTCGAGAGAAACGTTGATGGAGCCGTCGGCGCCGTGTGAAATTGAACTCTTATGAAACTGCGGGCGGCCAAACGAATAACTATAATCACCGTCGGCCAAGGGTAAGCCGCTGGGAATGTGAAGTACTCGCGTGTTTCTAAGTCCCTCCTCTGGCGAGAGCAGCAAACGGAACGCCGAGTTGCTCACTTCTCCGCCCGCCCATGAAGTAGTTGGTCCAGTCTCGCCCCATCCAGGCCGAAAAAGCGCCGCTGCCCCTGGCAGCGCGCCTGCCCGTGCGAAAAAACTTCGTCGTGTCATGGAAGTCATTGAATGCCCCCTTAACAGTCAGTTGCCGTTGCCCTGGACTGAGTTAGGTCGCCCCTTCGGGGCTCATCGGTCAGTGTTTCTGCGCCGGTTCATGGGAATCTGCTTTGCGCGCCTGGGCTGCTTGCTTTTCTGTTTCGTCGAGTGCGATGTACAGCGCCTTTGAGGCATCGCCGTTATTGGGGTCGAGACGTAGGACTTCACGGAGTTCTGCCGCGCCGTCCTGCCACCGTCCGAGCCGGCACAAAGCCAGCCCATAATTTAATCTGAGCACGACGTCCGTGGGATCTATTTCGAGCGCAGCCCGATATTTTTCCATCGCTCCCCGGATGTCGCCCGCTTTCTCGAGCGCCATTCCGGCATCATTCAGATCGCCTATAGCCAGTCCGGTGGCGGCCACTTTGTTCTTGGTTTGGATCAACCTGGAAAGCTTGTCATCAACGCGCTTCGCCTCGCCTTCTTGCCCGTCTCTCCGCAGGGCCAAGGTGAGGTTGTAGAGGAGCGCGCGATCCTCCGGTTCATGCTGCAAAGCCTTGTTAAAGCAGTCGATGGCTCTGTGCGGCTGACGGTTTTCCAGGTACTGGACACCCAACCGGTATTGAGCCTTCTCATTGCCAGGCTGCAGGGCGACCGCCCGCTCCAACGCTTGTTGCGCCCCTTTAGGGTCACCCTCAACCCGTCGAATTCCACCGAGGTCAGACCAAGCCTCAGCATAGTCCGGCCGTAACTTCACAGCACTCTCGAGCTCCGATGCCGCCTTCCCCATTTCCTTCTGCGCAATCCAGATTCTTGCCCGTAGATAATGCGAGTAGGCTGCCGGGCGGGTATCGCCCTGCAACTGAATAGCACGGTCCAGGTGCTCGCCCGCCGGCCCAAACTCGCCGGCCTGTGCCAGAAGAAGTGCAAGGTTGACTCGAGCCTCCACCAGATTGGGGTCGAGCTCGAGAGCTTTTTCGAAGGCTTCACGCGCGGCCTTCACCTCGACGAAACGGCTCAGCACCATGCCCAGGGTGTTGTACGCCTGAGGCGAGTCAGGCTTCAGGCGGACAGCTTCCAGCAATTGCTCTATGGACTCGCTGCGCAACCCCTGCAGGGCCAAAGTGCTTCCAAGGAGGATGCGGGCATCGAAGTTGCGTGGATCAGCCGCGACGACCTCATGTAACACCACTACCGCTTCCTTGAGCCGGCCCTTTGCGAGCAAGTCCCGTGCACTTTCGATCGATGCTTGCTCCGCAGCCGCCAGACCCGCCAAGAGCAACGCGATCAACAGACCTACAGCCTGCGTGATTCGCCCTCGGCAACCGGCGTCATTCTCCCTCTCCGGTTTGAATTGGATCCATATGAACCCGCTCCAAGCGGCTGCAAAGCTGGAGATCGAGGATTCCCGACCGGGGTTGCAGCCAGCCGCCGGAGTGGGAAAAGGGAAAGAGCGCGACCCAGCAGGGCACTGTGTGGCCTCACTCAGATACGGATTGGGGAGAATCCTGCGTTGGGACTCGATGCAGGAATACCCGCCGCCAACGTCCGCGGCTAAATTGCAACCCTCCGTTGCGCCTTCGCCTGTCTGAGTGCCGCGCATTTTCTCCCTCACGTCCATCGACAAGCCGTCCCGCACCGTTCAGCATGCTATGCGCTGTGAGTTTCCGGTGTCAATACGTTGCTGCAACATATGTGCGCTCTTCTTGGTGTTGTTAGCACATGAATTGGCAGATCATCCGAGCTTTTCCTTGGGCTTCGTGCAAAAAAGACTTCTGGTGAACTATAGGCAAAGTCGAGAGTTTTTTTCAATCCTTTCAAGTAACCACGCTATTCTTTCGTGCAGCACTAGTGCATGATCACGCCGCAGTACATGCAAGGCGCTTGAGATTCTATTATTTGCGAGGGGTGATTGGGAGGGTTGGGATCTTGTCCCAGTGCAAGCTATTTGTTGGACACGGCGGAGCAGAACCATGATCCTTCGGGATTTCACCGCTGCCGCTAATCAACCGTGAGCAGTTCAATGTTGAGGGTTCGAAGGACTGCCATCGCATCGTCCGGGGGCGCCGCATCGGTCACTATCTTGTCAACTCCGGCGAGGGGGATCATGCTGATTAAGGAGGGCTTGCCAAACTTGCTGCGGTCCGCCACCAGGATCACCTGCTCACTTCGTGACATCGCCGCCTTCTTGATCGGCACCTCCTCCAGCGCCGACTGCGTCAAAGCTTGATCCTTGTAATCAATTCCTGCCGTCGCCAGGATCATCTTCCGAAACCGCAACGAGCGTATCGCTTCCTCCGCCAAGGCGCCCGTAAGGCTCCGCGTGCGTGCCAGATACAGCCCCCCCACCACAAATAAGGTAATCCCCCGCGCTGTCCGCAGCACCTCCGCGGCCGCCAGGGAATTCGTCGCGACCACCAACGCACTGTGCTTCACCAACTCCTGCGCCACCATGAAGGCTGTCGTGCCCGCATCCAGATAAAGGGTGTCCCCATTCTTCACCAGGGCGGCAGCCCGGCTGGCAATTCGCCGCTTGGCGTCCGCATGGAAGTTCATGCGCAGGCTGAACTCTATTTGTACCTCTTGGCGCCCGGACTCGGGATAAGCTCCCCCATGGACCCGGCGCGCAGCTCCTTCCGCCTCGAGTTTCTGGAGGTCGCGCCGAATGGTGGCCGGATCAGCCACCAGTTGCTTCGAGAGTTCGCCCACATCCACATATCCGTGCTCGAGCAATTGCTCACAAATACGCTGCCGACGCTCCACGCCATCGGTCCTTCGACCATCGGTTCTGTTCAGCACAGCACTTGCCAACCTTTCTTCAGATACTCTTCGAAACCGGCTCGGCGCCCCCCAGCACCCATCCCTGGTAGGCTACCGCCGCGGGAAAACACGGGGCCCGCGTCCATAGGTCCCACTGCCCGCATTTTGTATCATATACCGATCATACAAAACAAACGAGCAAATCTAACGGTAGTAGAGGCGGCTTTACGCCGCCATTTGGCGAGCTAAACTCGCCGCTGCGACACCAAACTGACCCACTACCCATCCAAGGGCTTGGTAGCCTACCTTTAACCACACTGAAAAACAACAACTTACACTTTGGAAATCAACTTGCGTGACTAGCTGTTGCGCTGGATACGATCACGTTTTGGTCACAAGCGAATCCCTGTGTCACCCTTCTTCATAATATTCTCCTCAGTTCAACGCGACAGCACTGCCAGCAGTGCCTGGTAGCCGTCCACGAGCAAGCCCTCGTAGCCATGAGGGGTTCCGTCCCAGGCCTTCCAATCATACGTCATGCCGTTGCTGGCCCTGCCCTGGAAGCTGCCCTCCTCAAATGCGCGGAGCATCGGAAAGAGAATCGCGTCAGCCGCCTCGTGCCGGCCCAACTGGTATAGAGATTGGATTGTGAAATATGCCAAGCACGCAGTGGCACCGCCATTTTCGTAAATCTGGAAGGCATCGGAGCCGTCCTCTTTTTCAGGTCCGCCCCAGCGTTTGTCGTGACCTACGTAATCTCCCCAGCGAATGGGGATCAGGTTGCCAGGCAGTCCGTATTCAAAATGGGTATAGCCCACCTCTTTCATCTTGGCGAGCAGGCGGTCCATGATCTGATTCGCTTTGTCCCTTGGAACTAAACCATAAGTGATGGCCGCGCCATTCACGAAGGTGAAGTAGTAATCATGCAACTTCCCGTCTGCGCTTCGCCAGCCGGCCAACACTCCCGTTGCGGGATTGTAAAAGGTATTGAAATAAACGGAGCGGATTTTCTCGGCGCGAGATGCATAAAGCTGTGCATCTCGGGGATTGTTTGCCCGCCGGGCCATTTCGGCCATTCCCAGCAAGGCGTGGTACGCAAGGGCATTGGAGAATGCGTCCTCATGACCAAAGCCGATGTCGTCCCACCAGTTCGCTGCGCTCGGGAACTCTTGGTTGGTCCAGGAGCCGGAGTTGCCGCTCGCCGGGTGTTCGAGTAACCCGTTTCCATCGCGATCCATGGCAAGCATCTTGGTGGCCCAGTCTTTCAGCCCTGCATAGTTCTTTTTCAGCCATGATTCATCTTTGCTTCCGCGCACATAATCCCATGTGGCGATTAGCAGCGAGGGGTAGGTATCTAGAGTAGTTGGATCGTGAGGAATCGGGGCATATCCTTCCATGCCGTACCCCTTCATCCCGCTCAGGTAACGGTCCAACGTCTGGCGTATCAGGTCCAGTGCGGTCAGGTTTGGTGCGAGGGGCGGAGTGCGCTCGGCCACGGAGGCGTATTCATAAAGCGTGAAGGCGCACGGGTCGCTGGCCGCGTGGTTGGCCAGCACGCGTAACCGGGGGTTCAGTTGAAAGATATTGAGCCAGTTGCGGCGAAAGCCGTCAAAACGCGGGTCGCGCTCAAGTTCTGGCGAGCCAGGATGAATGGCCACGACTTCCATAGTGTAGTCGATCTGAGGCACGGCAGCGGAGGCAGCGGGGAAGGTCACCTTCACGTAGTCGTCTGCCAGGTTGGCTTCAAGATAGCGCAGTGCGTCGTAACCAAGCGCCAGCCCTCTGCTTGCGTTGGAAGTAACTCGAAAGGTCCCCTGGTCAGGCAGGTGCAAAAGCGCCGGCAGGCGCACGCTTCCATCATCATTCATAAGGCCCAGGAGTGTCGCGTGGTTAATGTGGGGATTGAAATTGAGCATCAGCGAGGGTGGAGGATTTTCTCCGGAATAGCAAGAGTGCAGGTGCATCTGCCGCGCTGAGAATTCAAAAGTCCATGCGGGCGGCGCGCCCGAAGGCGCACCCACGGGCCGGTATTCAAACCTCGAGCCGATGCGGCTTAATTCATACTCTTTTCCTGGCCTGGCCGGCGGCTGGAGCGGACTCACGCTCAGTTTGTTCTTGCCCAGTGAATCCACAGCCAGTGCCACAAAGGCAGGCTGGTCCTGCGCTACTTCGACGCGCATGAAAGGGGATTGGTATTGCCGCATGTGGCTCGGTTCTCTTGCCGCAACCAGTGCGACCACGAAGAGAACAGGTATTAGCGTCACAACTCTTTTGAGCATAGGTTGCTCTCCAGGGGGAGGATTTATTACCGGTGAGATGATATCACGGTCTGCGGGCGGGGATTTGAATTGCGATTCACATATTGCCGCTGCCTCGCCGGCCCATTGGCTACAGGCTTTTGACCACCACCCTTCTTTCGGCGAAGCATAGGGAAGCATATCCCTGGAGAGTCTTGGATGGAAGTGACATGATGCCAACTAGCTCGACGCTCGTTGTCCAGCGAGAACGACAAGGGAACCAGTCAAGAGAGCAGTTGAGAGCCACATCAGGGCTTTCGGTCTTGGGCCGGAGTTCTTCCACTCGCCCGTGAGTGCTCCCCAGGCGTTGGAAGTTAGGATGGAGAACGCCACGATGAGCGCCCACCCATAGACTGTCCCGGCACTGCCCATACTCGAAGCCCCAATCCCATAAAGTAGAATGGCTCCGAACCAAAGCACGCCCATCAACGAAGAGCGAAGCCAGCAGCCCATGTTTCCACGGCCACGAAAAAGGCACGCCCAGGATTTGTTCCTGGAAACAAGGTAGGCGGGGTACCCCATATTGAAAATCAGACCTCCCAGCAGAGTGGGCATCCATATAGCCACCGTCGTCAGAAGAGCCGGGCATCCGGAGACCTTCGCCTTGTCAGCAAGGGAGGCTCCGAAAACGAAGCCGATGTTGAGCATCGAGGAGAGCACACCGGCAGCTACGGTGAGGAGAAGTGCTCCGACGGATTGGGCGCGAGAAACGGAGCGTGATGATGATTTCCCTTGGGCCCGATCTCTGCTGATCGACGCTGCCGCACACAGCACCAAGCTCACGGCCAACAGGCCCTCTCCCCCGAGCAACCCCATGAGGTGCTTCATGCTCAAGTGCACGGCCCCGATCAAAACGGGGCCGAGGCTTCCCAGGAAGACAACAATCCCATTGATCATCGCATTGGTAATCGCCATCCCTAATCGGGTGAGGCTTACGCCAAAGAGTAAGGATCCAAGACCCCACAAGGCGCCGAATCCCAGCACCTTGAGCGACAAGCCGGGTTCGCTCACCAAAAGGCGGGCGATCACCCCGTGGCTGAATGCCAAGGCAAGCCCCACCGGCAGCAAGGCCATCGCCCAAAAGGAATAAACCAACCAGATGTGCTCCCATTTCCAGGCATTAATCCCCTTGGAAGGAGCGGGGAAAGACCCGTTGAAAAGCCCGGCTAACGCTACCGCAAAGAATCCCTTTGTCGAATTCTCAAGAATCATAGCCCGTTGGCATCAGCTCTCAGTCAAAATGGAATACTTCGTCAAATAAGCGAGCACCCGTACCGTCGAAAATTCCAGACATCGCCTCGTCCCATCGTTTCTTAACATCCGTCGTCAACAGATGTGTGTATGCGGTCTGAAGGTCTGTTGCTTCCTCATAAACAATAACGTCCCGGCCGGAAAGAAAGCAGGACTGATTTCTGATGCCAGCCCGTCGTGCGGCCTCGACCAACTCGGGCCACACGGCGGTATGGACACGCCGGTATTCTTCTTCTTTTCCTTCTCTTACTCTCAGGAGCGAAGTACGACGCTGCATTGAACGGACCTCCCGCCGCAACTTGGCGGCATGTGTAAACTCTGTCCCTGGATGACAGGGCCAGAAAAGTTGTCACAGCAACAACCGAGGATGAGAAGGCAAGCAGGCTTCTGACCCGTTACCAGAAGTTCAGGAGCTCAAATCCATGCTCCATGATCTAGGGCAAGCCGCGCCTGCCCGTGCGTGGCGAACCTGGCGTCCGCCCGGGAATTTACTCCCGTGTCAGAACACAGCCTCAGCCGTGCCCTGCTGCCCAACCAGAACCTGGTTCAGTTGCCCACCATATCCCAGAGCACTTTTAGTGCTTCCAGATGCCGCCCGTTTCGAATCAACTCTTCGGCGTTCATGGCCACCAACCGGTCTGCCATAGCCCAGCATTTTTCGCAGGTCCTCACGGTCTGGTGCAGCGCCTCGGCGCCCTCTTCGCGATAGTTGAAAATGTCAACCGAGAACCAGCCGGGATAGCCGAGTTTCCGAATCCAATAGAAGAATTCAATGTGATCCCAGACGTTTACCGCACCGGGGACCAAATCGTAGTCCCAGTCGCGGTAGTTGTCATTCAGATGAATCTGCTTAAGGCGCCCCTCGCGAATGGCCAGGGCGGCACTGTTGGCGGGAATCTCCTGGCAGTATAGGCTGTGGCCTATGTCCAAGGTGATCCCCACATGCGGCTTATTGATCTTGCTGACCAGAAGTAACGCTATCCCGGCATTGGCAACATACTGATGGGCACGTGGCTCCTTGCACTTATACTCCAGGCAGATCGTCATCTTACTGCTGTATTCAGCAATCTCCTGGAGGCCCTCAACGATCCAGTTCCACGCGTCCGCGTAGTGGCCTTGCAAAAAGTAATCAAATCCGTCCTGGCCAAGCCAAAGATTCATGTCGGGCGAGCCTGCCTCCAGGCCCGCGTCAATGGTCCCTTTCACTCGATCAATGGCAGCTCGCCGGACCTTTGCATCGGGGTTTGAAATTGAACCGTTTTTGAAACGAGCTTCCGAATAGATATCGGGTTCAACCACGGCCAACTCCAAGCCAACGTCGGCAAGGATTTTCTTCAAGGCGACCCCCTTCTGGAATTGGCTAGGCCACCCTATTGCGACACCTTTGATACCCTCGATTGCCGCGAGCTGTTCCAACTGCTTCCTGAATTCGTGCCCCTCGCTATACCCGGAGGGGACGAAACGGTCGGAAAGCCGTGAAAACGGACAGAGGTTCGAAGCAAGTTTGAAATCAGTACTCATCTTGACCTCCTTTGATTTGCATTATTTGAAGAATGTTCGCCCCCCATCGGCGAGAATGGATTGCGCACATATGTAGTCACCAAAAGGACTTGCCAGAAACGCCACAATCCGGGCGATATCCTCAGGTGTCCCCAGACGGCCCACGGGCACCTGGGAAATGAGCTCTGCTCTGGCGGCTTCGGTGGAATAGCGCTTCCGCAGCAAGTCGGTATCAATCAGGCATGGGTGGACGATGTTAATCAGAATTCCCTTCCGCGTGTATTCCCTAGCAAGGTAAGTCATCATGCCAACCAGGGCCGCCTTTCCTGCGGCGTAGTCAATCGCGCCTCCGCCACCCGCAAAAATGGCTGCCGAACCGATGAAAATAATCCTTCCGTATCGGGCCTTGAGCATGTGGGGCAACACCGCCCGGACGCAATTGAACGCCGAGGTAAGGTTGATGTCGATAAAGCGTTGCCACTCCTTGTCAGTGACGTTCTCAACGGGTCGCGCTGCATTCTGGCCTACATTGGAGACCAGGATATCGATCTTTCCGTGTCGCTGTATCGTCCGGTCGACGAGTGAGGCCGTCCCGGCCGCATCGCAGGCATCGAGGGGAACAGCCGTCGCTTGGCCACCGTTCTCTTGAATGCGCGCCAGGAGCCTGTTGATATCGGCTTGTAGGTGGGGAGGGTCCAGATGGGTGAAGATGACCTCGGCGCCAGCTTGAGCCAGAGTTTCGGTTATCGCCCCCCCGATCCCGCGCGATCCCCCTACGACGAGCGCAAGTCTACCGTGCAAGTAGATGGCTAACATGAGAGGCCCAACTTGTATATATTCATTGCGTTATTACGAAGGATCTTGATCTTGGCAGCCGACGGGACCTCCGCAAGAAGCACGCGGGAAAGGTGTGCACGGGGATCAATCCAGGGGAAGTCAGAACCGAACAGGATCTTTTCCACTGGGACCCGTTGCACCAGTTGCTCAATCAGCCGGTGACAGAAAATATCACCGGCAAAATCGAGGTAGACATTAGGATGTTCATTGACCATGCGGATAGCCTGGCCTCTCCCGTTGCCACGTCCTCCCGCGTGCCCCAGTACGAGACGGGCGTGAGGGAAACTGTTGACATACGCTTCAAACCAGTCAGGAGTTGCCAAACGCTGAACCGGGTTGTAATCGGAAACACTCCAACTATGGGTGAGGATGGTGAGATGGTACTGGTGGGCAAATGCCCAAACCGGCTCGTATGAACGGTCGTCTGCCTGGACCCTATGCATTGCAGGGTGGATCTTGATGCCCGCGAATCCTGGCCAATCTCGCGCTCGGTCCAGGGCCGCCAGGCAGGCCGACGCGCGCAGGGGATGGAAAACGCCCAGATAGTACACCCGCCCCTTTGAGCGCTCAAACCGCTCGCGGTGATTATCGAGACCCGCGCCACAACCTTCCATAATAGAGAGGTGGTCCATGCAAATGGCGTGACTCATACCGAGCCTGTCCATGAGGTGAACCAGATCGTCGGGCTCAGTTTGAGGCAGGAAGAATGCACCCAGGGGGCCGATGTGCAGATGCGCATCGATGACAAATTTGTCTTCCATGACTATGCCTCGCTGATCAGCCGCCGTAAGTTTTCTCCCGCAATGAGGCCTTTCTCCTGTCGGGAGATTTCAGCGTCGATCACCATGCCTATCGCCACCAACGGATCATTCACGGGCAAGAAGCTTCCGAAGATCAGCCGTTCCGCCCCGAACTCCTGCACCGCATATTCGACAAAACCTTGCCCGGCAAAGTTGGAAAGTTCCACAAACACGTTTCGGCAGTCACGCATGAGTGCAAAAAGGGGCCGTGTGTGGTAAAGGATTTTTCGAACCTGCGTTTCGATAACAATTGCCAGATCGGGGAACGCCTTGGCAATTGCGTACAACGAGGGCCAATCCAGTTCCGTGTGCCAAATAAACAGAGGGATACGCCGGGCACTAAGCCAATCGCAGAGCGAACCCATACACCAAATTACGCACGGAAATCCGTGTGACTTCGGAAAAATTCGCACGGCGCGCACTTCCCCTGGCACGTCAACGATCCCTGGAACCAAACCGGACTCAGCGGGAAACAACGGCAACCCGGTCCAGATCGCGGTCAGGCTCTTGTCTTTTCCTCTTACGGCCTGCAAGACAGCCTCATTGCCCTGCTGAGCGGAAAGGCTCTTCCCGCGCCAATGTGAGATAAGCCCTCCCGTTATGAATCTGCTGGTCAGAACCTGCTTGATGTCATCGGGAACCATCTCTTCGGCGAGTGGAAATCCTTCGGGATGGCCGAGCCAGACGCTGGCATCAAAGAAGCGAAGTTCCCTTGCCAGCCCCTTCTTTTCCTCGGCAATCCGTGCGATGCACTCTTCCGTCATGGCCGGGCTCCCATTCCTTACTTGCGCAGGACGCGCCTAAGCGCGCCGCGCAGCTTTTCAATCACTTCATCGCACTCCGCTTGCTTGATGATCAGCGGCGGCTTGATCTTCAAGACATTGGTCCGCACGCCGCCGAGGCCGAAGATAACCCCCGCCTTTATCCCCTCCTCCCGAATGGCCTTTCCCTCATTGTGGAGTGGTTCCTTGGATTCAGGGTCCCGCACGAACTCGACGCCAATGTGCAAGCCGGCCACCCGGATGTCGCCCATTTCCGGGAATTCGCCCTGCATCTCTTGAAGGCGCATCTTCAGGTACTCACCCATGCGGGCGGCGTTTTCGAGGACACCGCTTTCGAGCATCGCTATTTGTTTTGAAGCAGCAACTTGGGCAACAGAACTGTTTGCAAAGGTATGCAGTTCCTCAGCGTCCGGCTCGAAGCCCTTGAGCTTGTCAGAAATGATAATGGCCCCGATTGGTAGTCCGGCGCCGAACCCCTTCCCCAGCACGATAATGTCAGGGGTTACACCAAAGTAATCCGCCGCGAAGAAGCGCCCCGTGCGGGCATATGTCTGTATTTCATCGAAAATAAGCGGGACATTGAATTCATCGCAGATCTTGCGCACCGCCTCCAAATACTCCCGTGGTGCGATGATCTGGCCAGCGCTCGCTTGGATTGGCTCAACGATGACTCCTGCGGCGTTCCCGGCGATCCCCCGCTCCAGCGTTAGGCGCAATACATTGGCGCAAGCGATGGGACAGTTCTCGCGCTTTAGGCCTAGCGGGCAGCGGTAACAGTACGGATTGGGCACACGAATGAAAGGTTTAGTGAGTCCCAGGAACCGGCTCCCGCCGGCCAACTTGCCGGAGGAACGGGTGGAAATCCACGAGGAGCCCATGACGCCCAGGGTGGTTCCGTGGTAGCTATCGTAAAGGCAAATGAAATCGCGAGAAGGTTGAGTGTTCTTGTAAGCTATTTTCATCGCCGCTTCGATGGCCGGGCCGCCTCCCACCGTGAATGACACGCGGTTCAGGTCGCCCGGCGCGAGCTGTGCCAATTTCCTGGCAAGGTAGAAGCGCGGTAAGGTGTCGAATCCCTGGTGCACATGCGAAAGACTCTGCATGTGCTCGGCCACAACCTGGTTGATTTCCTCATTGGCGAAACCCAGATACAACGCCCAACTCTGGGAAGTGCAGTCGATGTATTCTTTTCCGTCCGGATCGTATACGCGGACCCCCTTCCCTCGCGCCAGGACCGGTCCGCCGCGCGTGCCGCCCCCCAGCATCACGTGTTTCGCGCACTCCGCCTGCTCCGACTTGCTCAGGCCGTATATCTTTTCCAGCACGGAATCCACCTGTCACCCCTCCATTGCTCCACTATCCAATGGAGCGTCGTTCCAATGTTGTTTCCAAATCAATCGGTTCCCCGTCGGAAACCCGCCCTACCTTGTCGCTAGCAATGCGGCAAGCTGCCAGCAGCATGGCTCTCCAGGCGTCCTATCTGGGTAGGAAGAGACCTCCCATTGAGTTCATTTTACAGGCCAATTACTTTTCTTCGAATCAGGGGGTATCGCATTTGCCGCCCATAGGCCTGTCCGGACGGCAACGGCTTCCCTCCGCTTAATTCGGTCATCGCCTCGCCTTGTCCAAAATACGTGAGTATTCCCCGTATCGTTCCTCAGAGCGCCGGGTGTCTTGCGGCAGGTACTCGACAGTTTCTGTAGACCGGCGAACGATCGCCCGGATCTCTCCCGGGCCAGAAACATATCCCCTCGCCAACGCTTGAACGAGCACGTTTCCAGCGACCGTGGCCTCAGACGGGCCGGCCACAACAGCCAGTCCCGTCGCATTGGCCGTCAACTGGCAGAGCAGTGAGTTCTTTGACCCGCCGCCTACGATGTGAAGCACATTGAACCGGCGATTCAGAATGCGCGCCAACTGATCTAGCCCTCGCTGATAGGTCAGCGCCAGGCTTTCCAGGATGCAGCGCGCTGTCTCGCCTGGACCCTCCGGCGGGTGCTGCCCGGTTTCGATGCAGTATTGGCCGATGGCTTGCAACATGTCGGATGGCGCAAGGAAGCGCGTATCATTCGGATCCACCAACGCGCCCGCTTGCGGAACCTGCTCGGCCAGTCTGACCAAGTCATCGTGCGAATAGGTTTCGCCTTGCCGATGCCAGACCGCACGCACCTGTTGCAGGAGCCAGAGACCCATGATGCCGTGCAGCAAGAGAAACCCTCCCAGTGTCATCTCGTTGACAACTCCGGCGGAGAAAGCTTCCGGGGAAGTGCAGACCTCACGGGTGATCGCCCCCAGCAAAGACCACGTCCCGGAGCTGAGGAAGACCCAATCCGCATCTTGGGCGGGAACGGCCGCCACCGCTGATGCCGTATCGTGAGTGCAAGGCGCAATAACCGCACTGCGTTTCAATCCCGTATTCCGTTTGATCCGCTCATCGATTTCACCGATGACTGTTCCTGGATCCACCAACTCCGGCATGATGGCGGGCGGGAGATCCAGCCGGCGCATGACATCCTCGTTCCATTGGCCTTTCCGCGGATCGTAAAGCTGCGAGGTGATGGCCTGCGTACGCTCGCACGGCCCCTCGCCGGTCAGGAAATAGGTTAGCAGATCAGGCATCATCTGGAGTCTCGCCGCGCATTCCAACAACGGACTCCGACTCCTACGCAACGATCGCAATTGTACCGAAGTGTAAATCTGAGAAGCGGCAATGCCGGTGCGTTGGAACAACTCCTCCGGAGTTATCGTCCTGCCCATCTCTTCCACAACCCCATCGGTCCGGTGGTCACGGTAATGGACGGGGTTTTGGAGAAGCTTCCCCTCCCGGTCAAGGAGGCCGAAGTCCACTGCCCAGGTATCAATCCCCACCCCCTCCACCGAGTCGCCGTAACGCCTCGCAAATTCCCTCAGCCCCTTCAAGACCTGGTTGTAAAGGGCCAGGACGTCCCAGTACAGAGTGTTGTGTACCTGTACCGGCTCGTTCGGAAATCGGGAGACCTCCTCAATGGAGAGGCATCCGTCCTTGAGGGTTCCCACGACGGCGCGCCCGCTTTCGGCTCCGAGATCGAAGGCGAGAAACCGATGAAGACCCAACGGCACGTACCTCCAAAATGTTGGGAGAGCTACTCGTCTCCCATGGCGGCGAGTCACCCATTCCCGAAGCTTCCCACCTCAGGCCAAGGCGTGAGGACCTTGTCAGAGGCTGCGGATTCCAGTCGGGACGACCGTGATGAACGTTGACGATATTTTCCACCCAACCGGCGCCAAGAGCTACTCCGCTTCCTCCGCAAACCGGATCGAAAAACGTCGCCCGAGGTACGCACTCCAGCCACACTACCTACCCAAGTGTCAATATGCAAACCTCAAATCCGTGGAGAACTAACTTGTCGCCATCTACGGTCCGAGAAGCGGCAGGGTGAGAATTCGTATTCTGGTCCACATGCTGCTCCGTGGCGTCCTTGATGCCCTCGATCGTAACCTCGAAGGGCCGGTCGCGCTTGTTGATCAGAAGAATCTTTCGCTGGCCGTTCGGAGTGATGTACGCCTGCGCGTCTACAAAGGGAAGACTGCTGGTGGTTTCCACTTGCCTGTCTCCCGGGGCAGAATTATTAATGAGAAGTTTCAAGGCCCAATAGCGAGCGTTGGGCTGCCCGGTTTTCCAGTCCATCATAGTGACGCTGGGGTAGTACGTGTTCGGGTATGCTAACCCCGAGGACATTCCCACCGCTTCGATCCCCAGATGGGAGATTTGATTGTAAAGATAGGCATACAGGGCTGCCGACAGGTTCCAGTAAGAGCCCGGGATGGGCCTCGAGATGTGGCCCGGCTGGTCCAGGACGAGGTCGTCCGCCGAAATGATGCCGATCTCATTGAGAGTGGTTTGGGTTTGGGGCGATAGTCGCTGGCGAATGAGCTCCACATACTTTATCAGGCTCAAAAAGCGGTCTGCCTGATTGAACACCGTAAACTGCTGCACGTAGGGGGGCTCGTCCTCGTCGGGTTCCGCATAGAAATGGTAGGAGATCATATCGATTGGTATACCTGGCTTATGGTTCTTGTGATCCAAGAAGTATTCAAAAAACCTCGGTTGTTGGTATTTGAGAGGTAGCGTAGAGGTCGTACCAAGTGCCAAGCCCACAAATTTCATCCCGGGGTCGATTTCATGGATTTGCTCTACGACGGCGTCATAAAGAGCCGTGTAGGTCTCCGGGGTTATGTTGTGCTCAAAGTCTACCTCATTGAGCACTTCCCAGTAGTCGACCTTGTAATGGTACCCTGAGGAGTGCCACTGGCCATATTCATCCTTGAAGCCTCCTTGCGTGTACCAACTTGCCAAGCGAGTGAAGTAATCGGCCACTTCCTTCATGCTGGGATCTCGCAATTCGGTGCCTTGTGAGTAGTCAGAAGACACAACGTTTGGGTCGGTTGGATAGGGTACAGGTTTAGCTGTTTTGAACATCCATTGTGGGATAGTGGCAAAGTTGAGAATGATCTTGTGTCCCTTTGTGGCCTCCAGGAAATCGACCACAATGGGATCCATTTCGGAAAAATCCCAGTGAGTTTTGCCGTCGCTTGGCGGTTCGAGTTCGGCGACTGCCAGCCTGGGAAACGGCCACCACGCCTGGAAGCGAACATACTCGGCACCGAGGTTGCGGAGGTTGCGATACACTTGGTCGTGGATGGGTGACGTCCGGCGCATGAGAGCACTATTCACAATCTGGTAAGTGGGCGTGGCTCTTGAGACCCGTTCGACTTTGTCCCACTTGATGGTAACACTCGTCTGCCATGTCTGGCTCGACGCGGTGCCGCTGACTAAGAAAGTCGAGAGGATGAACGCAATGCTTGCACAGACAAGCGATCTAATTCTCATTCCAAACACCTCCAGGAGCGTTTTGGCCATGGAAGGCCTCAGGACTTTACGGCGCATATGAGGTCAAAATTACGTCCTAATATCGGGCCATGAGGGCTTCGGGGTTTGCCCTTGCAAGAATGTCTGTGCCGAACCTCCGTCACCAAGGCCAGTAACGAACACTACCACCCCCGTTTTCATTCTAGCTTCAAATGCACGCCCGGTGAGCCAACAACGCATTGAAGGTGTGAAAAAATTCGAAAACGGGCGATTGTGCATGCCCTAAGCCGTCGAAAATGCAGGAGCGGCAGTTGGCCATTCTCAATTTTTTCACACCTTCATTCCGTTTCAACCGGAATTTCCATTGTCGAGTCCGGTCCGCCCGATAACGTACACCTGAGCGCCGCCGAATGCAACTGTTGGGTCGGGTTTGCAGTGCACGGTGCTTTCACGGGCCGCGGAAGGTGCCATTCGTGCCTCTCGCGAGAACCCCGAAGACCGCAAGTGCCCCTGTTTCGACCCGTGTTTCTGACACTTTGCCGCCCCCCTGCCTCTCTCGTCGCTGAAATCCGATCCGGTCGTCCGCTCGCCTACCCGGCTGGCAAGGGCAGCGACTCAATCCGCCCTACCAGGGCTCCGAAGAGTCGCCGCGTCAGATGGCTCTCGGCCAGCAGCAGCCAGTAATACCGGGCGTGTTTCACCAGCCGGCCGCCCGTCTTCACCAGCCGCTGCTGCAAGCTGGTAAGCGACCAGTGGCCGACTCTCTTCGGCAGCACCAAACGTCGCCACAGGTTGCCCAGATTATAGGCGATCACGCTCAGCCACAATCGCACTTCGTTCGACCGAAAGCGATGGCAACTGAGCCGGGTCATCTTAACGGCCTGCTTGCCTTCCTTGATCCACTGCTCGGCGGTCCCGCGCTTGTTATAAAACCGCACCACCGCCCGGCTCGGCAGGGTCAGATTGGTCACGATGAACCCCACGCGCGGGAACAACTCGCCAAAGTGGAGCTCCACCTTGGCCACCACCCGCCGCGCCGTCTTCCAACTCGCCGCCTGGTAGAGGAAGCTTTTGTACCAGACGATCGCCTTGTGGCTTGGTCTTCCCACTGGCCGCGTCAACAACTCCGCGATGTCCCGCTCCAGGCTGTCTTTGGACGGGAAGCGGATCGCGTACTTCACGCCCCGCTTCTCCAGCGCCTCGTAGATTTCTGGCTTGGCGAAGGCAACGTCGGCCCGAAACACCACCTCAATGCCCCGCTTCTGCTGCCGCTCGATCTCGGGCAGCAGTAGTGCTTGCCACTCGTCGGCACTGTGGACATTGCCGGTCCCGCTCTGCGGGATTGGCCGCCAGACAGTCGCCCTCGCGGTTGAACAGCAGCAGCGGGTGATAACAGGTCGATTCGAAGTGCCCGTTGTAAGCGGTTTGCTCCTGCTCCCCATATACTGGGATCTCGGTGGGATCCATTTCCAGTACTGCCCGGCAAGCTGAATCCATCGCTTCCGCTTTGCCGATCAATGCCCGGTTGAGTCGTCCCAGTCCTGCAGAGTTTTCCTCCTCGCCCAGCATCTCGGTCTCGAAGGTCTGCAACCGGGAGGTCAGAGCGGCACCCTGATCCCAGATCTTCTCGGAGCCGATCAGCCGGAAGGTCGGGTCGTGGGAGAGCCTCTGGGCATCGTTGAGGTCTTCATAACCAGCCAGCCGGCTATAGACGGATTGCCGCAGCAGGTCGGCGAAGGGAAACTGCGTATTCTTCCCACGGCGTGAGTCGGTCAGATGTTGTTTGATCAATTCTCCGAACCCGAGTCGCTCGTCGAGTTCGCGCACCAGGATCAGGCCGCCGTCGGAAGTAACGTGGGAACCTTGGAAATCGACCTTGAGAGAGGCGTTGAAAGATAGCTGAAAGGGCTGTGTTTGTATCTCACCCTTTGGGTATTGACCTCCGGAGCGCCTCCGTGGCGTTCACACCCGTATGAATATTGATGACGGCGACGATCCGAAGATTCAGAAATAGAGTTCAAATTGGAAATGTCGGGTAAATTCTCTGAAGGATTTTCTCTCCCAGGAGCGGTTCAAGTGAGTAATCACGCGGAAGACGATGCGGTTACACCTCGCGGGCTTCGAGAGGCTGGACCTGGGGCGCGGGCAGCGCCGGACCTTTCGGAAGGCGCGAGGAGACATTTCTAAGGGGGGTGACTCTGGCCCAAAAAATCTGGCCCAAAAAATCTCTTGACAAAGCTCTTTTTATTTGATAAACGGGCAGTATAGTTGAGCGATCGTGCATTGATGTGGTCCTTTTGGCAGGTTGGAGAAGAGAAATTTTTGACAGCATGACACCAGTGAAAAGGAGGATGAAATGAAGAATTGTGTGGCGTGTTTCTTGGGTTTGCTGGCTGCCTTGTGCATTGCCGGGGCAGTTGGCGCCCGTGCGCAGACCACTACAGCTCAAGTCTCGGGGCAGGTAACCGATTCTACTGGCGCGGCGGTGCCGCAAGCCAGCATAACGATTACCAACGTCAATACGAGCTTGAGCCGGAAGGCCGAGACGAGTGGGACAGGGTTCTACGTGATAACCTTGCTCCAGCCTGGAAATTACACGCTGACCGTGGAGAAGCAGGGCTTTCAGACGGCGGCCTTCCCAAATCTTATTTTGCAGGTTAACGAAACTCTCGCCCTTGACGCTGTCCTCCAGGTGGGGGCGATCACACAGAGCGTGACGGTCGAGGCGCAAGCGCCGCTGCTCCAGGCCACGTCCGCCAACTTGGGCGAGGTGGTCACGGATAAGGCGGTAGTGGAGCTACCGCTGAATGGTCGTAACTTTACTCAGTTGCTAAATCTGACACCCGGGGTTACTCCACTCTCGACCGGCCAGTATGCGAACGTTGGCGGTGGTTTCGGGGGCGCTGCCGGAATCCCAGGCACTGCATTTTCCCAACCTTCGGTGGGTGGGCAGTGGAACCGTGCCAATATGTACCTGATGGACGGGATAAATTTCACAAGTTGGTTCACAGGTGAGTACACAGTTCTGCCGGTGCTGGATGGCATTCAGGAATTCAAGGTGCAGCAGCACAACGACAGTGCTGAGTATGGTGGAGCACCGGGCGGAATTATTAACGTGGCAACGAAGTCGGGCACTAACCAAATACACGGGTCAGGTTGGGAGTTCGTCCGCAACAACATTTTTGATGCGCGCGACGCATTTGCGGACGCCCAACTGTCGTCTCCCCCCCCGTTCCGTCAGAATCAGTTTGGGGCCTCGGTGGGAGGCCCGGTCGTTATCCCCAAGGTTTACAACGGCAAGAACAGGACTTGGTTTTTCTTCGCCTACGAAGGCTGGCGGTACCGCCATCCGGCTCAGGCGTATGATCGCATCCCGACGCCGGCGGAACTCTCCGGTGACTTCAGTGCGGATTATACGACGCAACGCCTCTTTGATCCTGCCACCTCGGCGGCCAATCCCGCCGAACCGGGGGGATTCATTCGTCTCCCGTTCGTTTGCGTCGGACCCACCGCCGTGGCACAGGGAACAGCGGGTGCTACTCCCTGCAATAAAATACCTGGTTCCGAACTTAACCCGATGACTGTGGGCGAGATGACCGCCCTTTATCCCACCCCAAACATCGTCGGCATTCCATCTTACAATTACCTTTACAACGGCGAAGATAGCAACAATGACAACACGTACCTTTTCAAGATCGACCAGCGCATCAGCGAGCGCGATAATGCCTGGTTTCGCTGGACGAAAATGTACATGCCAATCATCTCGCCGGAGTATCCTGCGGTAAGTTCCGGTACGCACGACACACCAAACAACTATGGCGGTGGGGAGACACACGTCTTTAGCCCGAACTTGATCTTCGATGGGCGTTTCGGAAGGAACTCTTACCCCGAAAACGCTTTCACAGGCCCGAATGCCGGGAACGGCATCTTTACGCAGCTAGGTTACAAGGGCACCGCCAGATACGGTTACGTTGACAATGAGCTGACAGCTCCGTACAGTGGCATCGGAAATTCCGGTCCGTTCGAAGAGCATCAAGACGACTGGGACGTCTCCGGCACCATGACTTGGGTTCACGGACACCACACGATTAAAGGCGGCTTTCAGTTCTTCTTCCTCCGCTATCAGTGCTGTGCCCTCCAGCCCGGCATGGGGCAAAGGGACCAGTACTCTTTCACCAACACGCAGACCGGAGACCCGACCAACCTCGCCAACACCGGGGATTCACTCGCTTCCGCGATATTGGGATACCCGGACAGCATTTACTTTGCGGCGCAGAAATTCAACTTCAGGTTCCCAAGCTGGGCGCCGTTCATTGAGGACAAGTGGCAGGTAACGCCAAGACTTAGCGTTACCCTAGGCCTTCGTTATGACCACACTTCTACGCCGCACCTCATCGTGAGCGACGACGCTACACTCGATCCGGGGAACGGCGATTGGTTGATTGGCGGAGGGAAGCTGCCGCCGGCGTGTAACGTGACTAACGCGGCACCGTGCATCCCTGGTGATGGCAACTTGGCAAATATCCCGTATGGGAACAAGATCGTGGTTGCTCCGAACCCGGACATAGGACCACAATCTGTTAACAACATGTGGGGCCCGCGACTTGGCATAGCTTGGCGACCAACGGAAAAAACGGTTGTACGAGCTGGGTACGGGATTGTTTACGGCTCCATGATGGGCCAGATCCAGTCGTTCCAGGCTAATGTCGGCCAATGGCCGGACGCGGTCGACACCGAATTATCCTTCAACCCCACCGGCGGAGCACTGACCACTGTTCAGCAGCTTCAAACGCTAAGCGCTTCGGCGTTGCCAACCGCCAGCCCCTGGACCTCCGAAAACTGGATGGTTGACCCGCATGTTAAGCCCATGCGGTCATATCAGTGGAACATCGGAGTCCAGCGGGAAATGTCGCACAATCTGATGCTGTCAATTTCCTATGCCGGCGCTTCATCTGACCGCTTGAATGAAAACGGATTGTTTAACGTGGCTACGGCCCCCACCAATGGAAATGCCGCAACGATAAAGTCGCTGACACCTTTCCCTTGGTCTGGCACCACGTTCATGAATGAATCCATTGGGTTAGCGCACTACAACGGCCTGCTGCTCTCGGCGGAAAAGCGCTATGCGAGTGGCTTGCAGTTCATGATCTCCTACACTTGGTCGAAGGCAATGGACGACGGCGGCAGCGGGTACTACACTTCTGAGAATGGCCCTGGCGGGGATTCCGCGGTCCAGAACTTCTATAACATTAAGGGAGACTGGGGTCTTTCCGCATACGATATCACCAATTATATGTCCGCGGCCATTATGTACGAATTGCCGTGGGGCAAGGGCAGGCGGTTCCTGAACACGGGTGGTCCGCTTTCGGCCATCTTCGGTGGTTGGCAAGTGAACACAATCACCACGGCTCGGTCCGGACAGATTTACAACCTGGATGTGGAGGGCGACGTTGCAAACCTTGGCAACCAGGTCGGCTGGTTTAATTATGCTCGGCCAAACCTGGTGGGTAACCCGCACCTTTCGCATCCAACCGCACAGGAGTGGTTCAACACAAGTGCCTTCTCGATCCCGGTTAACTCTTTTGGGAACTTCGGGAAGGACGTGTTGCGATCCCAGGCTGTCTACAACGTGGACTTTTCGCTGTTCAGGACCATTCATATTAAGGAAAGGCTGCAGATGGAGATTCGCGGTGAAGCCTTCAACGTCCTCAACCACTTCATGCTTGGCACTCCGGGGGTGGACATTGGGACTTCTGATGCCGGTGTGATTTTGGGTGACACCGGGCCTCGGATAATTCAACTCGGCATGAAACTCCGCTTTTAGAGGCTGTCTGTGCTCGACGCGCTGCCGGGGCATCTGCCCTGGCAGCGCGTCGTTCACTTCCATCTTCCAACAACCAAACGGCGTGTTTCGGTCAGTTTTTTGGCTGCTCGCAAACTTGGGGGATTCTTCCGACCAACCGACTGTAGTTTGTGTTGCGGATTGCAGCAAGCACGCCGTGTCTCCCTCGCAACCTTTCCGCATATAGATATCCGTGGCCATATCTTCCACGGTATGTGGAAAGTCAGCATGAATCTGGGCATCACTCTTGAGGGGAGGACTAGAGGTATGAACCAACGTAAACTGGACAAAGACGGAGGTGAAAAAAAGAGAACTATGAGTCGACGCCGGTTTGTAGGCGCCGCGGCCGCGGTGCTGGGTGGGGCGGGGGTTGGCGGTCTGGGTGCACAGACTTCGGAACCAGCCAGCGCGGGCGGGGTAGAGTTATTCAGCCAGTTCACGCGTCTGCCAGCCAAAAGCATTACTCCCGGTGGGTGGTTGCTGCGCTATGCTCAGATCAATGCCGACGGTTGGGTCCTGAAGTACGCCAAAGACGCCATGCCGGCAGTCTGGGGACGGTATGTGCACCGGACCTCCAATCCCGACCTGGGATTCACCGACAATGGCGAATGGAAGGACGCGCCCGATTACGGCGCCTATTTTGGGGATGCCCTGGTTCACTATGGGGCCCTTTTCCCGAACTCTGCCACCGGCACAGAAGCGGAGAAATGGGCAGCCCAACTGGCCGGATCGCAGGATTCTGACGGCTATATCGGAGCTTTCACACCCAAGGCCCGATGGCAGTGCTGGCTCGAGATGTTCCACCAATCGCTTCTCATTGACGCCCTAATGTTTCGTTACGATTGCACGGGTGACCCCGCAGTGCTGCGCACCTGCGAACGGGCTGCTGATCTGATTGTGCAAATCTGGTCCCAACCCTCTGCACAGGTGAAAATGGATATCTTCAGTGACCACGGAGCGGTGATCGTCCGGACGATGGGGAAGCTGTACGCGGCCACAGGCAACGACAGTTATCGCAAAATGGGCAGGGCGGTGCTGGAGCGTTATGGCAGGGTGAAGGGCTATCTGGCCGGTGGTAACGTAGTTGTACACGACCACAACGCAGTGGCATCTGAGCATATCGGACTTCCTGCTGCAGTTTATGAATACACGGGTGTTCCGGAGTTTCTACAGGCCAGTCGGGCAGGATGGGAGATGATGCAACCTTACCTCTCGGTGGACGGGACGCCGCACGGCAACGAAATGATCTATGAGACCGGTTCGAGAGCGAACTGCGAACATTGCGGTGCGGTGGAATGGATGATCAGCAGCCGTGAGCTCTTGCGGACGACGGGAGAAGCTAAGTACGCCGACGCGGTGGAACGGGCGATGTTTAATGGTTACGCGGCCCCCAAGAGGCCGGATGGCATGGCGGGGGGGTATATGCATACGCCGAATCAACTGGTCGCTACTGAATGGAGCCAGCCGCATGACAACGGCGGTGACATTGACTACTGGGCTTCCCGGCAGCACTTTTCGACTGCACATGAACCGCTCTGCTGCAACGCCAACGGCCCTCGCGGAATTCCGTTTTACGTTGAGTCTATGGTCATGCGATCCGAAGATGGAGTGGCGGTTGCGCATTACGGTCCCTGCACTGCGAATGTAACTCTGCCTCACGGTGGACGCGTTGTGCTTGAGATCGACACTGCTTACCCGTTTGAGGATGAAGTCCGAGTGAAGGTCGAACCGGAAAAAGCCGCGTCGTTTGCTTTGCAGTTTCGAATTCCTGGCTGGTGCGTTGGCGCTGCCATTGAAGTTAACGGTGTTCAATTTCAGCCCGCTCCCAAACCCGGTACCTTTGTAAAACTCCAGCGGCAGTGGGAGGCTGGAGACAAGGTTAAACTCCAGTTTCAGAATCAAGTCCGCCTCATCTGGCGCCGAAGACCGGAATTTCGGATCCGAGTTCAATGCGCGGCAGTGGAACGGGGACCGTTGGTATTTGCCCTGCCTGTAGAGGAAGATTGGCAATCTTTTGTAGGGCCTGCTCACGGACCGGGCCAGGACATTAAGAGCTGGCGGCTTTTCCCCAAGGAGGGGTCGATTTGGAGCTACGCACTGATCATTGACCACAACAATCCTGAGCGGAGCCTCAGTCTGCGGAAACTCTCCGTGCCCGAGGATGCGCAACCGTGGGGGCCGCATCCGCCTTGCGGGTTAGAGGTGAAAGCTCGGCGTGTCCTCAATTGGCAGATGGAAGGAGATCCTCAGCACCCGAAGACCCCCGGGTTTCCTTTCAACCCCATGAAACTGTCCGATGAAGTGGAAAGCGTGACACTGGTTCCCTTTGGCGCCACCCGCCTGCGAATGGCATTCTTACCTATCATTTCAGGTTAGTGTCGCGCGACGCTAGAAACCTGTATGTAGCGCTCGACATGAGCGTGCGCCAGCGGAGGTCGCTTGCCAAGTTCGGCATGGCTCGGCGCGCCACTCGGGGGAGGGAACTTATGAATCGGCGGAGTTTTTCATCGAGGCTTCTAAAACTTGGGGTGTTCACGTCGTTCCTCTCGAAACTTCCGCGAGTAGTTGGCGCCGTTGGGACGCAGCCTTTAAATCATGATCCAAGCGCTGCGGAATACGCCATCAAGGCCGACAACCTGACAGTTCATCTCGACAGCCGGGGCAGGATTGTGGGAGCGGATATCGGCCCCAAGAAATCAGGGCGGGCCTTGACCGGCGAAACCGTCCTGGAGGGCTGTAACACCGACGGCCCAGTGAGCGCGCGGCGGCTGGAGGGTGGAGGAGTGGAGTTTTCCTCCAGGTTGCTGGGCCCTGATCAGAGGCAGTGCAATGTGGTCCAGCGTTTTCTCGCGGGTCAAGGGAGCGTGCGGTGGGAGATTGAAATATCCATCGATGGCGCGCCCTGGACCACCCCCATTACGACCACGCTGAAGTGGCCCGCTGCCGCACAAGCCGGCTTCTGGACGGCGTGGATGCACGGGGACGAAAAGTGGGAAGATCCCCTTGAACCGCGCCCGTTCGCCAAAGCCTCGTGGGACTATGGGCCCTATTTTGGCAAGGGTATCACCATCCCGCTGGCCAGCGTTCTGGAGTCCCAGTCCGATACCGGACTAAGTCTCGTGCTTTCCCCGGAAGACACGTTCCTGAACGTCACCCTTTCCACGGAAGCGGACGGCGCCATCACCTTCCGCCGCCTGAATCACCGGCTCGGGAATGGGCGCACGGTCAAGTTCGCCGCGGACCTCGTGCCGCATGAAGCGGACTGGCGCGGCGGCTTGCGCTGGATGACTAACCGCTACCGGGCCTACTTCGATCCTCCGGTTCCCAAAGCCACGCAGATGGCCGGAACCGCAGCCTATTCCCATTGGGACGGCCCCATCGACGCGGCCAAGCTGAAGCGGATGTCTTTCGGATTCGTGTGGGAGACCTGCTGGGATGCCCCCTATTTCGGCATGTACTACCCTCCGGTGGGCAACGACGAGGGGTGGGCGGGGCAGGAAATCGAGTATGATGCTAACGCAGGCTGCCGTTTCGTTCGTATTGGCGGCGCTTGGACGCAGGGAGCGAGTCGGAAGGTCACTTACAGGCTTTTGAACGAGCGGGCGCGCCGCCTGCACGAGGGCGGCTTCTATTACCTGGCCTTTTTCTGCACCAGCGGGTACTGCCCGAAATTCCAGATCACGAAACCGCTTGCGGCGGACCTCCCCGACAAAGATCTCTGGACGGACCCCGTTACCCAACTGCGGCGCAAGCTGGCGGACGGGATCTGGCGGGACAAGAACGGGAAGGAATCATACGTAGAGGGGGAGGACTCGCTGGTCATGGACCCCGCCGCGCCCAATTACCAAGCGTTCATCCTGGACCAGATGCGTCGCTGCGTAGAGCAGAACGCCGAGGCTGATGGTGTCTGCTTCGACCGGCAGTGGTGGGCGAGCGGCCAGTGGGCCAAGAATATGGTCCTCGAACCGGTGAACTGGGGTGCCGACGATGGAGAGGGCTGGTACGATGGTCGCCCGGGGCGGCATTTCAGCGGGTCTTTCAAGGAATTTCTTTCCAAACTCGGTCCGGTCATGCACGGCGCAGGGAAGGTTATCTTTTACAACTCCTGCATGGCATACCGGCTGGATTGCTACAGAAACGTCGATGGGTTTTTCGACGAGGCTTGGCCCGAGAACGCAAAGAGGTCCTTTCCCAACCTGAACGGGGTTGCGCTGCTTGCCGTTCGCAAACCCGCGACGTTGTGGACGGTCGATAGCAGTTGGATCAAGGACGACCCCGACGCATTTTTCCAGCGCCACCTGCTCATGGGCGTGTATCCCTCCGCGCCCTACCCGCAAAACGACCACCTGGTGTTGCCAGACCGCTGGTTGGAGGAGCGGTACATGGAATATGGGCCCTTGATGGACGCCATGCGCGGCAAGAAATGGGCGCTCGAGCCACATTGCATCGAGATCGAGGGTCACGAGGCAAAGGCGAACCTGTTTGCGGTGATCGGCGGGTGGGTTGCGCCGATAACCTTCGGTCCGAAGGAAGGAACGGTCAAGGTTATTTTGCGCAATCTGCCAGGCCTCACAAGAAAGTTACATTGCGAGGCTTTGCTTCCGGGAGAGGGGCACGCTCAAGCGGTCCAGACTTTCCCCCGCAGCGGCAGTCTGGAACTGCGGGTTCCGCTGAAGCGCGGTTGTTCAATGGTGAAAATCACCAAGGGGGCCTGAGCTCGGCACGATCGGGCTATAGGACCAGGGGGCCACTTCGGGCGGGGAGGGAGCTTATGAATCGGCGGAGTTTTTCATCGAGGCTTCTAAAACTTGGCGTGTTCACGTCGTTCCTCTCGAAACTTCCGCGAGTAGTTGGCGCCGTTGCGAGGCAGCCTCGAAATCATGATCCAAGCGCTGCGGAATACGCCATTAAGGCCGACAACCTGACAATTCATCTCGACGGCCGGGGCAGGATTGTGGGAGCGGATATCGGCCCCAAGAAATCAGGGCGGGCCTTGACCGGCGAAACCGTCCTGGAGGGCTGTAACACCGACGGCCCAGTGAGCGCACGGCGGCTGGAGGGTGGAGGAGTGGAGTTTTCCTCCAGGTTGCTGGGCCCTGATCAAAGGCAGTGCAATGTGGTTCAGCGTTTTCTCGCGGGTCAAGGGAGCGTGCGGTGGGAGATGGAGATAACCTCCGGCGGAGAGCCGTGGTCGGTTCCGATCACTACGAAACTCCAGTGGCCCGTGCCGGAGGTTGCCCATTTCTGGACCTCCTGGTTGGGTGGAGATGACCTGTGGAAGGACCCCTTGCAGCCCCAGCCCATGTCGATGTGTTCCTGGGCCTGTTCCTGGGCTTACGGACCGTACGCCGGAGTGGGCGGCTTTTGTATTCCGCTGGCGAGCGTCCTGGAGAACCAAGAAGATACTGGGCTGAGTCTGGTGCTTTCACCGGAGGATCCGATTCTCGAACTGACGCTGACAAGCGATGCCGAGGGGGCGATCGCCTTCCGCCGGGTTGATACGCGTCTCGGCCAGGGGCGGACGGTTAAACTCGCGATTGACCTCGTGGCGCACGAGGCCGACTGGCGAGGTGGCTTGCGTTGGATGGTGCAGCGTTACGAGCCGTTTTTTGACCCTCCGAATCCGAAGGTTCAAGAAATGGCCGGGACCGGGGCATATTCCGGCTGGAATGGCTCGATTGATGTGGGGCGGCTGAAGCAAATGGCCTTCCGTGTCCTGTGGGAGGCGGCTTTTGATTGGCCGTACATGGGGATGTATTTCCCTCCCCTTGAAGATACGGAGACTTGGTGGACGGCCGGTTATAACAGCGGCGGCGACCATATTCCCGAACTTGTGAAGCAAGTGTCCTATCGCACGCTCAACGACCGCGCACGCACGCTGCGCAAGGACGGATTCTACTACCTGAACTATTTCAATCTTGCTGTATGGGGATGGCGTGAGGTCTTCAGTCTCAAAGTTGCTAATCGAAACATTCCGGAGAGGTACTCCTGGACGGATCCAGTAACCTTTCTTCAGGAAAAGATAGCGGATGGGGTCTGGCGGGACGAAAACGGAAGAGAATCAATCCTTCTTGAGGGCTCGCCGGTTATGGACTCGGATGGCCCCAACTATCAGGCCGATATTCTCGAACAAGCCCGCCGGGCGATTGAGAAAATCCCGGATTCGTGGGGCTTTGCTATCGACCGCACGTGGTGGGCGATAGACTATACCACTAGCGGGGGCCGACCGATTAACTATGGAGCAGACGACATGGTGGGCTGGTACAAGGGGCGTCCTGGGCGCCATATCGCCGTGTCGTGGAAGGAAACTTTGTCGAAATTAGGGCCGCTGATGCATGGGGCGGGGAAGGTTATATTCTACAACCCTTGCATGTCCTATCGGCTGGACCTGATGCGGGAAGTCGATGGCTTTTTCGGCGAGATCTGGCCCACGGCACATGGGTACACGTGTTTGAATGGTACTGGTTTAATGGCGCTGCGCAAGCCCGGGATCGTATGGACCGGCGACAGTTCCTCCCTCAACCCCGACCCGGACGCTTATTTCCAGCGGCACTTGCATATGGGCGTCTACCCCATGGTGCCTTATCCGAAAAACGACCACTCGATCACCCCTGACCCTTGGGCAGACCAATACTACATCGACTACGGCCCGTTGATGGACGCCATGCGCGGCAAGAAGTGGGTGCTCGAGCCGCATTGCATCGAGATCGAAGGTCACGAGGCAAAGGCGAACCTGTTTGCGGTGCCTGGCGGGTGGGTTGCGCCGATAACCTTCGGTCCGAAGAACGGAACGGTAAAGGTCATCTTGCGTAATGTCCAAGACATGACGGAGGCAGCGCACTGCGAAGCTCTTCTTCCCGGCGTGCAGCAACCACAAACCGTGCGAACTACTTTCCGTGATGGGGTGTTGGAACTGCAGGTCCCACTGAAACGCGGCTGTTCGATGGTGAAAATCACCAAGGCGGGCTGAGCCGGGCAACGACCGCGATATGGGTTCAGGGGCTGCCTATTCAAGTGAACTATTCAAGGCCCAGAGTCCTTGTGAAACGCGAGGGTTTTCTCCAGCACGGTTGTGAAAGATTTAAGGGACGACCCCTGCGGGCTGCCCCGAATTTGGAAATGTCGCACCGAATGTGCTTTCGCAGACCGAGAAGAGAATCATTCCAGAGATACGGAGGGGAACCATGATGCTGAGAAGAACCTGCCTTGGCACCTTAATGGGGAGCGCCGCCGCATTGGCTATGGCGTCAGAGCCACTTGTCCTCGAGCCTCCTCTCGCGAAACAGGACATGGACCATGCTCGCGAAGAAGCCCCGGGCAGCAAAGGAAAGAGTCACGAATACAACGTCCTCGACTTCGGCGCTACCGGTGAGGGTAAATCCCTTGATACGGAAGCTATCCAACGGGCCATAGACACTTGCTCCCGTCAAGGGGGTGGGACCGTTTTCTTGCCGAAAGGCGATTACTTAAGCGCGACTGTCATTTTGAAAACTGATGTCACTCTGTACTTGGCTGCCGAGGCGCGCCTTCTCGCCACTGCGAACGTAGAGGACTACAAGACTTACGGATGTATTCTCTACGCCCGAGAGGCGCAAAACATCGGCTTGGCCGGCGGGGGGGTGGTGGATGGCAGGGGAGAGCGAATCCAAGCGGAGTGCACCTCTGCTGACTGTATTCGGTACAAGATTATCCACTTTGATCGGTGCCGGAATGTTTTGCTGACCGGTGTGCTGCTCAAAGATTCCGCTTTTTGGCACACTCACCTTACGGAATGCGATGAGGTCAGAATCGAAGGAGTCAAGGTTCATGGTTTCGTCAACGCCAATAACGACGCCTTCGACATCGACAGTTGCCAGAACGTGTTCATCTCCAACTGCCACATAAAATGCGGCGATGACGCCATCGCGCTTAAGACGAACAGTACTTTACCCTGCAAAAATATTACGGTCACGAACTGCGTGATTTCCACGCGCTGGGCTGCCTTTCGGTTCGGTCCCGAATCCCGGGGCAACTTTGAAGAAATTACGGTGTCGAATTGCGTCATCTACGACACCTTCGGATGCGGCATCAAGCTCCAGATGAACGAAGGCGCCCAGATGCGGGACATCGCCTTCGACAACCTGGTCATGGAAAACGTAACCGGTCCTATATCCTTGCGCGTGGCGAACTGGATTATGGGTTCCATCCCCAGAGAAGGAAATGAGAACCGCCCCATCGGAATATTTCGCAATGTGCTTTTCAACAACATCCGCGCCCGGGTAGCGGCGATTTCCCACCCTGAGGCATACAACGCCGGCAAGCCTTATCCGGGAGAAGAAAAATCCTGCATTTCGATTGCGGGGCTCCCGGGCCATCCCATCGAGGGCATATCTCTGAGCAACATTCACATTACATTCCCCGGCGGCGGAACGGCTGAGGAGGCGGCGCGGCGGCGCGTGCCGGATTTACCCGACACGTACCCGGAATACTTCATGTTCGGTGTCCTCCCTGCCTATGGCCTATATGCACACCATGTCACGGGGTTGTCTCTGAACAACCTTCGGTTCGATTTAGCCTCATCGGACTTGCGACCCGCCATTGTATGTGATGATGTGGATGGCCTGGACTTGTCGAATTTCCGAGCGGAAGGGCATGAAAGAGCCGAATGCCTTGTCCGACTGCGGCAGGCGCGGCGAGTTTTCATCCATGGTTCTCGTCCCCTCAACGCCATTCAGACCTTCTTGCGCGTCGAGGGAGCTGAGAGTCACGAGATCGGTCTGAGTAGTAATGATTTTCGCCAAGCCAAAAGAGCTTTGGAACTAGAGGAAGGCGCTTCGCCCAACGCTGTCGAGTTGACTGGAAACCTGGGCGCAAAATAACCCGGCTTCGTGGCAAGGCATCGCTCGATGTTTTTCACCTATTTGACCCAGGTCGCTTTCCCGCCCGTGGCTTGCCCGCGCGGATGTCGGAACGGATTCATAGGAGGGACAGACAATGGCTAAGGAGTGTTCGCTGGCGCTCACTATGTCTATCCTGGTGTGTTCGTGCTGCGTTGCGGCCTCTGCTCCGCTCACGGTAACCTCACCTGACGGTAACCTTTCGGTTTCTCTCAAGCTGAAATCCAATCCCCAACCATACCTGCCTGGCGAGCGCCTCTACTATCAAATGTCCTATAAGGGCGCGCCAATTCTCCGTGACTCGCCGTTGGGTTTGGATTTTCTCGGTGCACCGCCTCTGGACCATGACTTTCAGATTACGGACAGTACCCGCAGCTCACACGATGCCACCTGGGAGGATGCTTTTGGGGCCAGGCGCGCCGTGCCAGATCATTACAATCAGTTGACCGTTTCGTTACAGGAACGAGCCGCACCACACCGACGCCTGGATATCATCTTTCGGGCCTTCAACGAGGGCATTGCTTTCCGCTATTCTTTGCCCAAACAGAGCGGGCTGGAGAAGTTCGTCCTTTCCTCGGAAAACACGGGATTCTATTTCGCCCGACCAGCCTTCGCGTATGCCTCGACCTCCAGTCGTTATCTCAACGCCTATGAGACTCAGTTCGTCCGGTCGAATGTGAACGAAATCAAACCGAATTCCATGGCGGTGCTGCCGCTCCTGGTCCAGTTGTCGGGTGGCCCGTGGTTGGCGATTCTTGAGGCCGATTTACGGGATTATGCGGGGATGTATTTGGGGGGAGTACTCGGCGTGCCCGACTCTCTCACCAGCAAGCTCGCACCGCTTCCGGACGAGTTTTACGAGAAGGAATTCAAACTCATCTACTTCACCTCGGCGGAGGCAGTGAGGGGCTCGACCCCCCAACTGACACCCTGGCGGATCCTGTTGGTCAGCCCCAACCCCGGGCAATTAATCGAGCATGACTACCTTGTCCTTGATTTGAACCCCCCTAGCGCCCTGCCCGATGTCTCGTGGATCCGGCCCGGCAAGGTAGCTTGGAGTTGGTGGTCAGGAGACTTTGCCAGCGAAGTGGATTTCAAGCCGGGCATGAACACGGCAACGATGATCCATTACACGGATTTTGCGGCCGACCATCATTTGGAATACATGCTGATCGACGGAGGGTGGTCTGCCGAGAATGATATAACCCGGTCAATCCCGGCAATCGATCTCCCCGCAATCCTTGAGCATGCGCGTGCCCGTGGCGTCAAAGTAATGCTCTGGGTCCATTGGGAGGCGCTGAAGAAACAAATGGAAGAAGCCCTATCCCTCTACGAAAAATGGGGTATTGCCGGGGTGAAAATCGACTTCATGAATCGAGATGATCAGGAGATGGTCAACTTTTATGAAGAAATGGCCCGGAAGACTGCGGCGCACCATTTGGTGGTGGATTGGCATGGCGCTTATAAGCCCACTGGCCTGAGCCGCACCTATCCCAACGTGCTGAACTACGAAGCCGTGCAGGGGATGGAATACAGTAAGGGCTTCTACTTGACCACGCCTGAGCACGACGTAACCTTACCATTTACACGCATGCTCGCGGGACCCATGGACTACACACCGGGGTGCTTTAATAATGCGACCAAGGCCCAGTTTAAGCCCCGAGATATCCAGCCCATGTGTCAAGGTACGCGTGCCCATCAACTCGCCATGTACGTTGTCTTCCTGAGTCCTCTGGAAATGCTCTCCGACTATCCGGAATCTTACGATCACAATCCCGGAATGGAGTTTCTCGATAAAGTCCCGACTGTGTGGGACGAAACCAGAGTGTTGAATGGCGAGCCTGCGAAATACGTTACCCTCGCGCGACGGCACGAACAAATCTGGTACCTCGGAGCCATGACCAATTGGGACGATCGCGATTTGGAAGTCCCCTTGAGTTTCCTGGGTTCCGGAGCATATGCGGCCGAAATTTTTGCGGATGGGCCGGACGCTGACCAGGTTGCCACCAGTTTGCAGATTATCAAGAAGCGTATTTCGTCTAATGAAACTCTTCACGTTCACCTTGCCTCGGGTGGGGGGTACGCAGCCATCTTCACACCCGTAGAGTGAGAGCCGAAGCGCGGTGTTGGCGGTTCCCCAGCGCGGGGTTTTTGTAGCCGTGTGAGAGTGCATCCAGCAAAAGAGGGAAGGGAGCTGAGAGTTCCCAAGGTCGATGCGTGGGGAGGACTTTGATCAAACCGATGCGCCAGTTTTAACAGTGGATGTGAAATGGAAGGGGTCGACACGCTCTGGGAGGAAGTAACTCAAATGGCAAAAGCAGAGGATCGAACTTCAGCAGCTCCAAAAGGCCCGCGTTATCGTGAAAGAACCAAGCCTGACGACTTCAAGGCTCATACTGGTGACAGAAATCTGAATGCTCCAGCGACGCGCCTGAGTTCTCTGCAATCCTTGGTACTTTTCGCGCTGGTGTTTGTTTGGTGCATCCACACACCGAGTCTTCTTGCTCAAGAGCTCCCCTTTTCTGCCAGCCAGGCATACCGTGACATGCTGACAAATTTGGGTGAGAAAGTGGTCCGCCCAAGCCGCATGAGCGCCGGGGAACTATTGAAGGGCCCCCTCCCGCCGGTGGCGGTGGAGCAAACAGAAACGAACGAAGGGGTCGCTCTGGAAAGCAATCTCTGGCGCTTGGAGGTGAGCAAGAATCCCTGGAAGCTTTCGTTGCTGAACAAAGCAACGCACGCGGTCTGGAAAATTGCTTCTGATGCGTCCGGACCTTCCGGTATATGGTGGAGTAATAACCCGGCAGGTTCAGACCCCCCTTTACAGCTTAGCCGTGTTGAAAAGGTTCAGAGAAGTGGCCACCATTGGACGATAGACTGCCGAGTCGAAGGGACCGATCAGCGGGCCACTTTGGGTCTCGACACAATCTCCCCGAACGTTATCCGCCTGTCAATCGAGGCGCCGAGTTGGGGCGGTGAGGCGCGCCTGGGGATTAGCATTGCTGGCCAAGGGCCGTTCTTCGGATTGGGAGAAAGGTTCGAAAAAGCCAAGCTTGACGGTCTGAAGGTTAACCTTCATCCGGAAGATAACTGGGACACGAGTATAACTCCGGGGCATAACTGGACGTATGCGCCAGTTCCGTTTCTGCTCAGTCCTCGCGGCCTCGGCTTGTATGTCGACACGGCACGAATCAGCACATTCGATCTGACCTCAGCAGGATCGCAGAGATTTTCAGTCCAGATCAACGGCCCCTCCACGGATTGCTACTTCTTGGTTGCTGAGGGGCCCAAAGGAGTTATAACTGCTTACACAAGCCTTACAGGGCGAACACCACTGTCTCCGCCTTGGGCACTCGGAGTTTGGGTTTGCGCTCTTAAGGGTCGAGAGGTGGTGGTCGATGTGGCCCGCCGACTCCGCCAACAGGGGATTCCAGCCAGTGCAATTTGGGCCTTCGACCTGTACGATATGCCTGGAAACATGGTAGCACCCCATGGGATCTCCGGCTACTACGGTCCGCCGCGTGAGTATACTGAAGCACTGCACGATTTGGGCTTCAAAGTCCTGTGGTACGTAAAACCTTATGTGTTTCCGATTTTGACGCCCTACTTTTCTCGCAATCCGGACTTTGAAGAGGGGGTAACGAAGCACTTTTTTGTGCTGACGCCCGGTGGGGAGCCTACCGGTCCGGACTACCCTCTCATCGAAGGCGCGCGGCACGTGGTCAGCGGGGATCTGGACTTCACGGCTCCCGCCGCGGTGGACTGGTGGCAGAAGAAGATTCAAGTGACCCTTAGAGATTATGACTTCGATGGCTGGATGGAAGATTATGGCGAGTACGTCAATGAAGATTACCAGTTCGCATTCGGCAAAAATGCCGGGCGGGATATGGCCAACCTCTATTCTCTTTTCTACCACAAGATCACCTTCTTGATTGCTGACCAACTCAAGCCGGGCGTGGTGGGCTTTGCGCGCTCCGGCTACGCGGGCTCTCAAGGTTACTCTCGGGTTATCTGGGGAGGTGACCAAGCCGGGAACTGGACAGTGGAGCGTGGCTTGGCCTCGGTCGTTCCAGCCGGAATCACGGCTGGCCTTTCGGGGTTTGCCGTGTGGGGGCCGGATATAGACTGTGCGAGCTTCTCGAAGGAACTCTATGCCCGCTGGACTGAGTTTGGCGCCCTTACCCCCGTCATGCGAACGCATCTCTGGGGCATGCCAAATTTCTCAATCGACATATGGTTTGATTCACAAACGATCGATCTTTTCAGGAACTACGCCAAGCTCCATACCTCACTCTTTCCGTACTTCTATACCTATGCGACGGAGGCCGCGAAGGACGGTCTGCCTATCATCCGACACCCGATGCTCGAGTGGCCCGATGACCCACAAACTTACGACGCCGAATATCAGTACCTATTGGGTGACAGAATCCTGGTTGCACCCGTCTTGAAAGAGGGCGCCCGCACTCGTAGCGTTTATCTGCCGAAGGGTTCATGGGTGGACTACTGGACCGGGAACATATTGGAAGGTGGGCATCGGGTGGAGGTTCAGGCCCCACTGGAACGCATTCCAATCTTTGTAAAGGCGGGGAGCATCATTCCCATGATGAATCCCGAGACGGAGACCCTGGCGCAAGATCTGGCTGGCAGCAAGTACCGCACGATTGGGAACAGCTTGATATGGCGAGTATTTGGTTCTGAGAGTTTGGGGGGCGAAAGGTTTGTACTTTACGACGGCACTCAAGTTACAGTTGATCGCCACGCGGGCCAGCTTCGTATAAACCAGGCTCAGTCGCCAGTGATCAGAGGGTACGAGGTGGTTCTTCGCGCTGCGAAGGCTCCGACGTCGGTGGAACTCTCGGGCAGAAGACTCTCCATGTTAGACGATAGTGGTTACCGAGCAGGCAAAGAGGGCTGGTGGCTGAGTGCCAATGATGGAATGTTGCATGTGCTCTTCACCTCCGACAACTTCAGTTTAACCATTAGGGAGCACTGACCCATTGACGGAACGCAGGAGGATGCACTCCATGAACAAGATTTCGCGCTCGAGGCGTGACTTGATGGCACGGCTGCCGCTGGCTGGAATTGCCGCTTCGCTCAGTCCCAATTGGGTGCGCGCGACCGGCTTGGCGGCCCAACCCAACGAGATGGCTCCACTTCCAGCCCCTCAGCAAGCTGCTCCAGATGGGAATGCGGGCGTCCGAACCTACAACGTCCGCGACTACGGGGCTAAAGGGGATGGCAAGACGCTGGATACGGGGGCGTTCCAGGCTGCCATCGACGCGTGTGCGAACGACAGCGGCGGCACGGTTTTGGCTGCCGCAGGTGAGTTTCAGATTGGTTCCATCGAACTCAAAAGCAACGTTACAATCCATCTTGCTCCTTCGGCCCGTCTCCTGGGAAGCACCAACATCGATCATTACATCAGATGCCAGGGGAGGATAGATTCGCCGGGTGGCAAAGTGCTTATCTTCGCGGTGGATGCAGAAAACATCACCATCGAAGGAATGGGGACGATTGATGGCCAGGGGGCCGAGTTTCTGAACGGTGCACGGGATGATGGCGATCAAGTGCCTGGTCGTCCTCGTCCTCATCTCGCAGTATTCTCCAGGTGTAAGAACTTGGCGATTCGAGACGTTCGGCTGGTGAACAGCGCGTATTGGTGCACGCACTTTAGCCGGTGCAGTTTTGTCAATGTGGATGGGGTAAGAATCCATAACCGAGTGAATTTCAACAATGACGGGCTTCACTTCGATGACTGCGAGCACATAAAGGTCTTGAACTGCAATATTGTTTGCGAGGATGATGCGTGTCCGCTTTTCGGCTCCAACCGAGATGTTACTATCACGAACTGCACGTTTAGTACCCGATGGGCGGTCTTCCGCTTTGGATTTGGGGCTACAGAGAACGTCACAGTCTCGAACTGTGTCATCTATGACACCTTTGGCTGCCCGATCAAGATGCAGGTCAGTCAGGACACCCGGTTGGAAAATCTCCTTTTCTCAAACCTTATCATGAACAACGTCACGGGGCCGATTTACATCGGTCTCGGGTCCGTACCAAGGAATTCAACACGACCAAGCGACACCCAGGCTGGCGGGATTGTTCGTAACATTGTGTTTCAAGGCATCCGCGCGAGCGTGGCGTCAGCTCCCGACCTCACTAACTTTCCCTATGCGGTCGGCACGCCCATAGACGGAGTCTACCCAGGTGAACATCTGACCTGTATTGATCTCACCAGTTTTGCGGGACAGTTTATCGAGAATGTTACCTTCAGTGACATCCACATTACCTACAGTGGTGGTGGCGACGCCGAACAAGCATCCCTTCGGGACGTTCCCCAAGTGTCGGGAGCTGAGTATTTTGGTCTTGGCGTGTTGCCCGCCTACGGGATGTACGCTCGGAATGTTCGGGGACTTAGGTTCAACAACGTGAGGTTCGACCTCGCTGCTCCCGATCTCAGGCCGGCACTGGTGTTCGATCACGTGGAGGACGCAGTTTTGAACGGCTTCAGCGCGGTGGGAAATGCGAAAGCGGAGTCGCTGCTACGCTTCACTGACACGCGTGAAGCGTTACTAACCGCCTGCCGGGTTCTCACGCCGTGCGCCGCCTTCCTTGATGTGGAGGGTCACGCAAACGCGGGCATCACGGTTGCAGCATGTGATTTGTCGAAGGCGGCGTCTCCGGCAGTGTTCCGTCGCGGCGCCGCGAAGGACGCAGTAAAGCTCGGGTCATGAGCGTGTAACTTTTGCTCCGGCCGCCCGTGGACTCAGGACCGGCCTGAGGGGAGGATTCCTGAAAACCGGGGCAGTCGATGACAAGGCCCATGCAAGATGTTGCGGTCTGCTGTCCTCTGGTTGGAACTAGCACATGGGACCGCTGATCTTCGGAAGGGCCGAGCCTTGACAATCTTCTTTGGAGGCCAAAATGAACGGAACGGACAGGCGTCGTTTCTTAAAAGCAGCTTTGGGCGGAGTTGGCGCTCTCAAGCTTGCGGACAGTGCGGTTTTCCTTGGAGCGGGACGGCGGGACCCTTTGGAAACTTCCGGAAGAAGCAGCGCAGAGTCTGACGCACCCGATTGGTATTCGCAGGTTATCCGGAAGATTCACTTCGATATGCACACCCCAGGAGAGATCGAGAATGTGGGCCGAGGGTTTGACCCACAAGGTTTTGCCCGGGCCATTAAAGAAGCGGGAGCCGGAGCGGTGGATTTCTTTAGCCGGGACGCTTATGGCTGGTCGTACTATCCCACAACTATCGGAACGCCTCACCCCCACCTCACCCGCGACCTCTTCGGGGATGGCAGCAAGGCCTTGAAGGCGGAAGGGATCAGAGTGATCGCCTATACCGCCATCGATGGGCTATCTGCACCCCAGGCGCAAGAGCACCCGGAGTGGATCCTGTGCCGAGCAGACGGTACACGCGCGGGCGCCATTGAAACCAGCTTTCCCGCGTGCGTCTTCAGTGGGTTTCCGGAACAGGTCCTTATTCCGCAGTTCATCGAGATTGCCAAGAGATATCCTGTGGATGGCTTTTTTCTTGACGGCGTTTACCAGTACTTTAATCTTGTCTGCTACTGCGATGCCTGCCGGCGCGCTTTCGGTCGTGAAATTCCGCGAGCCGCCGACGATCCTGCATGGCGGGCCTTCCGTCACTTCCAGGCACAAAAGATTTGGGAAATCTACCGCAAGGCCGCAGACGAAGTCACTCAGGTCAAACCGGGATGCGTTTTGGGAGTCAACTGGATGGCGAGCATCCGGTGGTCAGTGCCTCCTCCGCCTTCAATCGGATACCTCACGGGAGATGTGCCGCTGACGAATGGCACTTTCGAAACGGCGTATGAGCTTGCTGGGTGGACATGGCGGGAGAAGCCTGCGGACATCATGAATCGGCGCATGCTGATGAATTGGCAGGATTTCACCTTTCGCACCCCGGAAACTATCGAGACGGAGTTTGCGACCGCTTTAGCCGCCCAAGGAAAGCTCTACATTGGGGATCTCCTTCAGCCCGTCGACGTCAAACCAGACCCTGAGGCTATGCTGCTCTTTCGCCGCTGCTTCGAGTTTGCGGCACAGCGCGAAGAGCTTGCGCGCAATGCGCGCTTACAGTCGGATATTGCTATTCTCTCCAGCCCCGAGACGCTTCGCCTGCGCGGATCGGAATGGACCGTCGACGAGAACCCGCTCAAAGGCGCTTTCCTTGCTTTAATTGAGGATGGGCTGACGGTGGATGTCCTCTTTGATGACGATTTGCAGGAGCATCTGGGACGGTACAAAACGCTGCTACTCCCTGAGCAGGCATTCGTCAGTAGGAAGGCAGCCGGCGCCATTCGGAGCTTCGTCGAGGGGGGTGGTGGATTGGCAGTGATAGGCTGCCTCCCCAAAGCCGTCGACCCCGAGGAGGCTAGCTCTGCGGCAGATAGTACCATTTTGGAGGAGACCGCCGGCCTTGCTCACGATGGAGAGTTCGCCTTCGACCTCGGGTACCTAGTCCTGAGGGGCACCAAAGCCCAAGACCTCTGGAGAGAAGAGGACGTATTTCGACCAGCTATCCCAGTGCCTGGAAAACCGGCAAGAGTCCGTTCGACGGGAGCCGTAGTGCTTGCACCCCTGACGGCTCCCGCGGCCATGTATCAGATCGGCGCCCGGCCTCCCGGCGAAACACTCTCGGCGCCCGCCATCACTTTGCACCGATACGGAAAGGGGCAAGTTGCTTTCTGTGCTCTCCCGTTGGCCTCGGATGTCTGGCGAAGGGGTAATCCGGGGGCCAAGTATGTCCTGCAATCTCTGACTCGTCGGGTCACCTCCGCAATCAGTGTTGAGCGAGTTGGGCCGTCCTGCGTCCACATTCATCGTGCGATCGGTAGAAATAGGGCGATTGTCCATCTTGTCAGCTACCAGCCCGGCCCACGCATCGAGGGCCCGCAGATTGTCGAATCACCCAGCTCCGTCCAAGACGTCCAGATCCGATTGCAAGACTCTCGCACTCCCGCAAGGGTCCGCATCCATCCGGGGGGCCGCGGAGCCCAGGCTCGCCGGAATGGCCCTTGGCTGATTGTTGATGTGCCTCCCTTCATTACGCACACCGTTGTGGTTTTTGAGTGGGAGTGACCGTGAGGAAAGCGCACGAAACCGGGTTTGCCGTATTCGTGCTTCTCCCAACACGGTCAGTAACGGACGGTGTGGGCCTCGCCCTGGCTTCCGCAGGTGGTAGCCTTTCCTCGCCCCTTCCTTTTCCGCGGGCTGCTCGAACACCGTGGAGTCCAAGTCCAGACGGTAGCCTCCTGCCCACTTCGGCAATCGCGCGTCGCCGCAGCGACCCATGCCCACAGCGACGCGTGGAACCGCACCACCCTCGCGGGCGTGAAGCGCTTGAACAAACTGCCTATGGTGCCGTCGCTGGGGAATCGCTCCATCCCCAGCAGCGCGGGCAAGGTCCCATCTGCCCGCAGCAGCGAGGTGTGCGTCCCGCAAGGCGGGACACCGGCCTCGGTGTTTCGTGAGCTTTCGGTAGGGCTGCGTAGATTGGGGGCGGGCTGGGCAGTGGCTCAGAAGCAGTAGCCTTGGGCCACCCAGTAGTGCCAGTCGCCAATGGCCTCGGCGGTTGGCGACTGGCACTACTGGGTGGCCCAAGGATACTGCTTCTGAGCCACTGCCCAGCCCG
>Ga0116127_1000210_pt1 | contig 60562 bp, 48 predicted proteins | sample June2015DPH_16_1_FD_89731 | JGI IMG/M metagenome (GOLD analysis project Ga0116127, IMG submission 89731) | Peatland microbial communities from SPRUCE experiment site at the Marcell Experimental Forest, Minnesota, USA - June2015DPH_16_100 | ecosystem: Environmental > Terrestrial > Soil > Wetlands... | reverse complement strand
GCCCTCCCCCCAAGCCCCCCACCCAACCCCCATAAGTAGGGGCGACCCGCTGGGTCGCCCCTTAAATTCCTGGTCAGGGGGGCGGTCTGGTTGCGTGGCTACCCGCAAAGAGCGCCTATTTACAGGCCTTGCAGGCCTTCCCGTGTTCCAGGGCTTCCACCAGGCGGCGATAGTGTTCATGGATCAACTTGCGGTCGAATTCCCACATGCGCTCCAGCATCTGGGCTTTTTCGGCCTCGCTGAAATAGTTCATGCAGGGCAGGAAGAAGTGCTTGTCTTCTTTTTCAATATGGCGGGGATAGAAAATCGCCAACTCCTCCAGATGAAGCAGGAGGTCTTCCAGGGCCCCGGCTTTTTCCAAGAGATAGTCATCCTTGGCCTGGAGCAGCGAGGCGGTGGTCCGCCGGGCCCAGAGGTGGTCCTGGATCAATTCCTCCATGGCCTGCCGGTGCTCCGGGGTCAGGTCCTTGCCGGCCAGGGCCGCGAACAGGATGCCTTCCTCTTTGCCGTGGTGGCAGCGGTCGGCGTAGGTCCTGGTGAAATCCACCGCGGTGTCGATGAAGACCGGGTCCACAAAGGCAAACTCCGGCGCCACCGCGATGTTGTCCTTGAGGCGGGCCAACTCCTGCCCCATGAGGGCAATCAGGTGCTCGATGAGGCGGTGTTCGATCATCAGCGGTCCGATGGGCAGCATCATCTTCACTCCTTAAAGGTTTGCGTCTTGGCGTCTTTGCGCCCTGGCGTGAAAAATCTCACGCCAGGCCAAAGAACGCCAGGATACGGAAGTGCTACACCTTCACCAATTCGTACTCCCGGGCGCCCAGCCGCAGCTGCTCGGCGTACTCCAGTTGCAGGGGCCAGTCCACCTGGGGGTAGATGTCCTTGAATTTATCGCTGCCGGGGGCCGGCTCCTTCAGGGCGGAGCCCAGGCGCCCGGGGCTCTGGATGACCAGGTCCACGCAGGCCTGGTCGATGGCCACCGGGTCCCGGGAGGCCAGGATGCCGAGGTCCCCCACCACCGGCAGATCGTTGTGGCCATAACAGTCGCAGGCCGGCGACACCTGGGTGAGAAAGTTGACGAACACCACCCGGTCCTGCCGGTCTTTAACCACCCCGTAAGCGTATTCCATCATCTTCTTGAGGAACACCGGGATGGATTCGTTCCACTGGATCTGGATGTTGCCGTAGGGGCAGACCAGCAGGCATTCGGCGCAACCCACACACCTGGTGGGATCGATGACGGCCTTCTCCGTCTCCGGGTTGATGCGGATGGCCTCCTGGGCGCAGTGGATCACGCATTCGCCGCAGCCGGTGCACTTCTTTTTGCTTACCTTGGGGGAGATGTTGGAGTGCTGGGCCAGCTTGCCCTTGCGGGAGGCGCAGCCCATCCCCAGGTTCTTCAGGGCCCCGCCGAAGCCCGAGAGTTCGTGGAGCTTGAAGTGGCTCAGGACCACCAGGGCCTCCGCCTCCATGATGGCCTCGGCCAGATAGACCTTTTGGAACTGCTCCCGGTTGATCTGCACCTCCACCTCCGCCTTGCCGGTGAGGCCGTCGGCGATGATTAGCGGCGCCCGCACCACCGCGTAGGCGAAGCCGTTTTCGATGGCGGTGGTGAGGTGGTTCACCGCCTCGGCCCGGGTACCCACGTAGACGGTGTTGGCGTCGGTCAGGAAAGGGCGGCCGCCGGCCTCCCAGAGGTGGTCCACCACCCGGCGCACGTAGATGGGGCGGATGAAGGAGGTGTTGCCCCGCTCGCCGAAATGGAGCTTCACCCCGATCAGGGGCCGCTTCTTCTTGCGCCGGATGATGCCCTTGACCTCCAGGGCCTCCAGGAGCCGCTGGAATTTCTTGAAATTGGGCTCCTTGACGCTGGCCCGGAGATCCATGAAGAATACCTGGCTGGGCATGTGTCTCCTCGGTATCAGTTATTCATTGATTGTCATTTTGCCGATTCTATTTTTTCTGCTAATTTCTTAATTAAATAATAATCATGAAATTGAGTGAACTTATTAGAAGGAATTATATTTCCTTCAATTTCTCGACAATTTATTAAAAGGTCATGAGGTTCCTCTTCAAGTATAGAAACTGCATGGAAAAATATAAAAACTGCCAAGATGCTGATATTTAAAAAGTTTTTCCACAGGTATCTATATTTACTACTAAATTCGATTACATGTTTTTCTAAAGTTTTTATTCCATCTAAAGTTTTCATTTTAAATACAAATTTCTCCTTACCAATTACTTTATCAATCGAAAAACACAGTATCCCTTTAATATTTGCCTGTGATTCCATTCTCTTCGTAAATTGTTCGCCACTCTTAGAAATATTTTTATTAATATTCTTTTTACTAAATAATCTTTTGCATTGACAATTAAATACCGTTCCTTCAAAACTAAAATCAACATCATCAAATCCAATTATTTCAACCCCGGCTTTTTTAAAAAATGCCGCAGTCTCTAGTTCAAATAATATATTTCGATTCTCATTGTCACCTTTTGAAGGGTCCTCATCCCAAGAATAATAAGGCCCTTCAAGTATCTTTCTTAATTTTGGATGTATAAGCCTTTTTTCATCCTTGAAAGCCTCATAAATATTAATAAATGATGATGCATCTACTAATGCAAGTGATAATTCTAATTTATCATATTGTTCAAGCAATTTATTTAATAAATTATTATTATAATGCTCTATTATTATCTTATTTAAATTATAAATTTTCTCGAATCGGGTGTTTGTTGTATTAATGCCAATAATCTTTAGCCATTCTTGAGTATTATCAAGATATTCAAATTGTTTTTCAAACTTAATTCTTTCAAAATTAAATGCCATCAGAATTACACCATAAGAAATTTATGAAACCTTGATAGTCAGTAAATCCCCCTCTCCCCCAATGGGGGAGAGGGTTGGGGTGAGGGGGAATTCTGCTTGCCCTCCGCCAAGATCGCGAAAATTGCTTCCAGAACTGCCTCTGTTTCCTGCAAGACCTGGTTATTCCAAAACCGGAAGACCCGATATCCCATCTTATTTAGGTATGTCGAACGCTGAATTTCCTGTTCCTCGTCCTCGGCGTGTCGGCCGCCATCTACTTCAATGACAATGTTATTTTCTACGCAGATAAAATCAACAATAAAGGGACCCACCGGATATTGCCGCCGGAATTTCCAGCCGCCCAGCTCTCGATTCCGCAAATGACGCCACAGCAGCCTTTCGGCATCGGTCAGGCGCTTTCGCAAGGCTTTGGCGCGTTGGTTGGACACGAGCCACCCCTCACCCCGACCCTCTCCCCTCGCAGGGGAGAGGGGGAAAAGCCTGCACCCATCTCCGGCTATGGCAGCCACAGGCCGCCCTATCCGGTGCAAGCTGAGGTCTACGGCTACATTCTAATCGCTGCTCAATCAAGCCACCCCTCACCCCAGCCTTTACAAAAAACTCCCCTCGCAGGGGAGAGGGAGAAAAACCTTTGCGGTTCACCGGCTTATATACTTTCCTCCCAGGCCAGTTTTGCTCCCACGATAGGGTCACCCTATGGTAGGGTGCGTCCTACGCGCCAATGATTAGGTGCAGTCCTCCGGCTCATCTGACCATGGCATTTCAGGTAACAATATTAATTTTTTAACATAAATCGCTTCATCATAAGTGCGTTTGTCTCTAACCATCTCGTTCAGTTCCACTATGACCACGCACGCCAGTAGTCTCATGGTTTCTTTGCGGGAATATCCGGCCGCCCTGAGCCGGTCGAAGGTTTGTTTGGTTTCTTTAGGGCTGCCCTTTCTCATTTGATATTCGATGACCTTAAAAAGTTCTTCTCGGACATGTTTTTTACCAATTTCGTCCATGGTGCCTTACCTTCGAAAACCGGAAGAATTACGGCGGCCACAGGCCGCCCTATCCGGTGCAAGCTGAGGTCTACGGCTACATTCTAATCGCTGCTCAATCAAGCCACCCCTCACCCCAGCCCTCTTTCCTCGCAGGGGAGAGGGAGAAAAACCTTTGCGGTTCACCGGCTTATATACTTTCCTCCCAGGCCACTTTTGCTCCCACGATAGTCATGATGGCCCTGCCCTTGAGGGTCCAGCCGTAGAAAAGGCAGTCTCGGCTTCTGAAGAGCCTCCCAAGTCAGGAAATCCCCCCCTCCCCCAATGGGGGAGCTTTTTGTAAGGGTTAGGGTGAGGGGGAATTCTGCTTGTCATCCGCCATAATCGCTGTTCCAGACAGAATAGATGATCAAGAAACCGCCGCTCCCTGGCCCTAACTGCCAACTGTTTCCTCCCACACCACCTTGCCGCCCACCACCGTCATCGCCGCCCGGCCCTTGAGGGTCCAGCCGTGGAAGGGACAGTTGCGGGATTTGGAGGCGAACTTCCCCACGTCCACGGTCCACTCCCGGTTGAGGTCGATGAGGGTCAGGTCCGCGGGGGCGCCCACGGCCAGGGTACCGCCGGCCAATCCCAGGATGCGGGCCGGGTTGAGGCTCATCTTGGCGATTAACTGGGAAAGGCTGAGGACCCCCTCGTGCACCAGTTTCAGGCTGAGGCCCAGGCTGGTCTCCAGGCCGATGAGGCCGAAGGCCGCGGCCTCAAACTCCAGGTCCTTTTCCACGGTGCTGTGGGGGGCGTGGTCGCTGGCAATGGCGTCCAGGGCGCCGTCGCGCAAGCCTTCTTTGATCGCGGCCAGATCCGCCGCACCGCGCAAAGGCGGGTTCACCTTGGCGTTGGTGTCGTAGCCGTGGACCGCGGCGTCGGTCAGGCTGAAGTAGTGGGGCGCGGTCTCGGCGCTCACCTGGAGCCCCGCGGCCTTGGCCCGGCGGATTAGCTCAACCGCGCCCGCGGTGGAGACGTGAGCGATGTGAAGGCGGGCGCCGGTGAGGCCGGCCAGGGCAAGGTCCCGGAAGACCATGACCTCCTCCGCCGCCGCCGGGATGCCCTTCAGGCCCAGGATAAGAGAGACCCGGCCTTCGTGCATCATCCCCTGGCCCCGCAGTTCCAGGTCCTCGCTGTGGGAGATGACCGGCAAGGCGAAGGTGTGGGCATATTCCAGGGCCCGGCGCATGAGCATGGAGTTCATCACCGGCATGCCGTCGTCGGAGACGGCCACTGCCCCGGCCTCCTTCTGGTCGCCGAATTCGCTCAGGCTCTCTCCCCTGGAACCCATGGAGATGGCGGCCACCGGGTAGACCCGGGCCAGGCCGGCGGCCGCGGCCTGCTCCCGGATATAGCGGCTCACCGAGGCGGTGTCGTTCACCGGACTGGTGTTGGGCATGGCCGCCACCGCGGTGAAGCCGCCCTGCGCCGCGGCCCGGGTCCCGGTCTCGATGGTCTCTTTGTATTCCTCCCCCGGCTCCCGCAGGTGGACGTGCATATCGATGAGTCCCGGGGTCAGCACCAGGCCCCGGGCCTCCACCACCCGGCGGCCCTCACCGGGGATGGTCCCCGGGGGCGAAAGCAGGGCGATTTTGCCGTCCGCCAGCAGCAGGTCCATGGGAGCTTCCAGGGCTTGGGCCGGATCCACCACCAGGGCGCCCTTAATCAGCATCAAGTCTTTTCTCCTCCGATCAAGAGGTAGAGGACGGCCATGCGCACCGCCACTCCGTTGGTGACCTGCTCCAGGATGACGGAGTGGGCCCCGTCGGCCACCTCCGGCGAGATCTCCACCCCCCGGTTCAAGGGCCCCGGATGCATAATGATCGCGTCTTCCTTGGCCAACTCCAGGTGCCGGGGGGCCAGGCCGAAGTGCCGGCTGTATTCCCGCAGGGTGGAGATGAACCCCTGGCCCATGCGCTCCAGTTGTAATCTCAGCATCATGATGACGTCGGCCCCGGCCACCGCCTCTTCCAGGGAATAGGTGACCTGCACTCCCAGGTCGGAAAGAAACGGGGGCAGCATGGTAGCAGGGCCGGCCACCGTCACCCGGGAGCCCATCTTGCTGAAGGCCAAAATGTCGGAGCGGGCCACCCGGGAATGGGCGATGTCGCCGACGATGGCCACCTTCAGGCCATCCAGGCGGCCTTTGGCCTCCTGCACCGTGAGCAGGTCCAGGAGGGCCTGGGTGGGGTGCTCATGCAGGCCGTCGCCGGCATTGACCACCCCGCAGCGGAGCTTGCCGGCCAGATAGCTCGGGGCGCCGCTGGCGTAATGGCGGATGACCAAAAGGTCCGGTTGCATGGCCTCCAGGTTGTGGGCGGTGTCCGCCAGGGTCTCGCCCTTCACGGCGCTGGAAGCGGCCACCGTCAGGTTGAGGGTGTCGGCGCTGAGGCGCTTGGCCGCGATCTCAAAGGACATACGGGTCCGGGTGCTGGGTTCGTAGAACAGGGTCACCACCGTCTTGCCGCGCAAGGTGGGGACCTTCTTGATGGGCCGCCGGGAGATCTCCTTGAGGGAGGCGGCGGTCGAAAGAATAAGGTGGATCTCCCCGGCCGAAAGGTCGGCGATGCCCACCAGATCCTTGTGCCGGAATTCCATGACGGCTCCTTTTTATCGCCGGCGAGAGATGGCCGGCCGCCAATCTTAGCGGCGAAACAGGTCTGGTCCTGGATAAAACCGGGCCAAATCACCCGCCAGGAGTGGTTAACCTAACCCCGGCGGGCCGCCGGAGAACCTGTTCCCGGGATTTGCCAAAAAAAACCTCCTTGGAAAAGGAGGCGGGTCTCGATATCCTGGATTTCGCGGTTCATAGGCAGCCTGCTATCATCAACAACTTTTTACCATTCTCCTGAGAAAAATTCAAGAATAATCCCAGGAAATTTTCCCTGGCTGCCGGTTGACAATTTTCCGGGGCGGCCCTATTTAATGCAGAAGACCATGACACCAGGAGGAAGCGGAGATGGCCAGAGAAGTGGTGAAATGGGAACCGTTTCGGGAAGTCTCCCGGCTGCGCCGGGAAATGGACCGCTTCTGGGAGGACTTTTTCGGGTCGGGTCCCCTGTCGCGGCGCGGGGGCGAGGAGTGGAGCCCGGCGGTGGACGTGGCGGAAACCCCCGAAAAGGTGACGGTGAAGGCCGAGGTCCCGGGCATCGAACCCAAAAATCTCGATATCTCCCTGGTGGGCGATCTCCTCACCATCAAGGGCGAAAAGAAATCGGAGCGGGAGGAGACCAAGGAGAACTACCACCTGGTGGAGCGCAGCCACGGCTCCTTCTCCCGGGCCTTGCGGCTGCCCGCCGCGGTGGACGCCGACAAGATCGAGGCCCAATATGAAAAGGGGGTTCTGACCATTACCTGTCCCAAGAAGGAGGTGGTCAAACCCAAGGCCATCACCATTAAAACCAAATAAATCTAGACTCTTACAAAAAATACAAAAAATACGAAAAATGCGGAAAATACGAAAAATGCGGAAATCCCCATATGGGTTTTTAGTTTTTTTGGTCAGAGCGGTCTTCGGCTGTCAGACACCGCCAAGGTTTCAAATCGTCTAACTAGAGGCGGCCCCAGGGGTCGACCTGAGGAGGAAAGATCCCGTGAGCACGGAAATGGAAGCCGTCATTAAGAACGCCATCGCCCAGGAAGAACTCTCCCACGAATTTTATCTGCGCCTGGCCGACCTGATGAGCCACGCCGACACCAAAGAGACCCTTCGGTATCTGGCCAGGGAGGAGCTGGAGCACAAGCAGTTCCTGGAGGGCTGTATCACCCCCCAGGGCTGCAAATTGACCGGCCGCCCCAAAGAGGTCCATCTGGCGGAACTGCTGGAGGCCCCCAGCTTCCACGACGCCCTGTCCCCCAAAGAGGCCCTGGTGGTGGCCATGAAGCGGGAAGAGGGCTCGCAGCGCTTCTATAAAGCCCTGGCCGCCCTGCAGCCCCCCGGGGAAATCCGGGATTTTCTGGAGAAGATGGCCCAGGTGGAGCTGTCCCACAAGGAAAAGATGGAATATCTCTACGATAACACGGCCTTCCCGGAAGCCTGGTATGAGAGCTGAGGAATGGCCAAAGGCTTCCTCATCGCGCTAGAAGGGGTGGACGGCTCCGGCAAGAGCACCCAGGCCGGGCTGTTGGCCGCCTCCCTGGAAAAGGACGGCCACCCGGTGGTCCTGACCCGGGAACCCACTGACGGTCCCGCCGGACAGCAGCTCCGGAGCTACCTTAAGGGGCCCGGCCGCCATCTCTCTCCGGAAGAGGAGCTCAAACTCTTCATGGAGGACCGCCGGGGGCACGTGTCCCAGACCATCTCACCGTCCCTGGCCCGGGGGAAGATCGTCATCAGCGACCGCTACTACTATTCCTCGGTGGCCTACCAGGGGGCCCTGGGACTGGACCCCGACGATATTCTGGCCGCCAACCAATCCTTTGCCCCGGCGCCGGACCTGGTGTTCATCCTGGTGCTGCCGGTGGCCGAGGCCCTGCACCGCCTGGCCCGGAAGGGCAAAGGGGCCCGGCAGGTGAGCGAGTCCTTCCCTTACCTGAGACAGGTGGAGGCCATTTACGCCGGTCTTCAGGGCTCCCGGTTTCGGCGGGTGGAGGCCTCCCGGCCGCCCCTTTCGGTGCATGCCGCCATCCTGGAGGAGACCCGCATGCTCCTTAGGGAAGCGGCTGCCGCCTAGTGCCCGGTTACCACTTTGCCAGCCTCGGGAACCTGGCTCTCCTGGCTGCCTGCCAACCCTTGACAAAGGCCACCCCCAAAAGTTAAAAATATTCCGTTTGGGCCGTTAACTCAGTCGGTAGAGTATCTGCCTTTTAAGCAGAGAGTCGTTGGTTCGAATCCAACACGGCCCACAAAAAACCCTCTCCGTCCCCATCGTCTAGCCTGGTCCAGGACACCGGCCTTTCACGCCGGCAACACCGGTTCAAATCCGGTTGGGGACGCCAAATAATCCCTGCGCTTAACCCGAGAGATTCCGAGGTAAATTGGAGTGGAGGATCTCAAGGCCGAGACCGCGGAGGCAGTCGTAGGGCCGGGATGGATCAATACCGTCTGCATAAAATTGACTACTAAGGTCGCTGAGGAAGATTAATACAGATCATTCCTGGAAACGCCCAACATATAGGTTCCCGGAAAGAACAACAGGACGATTTTGGATTTTCCGATATTGCTGATGTTACTTTTGAAATGGATATGGGAAGGTTTTGGCGTCGTGATAAGTTTTGGCTCACAGCAGTCGTATCAGGTTGCAACCAGGAGACATAAAAAAACACAAGGATATATTGATTGAAGTAGTTAAGGAGGCTTTCGATATATCGGGCATTGAATGACGAGGGGTAGAATCATTGTCAGTTCTTTAGCTTCTATATTTTTCTCTCGCACTATCTCTTTTATAGGGAAAGGTACTTATGAATAATAAAAAGGATATAAAAACATTTGTGATAAATAAGTTGGGGTGCAATTGCCCAAGCGAAGTATTTAATATAATCGAAAGGCAAAAAGATATTCAATTAGATCAGAACATCAATCTTAATTATAAAATCAATATCGGAAACCGTTTATTAATTTATATTATAGAAATTAACGATAAGGAATTTCTACGCCAGAATCTCTTAAAAATAGTTGCACATGGGATAGACGAACGAAATAATAATAACTTCAATAGGTTCAGACTTGTTATCATTAGTAATAATATCGATGAAATTGATAAAAGTGGCCAACGACTTTTTGACACTATATTAAAAGGGGATCAAAAAGCCCACCTTCACATTGTACGGAAAAAAGATTTCGTTATATAATAATCTCTTAATGGGCGCTGGACAGCACCCTTTCGGCCAAATATGATAATGTGTCCTGAATCAGACTTGATTTGACAGTATCCCCCCAGGACATGGGAGAGTGAAATGAAAATCGTCTGCTTGCTCGGGAGCCCAAGAGAAAAAGGGAATAGTGCTACCATCGCAAATCGATTCTGCAACAGCGCCGCAGGACTGGGTGCAGAAGTGAAGACTTTTATCCTGAACAACCTCGAATACCGTGGATGCCAAGGATGTATGGCGTGCAAGACCAAGCTCGACAGATGTGTGCTGAACGATGATCTCACAGAAGTTCTGGATGCGGTTCGTGAAACCGATGTTCTCGTGCTGGCATCGCCGGTTTATTTTTGGGATATCTCCGGTCAACTCAAAACATTCATGGATCGTACCTTCTCATATCTGGTGCCCGACTTCATTACCAATCCCAAGAAATCTCGCCTTGCGCCCGGGAAGAAGCTGGTCTTCATTCTCGCTCAGACCAATCCAGACCGAAGCAGCTATCCCGATATCTTCCAAAAATTCGACTACATCTTCAAAGCCTACGGCTTTGTTGAGAGTCATCTCATTCGTGCGTTCGGAGTTCGTGAACCGGGGGAAGTCGAAAGTCATGAGGACGTGATGAAGCTGGCTGAAGCGACGGCTGAGAAGATATGCAATGGGATTTAAAAGCGTGGAAAAGTTCCCGAAGTTGGTGAATTTCTCCCGGCCATAACGGTGGCAAGTCCCTGTGACTTATACTTTTCCCCTGGCTCATCCTTACAGAGCGGTGCTGGGTTGGGGTCCTTAGGCTTATCAGCCAGATAGCATCTGGTCGCCGAGGGATTGGTATGCCCGAACTCTGGGGAAAATTGACTTTCCGCCCAAATTTGCGCTATCATGCCCTCGACGAGATAATTTGGCTTCGAGAAGAGGCCCGTTTGGGAGATTTTACCCGGGGCAAGAGGCTCCAAAACCTCATTGGGCAGAAATAGCTATGGATGCGGCATAATGTCGGATCTGCGGAGATTCAAAAGATCAATTGATCCTGGATTATGCGCAAGAATTGCCTGAAATAAGCATAACTGTTTGATTAAGGGAGGAATAATAGGTAATTTCATGGGTAACAGATGCTCGTTAGTGGTGAAAGCCGGGAATAGGTGATCCGGGTGGATTTTTATAATTAGGGAATTCCCCCTAAAGAATTAGGGAATTCCCGATTTACTTAGCCTGAGCAATCCAGCAAGCTATGGGCAACATCAACGAAAGGACAAACTAATCCGAATTAAAAGGATTGATAAAGGTAAGGTGGAATGGATCAACAATTCTGGGAAAAATATTTTTTGACATATGATCTTTTAAATGAAGTGATTCCATATCAAAAACTAATGAATGATCTCATTAGAGTATTGGAGGTGGAAAAGGGTGATTTAATCTTTGATGCGGGCTCAGGGACGGGAAACTTATCCATACTTTTAAAAGAATATGGAGCGAACCCAACGGGATATGATTTCTCCAAGAAGGCTATAAAGATTCATCTCATGAAAGATCAGAATGCTGAAGTATATTATGGTGATCTAACAAATAAACTACTCTTTCCAGATAATTATTTTGATAAAGTTGTATCTAATAATGTCATATATGCTATAGACAGAAGGGTCAGACTATCGATTTTTAAAGAAATTAATAGAGTATTAAAAATAAATGGCAAATTTGTCATTGCTAATGTTCATACTGGATTTAATCCACTCATGATTTTTAAAGATCACATAAAACATTCATTGAAAATAAATGGGATCAAAAAAACAGCAATTAATCTAATAACAAAAAGTAATGCGATATGGAAATTATTTTATTATAGCTACCTTATAATAAGAAAAGACAAAATTGGCAAATATGCATTCGTCGAAAAAAATGAGCAAAGGTATTTATTAACCCAAGCTGGTTTTAGAAATATTGCTGATACAATAAGTACATATGCGAAACAAAGTTATATTGATGTAGGGATAAAATAAAATAAACATAAGATCCTCTAATCTGTCCTGAATCAGACTTGATTTGACAGTATCCCCGCAGGTTGGTTCCTGTATCCTTTTTCCGTTAACCCGCAGCCGTCCATGTCGCCTCCGACGTCCAATTTGGTGCCAAAGTTAATGAATGCTGGGAAAATAATTTTAGGAATTTCACCCTTTTTCGAAGCGGTATAGTGAAATAAAACTGGCTTTCCATCAAAGCCGCCAGAATCTCTCTTCTAATATGTGCACTCGCCATTTGGGCCATTCCTCCCTGATTGATTTGCCGATGTCTCTTTGGCTTTGATGGTAATATGGTTCATTGGCGGGAAAAGGCAAATCAGGATTTCCCTGATATGTACCTTGGATAACAATGAATTTGGGGTCAGTAGAATGCTGTATCCTCTAATTAGAGACGGGCAAACCTTGTTAATCTCGAACTACACCTATTTTTTTTTGGATAAAAGCAGGGTTTTTACCCTAAAAATCAGGAATTCCCCGATTTCTAAATTTGAACTTTGTAGCGTAGAATGGAAAATATTTATGACATTATTATCTCGAAAAATTAAGATTTTGGGGTAGGAGGATGGTTCATGGAGCGGCGACTATTCCCCCGGATCTATACATCCCTGGGATTTGAATATCAGGTACAATTGCAAGGTTCGAAAGATTCCTTTTCAAACCGGGCCGTTATGAAAGACATCAGCATAGGCGGCCTGTATTTTATGTCCGAGACCGCACCTATACTGCAACCTGACGATATTGCAGACTTCATTTTCAAATTCCAGCCTGACCAGGCGAATCCCCTCATTCCCCACAAAATCGAGGCCAAAGGGAAAGTCAAGCGCATAGAGCAGCCGACTAAAGAATCCTCCGATTTTGGGGTAGCGCTGGAATTCCTTTCGGGGCCGGTTTTCATCTATGCGGATTAACTTACCTTTCTGGCTCACATGGGAATCCCGACGCACATTGATCCAGTCCATGCCATTGCCCATAAACAAAGTGATGATCGTCCACCGGGAAATTGTGATAACCGGTAGTTTTAATTTCACCAGGGCTGCTGAAGAGAGCAATCCTGAAAATGTGTTGATAATTCGATCACAGGAGCTGGCCAGAGAATATTTTGAGAATTGGGAGAAGCATAAGGGGCAATCGGAGGGGTATATTGGAAAGTAAAATATTAGGAATTTGCGGGGAAATTGATTTTTTGAAATATTTTTTTGCTAACATGCCGCCAGGAGAATCAGGAAACTTTTCTCGGGGCTAAATCCGGAAAGGGAGGTCGCCAAAACTAATTTTAGACTGCGGGGGCCAAGGCGGCCGCATAATCTCAGTTAAGTTGTCATTAATCGTCGTCTGGCTATTCCCTTCGACCGATCAAAAATTATGAAAGAGGAAATGTTGGAATGAAAAAGGCATTGATGATCTTGGGTGGCATTTTCATTTTGGTGATAGTGCTATTAGTGGGTGGCCTTGCCATTCTTCACGTGCAAGGTAGAGCCTTGGATCGGGAGAGCAAGGCGTATGTGGACGCGGCCATCCCGGCCATCGTAGCTAAGTGGGATATCAATGAAATTGAGAGGCGAATCAGTCCAGAATTCAAAGCGACTCTTAAGGATGGTGATTTAGAAAAGGTGGTTCGATTCTTTAGCAAGTTAGGCAAGCTAAAAGAATACAAGGGTGCAAAGGGTGAATCCAATATTAAAGTGCTGTTGGGAAAAGGTGAAAGGATTACTGCCGCTTATGTCGCCTACGCGGATTTCGAGCGAGGGCCTGCCAAGATCAAGATGACGCTCATCAAGCATGGCGACGGCTGGCAAATTTACGGATTACATATAAATTCCAGAGTATTTTTTGAAAAATTATCTAAGATTATTTGTCCTGAATCAGAATTGCTTTTACAGTATCCTCCTGCACTGGCAGATTAATATTTAATAAATTGCTTTTATTCGTCCATACGATAAAAGGCACTCCCAGTTTTAAATAATAAATATTATCTAAGTTTTTGAGGGCTCAAATGTCGCTCATTCGGAATCAGACTTTCCACTTATCCGGAGTTCTTTATATTCACAAATGCTATGAGGAATAGATTGCTGGGAAAATAATTTTAGGAATTCCAGCCTTTTTCGAAGCGGTATAGTGAAATAAAGCGGGCTTTCCATCAAAACCGCCAGAATCTCTCTTTTAATAGGCGCACTACCCATTTTGGCCATTCCTCCCAGCTTAATATTATATTGAATTTTGAGATTTATCTGATGGATTTGCCGATGATTCTTTGGCTTTGATGGTAATATGGTTCATCGGTGGGAAAAGGTAAATCAGGATTTCCCTGATATTTGCCTTCGATAACAATGAATTTGGAGCAGGAGAATGCTGTATCCTCTAATTCGAGATTATTCAACAGGAGAGCGTATTGGGGAAAAAATTATTTGGGAATTTTCACACCCTTACCCTGGTTTCTATCCACAATTTCCTTGACAAAACTCATAAATTGGCAAATTAATGGCAAGGATTACATCGATTCACCCACAAGGAGACCATTCACATGGCAACAGAAATCCTGAAATTAACTACAGAAATCATCGTTTCTCATGCCTCCCTGACCGAGTTATCAACCCAGCAGTTATTGGAAGAGATCAAGATGGTCTATGGCATTTTGTCTTCTCTGGAAGGCGGTGTGGTACCAGAGTTCATGGCTCCTGGAAAAGCCCCAAAAGCCGAAGTGGTAAAGAAACCGTCGATCCCAATGAAGGATATTGTGACCCAGAAGCACGTGGTATGTCTGGAATGCGGCAAGAAGATGAGAACTCTGAAAACACATATCCGGAAAGCCCATGGTTTACTGCCAAAAGAATACTTTAAACGGTATGGGCTTGATCCGAAAAAATTTTCTTTGGTGTGCAAGGAATATTCGGCGCAGCGGAGTCAGATGGCGAAAAATCGGGGGTTTGGGAAAGAGGGAGGGAGGAGAAAGAAGGCGAAGGCTTAAGTAAAAGCTCCGATACCTGACCCCTTAAATATGAATTACCCACATAATGAGATATTAGGCGCCCAAAGGTTACGGGGTTCATTCTCCCAGGGAGGTCAGGCCCTGGCGAATGGCATATTTGGTGAGTTCGGCAACGTTGTGGATGCCCACCTTGTGCATGATTTGCTTGCGGTGCGCTTCCACGGTCTTGCTGCTGAGGCATAGGGTATTGGCGATTTGCAGGGTGCTTCTCCCTTCGGCCATGAGCTGCAAGACCTCCCGTTCCCGAGGGGTCAGCAAGGTATAGGCCGAGCAGGGTTCCTCGGCCAGATTGTAGGCGAAGTCCTTGATCAAAATATTGGAAACCCCGGGGCTGATATAGGTCTTTTCCCGCATCACGGTGCGGATGGCCTTCACCAATTCTTCCAGGGCGCAGTCCTTCAAAAGGTATCCCCAGGCCCCGGACCATCGACCGGTGTTATCCCTGAAACACCACAATACGCCCCTACGTCAGAGGCCTTCGAAGATGGCCAGGAAATTTTGCTGCCGCAAGAGCCGCGCCTCCGGGCGGGCCTTCCCTTTGCTGCGGATTCTGTTCCTCAGCGTGGGCCTGTGGGCCCTTGCCGAGCCTGGCCCGCTTTTGCCAGGCCATTTCCTGAAGACCGCCGCGGCCCAGGAGCCCCGGGCGCAGCAGGTCAGATTTATTCCCCAGTGGCAGCCCCAGGCCCAATTCGCCGGATATTATGTGGCCTACGAAAAAGGGTTCTACCGGGAGCAGGGCCTGGAGGTGGAGATCTTGCGGGGCGGGCCGGATTTCCCCCCCTCGGAGATGCTGAACCGGGGCCGGGCCGATTTCGGCACCATGTTCCTCTCCGCCGGCATTGTTCGCCGGGCCCGGGGCCTCAAGCTGGTGAATGTCTGCCAGTTGGCCCAGCATTCGGCCCTGATGCTGATGGCCAAGAAATCCAGCGGCATCAATAACCCTGAGGATATCAACGGCAAGAAAGTGGGCCTCTGGGGCGAGGACTTTCAAGGCCAGATAGATGCCTTTTTCCGCAAGTTCACTCTTAAGGTGCGCCCCGTTCCCCAGGGGACTACCCTGAACCTCTTTTTGCGGGGCGGCGTAGAGGTGGCTTCGGCCATGAGGTACAACGAATACCACTTGCTGCTCAACGCCGGCCTGAACCCGGAGGCATTGACCACTTTTCCCATGGCCGACTACGGCTTCGATTTCCCCGAAGACGGCATCTATTGCCTGGAGCAGACTTTCAGGGATAGGCCCCAGGTATGCCGGGCCTTTGTCCAGGCCAGCATTGCCGGCTGGCAATATGCCTTTGCCCACCCGGAAGAGGCCCTGGACATCGTCATGAAATACGTGGATGCCGCCCACGCGCCCACCGACCGGGTGCACCAAAAGTGGATGCTGGAGCACCTGCGGACCATGATCCTGGCCCGAGGAAGGCCGGTGGGGAGCCTGGACCGGGAAGACTACTACCGGACGGCGGAAGCCCTGAAGATGGATGGGACCATTAAAGCTATTCCCAATTTTTCCGAGTTTTATCACGATTGCGCCAATGCCGATAAAAAATAGAAGCCTGGCCAGCCAACTCATCTTTTTGATCCTCACTAGTGTGGCGATCATCTTCCTTACCGCCTCCATCTATAGTTATAATGCCTCCGAAGAGGGCATCATCCGCCGGGCCTCCGAGAACGCCCGGCACCTAAGCCATGAAACCGTTTTCCGCATAGAGGCGATCCTGCGGGGGGTGGAAAAGATCCCTTTGAACCTGGCGGCCACCCTGGAACATCTGCCGTGGCAGGAGCAAAACCTGGTGCCCTTGCTGCAGACTGCCGTGAGCAACAATAAGGAGTTGTTCGGCCTGGGCATCGGATTTGAACCCTATGGCCATAACCCCAAATCTCTATATTTTTGTCCGTACGTTTTCCGCAGTGATGATCAACTCCAGGTGAGGATGCTGGGAGGCGAATCCTACCGCTACTTTTACCTGGATTGGTATCAAATTCCCCGGGAGCTGGGGCGACCGCTCTGGAGCGAGCCTTATTTCGGCGCCGGCAACGTTATTGAATCCACCTATTCCGTGCCTTTCTACCGGGAAAGGGAGGGACGCCGGGAAATAGCCGGGGTGGTTTCGGCTGATATCTCCCTCATGTGGCTGAAAGACATCGTCTCCGCAGTGAAGATCTACGAAACCGGTTACGCCTTTCTCATTTCCCAAAACGGCATTTTCGTCACTTATCCGGAGCAACGGTTGATCATGCGGGAGAGTATTTTCGGACTGGCGGAGGCCAGGAACGACCCCAAGATGCGGGAAGTGGGGCGGGACATGATCCGGGGCGGCGAGGGTTTTATGCCCATCCCGGAATCCCTTACCGGCAAGAGGTCCTGGCTCTACTATGCCCCCCTGCCGGCCACCGGCTGGTCCCTGGGGGTGGTCTTCCCGGAGGCGGAATTATTCGCGGACGCCCAGCGTCTGCTGCGCCGCAGCGCGGCTGTCGCGGTCCTGGGTCTGGGCATTCTGGCCGCGGTGATCATTGTCATCTCCCGGAGGATCACCCGGCCCCTGCGGCTTCTGGCCCGGAAGACCGCGGACATCGCCCACGGCGACTTCACCGCCACCGTGCCGGAAACCGGGGCCAGGGAGATCGCCCATCTGGCCGGTTCCTTCAACCAGATGGGCCGGGAACTCACCGATTATATGGAGAAGCGGGACTTCATCCGGGACACCTTCGGCCGCTACGTCACCCCGGAAGTGGTAAAAAGACTGCTGGAGTCCAAAGAGGCCCTGGAGATGGGGGGCGAGACCCGGGAAGTCTCCCTGCTCATCTCGGACCTGCGGGGCTTTACCGCCCTGACCTCGGACATAAAGCCGCAGGACATCATCACCTTCCTCAACCGCTATCTGGCAAAGATGATCGAGATCCTCATGGATTACCGGGCGATCATTGACGAGATTTTGGGTGACGGCATCCTGGCCTTTTTCGGGGCACCGGAGCCCCTGGAGGACCATCCGCGCCGGGCGGTGGCCTGCGCCCTGGCTATGCAGGCGGCCATGGGCGACCTCAACCGAATTAACCAGGCCGATGGCCTGCCCCACCTGGAAATGGGCATCGCGGTTAATACCGGCACGGTGGTGGTGGGCAACATCGGCTCGGAGCGCCGTAGCAAGTACAGCGTGGTGGGCTCCCACGTCAACTTCGCCAGCCGCATCGAATCCTTTGCCCTGGGGGGCCAGGTGCTCATCAGCGCCTCCACCTATGAGCGGGTAAAAGAGCTGGTGGAGGTGGGGAACGTTCTGCACGCGGAAATGAAGGGCATTCCGGGCAAAGCCACCCTGTACGAAGTGTGCGCCATCGGCGCCCCCTATAATATTCGACTCCAGGCCCGCCGCAGCGCCCTGGTCCAGTTAGCTTCGCCTATCAATATCCACCTCCACCATATCCGGGAAAAAGTGGTTATCCGCAGCAACCAGGAGGCGCAGCTCACCCATCTCAGCGAAACCGGGGCCCAGGCGGTATTAGCCGGGGACCTGGTGGAATGGGAGGATGTGCGCCTGCACCTGTTTGAGCCGGACGGGACGCCGATCCCAGGGAAAGTCTACGGCAAGGTGACCCAGGTGCAGCCCGGAGCCGACGGCTCGCTTACTGCTACCATCCGGTTTACTTCGGTCTCCCCGGAGATCTACCGGATTATCCGCCAGGCGGTGAACGAGGCGGCGGCGAAGTAAGAGGCGCTCCTATGTGCAAAGTCAAGATTTCCGATGTACGAAGGGGTGCGGGTCCGGTTAGAATCCAAAACCAATCTCCTATACGTGCTTCCCCTCTCAGGTAGGACCGCAAGTAATTAATCTGGGAGGATAAGATGGAGGTCGATGCGCACTAGCTTGCCAGCAGCGAAAATTATCGGCGCAGGAGTAAAAGTTCTAGATATGAAATGGATATGGGAAGTTTTTGGCTTCGTGATAAATTTCCAGTCATAGTAGATAATACTCAATTAAGGAGATTAGTGGAATTTTGAGCTGAAAGATCAAAAAAAAACAGCGGTGTTTAACGCACCGCTGTTCCGTAATTATCAAGGGGATTATTCCTTGTCCTCTTTGGGAACTTCCTTTTCCTTCTTGCCGCGTTCGATCTCCTCGGGCGCGGCTTCCTCTGCAACCGGGGCCTCTGCGCTGATCTCCTCTTTCTTGGGGGCGGCAGCAATGGCGACGACCTCTTCCAGATCGGCCAGGATTTTCACCTTGTCTGAAAGGACGACATCGCGCACGCGTACGCCGTCGCCGAGTTCGGCCAGGCCGGAGATATCCACCACGATCCGCTCCGGCAGGTCCTGCGGCATGCACTCGACCTCCAACGCAGTCAGGCCGGTATGGATCACGGCGTTGAAGTTTTTGACCGCCGGGGCCGTGCCGGTCAGCTCAATGCCGACCTTGGCGCGCATCTTCTCAGTGAGCGATATGACCTGGAAGTCTATATGCACCAGGCGGTTCTTGATAAAATCGCGCTGCTTCTCTCGCACCTGCGCCAAGTACTGCTTCCCGTCCAGGTCGATCGTCAACAGGCTGGACGAGGTCAGGTGGGACAGCGTCTGCGACCCCTCATAGGCATCCAGCATGATCGGAGTCGTCTCGATACGGTACCCGTACAGCACGGCCGGGAGTTTCCCTTGGCGGCGCAAGGCCCCCACCTTCTTGCCGACCACGTCACGCCTGGTAGCTTTCAGAACAATTTTCTCCATCTTACTTATGCCTCCTCGAGCGCCTCTCACCCAACGGACCTCGACAGACTCAATTAGTCGGATTACCTTCGCTCTTTTCTAAGTTTGTTTTGCAGAGACACCCTCTTGGGGCTGCCCAGGATAGTGTTGGTCTTGCCGGGATGGACTTACCGCAGTCTTTTGCCGGCAGGTCTTTCCCATGTGTTGGGGCAAAAAATGCCGGAACTCCATGATCCAGAGACCACCGGAGTTCCGATCATCAGGCGTTTCTGCCTAAAGCTTTACCACGTTTTGGGCCTGAGGTCCCTTGGGACCCTGGGTTACTTCAAATTCCACCGATTGTTCTTCCGCCAGGGAGTGAAAGCCCTCGCCCTGGATGGCGCTGTGATGCACGAAGACATCGGGGCCGTCTTCCCGGGAGATGAAGCCAAAACCCTTGGAGTCGTTAAACCATTTTACCGTACCAGTTTCCTTCATTGTGAAACCTCCTTCAGATACTGCAATGATATCCCGCCAAAAAAGCAGGGCGCACAGCAGTCAGGCAAAAAAATACGGCCGGGAGACTTAGCACCCCCGTCCGATCATTTTCCAGGACTCATGGCCTGGCTCTCAGTCTGACATGCTAAACTTTTTGTATTTTACAAGAAAATTTTTCAATGTCAAGCTAATTAAAATAAAATTGGACCTCTCATAAATTATCAAGATTTTAACTTAGGATTAGCAAACAGAAATAAGGGAATGATAGCAGTAGATATTCTTGTTTTTGTGGAAATAATAGCCAAGATTGCGAAAAATTATTATTTTACAAATAGCTAAAATTATTTGCCGTTTAATAAAGATCTAGTAATAGCAATTATCCGCTACCTGAAATACCTTTTCTAATGACAAAATAATATTTTTGTGTTAACTTTCATTGCGGAGCAGAATAGGGGAAATGGATTTTGCCCGGTTGATCAAGGTGTGACTCCGAGCGTCAGCGGCGACTGCCGCTAAGGTCACAATCCTTCTAATCGCAGTGGCTCAATCGCAAAAACCTGCCCCCTTCACTCCACTGGACAGACATCCGACCTAGTCTTAGGGATGCTGTTCCGCCTTTCACCACAAATCAAGAGTCTTTCGTCAGATTTCGGGTAAGTCAGCCGAGTATCCCATATAAAAAGGAGACCTCAAGAATGGCGGTGAGCAGCAAGACCATTCGTGAGCCCTTGCTCCGCCTGAGATCCCGCCTCCCGGGAGGCGGGTTGGGGCGAAGGTACGCCGGTGATGAGCCCCCACTGCGATCGGAGTTGTTCAGCGCCGATCAGATGAAGCAGCACGGCAAGACCCTGGCGGGCTCGCACCAGTTGAGCCCGGGAGGTCCTCAGGGCCGGCTGCTGAAGCGGCTGGCTGAAAATAAAGCCGTCCTCATTGGAGTCCGCAACCTGCTGACTGAGGCGGTCAAGGCAAACCGCCGGATTACCCCGGCCGGGGAATGGCTGCTCGACAACTTTTATCTGATCGAAGAGCAGATTCGCACCGCCAAGAGGCATTTGCCCAAGGGTTACAGCCGAGAACTACCACGCTTGCTAACCGGCCCATCGGCCGGGCTCTCGCGGGTGTATGACCTGGCGCTGGAGACGATCTCCCACGGCGATGGACGGGTGGATCCGGAAGGTCTCAGCAGTTTCATTGCCGCCTACCAGACCGTCACAGCCCTGAAGTTGGGTGAATTGTGGGCCATCCCCATTATGCTGCGCATTGCCCTGATCGAGAATCTCCGACGCGTTGCCGCCCGGATCGCCACCGACAGGATCGACCGAAACCTTGCCGACTATTGGGCGGACCAGATGACGGAGATCGCCGGAAGGGACCCGAAAAGCCTGATTCTGGTGATCGCAGATATGGCGCGGTCGAATCCGCCGCTGGTGAGCTCGTTTGTGGCGGAACTGACGCGCCGGTTGCAGGGGCAAGGGCCCGACCTGGCATTGCCGCTCACCTGGATCGAGCAGCGACTTGCCGAATCTGGGTGGACGAGCAAGGAGTTGGTGCAGTCGGAGAACCAACAACAGGCCGCCGATCAGGTTTCCTTGAGCAACAGCATCGGCAGCCTCCGTTTCCTGGGGGCGATAGATTGGCGCGTTTTCGTCGAGACGCAGAGCGTGGTCGAGCAGACCCTGCGTCAGGATCCTGGTGGCGTCTACAGCAAGATGGATTTTCCCACCCGTGACCGCTACCGCCATGTCGTCGAGGAAATCGCCAAGAGCAGCCGGTACTCCGAAAGCCAGGTGGCGCGTCAAGCGATCCAATTGGCCGGCGAGGGCGCGGCCAGGAAAGGCGGCGGCGACCGCACGGCACATGTCGGCTTTTACCTGATCGATAAGGGATTGGCGCAACTCGAGCGGACAGTAGAACGGCGCCGCTCCACCTTTGAGGCGCTTCGCAGAGTGAGCCGCCGGTTTCCTTTGCTGCTGTATGTCGGCACGATCTTGCTGGTTGCGGCAATCACTACCGGCAGCTTCCTGGCGAAGGCGCAGGCCGATGGGCTATCCGGTTGGATACTCGGGCTGATCGGGATCCTCTCGCTCTTAGGCGCCAGTCATCTGGCGACAGCCCTGGTAAACTGGCTGGCGACGTTGCTGGTGACGCCGCAGCCGCTGCCGCGCCTGGACTTCTCCGAAGGAATTCCGCTGGAATCTAGCACCCTCGTGGTGGTCCCGACTATGCTCACGAGCCCTCAGAACATCGCGGCTCTGATCGAGGCGCTGGAAGTCCGGTTCCTGGCAAACCGGGACGAGAACCTGCACTTCGGCCTGGTCACTGATTTTCGGGATGCGCACGAAGAGACGCTGCCGGAGGACGAGCCGCTGGTGAATCTGGCCCGGCAGGGCATCGAAGAGTTGAATGAAAAGTACCGGAGCAGCAAAGGCGATATTTTCTTCCTCTTTCATCGCCCGCGCCGATGGAATCCCAGCGAGGGGATTTGGATGGGTTACGAGCGCAAGCGAGGCAAGCTCGCGGAACTGAATTCCTTTTTGCGCGGCGGCTCCAGGGATTGCTTCTCAGTCGTCGTCGGTGCGATGGCAGTCTTATCGGGCGTGAAGTACGTGATCACCCTGGACACCGATACGCAACTGCCCCGCGACTCGGCGTGGCAGTTGGTGGGAGCCATGGCGCACCCCTTGAACCGGGCGCGGTTTGACGAGGACAAGCAGCGTGTCTGTGAGGGGTTCGGCATCCTGCAGCCACGCGTATCCGTGAGCCTCCCCGGCACGAACCGGTCGCGGTATGCGCGACTCTGGGGGAGTGATCCGGGCATTGATCCGTATACGCACGCCGTCTCCGATATTTACCAGGATCTGTTCCAGGAAGGCTCGTTCATCGGCAAGGGCATCTATGAGATCGATGCGTTCGAGCGGGCGCTCAAGGGGCGCTTCCCCGAAAACCGGATTCTCAGCCACGATCTTCTGGAAGGGTGCTACGCCCGGGTAGGGCTGTTGAGTGATGTCGAGTTATACGAGGAATACCCCGCTCGTTATCGCGCCGACGTGAGCCGCCGATACCGTTGGATTCGCGGGGATTGGCACATTGCCCGGTGGCTGCTGCCAGGTGTTCCCGGCCCAGGCCCACACCTTCAAAAGAATCCGCTCTCGGGGCTATCCCGATGGAAGATCTTCGACAACCTGCGCCGTAGTCTCGTGTCCGCGGCGTTGACGCTCCTGTTGCTCCTGGGCTGGACGGTCTTGTCATCAGCCTGGTTTTGGACCTTGTCGGTGATCGGCATTATCCTTATTCCTCCTTTGTTTGCCTCTCTGCTAGAAATGTTCCAGAAGCCGGGCGAGGTGCTTCTGGGCCAGCACCTCACTCACATAAGGCACTCGGCTGATCGACACTTCGCTCAGGCTGCATTTAAGCTCGTGTGTCTCCCTTATGAGGCATTTTTCAGTCTGGATGCGATCATCCGCACGGGCGTCCGGATACTGATTACCCACAAGCGACTTCTCGAATGGAATCCGTCGGGCGATCGGGAGCCCCCTAACCGCTCGGACCTCGTCGCCTCCTACCGGACGATGTGGATCGCCCCCATTATCGCTTTAGCCGCGGCGATCTACCTGGCGTTTTCGAAGCCAGCCGTGTTATCGGTGGCTGGGCCCATACTGGGCCTCTGGTTTGCCTCCCCGGCTATCGCCTGGTGGATCAGTCGACCGCTCACTCGGCGCGCCGCAAGATTGACGGCCGACCAGACCCGCTTCCTCCAGAAGATTTCCCGAAAGACCTGGGCGTTCTTCGAGACCTTCGTCGGCCCGGAAGATCATTGGCTACCGCCGGATTACTATCAGGAGCATCCCGTGGCCGGGGTCGCCCATCACACCTCGCCGACCAACATGGGACTGGCGCTCCTGGCGAATTTAGCCGCCTACGACTTCGGCTACATTCCAGCCGGACGACTCGTCGAACGCACGGCAAATGCACTCCACACGATGGCAGCTTTGGAGCGGCACCGAGGCCACTTCTACAACTGGTACGACACGCAGTCTCTGCAGCCACTGTTGCCCATCTACATTTCGACAGTGGACAGTGGAAACCTGGCGGGCCATCTGCTGACCTTGCGGGCCGGTCTGCTCGCACTTCCCGATCACCAGATCCTGGGGGCGCGCTGGTTTGACGGACTGAGTGACACCCTAAGGATTGTCGTGGACGCGGCGGGAGGAGTCACTCCGGCCCCGCTGGCGCAACTTCAGAAGGATCTGGCGTCTGCATGTGATTCCCGGCCAACCACGCTGGCGGCGGCGCGGCTGTGCCTCGACCGGCTGGCGACGTCCGCCGAGGATGTGGTCCGCAGCCTCGATCCCGACTCCGAGGGCCAGGTGAACTGGTGGGCAGGCGCCCTCGCCCGGCAGTGCCGGGATGCCCTCGATGAGCTGACGTTTCTCGCTCCGTGGACCTTATCGCGGGCTTCCCTGGATAAACTCAGCGAGTTCCCGGATATCGGCGAAATCCCGACGCTGCGCCAATTAGCCAAGCTTGAGGTGGATCTGCTGCCGGCCATCGAGGATCGGCTCGCTTTGGCGGTAACGCCCGCGGAGCGCGCCTGGTTTGATAAGCTGCGACGGCTCATCACCAAGGCAAGCCGGCGGGCCGGAACCAGGATTGCGGCTATCGAACGGCTGGCCCTGCAATCAAGCGAACTCGCCCGGATGGAGTATGGTTTCCTGTTCGACAAGGCGCGTCACCTATTGGCTATCGGCTACAACGTGGGCGAGCGTCGGCTGGACTCGAGTTACTATGATCTCCTGGCTTCGGAAGCGAGATTTTCCAGTTTCGTGGCGATTGCTCAAGGAGAGTTGCCGCAGGAGAGCTGGTTTGCCCTGGGACGTCTCCTCACTACCGTCGGGGGAGAATCGCTTCTCATTTCGTGGAGCGGGTCGATGTTCGAATACCTCATGCCGCTCCTGGTAATGCCGACCTACGAAAACACGTTGCTCGACCAGAGCTGCAAGGCGGCGGTGGAGAGGCAGATCGAGTATGGCAAGAAGCGCGGCGTGCCGTGGGGCATTTCAGAATCCGGTTACAATGCCATCGATATTCATCTCAACTACCAGTACCGGGCCTTCGGCGTGCCCGGCTTGGGATTCCAGCGCGGACTGGCCGAGGATTTGGTCATTGCCCCGTATGCCTCAGCGCTGGCGCTGACATTGGCGCCCGAGAAGGCCTGCTTGAATCTCGAGCAACTGACCGCTGCAGGGTTTGAGGGAAAATTCGGCTTCTATGAAGCAATCGACTATACTCCTTCGCGCCTGTTACGCGGACAATCGAGCGCCGTGGTTCGGTCCTTCATGAGCCATCACCAGGGCATGATCTTCCTCTCCCTGGCCTATCTGCTCCTGGACCAGCCGATGCAGAAGCGATTCGAGTCGGACCCTTTGTTCCAGGCGACCATGTTGTTGCTCCAGGAGCGCATCCCCAAAGCCACGACGTTCTATGTGCCCGCCGACGAGATCACCGGATCACAACCGACTTCCAGCGTTCCGGAGACACCGGTGCGAGTTTTCAACAGCCCCGATACGCCGATACCAGAAGTGCAGTTGTTGTCGAACGGCAGATATCATGTGATGATCACCAACGCGGGCGGCGGTTACAGTCACTGGAAGGACCTCGCCGTCACCCGCTGGCGCGAAGACAGTACCTGCGACAACTGGGGCACCTTCTGTTACCTCCGCGACGTGACGAGCGGGGAGTTCTGGTCCACCGCATATCAGCCAACCCTCAAGCGATCCGGCAATTTTGCGGCGATTTTCACGGAAGGGCGAGCCGAGTTCCGCTGCCGCCAACAAGACTTTGACGCCTATACCGAGATCGTGGTGTCGCCCGAGGATGACATCGAGGTGCGCAGAATCACCATTACCAATCGCGCTCAGACACCGAGAGAGATCGACGTCACGAGTTACGCGGAAGTAGTCCTGGCACCGCCTGCCGCGGACGCACTGCATCAGGCGTTCAGCAATCTCTTTGTTCAGACCGAGATCATCCGCCAGCGGCAGGCGATCCTCTGCACTCGCCGGCCCCGCTCGCGCGAAGAGCAGGCGCCATGGATGTTTCACCTGATGGCGGTGCATGGGGCGGACATCGGAGAAGTCTCTTATGAGACTGACCGCATGCAGTTCATCGGCCGCGGCAGGACCGTCGCCGATCCACAAGCGATGCGCGGTCCAGCGGCGCTCTCGGGCCGCGAGGGCTCAGTGCTGGATCCGATTGTCGCCATCCGCTATCGGCTAGTGCTCGATCCGGAAAAATCGGTAACGGTCAATATTGTCTCCGGCATCGGCGAAACCCGCGAGGCGTGCCTGGGTCTGGTGGAGAAATACCAGGATCGGCGTCTGGCGGACCGCGTCTTTGATCTGGCCTGGACGCATAGCCAGGTGGCCCTGCGGCAGATCAATGCCACAGAATCCGAAGCGCAGCTCTACTGTCGCCTTGCGAGCTCGGCAATCTACGCCAATGCTTCGCTGCGAGCCGACCCGAGCGTCCTCATCAAGAACCGCCGCGGGCAATCCGGTCTTTGGGGCTACTCCATCTCCGGCGATATACCCATTGTGCTGCTGCAGATTGAAGATCCGGCCAATATCGGTCTGGTGCGCCAACTCATCCAGGCCCATGCCTATTGGCGCTTAAGAGGACTGGCGGTGGACCTGGTGATCTGGAACGAAGATCACTCCGGCTACCGGCAACTTCTGCATGACCAGATCATGGGACTCATTGCCGCAGGGGTCGAAGCCAGCGAGATAGATCGGCCAGGCGGCATTTTCGTAAGACCTGGGGACCAGATATCGGAGGAGGACCGCATTCTGTTCCAAACGGTAGCTCGCGCCATCATCACCGATAGCCGGGGGGAGCTGGGGGACCAGCTCAGCCGTCGGGGCCAGGTGGAAGTGACAGTACCGCCCCTGACGCCGACCCGAACCCGCCGCGTTGAACCCCCGGGGACGGCCGAGTTGTCCCGCGGCGATCTGATGTTTTTCAACGGGCTGGGCGGATTCACCCCTGACGGACGCGAATATGTCATTTCGACCACGGACCGGCAGGTGACTCCGGCCCCATGGGTAAATGTGCTGGCCAACCCGCACTTCGGAACCGTCATCTCAGAGAGCGGCCTGGCCTATACCTGGAGCGAGAATGCCCACGAGTTCCGCCTCACTCCCTGGGGGAACGATCCCGTGAGCGATTCGAGCGGAGAAGCCTTTTACCTCCGTGACGAAGAGACCGGCCACTTCTGGTCCCCCATGCCGCTGCCCAGCCGTGGCGCGCTGCCTTACGCCAGCCGCCACGGATTCGGCTACAGCGTTTTCGAGCACACCGAGGACGGCATTAGCTCAGAGGTGTGGGTTTACGTGGCCCGGGATGCACCGATCAAGTTCACGGTGCTCAAAGTGCGGAACGTGTCAGGCCGGTCGCGCCGGCTCTCCGCCACGGGCTACTTAGAATGGGTTATGGGAGATCAGCGGTCGAAATCCGCAATGCACGTGATCACTGAAGTTGACCCGAATAGCGGCGCGCTCTTGGCGCGTAACCCCTATAACACGGAGTTCAGCGATCGGGTTGCCTTCTTCAAGGTGGACGCTGCGATTCGGACCTTCAGCGGCGACCGGACTGAATTCCTGGGACGTAACGGCACGCTGCGCAGTCCTGCCGCTATGTCCCGGTTGCGGCTTTCTGGAAAGGTGGGAGCAGGTTTGGACCCCTGTGCCGCGCTTCAGGTTCCTTTCGAGTTGGACCACGGGCAAGAGCGTGAGGTCGTTTTCACGCTCGGCGCAGGGCGAGACGTCGATGACGCCAGGAACCTCGTGCAGCGCTTTCAAGGCTCAACGGAGGCGCGTGGCGCCCTCGATGCGGTGTGGCAATACTGGAATCATACTCTTGGCGCCGTGCAAGTGGAAACACCCGACCCGTCCCTCAACGTGCTCACGAACGGCTGGCTTTTATACCAGACTCTGGCGTGCCGCCTTTGGGCGCGCAGCGGCTACTACCAGTCGGCGGGCGCCTTCGGTTTCCGCGATCAGTTGCAGGACGTGATGGCGCTGATCTACGCCGAGCCGCACCTGGTGCGCGAGCACCTGCTCCTTTGCGCCTCCCGCCAGTTCCCGGAAGGAGATGTCCAGCATTGGTGGCACCCCCCCTGGGGCCGGGGCGTACGTACCCATTGCTCCGATGATTACCTCTGGCTGCCGTTGGCGACGTGCCGCTACGTCCTGAACACCGGGGATACCGGCGTGTTGGATGAGCCTATCCACTTCGTCCAGGGCCGCCCGGTAAACGCGGAGGAGGACTCGTATTACGATCTGCCCAACCGGTCTCAAGAAGCGGCCAGTTTGTATGACCACTGTGTGCGAGCCATCCTTTGGGGCCTCAGATTTGGTGAGCACGGCTTGCCGTTCATTGGCTCCGGCGACTGGAACGACGGCATGAACCTGGTGGGCGAACACGGCAAAGGGGAAAGCGTCTGGTTGGGCTTTTTCCTTTATGAAGTGCTCAGGCGGTTCACCGAGGTGGCCCGTACGCATGGTGATGTGTCCTTCGCCGAGCGTTGCGCCAGGGAGGCGGCCGGGCTGCGCCGCAATATCGAGAAGCATGGCTGGGACGGCGAGTGGTATCGCCGCGCCTACTTCGACGACGGTTCACCGCTGGGATCGGCGCGCAACCCCGAGTGCCAGATCGATTCGATTTCGCAGAGCTGGTCCGTTCTATCCGGTGCGGGAGATGCGGCGCATGCGCGCCTGGCCATGGAAGCAGTGGATCAGCGCCTCGTTCGCCGGGAGCAGGCGCTCATCCAGCTCCTGGATCCGCCGTTTGACAAGTCGGATTTGAATCCCGGCTACATCAAAGGGTACGTCCCCGGGGTGAGAGAGAACGGCGGGCAATACACTCACGCCGCCATCTGGGCGGTAATGGCCTTCGCGGCCTTGGGCGACAGGGCGCGCGCCTGGGAGCTACTGGCAATGATCAACCCGGTGAACCATGCCAGATCTCCCGAGGAGATCGCCATCTACAAAGTAGAACCCTACGTCGTTACGGCCGACGTCTATGCGCTCTCGCCTCATACTGGCCGCGGTGGCTGGACGTGGTACACGGGGTCTGCCGGCTGGATGTACCGGCTTATCGTGGAATCACTCCTGGGACTGAGCCTGGAGGTGGACAAGCTGCGGTTCACGCCGTGTCTCCCGTCGGATTGGCCGGGCTTCAAGATGCACTACCGGTATCGGGAGACGGTCTACCACATCGCCGTCCAGCGCCAGCCGGCCGAGAATGGCGAGACGCGTGTGACAGTTGATGGGGTCGACCAACACGATAAAACTATTCCCCTGGTTGACGACCATCAGGAACACTATGTCGAGGTGAGCATACCCGTGGTGCGCAGTCAAACGCAGAATTGACCGCTAAAAGAAAATGACCGCCCCCAAATTTTAATATGATAAATTCTCCCCGGTCGGCTGGGCACCTGTGGCCGTAAACATCCCTCCTGCAATTGCGTGGCGCATTTTCTGAGAGGCGATCGATACGGGCTAAAAATCCTTTGGCAACCACCTGTCGTTATAACTGAGCCAGCCGACTCTTGCCCCATATTCCAAAGCGGCAAAATCGATCATATCCGGCCAATCGGCGTGGGGCCGTTGTTTGCGAGGCGTTTTGTAATCCCTTTTCCACCAGCGGTTAACCACTGTAACTGGAGAATTGGGTGGATTATATTTTTTCTTCGTGTTTAGGGGGAGTTGCAGGAAATAGGCTGTCGCCCCCTCCGCAAGATGAAGTAGATTCTGGCTCGCTCGGCCAGGAATACCATAGGACGCAATTTCTCCTAACCAGATGATCGGCTCTCCAGAAATATCGGGCAGGATGGGATGCTGAGGTGTGAGCCTGTAATGTAAGTACCCTGATAAGCCCACATATAATAGTTTAGATGGCGATTTTTTATACTTTTGTTTGCCGATAAAGAGATATAGACCATCTTCATAGTCAATCTTCGTCGATTTCCTTGCCTCTTGGATCCCTTTATAAGGCCCATACCAATCAACCACAATGCCAATATGTGTACCCATGATTTCAATTCCTCCGCAGGGCTTCGTCGCCCTTTCCTCACAGTTCTCCTTTGAAGGCCCGGTCCAGGATGGCGGGGAGCAGGGCGTCCAGTTCGACGGCGGTTTGGGCCTGGAGCTTTTTCAGGGCGTCCACCTGGGCCTGGAGGTCTTCCAAATAGGCCACAATACGGCGTTGTTCTTCTTGGGTGGGCACGGGTATTTGAAGTGACTTCAACTTAGCACCAGGTAAGTTTGGAAACGTGCTTCCAGCAGAAAGAGAAAGCATCTCATGCGTTTGGTTCTCAACAAAATGATAGACAAACCTTGGATCACAAATATTAGTATCAACTGTTAAAGCAGCAAGCCCTCGCCCTATACAGTACTCTCTGTCAGCCCAATTCATTCTCCCCGTTGTTGCACCACGAACGCATAAAAGAATATCTCCTTTGTTACAGAGTTTAGTAGAGGCACTTGTCCATTGAATAGGTATCGGATTACAGTCCCCAAATTCAGTTGGACCATTGAGCAAAGGAATACCTTCTCCATGGGTATTATAAGAATGACCAGGGGGACTTTGTCCCATATTTATTGGCGCTACTTCTTCAAGGGATTTATTTATCCATCTGTGATGTGATTGACCAAAAACTGAATTCTTTGTCGCCCCCATTAAGGTTCTTGCTTCTTGGTAGGTTTCCCCTCTTAAGCTGCGAGCCTCCCCAATCTTGGCGGCCAGTCCCTCGATCTTGCCCACGATCCGCCGTTGCTCGGGAAGCGGCGGGATGGGGATGGTTTTTTCCAACCATGCTTCTCGATTAAAAACCATTTTCTCGATTACAACCCCAGAAGCACTGCTTCTCACGCTTTCTGTGAATGTTGGTGAGTGAGAAAGCCACCAAAAAAAACGAGGGTTAACATCGGACGATATTGCGAATTGGTCATAATTTGTGCTTGCAATCATATTGGAGGGCAAGTTAACAGGGACCATTGCATATGCTTGATGCCAACATTGAACCCGTGAGATGATAAATGACCCGGGGATAAGACGAAACTGTTTCTTTGTTTTTATTTGATGACCAAAAAGCTTTTCCCGCTCTTCAAGTCCTCCATGTCCTCGTTTAACAGTGATAGTTAGGTATTCTGCCATATCTTGTAGTTCAATGCGTTCATCAAGATATGTAAGTACTTTCTTGAAAGGTATTTTAGCCCAAGTCATTGTGAACGTTCCAATATAGCACGTATCTCAGTGATTATATTGAGTATCATACTTTCTTTAGAAAGAATGTTCTCAACCAATTTTATCGGAGGTATATGTTCTAATTCATTATTCATGTTGGGGTTGCGTCGATCAAGATTATAATTATTTGCGACAATCTCATCCGCAACCACCTTCCATGCGTTACCGCTTTCCTCGCGGTTCTTCCACCATGAAAGACAACCTTCAAATTCTTCAAACTGAATTGGCTTAGACTTGCTGTATCTGCTTTTACCTGTTTTACCTGCCCTTTTCGGGATTTCGTAAAACCAGATTTCCTTTGTTGGCCCCGACCGATCAAAAAACAGGATGTTTGTGGGAATACCTGTATAGGGTGCGAATACTCCCTCAGGCAGGCGAACAATGGTATGCAGGTTGAAGTTCTTGAGCAAGTCCTCCTTGATGCGGGCGCAGACCCCATCGCCGAACAGGGTGCCGTTGGGCACGACCACCCCGGCCCGCCCTGGCTTGGGGGGCCGGCGTAATTTGCGCATGATTAGCTGCAAGAATAACAGGGCCGTCTCGGCAGTCTGCTTATCATCCGGAAAGTTCCCCAGGATGCCCCGCTCTTCCTCGCCGCCGAAGGGCGGATTGGTAAGGATCACGTCCACCCGGTCCTTGTCGCCGATTTCGTTTAACGGCACGGTCAGGGAGTTGCCATAGTCGATCTGTGGATACTCCAATCCGTGGAGGAGCAGGTTCATCTGCGCCAGGAGATAGGGCATGGGCTTGGCTTCGCCGCCCAAGATGGTTTTCTGCTGCAAGGTGCGCCGCTGTTCCACACTCCGGCACTGCTTCTGGAGATGATTAAACGCCTCCACCAGAAACCCCCCAGTGCCGCAAGCGGGGTCCAGGACGGTTTCCCCCAGGCGGGGATCGGTAACCGCCACCATGAATTGCACCACGGGCCGGGGAGTGTAAAACTCCCCCGAGTCGCCTGCGGCGTCCCGCATCTCCCGGAGCATGGACTCGTAAAGATGCCCCAGGGTATGAATTTCATCGCTGGAGGTGAAGTGGATGCCGTTGATCTTGTTAATCACGTCTCGGAGCAAATAGCCGCTGACCATCCGGTTGATGACGCCGCTAAAGACCCTGGCGATGGTGTCCCGACGGTCCCCACCGTTGCTGCTCTGGAGGCTCTTAAGATAGGCGAACAGGCCGGGGCCTTTGGTGCCATCAGGGCGCACAGCTTCATCCTGATTGATAAAGGCAATAAGTTCATCCCCGGTGATGCCGTCTTCCCTGGCAGCCCAATCCCTCCAGCGATAGGGCGGCTCAACGGCGGGCCGAAAACGCTTCCCGGCCATGGCTGCTTCGATCTCACGTGCCTTCTCCATGTCGTCCAGGAATTTGAGGAACATGATCCAGGTGAGCATGGGCAACCGGTCCAGGTCGCCGTTGAGGCCCTTGTCTTTGCGCATAAGGTCTCGAGCCGACTTGATGATGCTGGCCAGGGATTGGACGCTGGAAACAGGCTTAACGACTTTGAAACTGCGAGCCATAATGATATTTCCTCATGCCGCATACAGTAGAGTTTGCAATTGCTGGACCGCCTCTCGAAGGGGGTCCGGCCCGCCGAAGAAGGTGGCAATTTCGATGACGTTGCCATGAGTGGAAATAGGAGGGACTTTCAAAACCTCGGGGATGGAAAACTGCGCCGGTCCATAGTCGGCATAGATTTCCAAGAGTTCGTGCAAGATGACCTTGGCCTCGGGGCCGTATTGGTCGAAAAAGTCTTTCTTGTCCAGGCGCAGCCGGTCGGCCCGCTCCCGGCGGGTGCGCAACGGGGCATTGAAGGCCACATGGCAGAGGAGGTCGAAGGGATCGGCCTCGGGTTGGCCGGTGGCTTCGGCCAACTCCCGGAAGTCTATACCCCGTTCAGCCAGGGACTCTACGATGAGGGCACGCTGGGCAGGGTCGGCCCACTGCTCCCGCAAGGCCGCCGCATTGGGGTAAATGGTCCGCACCTTGTCAGCGGTGTAATCGGTGTATTTCACCACCTTTAGTTTCTTGCCGTCGGCGTCCAGTTCATAGACCAGGTGGGCAACGATCTCGAAAAACCCGCCGTCCACGTACAACTTGCGTGGTTCATGGGTCGGTGGTTCCTCAAGAACGGGCGGCTCGGGTTCGACAATCTCGCCGCCTTCCACCGGCTCTTCGGGCTGAATGATCTCCTCCCCGGTGACCTGGCCGTTCTCGTCGATCTCCTCTTCGGTGATGAGGGCGGGATCGCCGTCGAATTCAGGGTCGGCGAAGTGGCGGGTAGCGGAGCCGGTGTAATCCAGAATTGAAAAATAATATTTGCCGTAGTCGTCCCGGACCCGGGTGCCTCGCCCGATGATCTGCTTGAACTCGGTCATGGAGTTGACCACCCGGGCGATGAGGATGTTCTTGCAGGTCTGCATATCGACGCCGGTGGTTAAAAGTTGCGAAGTGGTCAGGATTGTCGGGGTTAAGGTTTCAAGCTCCTGGAACCGGCTGAGATGGCCCCGGCCAATGAACCCTTCATCGGAGGTTACCCGGCAGACATAATCCGGATATTGCTTCACCAGGTCGGCATTGAGGTTGTTCAGGGCACGGCGCATCTCGTCGGCGTGCTCCTGATCCACGCAGAAGACGATGGTCTTAGCAAATCGGTCGTTCTTCTTGAGGAAGTCGGTGAGATGCCGGGCGATGGCCTGGGTGCGGGCTCTCAAGGCAATGATGCGCTCAAAGTCTTTGGTGGTATATTCACCATCGGGTATCTCCCGGCCATAGCGGTCCAGTTCCCCGGCGTTGGGGCGCCAGCCGGCGGCGTCCACGGTGGTGATGACCCGATGTACCCGGTAGGGGGCCAGGAAGCCGTCCTCGATACCCTGGCGCAGGCTGTACATATAGATGGGATTGCCAAAGTATAGATAGGTGTCGATGTTGTCGTTCCTGAGAGGCGTGGCGGTCATGCCCAACTGATAGGCCGGCTGGAAATATTCAAGAATCTCCCGCCAGTTGCTCTCATCCTTGGCGCTCCCCCGGTGACATTCATCCACGATAATCAGATCGAAGAAATCCGGAGCGTATTCCCGGTAGAGTCCGGGGCGGTGTTCATCCTTGGCGATGGCCTGGTAGATGGCGAAATACATCTCCCGGCTCTTTACGGCGATGCCGTTTTCGATCTTGTGGCGGGCCTCTCCAAAGGGGGCGAATATCTTGTCCTTGGGGTCGTCGATAAGTATGTTGCGGTCGGCGAGATAGAGAATCTTGGGGCGGCGGTATTCACCGGAGCGGTTCCAGCGGGCTGACCAGAGCTTCCAGCAGATTTGAAAAGCCACCACGGTCTTGCCGGTTCCGGTCGCCATGGTGAGCAAGACACGCTTCTTTCCTTGCAGGATAGCCTGGACCGCCCGGTTGATAGCGATCTCCTGGTAATAGCGGGGACTTTTGCCGGACAGGTGATTGAAGGGAGTGAGCAGGCGGCTCTTCTTGCTTTCATCCAGACCTTGGGAAGCGGCGAGGCGTTCCCAATGTTCAGAGGGGGCGGGAAACCGGGTGATCTCCTGCTCCAATCCCGTCAGATAATCGAACTCGATAATGCCGTGGCCGTTGGTGGCGTAAGCGAACTTTAGCCCCAGGATTTCGGCATAATCCTTGGCTTGTTCCAGCCCGGTCCCCGGCGACAGGTATTCCGCCTTGGCCTCGATGACAGCGATAGGAAAGTCTCGGGTGTAGCGCAACAGGTAGTCGGCCCGCTTTTGGGGCCGGCGGTGGATCTTGCCGCCTGAAACCACAATTCTGCCGTCAGTAAAGGTCCTTTGCTCAGTGAAGGAATGGGGATCGTTATCCCACTCGGATTCAATGAGCTTGGGAAGGACATATTTACGGCAGGTGTCGGCTTCGTTGGCCATGGCTAAAACTAAAGGCTCCCTATATATGACACTGCTCATTCAATAGGTTGGCCAGGGGACCATAATAGGAGGTCTCCTTGACGGCTGCGCCTGATGAGCGAATTTCGGATAATTCCTTGAGGTAGGTTTCCAGGGGATTCATCGGGCCTCACCCAAGGGCATTATGCCACGGGTAAAAGAAAATTGGTTAGCACTTTTTTGGGGAGTGTGTGCCGGCCAATTTCATTTCCAGGTTCACCTGGAGGGCTTATGGCGCCTTGCCAGGTCTCCAGCCGCGGCGTCGGGCTATCAAAAAATTGTTTGAAAAATAAGGAATTAATCGCAGCGGTAACTACCGCGGCCTGAAACTTGCATAGATTATGGGTGCGCAGTTTATTTCATGGAGGCCTTGTGGTGAACTTCCCGGATCGTACCAGGCAGCTAGAGCAGTATGATGATCTCCAAGAAGCGAAATACGTCTTGGAAAATCTATTGGACAGCTCTGCCGACGCCATTGGCGTGGTGGACGCCAAAGGCCGAATCACCAGATGGAATGCGGCGTCAGAGGAGATTTTTGGCTACAGTATGCCAGAACTCAAAGAAAAACATTTTTCTGAGCTCTACGAAGATCCGGCTGAGCTTGAGATAATGCTCACCCGGCTGCGCCGGGATGGCTTCGTTAGAAAGTATGAAATCAACATGAAGAAAAAGGATGGCAGTATTGCGCCGTTTAATCTGTCCATCAATCTTTTATATGACAGGCAGCATAATCTCACCGGCAGCCTCTGCATAGCCCGGGATCGAAGCAATACCCGCAGGGCTCTGGCCGAATTGCAGATGCTGAATGAGCGGCTGGAAAATGAAATCACCGAGCGGAAGAAGATGGAAGATGCCTTGCGCGAAAACAAGGAAACTCTGAGAGCGCTTCTAAATGCCATTCCGGAGTCAATTTTCCTGATCGGTAGGGGTGGGGTCATCGTTGCGGCAAATGAAACCTCGGCAAAAAGATTAGGCAAAGGTCTTGATGAACTTATTGGATCTAAGATGTCCGAGCTACTTCCTTCCGAAGTAGTCAAAAGGGAAAAGGCTTACACTGACGAAGCCATAAGAACCGGGAGGGCGGTTCGTTTTGAAGATATGCGGGATGGAAGGTTCTTGGACAACTTAATCAGTCCCATCATTAATGCCGAAGGTAAAGTTTCCAAGCTTGCCGTTTTTTCCCTGGACATCACCGCGCGCAAGCGGGCCGAGGAAGAAATTTTGCGCTTTGCCTCCTTTCCCCGGCTGAATCCCAACCCGGTTCTGGAAATAGACCTGGGTGGTAAGGTCACCTATGGCAATGAGTGGGCCCATGAAGTTCTCCGGAAATTGGGTCGCCAGGATATCACGGCCTTCTTACCTCCTGACCTGGAGGCCTTGATCCAAAGCTATCGGGAGAAGGGGGTGAAACAGTTTTATCGGGAGGTTGAAATAGAAGACGCAGTATTTGCGGAATCCATTCATGTGGCTGAAGAATTCATGACGTTGCGCCTCTTCGCCATTGACATCACGGAACGCAAGCAGGCGGAGGCGGCCCTGCGGGAAAGCGAAGAGAAATATCGGGGTTTGATAGAGACCACCAGCACAGGTTATGTAATCCTTGATACCGAAGGCAAAGTTCTCGATGCCAATCCGGAGTATTTGCGACTGACCGGACATAATGAATTAAAGGAAATATTAGGACGAAGCGTCATTGCGTGGACGGCGGAGCAGGATCGAGGGAAAAATGCTGCAGCCATAAAGCAATGTCTAAAGACTGGCCTCGTCAAGCATCTTGAGCTTGATTATGCCGGAGGAGATGGCCGCTCCATAGCGGTGGAGGTAAATGCCACTGCCATCATGACCTCGGAGGGGATAAAACTTATAGCCCTGGTCAGAGATATCTCCGATCGCAAAAGGGTCGAAGACGAGAGGGCCAAACTGGAGGCCCAGTTGGTACAAGCCCAGAAGATGGAAGCCATCGGGACTCTGGCCGGCGGTATTGCCCACGACTTCAACAACATCCTCACCGCCATACTTGGCAACATCGGCCTGGGTATGCTGGACCAAAACATGGGAGACCAGGGCCGGCAACGATTGGCTGCCGCGGAAAAGGCCTGCCAGCAGGCCCAGAGTCTGGCCCGGCAGTTGCTTACCTTCGCCAAGGGCGGCGCGCCGATTAAGGAACTGGTTTCCCTGGAAAACCTGGTAGCCGAAGCTGCATCTCTGGCCTGCCGGGGCTCCCAAGTTCGCTGCGAACATGCCTTTGACAAAGATTTAATGGCGATTGCAGGAGACCCGGGGCAGATCCACCAGGTCTTCCAGAATCTCATTATCAATGCCATCCAGGCCATGCCGCAGGGCGGCACCATCGAGATTACCGGGGAAAATATTAAGGTCGGCAATCATGGCCGCCTCCCCCTGGAGACGGGCAATTATGTCAAAGTTTCCATTAAGGATAAAGGGATCGGCATACCGGAAAAATATCTCCAGAAGATCTTCGATCCCTATTTTACCACGAAGCAGCAGGGTAGCGGCCTGGGTTTGGCCACCGCCTATTCCATTGTTAACAATCATCACGGCCATATCTCGGTGGAGTCCAAGTTAGGAGAAGGAAGCGCCTTCCATGTTTATCTTCCGGCCAGCGACCAGAAGATTATGCAGCAACCCCAAGAGATCACGGAGCTGCTTTACGGGAAAGGGAAGATCCTGGTAATGGATGATGAGGCGATGGTGCGGGAGGTGTTGGGTATGATGTTGCTCACCCTGGGCTATGAGGCGAATTTCGCCAAGGATGGGGTTGAAGCAATCGAATTGTTCAGCCAGGCGCAAGGATCGGCAGATCCATTTGCCGCGTTAATCCTTGATCTAACCGTTCCCGGCGGCATGGGGGGCAAAGAGGCTATGGATAGATTTCTGGAGATCGATCCCCAGGTAAAGGCCATAGTCTCCAGCGGTTATTTCGATGATCCAATAATGGCGGATTTTCAAAAGTGTGGGTTTGCTGGGGTTATTGCCAAGCCTTATAGGGTTGCAGAACTGGGTAAAGTATTAAACAAGGTCCTCACCAAAGGGAAATAAGCAATTTTCATCATTGGTAGCAGCATCGGAATACAAGATCATTGCTAGATGTTTGCTACTCCAGATCACCGTCACTTCAAAGCCGGCTCTCTGCAATAGGCGGGTTTCCATCCAGGGACGAAAGGCCCCCGGCTCCTCGTCTCTGGCCAGGTGGTAACTATAAAATAGAACATGGGGAGCAGGCTCACCCCAGGCGGCTGGTCTGAACCGCTTCGATGATGAACTTTACTTGCTCTTTGCTCAAGCCATGGTGCACGGGAAGCGCTAAGATCTTCCTGGCCAGGTCTTCGGTATGCGGTAGGCGACTTTTCCCATAGAGCTTTTCAAAGATCGGCTGCTGATGCAAGCCGCGGGGATAGTGGACCGCAGTGGCAATGCCTTTTTCATCCAGACGCTGCGCCAGGCTATCCCGGTCGCAGCCGAAGGTTTCCGGTTCCACCACTATACAGTACTGGTGCCAGGCAGGTTCAGAGTTGGGGGTAATCCTCTGGAGGCCAATGCCAGGAAGGCCAGCCAGACCTTCATTGAGCATTTTGCCGTTGCGCCGCCTGATGGCCAGCATGTCATCCAGTCGTTTAAGCTGCTCCCGGCCGATAGCCGCTTCCACATCGGTCATCCGGTAATTCAGTCCCAGCATGGTGTGCAGGTATTTGCCGGCTTGCCCGTGGTTGCGCAGATAGCGCAACTTGGGGGCATACTCGTCATTGTCAGTGCAGGTCATGCCCCCTTCCCCCACAAACATATTCTTCGAGGGATAAAAGGAGTAGGCGGCGAAATCCCCAAAGGAGCCGACGTCTTTACCGCGGTATTCCGCCCCGTGAGCCTGGGCTGCATCCCACACGATGACCAGGTTGTGCTTCCTGGCAAAGGCCTGAACCGCGTCGATATCACAGGCATTGCCGAAAAGATGCACCGGCGAGATAGCCCGGGTCCGGGGCGACACCTTCTTGGCCGCATCTTCCAGGTCCAAAAGGAAGGTCTGCGGGTCCACATCGCAAAAGATCGGTTGGCCGCCGCTCATGGTCACCATGCTGGCCGTGGCCATGAAGGTAAAGGATGGGACCAGGACTTCATCTCCAGGTTGCAAAAAAGCCAGATAAGCCAGGTGCAGGGCCGCGGAACCATTGGCGCTGGTTACGGCAAATTTGGCCCCCACCTTGGCGGCAAACTCTTGCTCAAAGGCGTCGCATTCTTTCCCCTGACGCAAGGCGCCGGACCTTAAGACCTGGACCGCCGCCTCAATTTCTTTTTCTGTAAGCTTAATCTCAGCCATGCCAATATTTTTCATATTTAAATTCTTTTGCTCAGTTTTTGTCAGGTTTTTCACAGTGAGGCCTTACCGTATTGTATTCCCGCCGCCAGCGCTCTATCAGGATCTGGGCCTCCTTCAGGGTGTAGAAAATCTCCCCGTTGAGCAACTCATCACGCAGTTTCCCATTGAAGCTCTCGTTGCAACCGTTCTCCCCAGGACTGTCGCCCCCAATATTTATTGTCAAATATTACAATAAGTTATGTGGCTTGGCAACCATTTTTTTAAGTAACTTTAAGCAAAATTTACGATTTATTTTGCAACAGTCTCATGGTGTCAGTCTCCGAGGCGGGCTAACGCGGTAAGGGGGAGACAATCTGCTCCAGATTGCCGTCCATGTCGCTGATGATCAGCTTGCCCGAAGGCAGACGCCAGGCCCTGGCCTCGACATCTCTCTGGGTATATTCCGCAGGCACCGGGATCACCTCCGGCAGGTTGGCCTGGATTTCCACCAGGCGGTAACTGGCAGTCCCCAGCTCCCTGACGCTCTCCACTTTGCACTCCTGGTAAGCCACTCCCTCCTTGATCAGGACCTCGGTGAGTTCGACCCGATCAGAGCCGCCCTGGTGAACGTAAATGATCATCTTCCTCCTGCTTGGTTAAGCTGGATGGCAATCTCCCGCCCCTCGCCCGAGGGCAGCCTGGCATAACTCCAGCCTCCAGACGCTGAACGGCCAGTGTAAAATTAAGAAGGCGCTCGGCCATGTCAATAACCCGGCAAAATATTCGCATGAAAATGCCAGGGAACATATTGGGGAGGCAATGAGGGCAGCCGCGGCTGGCTCGCCGCCGGACCGGGGCCGGAACCGCTGGGAAAAAATCATTGCCCGGGCTGCTTTTTAGCGCTATACTTTTCAGAAAATAACGCCATGGGAAACAAGCGAAGCCATCACGGCCGGGGCACGGCCCTGGCAGAAAGTCCCGGAGCGGACGGTTTCCAGATCAAAGGCCGCCTCTGGCTGGAAAAGGAGGGGGAGACCTATCTGAGCTGGGGCCGGGTAGTTCTCCTGGAGCGGATCCGGGAACACCACTCCATCGCCGCGGCGGCCCGTTCTCTGGACATGGCCTACAGCCACGCCTGGTCTCTGGTGGCCGCCTTGAACCGCCTGGCCGGACAGGACCTGGTGGGCCGCAGCTTCGGCGGTCGCCGGGGCGGCCGGGCCTGGCTCACTGCCGCCGGCGAGGAGGCCATCACCCGATTTTGGCTCCTGGTGGCAGACTTCCGGGATTGGCTGGCCAGCCGCCAATTTTGAGTCGCCCCGCCCTGTGCCCTAACAAAAAAAACAAAAAAGTCCATATTTAGAGGTTCGCAAAGGACCCAAGTGGAAATTTTCGGGAAAAGGAGGACTGCCGAATGGGATACCATTTCTGGTTAAAGACGTGGATGGCTGGATTGATGCTGACCCTGATGCTGGCGGGGGTTAAGGCCGCGGCGGAGACTATTCACCTCCGCTGTGCCTCCACCACCTCCACCGAGAATTCCGGGTTGTTCAAATATCTCCTGCCGATCTTTGAGAAAAAGACCGGCATCCACGTGGATGTGGTGGCGGTGGGCAGCGGCGCCGCCATCGAGATCGGCAAGCGGGGCGACGCCGATATGCTCATGGTACACGCCAAGGCACAGGAATTGACCGCGGTCCAGGAAGGCTATTTCGTCAATCGGCACGATCTGATGTATAATGATTTTGTCATCATCGGCCCCGCGGGCGATCCTTTGCAGATCAAAGGACTGACCTCGGCGGCGGAGGCCTTCAAGAAGATCTACGCCGCCGGCGGCGCCTTCGTCTCCCGAGGAGATAAGTCGGGAACCAATGTGAAGGAGCTGGCCCTGTGGAAGGCCGCCGGCCTGGACCCCAAGGGGAAGCCGTGGTACCTGGAGGTGGGCCAGGGCATGGAAAAGACCCAGCGGGTGGCCAATGAAAAACGGGCCTATACGCTCACCGACCGGGGCACCTGGCTGGCCACCAAGGATAAGGACAGGCTGGAGATGCAGATAGTGTTGCAGGGCGATCCGTCCCTGTTCAACCAGTACGGGGTGATGGTGGTGAATCCCGAAAAACATCCTCAGGTCAAATATCAAGAAGCCATGACGTTCATCAACTGGCTGATATCCCCGGAAGGCCAGCAAACCATTGCCGCTTACCGGGATGCCCATGGCAACCAGCTTTTCATCCCCAATGCCAGGTGAGTTTTGCCGTAGGATTGGCGCCGGCGCGCCTGGCTGGCCGCGGCCAGGATATCCGCAAGATCCAGGTAGATCCGAGAGACCATGAGCGACCTTCTGCCTTTCCTGGGCGGCCTCGACTTGCGGGAACTGTGGGGCATCGTCTGGCTGTCCCTCTGGGTCTCCGGCGCCGCCCTCATGCTGGCGACGGTCATCGCCTTGCCCCTGGCCGCCCTCCTGGCCTTGCAGCGGTTTCCGGGGCGGGACGCGGTGATCAACACCCTGCAAACCTGCATGGGGCTGCCGCCGGTGGTGGTGGGGCTGTTTCTCTATCTGCTCCTGTCCCGCCAGGGGCTGCTGGGTTTCTTGAGCCTGCTCTATACCCCGGCGGCCATGGTCCTGGCCCAAACCATCCTGGCCTGGCCCATCGTCGCCTCCCTGGCCCACGCCGCCATCGTCAACGTCGACCCGGTGATTCGTCAGGCGGCCATGACCCTGGGGGCCACCCCGCGGCAGCAGGCGGTCACCATCATCAAAGAAGCCCGCTATGGGATTATCTCCGCGATCATGGCCGGGTTCGGGCGGGCCAATGCCGAAGTGGGCGCGGTGCTCATCGTGGGCGGCAACATCGCCGGCTACACCCGAGTCATGACCACCACCATCGCCCTGGAGACCGACAAGGGTAACTTCGAGCTGGGCATTGTCCTGGGGATCATCCTGCTGGCCCTGGCCCTGCTGGCGAACCTGGCCCTGCGCCGCCTGCAACGGCGGGGGCGGGGCGCCGGACTGGAGATGAGTTCATGGGCCTGAGACTGGAAGCGGCCAACCTCCGGAAAACTTACCCTGGCAACCCGGTGTTGCGGGACTGCTCCTACGCCTTTGCCGCCGGCCGCACTTACGCCTTCCTGGGTCCCAACGGCAGCGGCAAATCCACCCTGTTCCGCATCCTGGCCCTCCTGGAGAAAGTCGACGCCGGCCAGGTAAATTATCTGGAAAATGGCGCAGCCCTTGGCCAAAACCTGGAATTGCGGCGCCGCTTCACCCTGGTGCTGCCCCGCCCCGGCATCTTTAATACCACGGTGTTCAACAATGTCGCCTATGGATTGAAGATCAGGGGGGTTAAATCCGGGGAGCTGGAGGCCCGGGTGAGGGAGATCCTGGCCAGCGTAGGCCTGGCCCACAAGGGTGGGCAGCGGGCCCTGGACCTCTCCAGCGGCGAGACCAAGCGCCTGGGACTGGCCCGGGCCATGGTCCTGGCCCCCGAGATCCTCTTCCTGGACGAGCCCACCGCCAACATCGATCCGCGGAACACGGAAATCATCGAGGACATCATCCTGCGGATGAAGGCCGGCGGAGGGGCCGCCATCCTGATGATCACCCACGACCCGGCCCAGGCGGACCGGCTGGGGGATGAACTCCTCTATCTGAAGGATGGCCGGCTGCTGGCCGGGTGAGGCCGCGGCCAGGGTAATGTTTCAGAAATACCTTTAAAAATATCTACATATTCTTGTAGCATGTTCTTGTGGCCGCAGGCTTTAGCCTGCGCTCTTTTTATTAAGGATTTTCGTAAGCTAAACGTCCATGAAGCAAAAATTTGTCTCACCTCCGGGGATGAAAAACTCAGTTATTTTATCTCTCGTTCCCAAGCTCCCGCTTGGGAACGCACCCTTGGTGCCAAGCTCCGCTTGGCGAGAGCCAGCTTGCCCTCAGGACGAGCCGGCTTCTGAGCAAAGCAGGAGCTTTGCATTAAAATGGGTTCCCAAGCCGGAGCTTGGGAACCAGAAAGAAAATATCTTCTGTTCTTATAGCCGCTTCTGGTAGCCGCAGGCTTTAGCCTGCGCCTCTTTTCCCGGCACCGGGTTGCCTTGACAAGGGGGATGCATTTGATAAAATTTTTTAGCGCGGGCGATTAGCTCAGGTGGATAGAGCGTTGGTCTCCGGAACCAAAGGCCGGGCGTTCGAGTCGCCCATCGCCCGCCAAAGAATATCAATGAGTTAAGGCTCCCAAGAGGGCCTTTTCTTTTGGCCTCAAAATCATTTTCCAACCCTATTTCCAACTCAGGCTTGAAATATGGGAGTAAAAGAGGTTGGGTTGAGTCCTTGTGTCTCTGACGATGATCTGTGCCGGTGAGATTTTATTGCAAGGACGCGACTCCTATTCCAGGATGTGGGAGTCCGCTATTTGCTGGACAGCGTCCCTCTCAGTGCCGAGAAACCGCTGCCCGTGCTGTCCTGCGAGCTCTTAGGCGGCCTCCGTTACACTTATTCAAGCCAGGACACCAGCCTGGGCCTGAATGCCACCTTAACCGGCCCTTCGGGCATGCAAATAAACAAAGGCGGATCTTTTTTCGATGCTGCCAGCCTGTCAGTTGTTGAACCACTCATAGGTCTGCGCCTTGGCCTCTGGTTTACCCCGAAGCTTAACCTTATGTTAAAGGCCGACTGTGGGGGCTTCGGCTTTGTCGCTTACAACAACGTGGACAGTGTTCTTGAGGCTGAGGTGGGTTACGAGGTGCGTAAGAACATTCATATTTATGCAGGCTATCGCGGCCGTTATGCTTCGGTCAGCACTACGGATATCGCAGTCCATGGCTGGCTACATGGCCCCATGCTGGGGACGGTTTTCAGTTTCTAGGAATGGGTAGGCTCCAGGAGCACCGCGGGCATGATAAAGAGGTGTACTGAACAACCACACTATCAGTCTTGCACGGATGGGACCTGAAAATGCCTAGAGAGGAATCATTGGCAAATTTAGCTGGCAGAAGCCGAGCTGGTTCAGATGGGAGAGGCTTCTTGGCCCTGGTCGGTTTGGCGTTGTGTGGTTTACTCCTCCAGGGCTGCGTGGCTCTCCAGGTACGCCACCCGTTGCCGGAGGACCTCTTGGAGCAGGCAGAGGTTGACGACCTGCGGGATATCCGGGCCTGGGGTGACGTCTATAGTATCAGCCTGGAGCAGAGCGGCATCGAGTCGGTCAAGCAGGAGATGGCCGCCAATCATGGGAAGCTCGAACCCGAAGCAGCCTACCTGCTCCTGTCCGGGGGCGGCGGTGACGGCGCCTTCGGCGCGGGAATTTTGTGCGGCTGGTCGGCGGCGGGTACCCGGCCTCAATTCAAGCTGGTTACCGGCATCAGCACCGGGGCCCTCATTGCACCCTTCGCCTTCCTGGGGCCGGAATATGACGCCAAGCTGAAGGAGGCCTACACCACGATATCCGACAAGGATATCTATACGGTGCCCAATAAGCTGAAGCTGGTGCTGAACCTGGGGAGAATTGAAGGGGCGGCCAGTACGCAGCCGTTGGCCGAACTGCTGGAGCGGCTCATCGATGAGAAGATGCTTCAGGCCATCGCCGCCGAACACAACAAGGGCAGGCGCCTGCTGGTAGGGACTACCCAGCTCGATGCCCAGCGGCGGGTGATCTGGAACATGGGAGCCATCGCCGCCAGCGGCCACCCGGACGCCCTCAAGCTGTTCCGCCAGGTCCTCCGGGCTTCGGCCTCCATCCCCGTAGCCTTCAATCCGGTGTACATCAAGGTGAAGGCCGCCGGGCAGGAATACGACGAGATGCACGTGGACGGTGGCGTCAGGGCCGAGGTGATGCTGTATGAGAACGCCATCAATTTCCTCACCGCCAGGAAAAAACTTGGTTCCTTTATGCCCGAACGCCCCCGCAAGCTGTACATCATCCGCAATGCCCAAGTATCTCCCGAGTATGAAAGCATCAAACCCAAAATAGGGGCAATCGGCACCCGGGCCATTAGCAGCCTGACCAAATACCAGGGCATTGGCGATTTGTACCGCATCTACGTTCTGGCCCAGCGGGACGGGCTTGACTATAACCTGGCCTTCATCCCCATAGATTTTCACCCGAAACGGGCCTCGGAATTTGACACCAATTATATGAACCAGGAATTTGATCTGGCTTTCAAACTGGCGCACTCCGGCTACAAGTGGAGCAAATTTCCACCGGGGTTCGAGCCTTAACACCTCAGCCGGATTCAGGGCAGCAAGTTCAACCTTAATTACATGGTGCCTGCCAGGTCTGCCGCATAATTGTTAGATCAAGAAAGGGAGGTAAAGCGTGAGCGCACTGACAATTTCTTTGATCGCCTTTGCCTGCATCTTCGGGGGCACGCTGCTCGGTATGTTTCTTCGCACTATTCTGCCCGGGCATCATGTGGGTGATGATTCAAAGGATGCCGTGAAGCTGGGGACCGGTATGATCGCGACGATGGCTGCCCTGGTCCTTGCCCTGCTGATCGCCTCGGCAAAGGGTAATTTTGACACGATGAGCAGCGACCTCAGGCAGGCTAGCGCGCGGGTCATACTGCTCGACCGCGTCATGGCCCATTATGGACCGGAGACGAATGAAGCCCGCGATCTGCTGCGCCGCGACATCGCCTCCACGATCAAACGGGTATGGCCGGAAGACAAGATCGGGCAAGCGGTTGCTGAGTCCACTGAGGGGAGGGTCGATATCGAAGCTATCCAGGACAAACTGCGCCAACTGTCCCCACGAAACGACGCCCAGCGCTGGCTTCAGTCCCGGGCCTTGCAGATCAGCGGTGAGATTGCCGAAGGGCGCTGGCTCCTCATCGAGCAGTTAGGGCAGAGGTCGATCCCAATGCCGTTCTTTGTGATGCTGGTCTTCTGGCTCACCATCATCTTCGCCAGCTTTGGCCTGTTCTCCCCCCGCAACGCCACGGTAATTACCGTTTTGCTCATCTGCGCCTTGTCGGCCGCGGGCTCACTCTTTCTGATCCTGGAGTTGGACACCCCGTACCAAGGGCTGATAAAGGTCTCCAGTGCCCCGCTGCGCATCGCCCTCACGCATCTCGGTCGGTAGATCCTGGGCCGCTGCCGCAGTAGCAATGGGCAACGGCCTCGTATCGCGGCAAGGAATAGAAACTTGTAGTCAGTTGATTCAAGGTTCTTCCCAGGTCTAGCATGAATACTTGACTCCAATTTTTTGGAACCTACCTTTAATCCAGCTATCACCTCATCCCTGGGAAAAAGAAGGAGGTGGCCTGGAAATTTCGTTCTCCCATTGGCGAGGAGTGTCGCTCCTGGCAACTACAACCCCTTTACTGGCTATAAATACGTTTTGGTCGCCGATTAACGAGGAGGAAGAATGAGCAAACGAATTATGGCAGGACTGGTTTGTTTGGCGTTTTGGGCACTGACGGGTAGTGCCCTGTCCCAGCAGCAACAACAAGAACAGCAGGCTCCGCCACCGGCCCCTCAGGCCGAAAAGGCTCCGGCTCCGGCTCCGGCGCCTGACCCTCTCGAGATTGTCCAAAAGATGTGTGATTTCCTAAAATCTCAACAACAGTTTACCTACAAGGCCGAGGTCGCCGACGACAAGGGGTACTACGGCGACAAAAAACTTCAGTATGAGACTGACCTGGAAATCTTTGTGCGGCGGCCTGACCAGCTCAGGGTCAACGGCGTGGGCGACCGGGTTGACAAGCAGTTCTATATCGACGGCAAGACCATGACCCTGTATGACAAAGACCATAAGGTCTACGCCACCCTGGAGGTCCCTCCCGATCTCGAAAGCGCCCTGGAAAAGGCCCATAGGGAATTTGGGATCCGGGTGGCCTTGAGCGACCTGGCCAGCCCTAAACTTTGGGAAATTATGAAAGAACACATCAAACACTCCCTCTATGTAGGCGAGTCCAGGATCCGTGGAGTTCTCTGCCATCACCTGTCCTTCGATGGGGAAAATGTCCAGTTCCAGGAGTGGATCGATGCCGGGGGCCAGCCCTTGCTCCGAAAGATCGTGATAACCTATAAAAATTTGCCCGGTTCTCCCCAATGGACCGCGTACCTCAGCGACTGGAATTTCTCCCCCCAGCTTAATGACAACCTGTTTGCCTTTACCCCCCCTCCGGGGGCCGAAAAGATCAAGTTTATCCCGGTCGAGGACACTCAGGCCCCGCAACAGGAACCGGGGCAGAAAAAGCAAGGAGGTAAGTCATGAAGCTGAGAAGACTCAGGTCTCCTTTTTGGAGCCTTTTCGCAGTGGCGTTAATATTGAGTTTGCCTTTGTCAGGGTCGGCGGCCCCTCGGGGGGGCGGCGGCGGCGGTGCCCCTCACGGCGGCGGCGGCGGTGCCCCTCATGGCGGCGGCGGCGGTGCCCCTCATGGCGGTGCCCCTCATGCCGCCGTCGGCTATCATGGCAGCAGTTTTAGCGGCGGAACCTTCCGCGGCGCCCCCAGCGTGGCGCGGGCCCCCCGGGGCGGCGCAGTGGCGAGAGGTCCCAGGGGCGGCGCAGTGGCGAGAGGTCCCAGGGGAGGCGAGGCTGTTGGAGGACCCCGCGCACACTTCTACGGCGGCTATCCTGGTGGAGAGGCCTGGGCCCCCTATTATGGTCCGGAGTATTATGGCGGGGGGGCCCTCGGCGCCCTTATCGCCGCCTTGGCGATTGGCACAATTCTGGAGGCTTTGCCCGCCGGAGCCGTCCCCCAGGTATATGGGGGTCAGACATATTACTATGACGGCAGCAACTATTATCAGGCCTGCTATCAGGGCACTGACCTGGATTACTGCGTGGTCCCGAATCCCGGCGGGTGAGACTCTTGAGGATAAAGCGGACGGGGAAGGGGAGCGCCCACTTTATTCGGTTTTGGTGCTGGCCCTGGGCCTGTTGATGGCCTGGGGCCAGGATCAGGGGTTCGCCGCCATGGAGAATAAGGAAGCAGAATGGTCTGCCCCCCAAAAAAACTGATCCGCAAGTTGTGTTAAAATAGTGGATCGAAGGGAGGCAGTGAGATGAGCAGAAGGGGTTACACACCCGATCGTGATAAAGGTATTCTGGGTTGTACTATTCATTTTGGCCATAATAGTCCCTCCTTATGCCCAGGCAGAGGAACCGCTGGCGCTAGAACCCCTTCCGATATATAATCCTTAATACCGGCCTGAGAGTTCTCGGAACCTACAAATGTGGGTTTTTGGTTTTTTTGGTTTTTTTTGTCAGGGGCCGCCCTCGGCAGTCATACAAAAAAGTATCTGGCCACAGAAGAGCGTGCCGGTGCCACATTTGGATTAATCAGGGAAATTATCTGGATTTTCCCATTTTTCGTAAGGGTCTCGATTTGCCGTCGATTAATGAGAGTAAGCGGCTTTCCGGCTTCGCCCCGGCTCCGCCCCGACCCCGGAAATCTGAGCGGCCGGCCCCGGGAGGGCTTGACTTTCCTCCTGGGAAAATAGAACGTTAAACTAACCCGAACCATCATGTTTTAAACCCTGCTCCGGGGAGCAGAGCAGACCAGAAGGCCCTGGAAGGAAGAGACGCCAACTTTTAAAAAACTCATAGGTTACCCAGGCTTACCCGGCGAGTTCCCCTGTTCAAACCAAGGAGGTTGGCCATGCCGGTGCAGGATTTTATGAGCAAAGATCTGATCACCGTAGATGAAGACGCTTCCATCATAAAGGCCTCCAAGCTCATGAAGCAAAACCGGGTGCGACATCTGCCGGTTTTGCGGAAAGGCCGCCTGCTGGGCATCGTCTCGGACCTGGAGCTGAAAGAGGCCACGCCTTCCAAGGCCACCACCCTGGATATCCACGAGATGTACTATCTCCTGGATCGGATCAAGGTGAAGAGCCTGATGCCCAAACAGCTCTTCACCGTCGCTCCCGGGGAAACGGTGGAAAAAGCGGCCGCGGTCATGTTGAACCGGAATATCTCAGCCTTGCCGGTGGTGGACCACCAGGGAGCCCTGCAGGGGATCATCACCAAAGGCGACATCTTCCGGGCCTTTGTCTCCATTTCGGGCATCAACCAGGCCCCCCTGGCCATGGGCTTTGATCTGGAAGACCAGCCCGGCTCGGTTAAGGCGGTCACCGATCTGATTCAGGCCCACGGCGGCCGCATCGCCAGCATCTTGTCGAGCTATGAGGGGGCCCCCGAGAGCTTTCTGCGGGTCTACATCCGGGCCCGGGAGGTGCAGGATGAAGAAGCCCTCCGGAAGGACCTGGAAGGCAAAAATAGGATTCTCTACTTTATCCATGAAAAGCTGGATTGAGATGGGCAGGGAGAAGTCCCAGCGGGGCTGGCCGCCCGTTGGCCAGCTTTAAGATGGCTAAGGGGTAACACCTCAGGTGAGGGTAAAATACCGATCTTCAACGAGGATTCAACTATGACCGCCGAATCGGATGCCCTATCGTACCGCCGGCGCTATCGCGGCTTGATCGGCATCAAGAGCAAGATGCCCATCCGGGATACCTCGGTTCTGAGCCGCATCTACACCCCCGGGGTGGGGGCCATCTGCCGGGAGATTGACAAGAATCCCCTGGCCTCCTTCGAGTACACCTGCCGCGGCAATTCCATCGCCTTGATCACCGACGGCAGCCAGGTTTACGAATTCGGCAATATCGGAGCCCTGGCCGCCTTGCCCAAGTTGGAGGCCAAGTCGGTGCTCTTCAAGACCTTTGCCAACGTGGATGCGGTGCCCATTGCCCTGTTGACCCAGGATGCGGACGAAATCGTGGAAATCGTCCGGACCCTCACCCCGTCCTTCGGTGGCTTCTGCCTGGAGAGCATCGCCGCACCCAAGTGCTTCACCATCGAGAACCGCATCCGCAAGGCGGTGCGGGTGGCGGTGCTGCACCATGAAAACCATGCGGCAGGCATCATTGTGCTGGCGGCGGTGATTAACGCCCTGAAGGTGGTGGGCAAGAAACTCCAGGAGGCCCGCGTCGTCATCAGCGGCGCCGGGGCGGCGGGTATTGGGGCGGCCAAAGGATTGATCGTCGCCGGCAATAATAACATCGTCCTGTGCGATCGCCACGGGGCCCTGAACGTCCACCGGCTGTTGGGAATGAACTGGGCCAAATCGGAAATCGCCCGCCTGGTGTCCACCCAGGATGTCAAGGGCGACCTGGCCCAGGTCATCAAGGGCGCCGATGTCTTCATCGGCCTATCGGCCGGCGGGCTGGTCACCCGGGAGATGATTGCCAGCATGGCCCCGGACCCTATCGTCTTTGCCCTGGCCCTGCCCCAGCCGGAGATTGCGGAGGCGGAGGCCAAGGCGGGCGGCGCCGCGGTGACAGCCACCGGCCTGGCCACCAGCGAGAACCAGATCCGCTCGTCTCTGGTGACCCCGGGATTTTTCCGGGGGTGCCTGGACGTGGGGGCCAATCGAGTCACCATCGACATGTATCTGGCCGCGGCCCGGGCCCTGGCGGGCATGATCCCGGAGGAGAAATTATCCCCCAATAATATCATTCCCCGGCAGATGGACTGGCGTATTTCTCCGGTGATCGCCAAGGCGGTGGCCCAGACGGCCCAGGAGAACGGGATCGCCTCCATGGGGCCGGAAAAGGTGAGTCCCGAGCGGGTCTATGAGCGCACCGAGCGCTATATCTACGAAGGGGAGCTGGCCTGGCTGCCCTCCGAAGGCCAGGATTACGGAAAATTGGGCATCAATGAGGAGGCCTTGGAGCTGCACCGCCGTTATCAAGGGTGCGTGGAGATCTATACTAAGGTGCCCATCAAGGACGAAGTCATTTACAACCGCCTGTATGCCCCGGCGGCGGTGGCGGAGGTTTGCCAGAAGATCCTGCATGAACCCATGGCCGCCTATGACTTCACTTGCAAGAACAACCTGGTGGCCATCGTCACCGACGGCAGCGCGGTGTTGGGTCTGGGAAATATCGGCCCCCGGGCCGCCCTGCCGGTGATGGAAGGGAAGGCCGTCCTCTTTAAAACCTTCGGCGGCGTGGAAGCCTTTCCCATCTGCATCAGCACCCAGGAGAGCGAACAGGTCATCCGGCTGGTGGAAAATATCTCACCGGCCTTTGGCGGCATTAACCTGGAGGACATCTCCTCCCCCCGTTGTTTCGAAATCGAGCAAAGGTTGCGGGAAAGGTTGGATATTCCAGTCTTTCACGATGATCAGCACGGCACCGCGGTGGTGATCCTGGCCGCGATGATCAACGCCCTGAAGCTCGTGGATCGGAAACTGGAAGAGGTGCGGATGGTCTTCAACGGCGCTGGAGCAGCGGCCATATCCACGGTTAAGCTCCTGATTGAGGCCGGTGCTAAGAATATCATGGTTTGTGACACCAAAGGCGCGGTTTACAAAGGACGTCCCAAGGGCATGAATTTCATTAAAAATGAACTGGCGGAAATCACTAACCCTGATAAGCAAAAAGGAAGTCTCGCCGAGGTCTTGAGAGGAGCAGAAGTCTTTATCGGACTTTCCGGGCCGAATGTGCTCACTCAAGAGATGGTAAAATCCATGGCGTCGGATCCCATTGTCTTCGCCATGGCCAATCCTGATCCAGAAATTTATCCAGAGGAAGCCAGGATGGCTGGGGCAGCGGTAGTAGCCACCGGCAGGTCGGACTTTCCCAACCAGGTGAACAATTGCATGGCCTTTCCCGGCATCTTCCGGGGAGCCCTGGACATCCGGGCCAGGTCCATCAATGATGCCATGAATATTGCGGCGGCGCACGCGATCGCACGCCTGGTAGGCGATCAATTGAGCCCCGGCTACATCCTGCCGGCAGCCATGGATTTCCGGGTGCCGCCGGCGGTGGCGGAAGCCGTGGCCCGGGCCGCCATGGAAACCGGTACGGCTCGCATCGACCTGCCGCCGGAAAGGGTGGCCCGCCATACCCGGGAGTTCATTTATGACGAGAGGCTGTCCTTAATCTGATTTGCTGCTCGCGAGAGATCTCTGCAAAAGCCAGCTCAGAAGGGCGCGTTTTACGCGCCTTTTTGGTGCTCGCAGCCGCACCCTGCCGGTAATCGGGGTGAACCCTGACCTGCTACCCCAGATGTTACCCCAATGATTATTCTATAAAAATCACTGATGTCCAAGGCGAAATTTCAAGCCCCGGGCCTTGCGAAAGTTCGGGAGCATTATATTGAAGAGAAAATGCCTGATCCGGTCCATAATTTCTTCCGGGAGCGCCAGAACTAGGGGGGGAACGACATTCTGGTTGATTAAGATCATCAAGATATGAATGGTAAAATTTCCTTAAAATAGGTAAAATCCGGGCCAAAATCGCGTTGCTGTGAAAAAATAAACGGTTTTCAGGACGTGGATCATGGGCATGGGCATGGGCATCCCGCTGGCTAGGATCAACATCAGGCGACTCCTTATGGGGTTGGGCCTGCTGGTGGTTCTATTGCTGGCGGCGGCCTTTGTGTTGGGTCTGCTGTCCTTGAAGCGCACCGGCGAGATTGTTTCTGAAGATTTTCAGCAACAACAACTGATCCTGGCCAAAACCACCGCTCGCCAGATCGAAGATGGCCTGGAGTTTTTGCGGATGGAGCTCAAGATCCTCGACTATTCCCCGGCCATTCAATACCTGGAGAAAGTGGCCTGGGCCAACCGCATGCAGGTCAGTTTCAACGACCTCTCCAAATTGGGGGTAACCGCCATTGAGCGGATCGATATTGCGGGCGCCAATGGCGGCCACACCTATATCCTGGACGCCGCCGGCCCCCGGGTTATAGATTATAAAGTTAATCAATCCTCCGCGGAGGTGGCCTGGGCTAAAGACCCGGCCAATCGCGGCCGCATTCGCCAGGGACCTGTGGAACTGGAATCGCGTGGGGGCCATAAGGCGCCCTTCTTCGACCTGGCCATGCCGGTATATGAGCAGAGCGTGGATGAATCGCACCCCAAGGCGACCGGCATTTGGGGTGGGGTGCTGTTGTTCAAAATAGATGCCAGCCAGTTTATCGGCCACTACTGCGCCGGGATTCGCTCCGGGCGCACCAGCTACTGCTGGGTGCTCAATAGCGATGGGGTATTTCTCTATCATCCCGAGCGGGAGTTTATCGGGGAAGACGCCTTTACCGCCCGCGGCCGGCGCAATCCGCTGATCAGTTTCACCAAGATCAACGAAATTCAGAAATCGAAAATGTTGGCCGGAGAGGAAGGGACTTCCCAATACACTTCAGGCTGGAACCGGGGTGTCATCGGGCAAATGGAAAAATTCGTGGCTTACAGCCATGTCAAGGTGAACCCGGATGGTTCCAGAATCTGGCCGGTGGCGGTGGTGGCGCCCACCGCTGAAGTCTACGGCACCATCCATTCCCTCTACATCCGGCAATTCCTAATCCAGGGGATTCTGATTTTCGCCCTGATTCTGGCGGCCTGTGCGGTAATCTACTATGAACTGCGCTGGTCGGTGGAACTGCAGCGGGAGGTGGACCGTACCACCGCGGATTTGCGCCGCAGCCGGGAGCAATACCAGTCGGTGGTGGAAAACGCCCGGGACTTCATTTTTTTGCTTGATGAAAACGGGAACTTTATCAGCGCCAATACCGCGACGGCCAGGGCTTTTGGATTTCCCGCGGTGGGGATTTCCGGCAAAAACCTGGAGAGGTTTTTTGCCCCGGAAGATGCTAAGGCCATGCTGATGCGGGTGCGGGACGTGGTGGACAGCCGAAAAAGCCTCGAAGTCAAATTCCAGGCGCATATTGGCGATCGAGTTTACTCACTTTCCACCCACTTTGTGCCCGTCTTCGGAGAGGATGGGGGGACGGTGGAATGGATCTTGGTGATGTCGCGGGATATCACCGAGAGCCAAAGGATGGAGGAACAACTGTTCCAGACCGAAAAGCTGGCTTCCCTGGGCACTCTTTCCGCGGGAGTGGCCCATGAGATTAATAATCCTTTGGCCGTCATCCTGGGGTTTACCGAAATTTTACTGGACCGCGTCCCTGAGGGCACCCAGGAATATGAGATTCTCAAGACGGTCGAACGCCAGGGCCTCAATTGCAAGCGCATCGTGGAGAACCTGATGGGGTTCGCCCGACAGCCGAGCCAGCCGGAAGCCTTTAGCGACCTCAATCATGACCTGCAAACCGTGCTTCTCCTGGTGCAGAGCACGCTCTTGACCAAAAAGATCGACCTGGAACTTAATCTGGCTTCCGATCTGCCACAGGTGAGGGGAGGCGCGGGCGAACTACAGCAGGTCTTTCTCAATCTCATCACCAATGCCGTGGCGGCCATGCCGGAGGGCGGCACGCTTACGGTAGCCAGCCGTCGAGATGCCCGCGAGAATTTGGTGGAAGCCATCATTGCCGATACCGGCATGGGCATTCCCAAGGAGAACGCGGACCGTATCTTCGACCCCTTCTTCACTACTAAAAAAGTGGGTGAGGGCACGGGACTCGGCCTCTTTGTCAGCTATGCCATTGTGGAGAAGTTAGGCGGCCATATCAGATTCGAAACCAAGACCGCCGAGGAAGATTCCACCGCCAGCGGCACCACTTTCTTTGTCACCTTACAACCTGAATTCCCGGAAACTACCTGAACAAGACCCTTAAGTTGGCATCATCCATGAAGAAAACGATTAAACTAATCCTCAGCTCTTTCCTCATATGCCTGGCAGCCTGGTATTTCTTGGGTCTGGCGGGGGGAGGCGTAGCCGATCCTGCTCCCGGCGTCCTGGCTCCTTCCCAGTCGGGCGACCCCTATGCCTTTCTATTCGAGGTGCTGGCCATCGTCCTCATCATCGCCTCCGTGGGCCATTATGTTGCAGCCAGGCTGAAGCAGTCTCCGGTGCTGGGGGAAATTGCGATGGGGATCATCGTAGGCACCCTGCTATACCAGCTCGGAATGCCTACCATGACCATTATTAGGCACTATGAACAGGTGCATCAGGTTTCGAGTGCAGCTTTGAAAGCAAATGTCTGTTTTAGTGATGCTATCCATACGGTTTTGAAAGAAGCCGGGCTACCTGAGAAGGATACCCAACAATTAGAGCAGGTGCTCCTCAGGGAGGATGTGGCCCAATCCTACCTTACGGTCAATGCCCTGCAACTGTTCTCGAGCCTGGGGATTGTGCTCCTCATCTTCCTGGTGGGGCTGGAATGCAATGTGAAGGACATGCTGGCCGTAGGGTGGTGGGCCCTGGGGGTGGCGCTCATCGGCATGGTGGGAATTTTCCTTTTAAGTTATCTGGCCCTGAGCATTTTCTTCCTTAAAGATGGCAATCCCCTTATCCCGGTATTTCTGGCCGCGGCCCTTACCGCTACCAGTATCAGCATCACCGCCCGGGTCTTTCAGGACCTGAAATGGATGCGTAAAAGGGAAGCCAAGGTGGTCCTGGGTGCCGCGGTCATGGATGATGTGCTGGGGCTCATCCTCCTGGCGGTGGTGACTGGGGTGGCCATCAGGGGCGCGGTGGACCTCTCCATCGTGGCCGAGATCTTTTTAAAAGCCGCAATATTTTTAGCGGGCGTGCTCCTTTTGGGCGCCATTCTTGTACCTCGTTTGGTAACACTCTTCGCCACCCTTTCCCGGGGAAATGTCAGGGTCATCTTTCCCTTTGCCCTGCTCATGCTTCTGGCCTGGTTGGCCGACCGGTTGGGCTTGGCCACCATCATCGGCGCATTCGCTGCCGGGTTAATCATCGAAGAGGATTATTTCCCCGGAGGAGGTCGAGGCCGGACGGTGGAATCAATTATTGCTCCCATCCAGTCGCTCTTCGCGCCCATCTTTTTTGTTCTCATCGGCCTCCGGGTGGACATCACCGCTTTGGCCGATGCGCAGGTCCTCCTCATGAGCCTAGTGCTGGTGGGAATCATTGTCATCTGCAAGCTGATCTCGGCCCTGCCGGTGAAACCAGGGGACAACCGTCTGGTAGTGGCCGCGGGCATGCTCCCCCGAGGAGAGGTGTCCCTCATCTTCGCCAGCCTGGGCAAGTCCCTGGGCTTGCTCAACGACAACCTGTTTGCCGTAATCATCATTGTCATGTTGCTCACCACCTGCATCACCCCGCCGCTCTTGAAATGGGCCATTGAGCGGGAGGAATTGTCGGAATCTGTCCGGGTCTAACCCACCCACCAGTGGGCAAAAAATTTGAGGAAAGACCATCATCCCCTGACCCTGCTGAACAGGCGGGCTACCACATCTCCTTTGTGGAGTATATGAAGGCCTGCTGGTGGCCCATGATGATCACCGTCACCATCTGCATGATCTACTTGTTGATTGCCTATTAAAACCGGGCTAGAAATATTTCCCACCCAGACGCCCCTCTAGAAAGCTTAGGCTTAATTTCGTTGCACCCGGAGTTAGCTGCGGCCGCGGGGCTCATGATAACCGAGGGAAATTTGAATGGAAAGATTCTCCGAATAACCTTTTTCCTTAATCGCCTGGAATACTTTGTTCTCCCATCTCGCGATCCGACAAATCATAGAGAAACTGCAATATTTATTGTCAAATATTACAATAAGTTATGTGGCTTGGTAACCATTTTTTTAAGTAACTTTAGCAAAATTTACGATTGTCAGGCGATCTGGCCCCGACGCGGTGTTGCCGGCGGCGGGATAAAATGGTTTTGAAATAACCGGCAAGAGGACCGGCTCAGTAACGACAAGATGGTGGTGGTCCCGGGAGCCGGTTGCGGGCGGATCTGGTTCCCCTGGTACCCAACCTTTTGAGATAATTAAGGAAACCCACCATTGTCCCTGCTAGCGGTTACAACAATAGGGGCAATAAAATCCTGGCCTGGCCATTGCGTCCGCAGCCAAAATTCAGATTGAAATATTGTAGTTTTAAATACCTCTTCAATTTTTCCGGTTGCATCTGGAAAAATTACTTGACAAAAGATATTTGACATTATAATGATGCAAATATTCTCATAGAGTTGCAGGTGGTTAACCTAATATTTGAATAAGATTAAGGAGTGGGGGATGAAGACAATGGCAGCCAGGTGTGGGTGCTTGCTGACCTTGTGGGTGCTGCTGTGGGGATTAGGGGGGAGCAGCGCCGCCGGGGCGGACCTAACCGAAATGATGAAGAATCAGGAGATCACCCAGGTGTTGCACCTGCAGGTGGGGCAATCCAAGGTGCTGCGTTCGACCTACCCAATTACCCGCATCTCCGTGGCCGACCCGGAGATCGCCGACATCATCCTGATCTCCGAGAGGGAAGTTTACGTCAACGGCCTGTCCTCGGGGGTCACCAACCTGAGCATCTGGGGCAAAAACCGTTTCACTTCGGCCACCGTGACGGTGGAGGCGGACCTCACCCTCTTAAAAGAGAAGCTGCACCAGATTCTGCCCGGCCAGAAAATCTCGGTGCAGGCCGCGGGTGCCTCCGTGGTGCTCTCCGGGGAGGTGAGCGGGCCGCTGGCCCAGGACACCGCGCTCTCCCTGGCGGGCTCCTGGGGCGGGGGCAAGAGGGAGAATGTGGTGAACCTGCTCCACGTCGGGGGGGTGCAGCAGGTGATGGTGGAGGTGCGCCTGGCGGAGATCGATCGGACCATTCTGGATCGCATGGGGATCAACTGGACCGCCGTGGCGCGCCAGGGCAATATTTATGCGCAACAGATCAACGCCCTGGCGGCCATCCAGAGTTTGACCCGGGTTTTCCTCGGTGGCACTGGAACGGGATCCTCCGGCGGCGTGGGCACTACCTTTACACAAAGCCTCAGTACCAATCTCGAAGGCATTGTGGGTTTTAAGAACGCCGGGCTCATTTGGACCATGTTCTTTGACATTCTCAAGCAGAATAACCTGGGGCGGGTGCTGGCGGAGCCCAACCTGGTGACCACCAGCGGCCAGGAGGCCTCCTTCCTGGCCGGCGGCGAGTATCCCGTGCCGGTGCCCCAGAGCGGGGTGGGCGGCACCACCATCACCATTGATTACAAGAAGTACGGGGTGGGCTTGAACTTCACTCCCGTTGTGCTGGACGGCGACAAGATCGCCATGAGATTGGAACCTGAGGTTTCGGAGTTGGATCCCAGCACGACGGTGACCATCAGCGGTTTCACCATTGAGGGGTTGTTGGTGCGGCGCATGTCAACCCATCTGGAGGTCCTTGACGGCCAGACCATTGCCATGGCCGGACTGCTCAAAAATGAGGACCGCAACATCGTCAACAAGTTTCCCTGGGTGGGGGATGTCCCCATTTTGGGGAACCTGTTCCGTTCCAGCAGTTGGCAGAAGCAGATGACCGAACTGGTGGTGCTGGTGACCCCGCACCTGGTGAAGCCCGTGACCCCGGGCACCGCCCGGCTGTCCGATGACAAGTGGATAGACCCCAATGAATATGAGAAATATCTCCTGGGGTGGCAACAGGGGCGGCCGCCGAAGGAACAGCCGGCCCCGGTCCAGCAGCCGGCCCAACCGATGCCGGCGGGCTTTGGGGCTATAAAACCGTAATCGCGGGAAACGGTTAAAAGGTTAAAAGGCCGCTCAGCCTGTTAACCTTTTAACCATTCACTTTTCCCCCATCACATCTCAGGCAGAGGCTGAAAATGAAAAACGAGAGGCGAAGATTGAAAGCCGGAACCGGCCTCATCGGGCTGGCCCTGGTGCTGGTGTGGCTGACGGGTTGTACCAGCCCCGATGTCCTCGGAAAGGACTACGGCAATGCGGTGCAAAACAATCTGGCCCAGTCGGTGCTCAATCCCCAGGCCGGCCTGCTGGACACCCCGACGACGGGGCTAAACCCAAAGGCCGGAGTTATTGAAACGGAGCAATATGACAAGAGCTTTTCGGGCGAGAAGAAGCAGGCGCAGGCACCTCAGGGGATAATCTCTAGCTGGTAGCCGCGCCGCCGCCGCCGCAGGGAGTAACAAGGGGATAGCAATCATGTGGGCAGCAGGGCTCGACCAATTATGGCAAGGGGACAGAGGGCCCCGGCGGCGGCAGCTACCGCCCCAGGGTCCTTCCAGGGCAGCCGCCAGTAGACCCGCCTCTGTCCGGCAGCGCTGGCTGGCATGGTCGCTGGCCATGGCGGCGCTGACGGGGGCGCTGTTGGGGGTGGGTTGCAACGCCTCTTGGTTGTCCAATAATAGGACGGCCCGGGGAGTAGCCTTGCCAGCCGCGATGGACTCCGCCCGGTTGTTGTATAATGCCCATTATTACCAGTTAATGGGGAGGCCGGAGATCGCCTTAAAGGAATTGCAGCAGGCCCACGAGGTGGATCCCGCTAATCTCAAGGTGGTGGATGCCCTGGCCCAGATGTACCAGGAGCAGGGACAATTCCAACAGGCTCAGGAGCTATACCAGGAGACCCTGAAACGCTATGGCGAAAACCGGGCCTTGCACAACAATTGGTGCTTCTCCTATTATCTTCAGGGAGACTTGGGCAGGGCCGAATCCTGCCTCCAGGAGGCCCTGGCCCGTGATCCCGGCAATATGGCCGCCCGGAACAATTTAGGACTGTTATGGTGCCGCCAGGGCAAGCTGGCGGAAGCCAAACGGCTTTGGGAGGAAGCGGAAGGCGCCGCCCTCGCCCAAACCCGGATGAACCAGGCCCTGGCTTTCCTGGGAATGAGCGCCCCTGCCTATTATGCCAAGCTAGCGGAGCCAGGGCCAGGTGCGCCACTGGCTGATTCTTCAGCTAAACCACCGGCAGCGGCAGCGCCCCCCACCGTGAAGGCGGCGCCCGCGCCGCGGCCTTTGGCCGCGGCCCCCAAGGCCGAGGTGAACGAAGCCGCCAAACCAACGGAGCCAGGACTAGCTCTGCCGCAGCAACCAGCGGCCTCGCGGCAGCCGAAATCGGCGACCCCGGCCATTATTGCTTCCCAAGATGGATCTTTATTGGTGGCGGAGGGGCAGACCAGCGTCAAGGCTACGGCCGCAACAGCGTTGGCAGAATCAGCCAAGGCGCCGGCCCCGGTGCTAGTTACTACCCAAGCCGGATCCCTGGCGGCGGAACCGCCCATCACTACCAAGGCGGCGACCCCGGCGACGCCTGCGGCTACCCGGCCAACGGCAGGGTTGACGGAAGCAGCCAAAGTGGCGCCACCGCCTGCCCCGCCAGTGGCAGCTTCCTCCGGCAAATCCGTGGCAGCCCAGGGAAAAACCCTGGTGACGGCGCCGGCCCCGCAGAAACCGGCGGCCCCGGTGCTAGTTACTACCCAAGCCGGATCCCTGGCGGCGGAACCGCCCATCACTGCCAAGGCGGCGACCCCGGCGGCGCCTGCGGCTACCCGGCCAACGGCAGGGTTGACGGAAGCAGCCAAAGTGGCGCCACCGCCTGCCGTTG
>Ga0116127_1000179_pt1 | contig 64985 bp, 47 predicted proteins | sample June2015DPH_16_1_FD_89731 | JGI IMG/M metagenome (GOLD analysis project Ga0116127, IMG submission 89731) | Peatland microbial communities from SPRUCE experiment site at the Marcell Experimental Forest, Minnesota, USA - June2015DPH_16_100 | ecosystem: Environmental > Terrestrial > Soil > Wetlands... | reverse complement strand
CTTTGGCGGCGGTCGCGGGGCTGATGGTGAAGCTGTTGGAGGTGGCGGAGGTCAGGCTGCCATCGGCAGCCGTCAACGTGTAGCTGCCGGCGGTGTTGATGGACAGATCGGCGAAGGTGGCGATGCCGCCGGAAGCGGCCTCGGTGAGCGTGCCGTTCAAGGCACCGGGGCCGCTGTGGACGGAGAGGGTCACGTTGGAGCCGTCCGTGGTGACGAGGTTGCCATACTGGTCTTCCACGTCCACAGTGACGGCGGGGCTGATGGTCGATCCCGCGGTGGTGCTCGTGGGTTGCTGAGCGCACACCACCTTGGCGGCGGCCGCGGGGCTGATGGTGATGCTGTTGGAAGCGGTGGAAGTCACACTGCCGTCGCTGGCGGTGAGCGTGTAGCTGCCAACGGTGTCGAGGATGGCATTGCTGAACGTCACCACACCACTGCTGGCGGCGACGGTGGCGGTGCTGCTCAATGATCCCGGTCCGCTATGCACGGACAGGGTCACATTGGAGTTGTCGTTGGTCGCGATGTTGCCGTATTGGTCTTCGAGATCCAGAACGATGGCCGGGCTGATCGCCACCCCTGCGATGGCATTGGTGGGTTGCTGGACATAGATCAATTGGGTGGCGGCGGCGGGGCTGATGGTGAAGCTGTTGCTTGTGGCGCTGGTGAGCGATCCGTCGGCAGCGGTGAGTGTGTAGTTGTCGGCGGTGTTGATGGACAGATTGCTGAAGGTGGCGATGCCGCCGGAAGCGGCCTCGGTGAGCGTGCCATTCAAGGAACCGGAGCCACTGTGGACCGAGAGGGTGACGCTGGAGGTATCGGTGGTGACCAGGTTGCCGTACTGGTCTTCCACATCCACGGTAACGGCAGGGCTGATGGTCGATCCCGCGGTGGTGTTGGTGGGCTGCTGAGCATAGACCAGTTGAGAAGCGGATGCCGGGGTGACGGTCACTTGATCCGAGCCGGAGAGGGAACCGGTGGTGGCGGTGACCGTGGCGACGGTGGGAGAAGTGGGCGCGGTGTACAGGCCGCTGGAGTCGACGCCGCCGCCTCCGCTGTCCAGGGACCAGGTGAAAGTGGGCTGAGAGGCCATGGCGGCGCCGAACTGGTCGCAGGCGGTGGCGACCAATTGCTGGGTGGTGCCGGCCTGGATGGTGGGGCTTGCGGGCGTCACGGCGACGGAGGTCAGGGTCTGATTCACCGTGACGCTGACGCTGCTGGTGGTGTAGTTGGTGCCGTCGCTGATGGTGGCGGTGAGGGTGTAGCTGCCGGCCTTGTTGAAGGTGACGGTGCAGTTTTTGGCGGTGTTGTCGCCGTTATCGGAGAAGATAGGATTGGCGCCACTGGGCTCGGAGGTGGCGGCCCACGTATAGGACAGAACACTTTCTCCGCCGCTTGAGCTGCCCAGGACACTCAAGGCTGATGTGGTAGCGGAAACGGTGCTGGGCGTTGCGGAAGCGGCGGTGGCGACGGTTGGCGGAGCGTAGGGGCTCCACGTCACGTGGTCGAAGTTCGCTAGGTCGAGTTGGCTGTTGCTATGGGATTCAATGAACAGGCCGACGGACACCGGCGCGTTTAGGGTCACGGTCTGCGACGTTAATTGAGTCCAGCTGATGCCATCGGCGGAGTAGTAGCCGGCAAAAGTGTCTCCGAGGCGAACCAGGCGGAGCCAATACGGAGCGGCGACGGCGACCGAGGTGGAGGTGTTATCTGCAGCGCCATCGGTCAAGCGGTATTTGAGTCTCAGGCCTTGGCTTGACTTTCCGGACACGTAGGTGGCTACCATGGCGGAGCCGCCGGCGAGGGGGGAGTCAGCGAACAGGATTCCCGCCTTGGCCGCGCTACTGGGGGTTCCGGTGGGATTGAGCGTGAGGGACGCTACGCGGGCGGTGAGGGTGCCGTCGCCGGTGATGGTGGTATAGCAATACTGGCACTGGATATAGGTGCTGGCGATCACGCCGGAGCCGGTGAGCGAGTAGGTGTTGGTGCCCGAGTTGTAGCTGGAGCTGCCGGCCAAAGTCGGGCCGCCGACGTCCGCGTTGTTGGTGAAGATGCCGAGGTCGAGCTGCCCTTGGTAGTCGGCCAGGGCTGAGGCGTTAAGGGGTGCTTTGACGGATGTGAACAGCGAGCCATCGGAGACGGCTTCGAGCTTCCAGTCGCCGCCGCGGCCGGTGATGTTGGTGGAACCGAAGACGGCCGCGCCGGTGTATTGGGAAATCCTGTCCAGGAGTTTTCGTCCGCTGATGCCGTCGGCGGTATCGCAGCCGTAGATCTGCACGGTCGCATCGGATGTCATGGCCGAGCGCAGCGTTTCCCATCCGGCGGACGTTTGATCGACGTCGTCCACGTTCACCCACTGGTCGCCCAACAGGAAGCGGCCCGGCGAGCCGTGCGAGAAGATGGACAGCGAATGGATCTTCCATCCGTCGCGTTGCACGGTTTGATTGAGCAGGTCCAGCACCTGTTCGGAGGATTGGTGCAAGCCGTCGTAGGTGATGACGCGCGTGTTGCCCAGCGCCGCACCGATCAGCGTCGACGCATCCGGCAACGAGCGGTCGATCAGCGCAATGTCGTAAACGGCCGGCGGATTGCCGGACAGCAGCAACCGTTGTTCGAGCGTCTCAAAATGAACAGGCCGCACCGGGAAAAAACGGCGCAAGTAAGCGGGGCAACATTCGGCTAAGAAATGACGCGGCGAGTCTATGGCTCGCTGCAATCTCCCACGATGGATTTGCACGCGCTTCAAAATGAAAGCCCTTTTAACTTCCAGCTTGTGAGCCGCCTCACTCTGGCTATCGGCGAACGTATAAAGTGACTTTGCTGACAAAAGGGGCTGTGCCGGACCTAACGCGCATCAACGGGCGGGTGATGAGAGTATGGGACGTACGTCCTAGGCCCGTCTTGAAACCGCGCTGCGGCTGGGCCGAGAGCGTGGTTCCTGACGGATGAGGGGCGCACCGGGGCGGGAGAGGGGGGGGAGAGTTTATCGTTGCCGCGTTGCCGGTCGCGTGCTGGGCGCGGTCGTTGGGGTGAAGAAGACGGCGCCTTCCAAACCGGTGCCGGTAACGTTGTGGATGGACAACAGCGGACCTGCCAAGCCCGAGACATGGATGTCGCGCAGCGTGGCATCGGTCATGTTGGCCAAGAACATGCCCTTCTTGCAGGTGCCGGTGACGTCAACGAAGCTGAAATGTTCAAGGGGTTTGGCGGCAGAGATATGGCTGGCTTCAATGAGCGTGCCGCAATCGACGCGGGCGTTGGAAACGGCTATGTCGGCGATGCGCGGGATTCCGGCATCGCCCAGGACCGGCTGTGAGTCCTTGATGCCGTGGGCCAGCAGATCGATCCGCAGAAAGGTCTTTGCGGCGGCGTCGATGTCGTCGGCGCGGATGTTTTCGATGAACCCGCCGCGTTCCGTGCGGCTCTTGAGGTACAGCGCATCGGTGCCGTGAGTCACGGCGCAATGTTCGATGGTGACGTTGCGGACGCCGCCGGACATTTCCGTGCCGATGCCGATCGCCGCAAAGATCTTGCTGCCCAGCTTGCAGCGCGTGATCCAAATATCCTGCGACGGCTTGCCGATGCGGACGGCTTCCATGCCGCGGCCGGATTTGATGGCGATGGCATCGTCGCCGGTGTCGATGTCGCATTGCTCGATGCGCACGTTCTGGCAGGAATCGACGTCGATGCCGTCGCCGTTGCCGCGGTTGCTGCGGATGGTCAGGTTGCGGGCCACGACATCCTGGCAATAGGTTGGATGAATGGACCACATGCGGTCGTAGGTGGTGGAAAAACCATCCAAGAGCACATCGCGGCAATCGACGATCTCCACGAGGCAGGGCCCGCGCGGGTTGCGCAGCCCGCCCAGTGGCACGGCTCCGGCGATTTTTCCCGGGCCGATCAGGGCGATGTGATCGGCCTTGACCGCATGAACGAGGGCGCGGTGGCCTTGCACCCACCGTCCCTCAAAGCGCACGTCGATGACGGGATAATCAGCGGCGTCCGAACTGCCTTGCAGCACCGCATCCTTCTGGAGCCGCAGCGTCGTGTTCGGCCCGATCACGATGCTGCCGATCAGGTAATTTCCCGCCGGCACCCAGACGATTCCGCCGCCGCCAGCGGCGCAGCGATCCAGCGCTAGCTGAAACGCCGCGGTGTCCTTGGTGGCGCCGTCGCCTTTAGCGCCCAGGGAGAGCACGTTCCACGAGGAGCGGGTTTGGGTGCAACCGCCTTGGCCCAGGAGCGTGAGCCAAAGAATCGCCGTTGCGCCGAACAGCCGTCGAGAGATCATGTTGAGCCAAGAGGCCTGCGAATCGCGATTGGGGCGTTAATCCTCAAGTTTTTTTCAGAACCGCACTGGCGACGGAATGCGGGCGCGTGTCGATGAACAGCGGATCGCTGGAAGTTCGCTGCCAGATCGTGGCGTCGTAGGACTGAATGGAACTCGGCGCGAACGTGGTATTGCCGGTCATGACGAGGTTGCGCACGTGGTTGACGTTCGCGGCGTTTGCAGCACTGATGTTCACGTTGATGAAGGTGACGTTCTGCACGGGGGCCTCGGGCAGGCCATAGATGGTCACGCCGTAGCCGGCGCCGGTGGCGGTGATGTTGGAATAAACGATGTTCTTCCAGAACGGGGTGTCGGAGGTGGCGTTCACGGGCTGGGGCGAATCGGACGCCGGATTGGTGGGGAAATTGTTCGATCCGTTGTAATAGCTGTCGATCAAAATCGGATAGTTCACGTCGGTCATCTTGATATGGGAATAGGTAATGTTGGAGACGACCCCGCCGTTGCCGCGCTGGGCCTTGAGTCGCAGGCCGTTGTCGGTGCCGTTGAAGGTGACGTTGTAGACGAGCATGCCGGTCAGTCCGTAGGTGGTGGTGCCGCCGACGGAAATGCCGTGGCCATAGCCGAAGGTGCAATCCCTGACGGTGATGTTGGCGCAGGCCACGTTTTGGGCGGTGACGGCGACGTTGTCGTCGCCGTTGGAGATGATGCAGTTTTCAATGAGGTAATTTTTCCCGGCCGGGTCGATGCCGTCGGTGTTGTGGGAGGGGATCTGGCCGGCGGGAACCTGCGACGCATCCGACGAGGGGGCGTAGATTTTCACGCCGTTGACGGTAACGTTGTTCGTTCCGATCGTTCCGCTGGCACCGAAAATGATGTTGATGGACGGGGAGTTGCGCAGGGTGAGGTCCTTGATTAAGACGGTATCGCAGGCGGTGAAGCGCACGAGGCGTGGCCGCGTGGAGACGGGCTTGGTGGGCGTGGGGAGGAGCGAGTTGCCCCACCACCCGCCGCTGTCGTTGGCGCCGACGCCGCCCTGGCCGTCGATGGTTCCGGTGCCGCTGAGCTCGACGTTTTTCACCTTGTTATAGGTGATGAGACTCTTGGAGGCGTTGGAATAGACGCCGTAGGGCTGGGCCAGGAGCGTGCCGTCGATTTCGATGTTGGTGTTGTTCTTGGAGACGGTGAGGAAATTGCTGAGGAAGGTTTTTCCCGCGGGCAGGATGACGGTGCCGCCGCCGGCGCTGCCGGCCGCGTTGATGGCCGCCTGCAGAGCGACGGTGTCATCGGTGACGCCGTCGCCGACGGCGCCGTAGTTGGTGACATTGAACGTCTGGCCGGGGATGACCGGCAGTGGAATCGCCGACAGCAGACATCGCGCTTCAAGCCCTTCCCAAACGGGCCGAAGCAAAGCAGATCGCCTGGGCGACGACCTGTCGGCTGAGTCCGATGCGGCAAGACCCTGTGGACCCACGTTACAGATTAAATTGGACATGCTTCCTCCGCTGGCTGTTGCAAGCCCCTCATCTTTGCTCGACCCCAATCTATCAGATTCACTTGGTCACGCGAAAAGGTAACCGTGGGGGCGACAATGGGCTTGAGCAAAGGGTGGTACAATTAGTGGGAATGATTATACTTTTTTGTTAAGTCTGCGGCAATGCGATGGCGGAAATGGATAATCGCGCCGCGGGGGTTGGAGCCGGTGGGAACGGGAGTTGCTAATGCATTGGATCGACTGGGGCTTGACCGTCGGCTCGGTTCTGATGGTGTATGCCTGCGCCCTCTACACCAAGCGGTACAACAAGAGTGTGGCGGATTTCATGGCCGGGGGGCGGGCGGCGGGCAGATACCTGATTTGTAACGCCAAGGGGGAAGCCTCCTCCGGCGTGGCCAACACGATCTCAAAATTCCAATTGCTGGTCGTCTCCGGCTTCGTCATGTCGTGGTGGGATTCCTTCGGCCTGCCGGCGCTGATGATCGCGTCGCTGTTTGGGTTTGTGATCTACCGATACCGTCAGACGCGGGCCATGACGGTCGGGCAGTTCTTTGAGATGCGCTACTCGCGCAATTTCCGGAAGCTCACCGGCGTCCTGGGGTTCATCGCCGGCATCTTGAATTACGGCATTTTCCCGGCCGTGGCATCCAACTTTTTCGTACACTTCTTGGGGCTTCCAATGCACACGCCGATCGGCCCGTGGCAGGTTCCGACCACGTCGATCGTCATGGTCATCTATTTGAGCTCGTGTTTGTGGATGATGCTGATGGGCGGGACGATCACGCTGATCGTCACCAACTGCATCGACGGAATCCTCTCGCACCTGGTGTACGTGCTGATGATTTTTGCCATCTTCTACGTGGTGGGATGGTCGGGGATCCGGCACATGATGCTGTCGCAGCCGCGCGGCTACTCGATGGTCGACCCTTTCGACCAGTCGCACATCAAGGACTTCAATTTCTTTTATCCGATCATCTACTGGTCAATGTACATCTACCAGACGATGTCGGTGCAGAAGGACAACAGCTACAGCGCCGCGGCGCGCAATCCGCACGAGGCGCTGATGGGCGGCGTGCTGGGCAACTGGCGCATGCTGGCGCGCAACGTGATGCTGGTGGTGGTGGCGCTGGGGGCGCTGACCTACCTGAAGGGGCCCAACTTCCCCGGCGCCGCGGCGCTGGGCGCGATCCACGATTCCCAGACGTACGACCAAATGAAAATCCCCATCTCGCTGAGCTATATGCTGCCGGTCGGGATCAAGGGGCTGTTTCTGACGATCATGATCCTGGGCATGACCGACGGCGACTCGGCCCACATCCTGACCTGGGGCGGCATTTTCATTCAGGACGTGGTGCTTCCGATCCGCGGAAAGCCGCTGACGCCCAAGCAGCACGTGCGCGTGTTGCGCTGGTCGGTCACTGGCGTGGCGGTGTTCGCGCTGTTTTTCAGCAGCTTCTTCACCCAGACGCAGTACATCTCCATGTGGTGGGCCGTGACCGAAGCCATCTTCGTTTCCGGCGCGGGGGCGGCCATCATCGGGGGCCTGTACTGGAGCAAGGGCACGACCCCGGCGGCGTGGTCGGCCATCGTGGTCGGCTCGACGCTGGCGGTGACGGGGATCCTGGCCCCGATCGTTCTGTTGCACTACGGCAGGCACTTTCCGTTCAACGGCATGCAGATGAAGTTTATCGCGGCCGCGGCGGCCGTGCTGGTGTACGTCGTGGTGTCGTTGCTGACCTGCCGGGACGCTCATGACATGGACAAGCTGCTGCGCCGCGGACGGTACGCCATCGCCGACGACAAAATCGCCGGATCTGAATCGCGGCGCCGGCAGCCCGTGCTGGCCAGGCTCATGGGCATCAACCAGAACTTCACGCTCGCGGATAAGCTGGTCACCGGCGGGCTTTTCTTCTGGTGCATGCTGTCGATGGCCATCGTGTTGGTGGGCACCGTGTGGAACCTGGCGTTCCGCCATTGGTCCCAGGAGACTTGGGTGACCTACTGGTTCGCCATGGGCGTGGTGGTTCCGCTGATCATCGCGGTGGTGACGATGGTCTGGTTCGGCGTGGGGGGGGTCATTGATTTACGCAAGCTCTTCAAGCGGTTGGCAACCATGAGTCGGGATTCCACCGATGACGGAACGGTCAATCAGCACACAACTCCCGCTCCGGCCCGTTTGGCGGCGGTTTCGGCGCCCTCCAACCAGAATAACGACCCTGGCGGAACGAGCGAAACAGATAAAACAAATGCAGGCGTTACATAAACTTACGTCGCTCATGCAGAGGTGCTTGATCCCCGAATGAGGCGGCGCGATCCATGCCGCGGCAGCAGATTTTGCATCCATAGGCCCGACGAGGCGACTGCGTCGTTCGTTTAACGTTTCGCATGGGGAAGCGGCGATATTTGCGCGTCGGCGGCCATGAAACTCGGACCCCCGGTGACTGCAAAAATCGAGAGACAATTGCTATTTGATGCCCGGCCGTAATACTTGTTAACATGTGGCCGAACGGCTATTAGGCGGCGCTAAGAGATGCCGCGAGGATGGCGACGCAAGTCATTGCGATCCGTCGGCCTTGTCGAGGGCGAGCCGGACGATCGTTGACCCGAATCATTCCGGCGCATCGTCGATGACTGAATGAGGTTTCTCAAAACGAGGACACACGTAGGGAGGTTTTCATGAAACGGACCAAGGGCTTTACGCTCGTCGAATTGTTGGTGGTGATCGGAATCATCGCGGTTCTGATCTCCATTCTCTTACCATCCCTTGCCAAGGCCCAGCGGCAAGCCCGCCTGGCGCGTTGGAGTGAGTTCAGCAGCGGGATGCGTACCCAACAGTACCTCATCGGATACTGGAACATGCTGAACGACCAGGGCAACGCGGTGGTCAAGAACCAGGCGGTGGTCTGCGATGACCAGCGCATGACCCCCAGCAGGTTGGACGGCATTGTCGGCGTGTACGGCGGCAAAAGCGGCAGCGGATACAATCCGGTGCACATCCCCCAAGCGTACTCCGGTGACGCCACCCTCGCCCAGATCTGGAGCGGCGAAGGTCGATTTGGGAACCCGGCCCTCACCGGTAGCCTCAACGGAGCCGACACCAGGAACGTGTCATCTAACCCGAACTTCTACTGGTTGTGCCTCGGGTTCGGCCCGGGCCAGGGTCAGTTGGGCCGCTTGATCACCAACGCGCAAGGCGGCAAAGCCGACCAACAATTCACCGTGTTTTTTTGGATCGGCGCCCCCCCCAGCCTTCTCGCTGGAATGACCCAATCGGCAAACGGTGTTCCCCTGTTCACTTGGGAAGACCCCAATAACAAGTATCTGATCCGCATCCGCGGTTATGGGAACAAAGTGCGCATGCAAGTGACCGAGAGTAGCACCTACGAAATACAGGACGGCGCCAACATGAGCGACCCCGAAGCCCCAACCAACGGCATGTGGGACTTCTGGGCGTTCACTTGTCACTACAGCGCCAGGGGCTTTGACAACACCAGTTCGACGGCGGCCCCGCAGATTCTGATGCGGGTGTACAGAAACGGGACCAACGTGACTCACGGCGGAAACGGTACAGACCCCCTGCCCGCAGAGTCCGGCGTCAAGGGTCTTTTCACCTACGCTGAGGCATTGGACGCGACCAACGCAGGCAAGAATCCCGGTCTCACGCCGCTGGACGGCTTCTTCACCTCTGGAATGCCCACCCAGCCGCCCATTCAGGTCGGCACCCCGGATACCAGCAATGCCATCCGTGAGACCATGATGCTGTTCTACGGCAAGAGGGGTGGCTCCTTGAAGTACGAATATTGGGGCCTGTGTGATGAATACGGCATCTTCGATAGGGACCTGAGCGACGCCGGCGACAAGACTGATGAGGTTAAGGACGGAGTGCTCAGCAACCCGACAGGCAACCTGATCGGCCAGATCTACAATTCTGGTCTGCCGTAAAGGTTTTTTGCAGATCGCCTAAAAGGAAGCGGAGGTAAGGTCTTGCAGACCCCTCCGCTTCCTTTGTGCTTAAGTCGAGTTTATCCTTTCCAACCGAAATGAACACCGAATCACTTTCCGCCGATCGGCTGGCGGCGACCGTGGAACGTGCCCTGGCGGCGCAGCCGATCGTGGACATGCACACGCATTTGTATCCGCCGACCTTTGGCACGCCCGACCCCAACGTCACCGGCCGCACCGATCCGGCCGGGCTTTTGCTTTGGGGCATCGACGAGCTGGTCACCTATCACTACCTGGTTGCCGAAGTCTATCGCGTCGTGCCCGCTTCCCAGCTCCCCTACGAGCAGTTTTGGAAGCTGAGCAAGCAACAGCAGGCGGATCACATCTGGAAACACCTCTTCGTCGAGCGCACGCCCATCAGCGAAGCCTGCCGCGGGGTGCTCACCGTCCTGCACCGCCTTGGGCTGGACCCCAACGAGAAATCGCTGGATGCCTATCGCGGCTTCTTCGCCAAGCAGGATCCCGGCAAATACATCGACCGCGTGATGGAACTGGCCAACGTGTCGTCCATCACGATGACCAATCCCGTCTTTGACGACAACGAGCGTCAGCGCTGGCTGGCCAATCCCAACGTCGGCAGCGATCCGCGTTTCCAACCGGTGCTGCGGATCGATCCGCTATTGCGAGCGTGGCCGACGGCGGCCAAACGACTGAACGAATGGAAGTATCCCGTCACCGAGGAGATTTCCGCCTCGACCATCCAGCAGGTCCGCCGATTCCTGCGCGATTGGATCGACCGCCAAAAGGCGATTTACCTGGCGGTCAGCTTGGGTCCGGAGTTCCGTTACCCGGCAGCCGGCGGGGATGCCGTCGCCCGTGCCGGACAGACCATCCTGGAAGAGGCCATCCTCCCGGTCTGCGCCGAACGCGGGCTGCCGTTTGCCATGATGATCGGATCCCAGCAGCGGGTGAACCCCGCTCTGGGCGACGGCGGCGACATGGTCGGCAAGTCGGACATCGCATCGGTCGTCAACCTGTGTTATCAGTTTCCGTCCAACAAGTTCTTCGTCACCATGCTGGCCCGCGAAAACCAACACGAGATGTGCATCGCGGCCAGAAAATTCGGCAACCTCATGATCTTCGGCTGCTGGTGGTTCCTGAACAACCCGAGCCTGATCGAGGAGATCGAGCGGATGCGGTTGGAACTGCTGGGCACCAGCTTCATCCCGCAGCACTCCGATGCGCGCGTGCTGGATCAACTGGTGTACAAGTGGGACCACAGCCGACGCATTCTGGCCAAGGTCCTGACCGACAAATACGCCGATCTGCTCCGGGCCGGCCGGTGGGTCACGGAGGCCGACATCCAGCGCGACGTGCGCCTCATGCTGCGCGACAACTTCATCAACTTTCTGTCGCGGTAGGATAGATGGCGACGGAAAAAACGAAGCCCCGGACGCGCGTTCCGGGGCTTTTTCTGCGCTGTCATCGCGGCGCCATGCCGCTCTCATGCTTCAGCGCTTCGCGGTAGAGGGGGTCGATGGGATCGACGTTCATGGTGGCGCCGTCGGGACGAACGGTGATGGTGTAGACGTGATCGCGGTCGAAGGGGCCGTAGAGTCCTTCGCCCTGCATGGCGCGGATGCCGATGGCGTCGCGGGCGTCCTTGTCGTTGTAGAGCTTCCAGAAGCGGTTCCACAAATCCTGCTCGAACTGTGAGACTTGCGGATCGGCGCCGCGGTAGATGTCGGGGATGGTGCCGGGGGTGTCGATGAGCGCGCCTTCGGCGGGGGATTGGTTGGCGCCGTAGACGCGGACGAAGAGGATGATGCTCTGTCCGCGGAGGGGATCGCCGGCCTGAACGTACGGGTCCTTGAACTTGATGATCTGCGCGTCGAAGTGGGCCTCGTTGCCGGCGATGGTGAACTGGCGCGGGGGCAGGGCCGAGCCGTCGCGGCGATATTCCACGAACAGGAGCGTGCTCTGGAGCTGGCCCCCGACGGTTTTCTGGTCCGTCACCAGGATGCGGGCCACGCGCCGCTCGGCCTGCAGGCGCCCAACGATCTGCTCGAGCTGTTGCTTCTCTTGCTGCAACTGTTCGATCCGGAAGTCAGTGCTGGCGCGACGGTGATGGAGGTACAGCACCAGCGATCCGGCCAGGATCAACGCCAGCAGCAGGAGGTTTCTTCCTAAGGCGCGCAGCATGAGCGGCTGTCTATAGAAGTTATCGGTCGCGGGGGGCTGGATGGCGGAAATATTTCCTGTCGGAATGGGAGCCCACGGTGTCGCGCACCGCCGCTTAATCTATGGCAGGCTCAAATCGGGATTTTTCCATAGGCGCTGGAGCGTGGCGGCGTCGGTGGGCAGGACCATGAGGGTGGTTGGCTTATCATCCTGCGTGTAGGTGCTGGTGCTGCCGATGAGTTTGCCATCGGGGGTGTAGTAATAGAGGGTGGGCGGGCCTTCGAGGGTGATTTTGTCGACGATCTGAACGGCCTGGAACGTTTGGCCGTTGAAGCTGACCTGCTGAATGGGCAGGACGTCCACGTAGCGGGCCATCACTTGGCCGCCGGTGCCGTGGGGGGTAGCGCCCTGGGTATCGGGAACGAAGACGGCGAACATGTACGTTTTGGGGTGATCCAGGGGCAAGAGGCTGGGCAGCAGGTAACTGATGGCCTGGGGAATGTAGAACGCGGGGACCTCGATTTTGAAGGGATTGAGTTGGACGGTGCGGTGGGTGGTGTTGACCTCGAGGGTGCGGACGATGCGGATGTCGACATTGCCCTGACCGGACAGTCCATGCTCGGTATTGTCGCCGCCCAAGTGGCCTTCTCTTCCGATCTGGGGCTGGATGACCACGGGCTGGGTTTGCTCGTCGCTGGTGGCCATCTGCTCGAAGCTGTCCAGAAGATCGCCCTTGGGTCCGGCGCATTTGGCGGCGGTGGACCACCCCTCGTGCTTGCGGTCCAGGGAGCAGGCCATCTTGGTGAGGGTATCCCAGTGCGCGGTGGGGGAGACGATCAGGCGCGAGCGCACGGCGATGTGAATCTGCGAGTTGTCGGTCGGCTTGTTTTTGTCATCGGCGTCTTCGACGGCGCAGGAATAACCGATGTCTTGGCCATCGCGAATGATGCGTTGCCATTGCTGGGGGATGAGGGCTGCGCGCAGGGGCTCGGCGTGGTCGCCGGACCAGGCGGCGAACAGGGCGCGGCTCTGGTAGAGGCGTTGGATCTGATCGTTGGCGATGTCGGTGCGATCCAGCAGCGTGAGCGAATCGACGACCTGGGCGAAGGTGTCGCCGGCCAATTTTTCGGCGGGGTTGACAATGTCCTCCGGTTCGGAGGCGGGCTTGGCGGGGCCGGTGAACTCGAGGAAGTAGTAGAGGCGCTGATCGGCATCGGGGACTTCGACGATGGCCTCCTGGGCCAGTCGCCGCTGGTGGGTGGGGGCGTCGTAGCGCACGGCGATCATGCCGACGCGGGCCCGGCCGACGGTGATCACCTCGTTGCGAAGGATTTTGGCACCGCTGAGGTTGGATTGGAGGCGGTCGACGGTGTTTTCCAGCACGCCATCCTGCCTCTGGCCGAATTGATCGTCGTGGATGGTCAGGGGCAGCGAGCGCTCCAGACGCAGGCGCCAGACCTTCAGATGCCAGTTGTAATCGTCGCGGACGAACTCGACGACGGAGTCGGGCGTGGGCTTGTGGATTTCGGTGCAATCGGCGGGGGGGCGAAACTCCAGGCCGTAGGCTTTGCTGGAGAATTTGGGGCCCAAGAGGTCGGTGGGGTATGGGGGCCGTGTGGTGGGCGCGTCGCCGGCGGCGGGCGCGGCGGCCAGGATCAGGCAAATCGACAACACCAAGGCGCGTGGGCTCATCGGGCAGTCCTCGTTGGGGCATCGTGGACTAGCGGCCGCGGAGCGTCAAGCGAGGATCGGTCCGCAACGCGGATTCAATGGCCGCCGCCGTGCTGGGCCGCAGGGTCAGTTGGCCGGGCAAATCGGCGTGGTCCAGCGCGCCATCGGGGCGGAAAAACCAGCGGCTGATCTGCCCGGTGCCGTCGATCTGCACTTCGACGCAGCGCAGAGGCCCGGCATCGGGACCGCGACGGATCAGCAGCAGGATCGGCGCCGCGAACGCCTCGGCCTCGTTGCCCGGGAAACGGTCGGTCCACAGGGCCGTCGGCAACTGCCGGATCGTCGCCAGCAACCCGGGAAAATGCGCGCTGGAAACGAACGCGGGCGTTGGGGGCATGCTGGCGGGATACTCTTGGCCGCTGCGCATACGCAGCGAGGTGGTGATCGGATCGGCAAAGCGCGTCCCGGCGACGAAGGTGGGTTCTTCTTCGGTCTGCGAGTCGTAGCGAGCGGTCTGGCCCCAGGAGCTGGCCGGGCCGGCGCCCAGGCCCCAGCGCTGAGAGACGCGGGTGACGTTGCCCTGCCAATCGCGGCGCAGGGTGTCGCGCACGGGCGTTTGGCCGGAGGGGTCGACGTAGGCGTGGGTCCAGCCTTCGGCGACGCCGCTGCGCGACCAGAGCCACCATTGCTCGCCCGGCTCCTGGACCGGCGCCGCCTCTGCCCCCGCCGCGCCGGCCGACAACAGCGCCTTCAAATCCACCGAACCATCCAGTTGAATCTTGTCGTGCAAGGCGTCAAACGCTTGGTCGAGGTCCGTCTCGCCGCTGGGGTACTGCGCCGTCAGCACGATCAGCAACCCTTGGCTGGTCTTGGAGGCGATGAGATAGGCGCGGCGATGAATCAGAATCGCGGGATTGGCCGAATCGCGCGGATCGATGCGCCAGCGGTCGTCCCGTTCGCGGATCAAGTCGGCATTCAGCCATTTTTCCGTCTGCGCGGGGTCGCGCCAGTCGAGCTGTTCGCGTGCGGCCAGGGCGGACAGGAGCCAGCCCGATGGCAAGTCGGAATTGAACACCACGGGCACGAATTGCGCCAACAGCCAGCCGCCACGCGAGGTCTGATGCACCATCGTGCCCTGATGGCGCAGCGGGTCGGGCTCGGGAAACAGAACGAAATCATCCGGCACGGCAATGCGAATGCCTTCGGAGAAATCCACGGTCGTCGCCGAGGTGGGCTGCAAGTTCGCGAGGGTGACGTGCTGCAGCACCTGGCGGATCAGCTTCCAGTCGGATTTGTCCATCACGCCGGGGGTTTCCATGCGAAGGGTGAAGGCCTGGCGCGAAGGCAACACGGCGCAGCAGCAGACGGTGGTTATCGGCTGGGCCGGAGCGTCGGCGGACAGGCGCACGGCGGTCCAGCGCGCGCACAGGCCGGGGAAGCCGCCCAGGGTGATCGGGGCGTAATCGGCATCATCGGCGTTCTGCGGAAACTGATCGGTGCGCACCAGGTATTCCAGCGGCGGCATGAGGCGATCGACGCGCTGGCGAATGAAGGTGAGCCTTCGGCCGGTGCCGCCGGGCTCGACCGCCTGGTGGATGGAAATTCCTCCCGGGTCGGTGGCGGAGGAGAGCTGCCAGTTGGCCGGCATGCGAAAACTGATCGGCCCATCGAGGATGGCGTCGCTCATGGGCACGGATTGAGCGCGGCGCAGGCCCCAGTCCACCAGGGCCGCCAGTCCCACGGCCGCGCACAGCATCACCCACATCAAGACCTGCATCGCCAGGTATCGCCGTCGGGAAAACTGCCAACGAGCCATGCCGATATTGTATCGCCGCGCAACTCACTGTATTCTCCCGGGCCGACGTAATCCGGCCTTTTTGTATTTGGAGAATCAGCCATGAGTTTTGAAGCTGCGGTGAACAGTAAAGCCGTTGAAATCAGCAAGCTCAGCGTGGAAATGACCACGGCGGCCGGCAGCGGCCATGCGTCCTCGGCCATGTCCCTGGCCCACCTGGTGACGGTGCTGATGTACCACCACATGCGCTGGGACCCCAAAGACCCGTGGAACCCGGCTTCCGATCGGCTGGTGCTGTCCGAGGGACACGCCGTGCCGATCATCTACGCGGCGTACGCCGACCTGGGCGGAATGATCATCCCGCTGGGCAAGGGTCGCGAAGCCGCCCGGCCCATGACCACGGCCGATGCCCTGACCCTGCGCGCCATCGACAGCTCGATCGACGGGCATCCCAATCCGAAGATCGGTTTTCCATTTTTCGACGCCGCCACGGGCAGCCTGGGCCAGGGCCTGTCGGTCGCCGCCGGTCTGGCCGCGGCGGCCAAGATGGACAAGGTCGACCGCAACATCTATTGCCTGATGGGCGACGGTGAGGCCCGCGAGGGACAGATCTGGGAAGCGGCCGACTTTTTGGTCGATCGCGCCCTGACCAACGTCGTGCCGATCTTCAATTGCAATGAACTGGCGCAAAGCGATTACGTCTCACCGCAGCAGAGCTACCAGGGCATCGCCGACAAGCTGCACGCCTATGGGTTCATCGTGCGCGTGATCGACGGGCACAATCCGCGGCAGATCGCCGACGCCCTGGGCGAGTTGCACGTGGTGCAGAACGGCCAGCGTCCGCTGGCCATCGTGGCCCGCACGGTCAAGGGGTGGGGCGCGGCGGCCGAGCAGGGCATGGGCAAGCACGGCGTGTCGGTCAAGAAGGACAAGCTCAACGAGGTCCTGGGCCAGCTCGATCAGACCGCCAAGGATCTGGGCGTGGCGGATTTTAAATTCAGCGGCGAACTGCGGCACCCCCCGATCACGGCCAAAGCCGCGCCGCGCGAAAACAAGCCGATCAAGATCAAACCGTTCGCCGATGGCCTGGCGGCGGTGGGGCTGGACAAGGACCTTTCCGCCGGCAAGCCGATCGCGTCGCGCAAGGCGTACGGCGCGGCCCTGGTGGCCCTGGGCGAGGCGGACAAACGCGTCATCGCCCTGGATGCGGACGTGAAAAATTCCACCCACGCCCAGTGGTTCGCCAGCAAATTCCCCGCCCAGTACCTGGAGTGCAAGATCGCCGAGCAGAACATGGTCTCCGTGGCGGCTGGGGCCAGCGCGGCGGGGAAAATCCCGTTCTGCTCGACCTTCGCCAAGTTCTTCCTGCGCGCCTACGACCAGGTGGAGATGGCGATCATCAGCGGGGCGAATCTGAAGATCACCGGCACGCACGCGGGAGTGACGCTGGCGGCGGACGGGCCCAGCCAGATGTCCTTGCCGGACGTGGCGTTTTTCCGCGCGTTCTGTCACGTCGCCGGCGCCAACGGCCAGCCGGCCGTGCGCTATTTCTTCACCTCCGACGCCGTGAGCTGCTACAAGATCACCGAGCTGATGGCCAACATTGACGGAGCGTGCTACCAGCGGGCCCTGCGCGCCGACACCAAGCTGCTGTACAAGCCGGAGGAGACTTTCGAGGTGGGGGGATACAAGGTTCTTCGCGAGGGCAAGGACGTGGTTTTGGTCGCCGCCGGCTACATGGTGCTTGAGTGTTTGAAGGCGGCCGATGAGCTGGCCAAGAGCGGCAAGAAGGCGACGGTCATCGACGCCTACGGCCTGCCGTTGAAGGACAACGGAATCCTGGACATTGCCGCCCGCAGTGGCGGGCGGATCGTGAGCGTGGAGGACAATTACGCTGGCGGATTGGAATCGGAATTGGCCGCCCAGATCGCCGCGGCCGGGGCGAAGCTGACGCTCAAGGCGTTGTACGTGAAGCAGATCCCCAAGAGCGGCCGCGAGCCGCAGGAACTCCTGGACTACCTGCACGTCGGGTCCAAGGCGATCCTGGCGGCGATCTGAGAGGCGATCCGCCGCAGAAAATCATGAAGTGCATGATCTGCAAACACGGTGAAACGGCGCCGGCCCGCGTGACGGTAACGTTGGAGCGTGGTTCGGCGACGCTGATCTTCAAGCTGGTGCCGGCCGACGTGTGCGCTAATTGCGGCGAGCAATACGTGTCGCAAGAAACCACGCGGAGACTGCTCCAGCAGGCCGAGCAAGCGATTCGCGCCGGAGTGCAAGTCGAGATTCGAGGATACGATAGCGCGGTGGCGTAGCCGCCCATCACTTAGGCACGGATGTCTTTGTCCCTATCCATTCTCGCCAGCGGATCGGGGGGAAATTGCGGCATTTTGCGCAACGGCGCCGGCGGCTCGGCGCTGCTGATCGACTGCGGCATTGGGCCGCGCACGACGGCGCAGCGCATGCAGCCCCTGGGGGTGGGCCTGGACGACGTCGCGGCCATCTGCCTGACCCATCTGGATTACGACCATTTCAATATGACGTGGTTGAGCGAAATCCTGCGGCGAAAAATTTATTTGCATTGTCACGAGGATCATGTTGACGCGCTTTTGGCCCGCGCGAACAATCGCGATTTGGCGCCACGGGTGCGGCCGTTCAACGGGCAGGCGTTTCTTGCCGTGCCGGGCGTGCGCGCCCGGAGCTTTGCGTTGCCGCACGATGAGCTGGGCTCGTTCGGGTTTGTCTTCGATGCAAGAGGCGGGCGGATCGGCTATGCCAGCGATTTGGGACGGTGCTCTGGCGAGTTGGTACGACATTTCCGCGGGCTGAACGTGCTGGCCATCGAAAGCAATTACGATCCGCGGATGCAGATCAACAGCTCGCGGCCCTGGTCGCTCAAGCGGCGGATCATGGGCGGAAGCGGGCACCTGTCCAACCAGCAGGCGCTGGACGCGGTACGGCAGATTCTGGATCGCTGTCAAAAGGATGGTGAAGAATTGCCCCGGCACATCGTGCTGCTGCACCGCAGCCGCCAGTGCAATTGCCCGAGGTTGCTACGCAAGCTGTTCAGCAGCGACCGGCGGATCGCGCCGCGGCTGATTTTGGCCGAGCAGGACCGGGCGACGTCGTGGCTATGGGCGCGGCCCCAGCGCGGGGCCGGGGCACAATTGGAATTGCAGTGGGGATGAAAGCCGATCCCATGGGCTTCTTCAGCTTCCGCAGACGATCCAAGGCAGTTGCACCATCCGCAAGACTGCCGGTGGTCCGGCAGATCCGGGCCTTGCCCAAGGAAGAGCTGCCGACGCCGCAAGGCCTGCGGCAAAAGCTGTTCGACGCCGCGACCGCGGCGGCCGCCGGCGATGAAGATCCGCTCGCCTGCCTCTGTCAGCTTCACGAAAAATCGATTTTCGAGCAGGGATTGATCTGGAGCCAGGTCCCGCCGGAAATCCGCGCCAACCCGGCGCTGCTGCGCTGGTACGGCAACGGGCTGCAAACGATCGCCCAATTCTGCGCCGATCGGCTGGGAAAGCCGGAGCTGATGGACAAGCTCAAGAAGCTGGAGCTTCAGCTTCCGCCCGAGGGGCCTGATGGGCCGGACGATGCCAATGCGTGATGGAGGGGGATTTGCCCCAGCCAGTGCACGAAGTCCTCGGGGGATAGCGCGCCTTCGGTTTGTTTGACGACCGCCCCCGTGTGGGGATCGATTACCATCATGGTGGGGATCACCGAGACGTGATACTGGGCCGCAAGGCCCGGCTGAGCATCGATGTCGATGGCGACGGGGACGAATCCATCCAGCGCCTGGGCGACGGATCGGTCCGTCCAGGTGTTGGATTGCATCCACTGGCACGGCCCGCACCAACTTGCGTTAAAGTTCAAGAACAGCGGCTTGCCGGATTGCATGGCCACCTGCCGGGCGGAGGCCACGTCGCTGCGCCAGGGGACCAGTGGGTGGCCGCCGCCCTGGTGCAGGACCAGTCCCAGCGCGCCCAGAGCCAGCAACACAAAAAGAACCATCCAGGCTGGATTGCGTCCGGCAGCCATCAACCAATGATAGGCGGGGCGTGGCTTGAAGTGATTTGAGCCGGTCCTTACGATTGGCACCCTCATTTTTAGGAGGAGCTTCATGCGGATTCTGGTAGCGGACAAACTGGCGGAAGAGGGACTCGAATTTTTGAAGCAGAACCAGGCGGACTTCGACGCCAAGATCGGGCTCAAAGAAGATGAATTGGCCGCGGCCGTCGGCGCGTACGATGCCCTGATCGTGCGCTCGGGGGCGAAGGTCACGGCGAAGGTGCTTCAGAACCCGGGCAATCTGAAAGCGATCGCGCGCGCCGGCGTGGGAGTCGACAACATCGACTTGGAGGCCGCCACCGCCAAGGGCATCCTGGTTTTGAACACCGCCGAGGCCAGCACGCTCTCCACCGCCGAGCACGCCCTGGCGCTGATGCTGTCGCTGGCGCGAAAGATTCCCCAGGCGCACGCGTCGCTGCGTTCGGGGCAACTGGAATGGAAGAAGCGCAGCCAATACCAGGGGACGCAATTGGCCGGCAAGACGCTGGGGGTGGTGGGGCTGGGGCGCATCGGCCGCACCATCGCGGCGCGGGCGCTGGCGATGGAGATGAACGTGCTGGCGTACGATCCGTTTTTCACTTCGCCCACGGCCCTGGAGGGGAAGGTGAAACTCATCCGCGACTTCGACGAATTTCTGGGCCAGGTGGACGTGATCACGTTCCACGTTCCCGGCGGGGAGGGCACGCGGCATCTGCTCAATCGCGAGCGGCTGATGAACAAGTGCCGGCCGAACTTGCTCGTGGTCAACGACGCCCGCGGCGAAGTGGTGGATGAAATCGCCCTGGCTGATGCGATCAAGGAGAAGAAAATAGCCGGGGCGGCGATTGACGTGTACGCCACCGAGCCGCCGGTCAAGGATCATCCGCTGTTTGGGCTGGAGAACGTGGTGTTGACGCCGCACCTGGGCGCCAGCACGGATGAAGCGCAGACGGCGGTGTCGGTGGACGCGTGCAAGGCGATCGTGGCGTACCTGAGAAACGGGGAAATCCGCGGGGCGGTGAACGCGGGCGGGTTGCGGTTGGATTTGCCGGCCGATGAACGGCCGTTTGCGGAATTGGCCCGGCGGATCGGGGCGCTGTTGGCGCCCCTGTGCGACAGCGGATACAAGACGATCACCCTGCGCGCCAGCGGCACGCGGGTGCCCAAGCTGATGAATACGCTGTTGCGTCTGGCCGCGGTGGAACTGCTCAAGCCGCACCTGGACACGGACATCAACGTCATCAACGTGGAGCACGTGGCCCGCAGCCGGGGGATCGAGATGGTGACGGTTCACGAGCCCAATCCCCCGGCGGGGCTGGTCGGCGACGTGGTGGGCGTGCGCGCCGATGGGCCGGACGGCCAGAGCCATCGCGTGCTGGGCACGGTCTACGCCGACGGCCTGCCGCGCGTTTTGCGCATCGACGGCTACAGCATGGACATGATCCCCGAGGGCAACATGGTCCTGGTGGTCAACCAAGACCAACCGGGCGTGATCGGCGTCGTCGGCAGCAGCTTCGGCGATGCCAACGTGAACATCGCGGACATGGTGATCAGCCGCGAATTGGGCCCGGACGGCAAAGCCACCGCCTTCATGGTGATCAAGACCGACAGCCAGCCGCCGGAGAGTCTGCTCAACCGTCTGCGGGCCCGGCCCAACATCTTGAAGGTGAAGAGCCTGATTCTGCCGCCGCGGCCGCGATAAACGCTGGTCTTTTATCGTTCTCGCCGCGTTGGCCGGAGGACCGCCCGGCTCCATTTCGAAGCTGAGCCGGTCCGTCCTCGGACCGGTCTGTGCAGATTGGATCAGACCGGCCGGAGGACCGGCCGGCTCCATTTCGAAGCTGAGCCGGTCCGTCCTCGGACCGGTCTGCGCAGATTGGATCAGACCGGCCGGAGGACCGGCCGGCTCCATTTCGAAGCTGAGCCGGTCCGTCCTCGGACCGGTCTGTGCGGATTAGATTTCAGGACGGACACGGCGCTAGCCCCTCCACAGCACGTCCTGCACGCCGTTTTGACGGTTGGCCCATCGCGCCTGCACGAAGAGCCAATCGCCCAGGCGATTCAGATAGGTCAGAACGATTTTGGGGACCGCGCCTTGCGGCGCCAACCCGACGAGCGTGCGTTCGGCTCGACGGCAAATCGTGCGCGCCAGGTGCAGGCGGGCGCTGCTCTCGCTGCCGCCGGGCAGGATGAAATTCGCCAGGGGCTGTAGCGTCGCCTCGGCCGCGTCGATCTGGCTTTCCAATCGCCCGATGCTCGATTCTTCCAACGGCGACATCGACACGGGCGGATGCCCCTGGGGCGTTGCCGTCTGCGCGCCGATGATGAATAGTTCATTCTGAATCGCGCGCAGCTTGGCGGCCAATTCGGCGCCGGCCCCCGCCGCCGCCCAGCCGATGGCGGCGTTTAATTCGTCGACCGCTCCGATGCATTCGATGCGCGCATCCGACTTGCTCACGCGCTGGCCTCCGATCAGTCCCGTCGTCCCATCATCGCCGGTTTTGGTGTAGATCTTCATGTGACCCTTCCATGTCGCGTCGCCGACCGCCGGCGTTTAGACTACCCCGCGATGAACCGCACACAAGCGCTTTTGGCGTTGATCCCCGCGGCATATGTGGTGGGATCCATTCCCTTCGGCCTGATCGTCGGCCGGGCCAAGGGAATTGATCCGCGAACCGCCGGAAGCAAAAACATCGGGGCGACCAATCTGGGCCGATTGCTGGGGAAGAAATACTTCTTCATCGTCTTCGTTCTCGATCTGCTCAAAGGGGCGATTCCGACGCTGGCGGCGGGGGTGCTCCTGAATTTCACGGTTGAGAATCGCCTCGCCTGCCTGCTCTGGGTGCTGGTGGCTTTCGCCGCGCTGCTCGGGCACATGGCCAGTCTCTTTTTGAAGTTCAAAGGGGGCAAAGGCGTGGCGACCAGTGCCGGGGTGCTTCTGGGAGTTTTTCCATATTTCACGTTGCCCGGTCTGGCGGCGGTGGTCGTCTGGGGCCTGGTTTTCGGGCTGGTCCGGTACATCAGCGCCGCGTCGATTTTCGGGGCCGCGGCTTTTCCGCTGCTCTATCTGCTGCTGGGCGCTCTCCGGCATTGGCCGATTCTGGATGCCCAGCTTCCGTTTCTGATCTTTTCCTTGCTGATTCCAGCCTTGATCATCTACAAACACCGGGCGAACATCAGCCGACTGCGTTCCGGAACCGAGTTGCGGGCGGGTCGCAAATCGCTTTGACGAACGTTTCCGCAGCGCCTGCGCCGGAGCTATGCGCGGCAGGGATCTCCCATTTTAGCCGATACGTCTGTCCCGCGCGATATCCGGTCTGCAAGCGCGGAAACCGCGGCGGCCAAATATGAATCCTGCACCCGGCGCAGCTGGCAAAAAGTACGAAAAGAATTGTCGCGACGCATAGCTTCGAAAGGTCTCCGCGTAACCGTTTCATGGCGGGAATGATAACCTCGAAACTCGGAAAATGATGTTTTTCAACTGCGAATCCCGGCCGCGCAAAATCTCTTTGACGAACATTCCCGCAACGCCTACGCTGGGGATATGCGCGTCAGGGTGAACGGGCAGGATCGGGATTTGGCGGCCGGCAGCGATATTTTTACGCTCCTCACCGAGCATAAGCTGACTCCCGACAAAGTCGCCGTCGAGGTCAATCGCCGGCTGGTTCGCTCGATCAAATACGATACTCCGCTGAAGGAGGGCGACGAGATAGAGATTGTGACATTCGTCGGCGGCGGATGATGGGGGAAATCCGAATGACGAAATCCGAATGACGAATCAAACCCGAATGACGAAATCCGAATGGCCATTCGTCATTCTGGTTTCGGATTTGATTCGGTATTCTGATTTCGGGCTTCGGGTTTGCCGCCGCTATAATGCCAGTATGGATGTTTTAAAAATCGGCAAATTCGAGATTCACAGCCGCCTGTTCGTGGGAACGGGCAAATACGCGACGTACGAGATCATGCAGCAGGCGCTGGCGGCCAGCGGGTGCCAGGTCGTCACCGTCGCGGTGCGGCGGGAGCGGCTCATCGACAAGCAGGGACGCAGCCTCCTCGATTTTCTGGATCTGAACCAATACATCATCCTGCCCAACACGGCCGGTTGCTTTAACGCCGAAGATGCGGTGCGCGTGTCGCTGCTGGGGCGCGATCTCCTGGAAAAGCAGAAGAATCCCGGGGCGAATTGGGTGAAACTGGAAGTGCTGGGGGACAAGAAGACCCTTTTGCCCGATCCCGTCGGCTCGTTGGAGGCGACCAAGGAGTTGGTGAAGGAAGGTTTTACCGTCCTGGTGTACACCAGCGACGATCCCATCTCGGCGCGGCGATTGAAGGAGGCGGGGGCGGCCAGCGTGATGCCGGCGGGCAGCCCCATCGGCTCGGGCCAGGGCGTGCTCAATCCGCTGAATATTTCCCTGTGCCTGGAGACGCTGAAGGAAGGGGACGCGGCCTATCCGGTGATCGTGGATGCGGGCGTGGGCACGGCCAGCGATGTGACGATCGCCATGGAATTGGGGGCCGATGGCGTCCTGCTCAATACCGGCGTGGCGCATGCCAAGGACCCGCTGAAAATGGCCGCGGCCATGCGGCAGGCGCTGGAGGCCGGGCGATTGAGCTACTTGGCCGGGCGGATTCCCAAGAAGCGCTACGCCACGGCCAGCAGTCCATTTGAGGGGATTATCAGTTACATTCCCGGCGAGTGACCAGCGGCTCGACCCCATCCCTATGCAATGAGCTCGCCCGACGCGGCGGCGTGAGGTTGGACGAATCGCAGCACGCGAAGCTGTCGCGATACCTGGATCTGCTGCTGGCGGCCAATGCGAAGATGAATCTGACGCGGATTACCGACCGGGCGGAGGCCCAGCGGCTGCACGTGGCCGATAGCCTGACGCTGCTGCCGTTTTTGCCGGCCGGTGAGCACCGGCTGGTGGACGTGGGCAGCGGCGGGGGCGTGCCGGGGATCGTCCTGGCGATTGCGCGGCCGGATGCGAAGGTGGTGCTCTTGGAGGCCACGAAGAAGAAGGCGGATTTTCTGCGCCGCGCGGCCGCGGAATTGCAATTGGACAACGTCACGGTGGATGCCCGGCGCGCCGAAGATGCCGGACGCGGCGAGTTGCGGGAATCGTTCGACGTGGCGGTGGCCCGGGCGGTGGGGACGATGGTCTGGTTGGTCGAATGGATGTTGCCGCTCGTGAAAAAAGGGGGTCAGATATTGGCGATGAAGGGGAAAAAAGCCCAGGACGAGCTGGCCGGGCTTGGGCGGGCGATCCGGGTGTTGGGCGGCGGTCCGGCGGCGATCCAGCCCGCGGATTTGCCGGGAGCAGAACATCACGTGATCGTGCGGATTGACAAGATCGGCCGCAGCGATGCGCGTTATCCGCGAGCGGCCCCGGCGGCCAAGGGCAAGCCCATGACGGCGTAGATGGCCGGGCGAGGCTATAATTCGGTGCCAGCGGGAAGGATCGTCCCCAAGCCAGGAAAGGCCACTTATGCTGGTTCTAACACGTCAGCGCAACGAGACGGTAATCGTGGGGGATGACATCCACGTGACGGTGGTGGACATCCGGGGCGACAAGGTGCGCCTGGGGTTCACCGCGCCGCGGCAGATCACGGTCTATCGCAAGGAAGTGTACGACCTGATTCGCAAGGAGAACGCGGCGGCGGCGGCGATGCAGCCGGCGGACCTTGCCGCAGCGCCGGACGTTCCGCCGGAGTCGGTGAATCTCTCGCCGTGGGCGGATAATTATCCGCGCCTGGCGGAGGGGAGTTCGGACCCATTTTTGCGCGCGGCCATCGAGGAGGCGCGTCAGGGCTTGGGTGAAGGGGGGTTGCCGATCGGCTCGGTGCTGGTGCGCGGCGATCAGATCATCGGGCGCGGCCGCAACCGCCGCGTGCAGGACGGCGATCCGATGGCGCACGCCGAGATCGACTGCCTCAAAAATGCCGGCCGGCAAAAAACCTATCGCGACACGGTGCTGTATTCGACGCTGATGCCCTGCCACCTGTGCAGCGGGGCGGCGGTGCAGTTTGGCATTCCCAAGATCGTCGTGGGCGAAAGCGTGAACTTTGCCGGCGCGGCGGATTTTTTGCGCGGCAACGGCGTGGAGGTGGTGGATCGCGCCGACGCCCAATGCGTCGAAATGATGGGCAAGTTCATCCGCGAGCACCCGGAATTGTGGAAGGAAGACATCGGCAAATAGGCGGCCAGAAACGGTTGCCGGGGAGGTTGCCGCCGGATCAGCGCGGCGCCAAGCTGTAGTCCGGCGACATGGATGCGGTGAGATCGATACCCGTGGAATCACGAATGATTTTGATGAGTTCGGCGGCGTTGGCCGGTGGGTGAGCGCGCAGGGCGGGAAGCGTCTTGGCCAGCGCGCCGTCCCCGCCCTGGTCGATCCATTGACTGATCACCCAGGCGGCTTTGTGTCGTACGGCTTCGTTGTAGATGATGACGAACTGCGGTTTCATGCCGGCCGGGTCGAGCGGATTGACCAGGTCCAGCGGGCGCCAGGCCAGCGGGTTACGCGGATCGGGCAGGAGCAGGGCGCTGCTCAACAGCGATCGCGAGGTACCGGTAAGGAACGTGGCGTATTTGACGCTGTACACCCCCTCAACGCCTTGGTAGAACCATTGCTCGGTGGGGGCCAGCTTCAACGGTTGCATCACGTTCTTGTAGATGAACCCATCGATCACGTTTCGCGTGCCGGATTGGGCGATCAGGGACTGGGCGTGAATCAGCCCGCTTTCGAAGTGGGTGATTCCCTTGACCAGCGCGCCGGAGCGCGCATCCGGGGCATCGTCCTGAGTTTCGATCCACTCGACCGCATCATCCATCGGGCGATCAATACTCAGCGTCCAGTTCTGGTCGCTGACGACCTGATGAGCGTAGCGGATGTAATGAAAGCGGGGATCGCTCCATCCGGCCTGCATCAGATCGGCCAGCCTCTTTTGGGAAACGGGGAGATAAAAAACCCGCAGCTTGAGCGACTCTAAATTTGCCAGGGGCGGGAGCAGTTCGTTGTCGATGGTGTCGTTCAGCGTCTTGGGATCATCCAGGGCCATGTCCTGCATGACCATGCGGATCAGTTCCTGGCGTTTTTGGCTGATGGCGGCGGCGATATCGGAGGGCATGGTGGTGGGCCGCGTCGCCGGCTGCACGCGAGCCAAGGCTTGGCGGACCCAGTCATCATCCTCCGCTTGACAGAAGACGGTGCGTTCGCCGGCGGTCAAGGCATGAAAGCCCGGCGGAACGACGGCGGCGTGAGGAACGTACGGCTGGGTGGCGGGGGCGGTGGCAGGCTGATCCACGGCATCTGCGACCGCGGCGCAGGCCAACGCGGCGACGAATGCCGCAATCAACGCACAGAAGCGAATCATTTGGCGGGCACGATACGGGGCGGAGCATCGCAAAGCAACCGCAAGCAGATGTGTTGAGCCAGACGGAGGATACAGCGCGTCGCCGCCGGGGCGTCGCCGCAATTGTTCGATTCCTTGGTTTTATTATTTTTTGTTGCCAAATTGCTATCGAGGCGCTTAAATTGCCGACCCGTTTGATCTGCTGTGGGTATGGCAGAGCGACGTCCGCGTCTCCATCGGTTTCCCAATTAGTGTCGTAAAAAGCAGTGGCCGCAACCAGGACCGATCAATCCGATCGCTGCGACGCTCCGAGTTTCATCCCGGAGATCGACGGCCTTCGCGCCTTTGCCATTCTGGGGGTCTTGCTGTTTCACCTGGAATTGCCGTGGTGCAGTCTCGGCTGGATGGGGGTGGAACTGTTCTTTGTGATCTCGGGGTTTCTGATCACGCGCATTCTGCTGGCCAGCCGGGACAAGCCCCGCTATTTCACGACGTTTTACAGCCGGCGGACGCTGCGAATTTTCCCCATCTATTACCTGGTCATCACCCTCTACACCTTGGAGATGTTTTTTTCGCATGGGCGCGGCGCCGTCCGCACCATGCCGTTCTATTACGCGTACCTTCAGACCATCCCGCAGTTGCACTCGGGCCTAACCGATGCGCCGATGCTCATCCATACATGGACGCTGGCGATCGAGGAGCAGTTTTACCTGCTGTGGCCGCTGGCGGTGCTGCTGCTGAGCGGGCGGAAGTTCCTCATCGCCAACGTCGCGATTCTGCTGGTGGCCCCGATCGTTCGCTTCCTGACGTTGTCGGCGAGCAGTCCCTACCTGATCATTGGATGGCTGCCGGCGCAGATGGACCTGCTGGGTGCGGGGGCGATCATCGCCTTTGCATCGCAATATCTCAGTGTCCGCAGCCTCCGGCGCGCGGCAATGGTGGCGCTGGCGGCGGGCGCGGCGGGGATGGTGATCATCGTGAGGCATGTGGGGCTGGAGACGTTCTGGATGACGACGCAATGGAGCAGGCTGTGGTACAGCCCGCTGTTGCTCAGCGCGATGGCGGCGACGTTCGCCGGAATCGTCGCGCTGGCCGCCAGCCGGCACGCGCTCACCCGCTGGCTAAGCTGGCGGCCGCTCACGCATTATGGAAAGATCAGTTACGGGATTTACCTGTACCATCCGTACGCGTTCCTGGCGATGGGCCAACTGTTTAACAAATACAAGGCGGCGCATCCTCACATGCACCATGCTTGGTCGATGCCCATCCTGCTCAAGCTTGGATGCTCGTATGCGGTGGCGTTGGTGTCCTGGCATCTTATTGAGAGCCCGATGAAGCGTCTGAAGGAGCGTTTGACGCAGTGGCTGCGGGCGACGCCGCCTAGAGTCGTCGATCTGCCGATCTTCGACGAGCCGGATGAGGGACTAGAACTGACCTGATCTCAAGTTGCACCATTTGCAGGAACAGTCGCTGGCGCTGTGGCGGGCTGGTTGGCCGCGGCGATCGATGGGGCAATGTTCGCTGGGGCTTTTGGCCTTGTCGTGGCACGGACAGCCGCATCCGTCGATGGATGGATCGCGATCGATCAATTGCAGGAACGGCTTGCCGCAATAGGACACGCCGCAGCGGATGGCACGCATCGGGCAGTATTCGCAGATTTCGGCGCGCTTCTGCCAATCCGGATGAGTCTCCCCCACGCCCACACGACGCAAACGGGCCGAGCCGAAGCGATACAGCGCTGCGGTCAATCGGCGGACGCGATGGGGTGCGGCGGTCAGCGTAGGCATTGAGATTCTTATCGGCCGCGAACCCGCGCGATCTGCAGTGGCAAAGACCTTGTGCGGGCATGAACGCGCCGCAACCATGCCGCGGCTTTGTCGAGGGCGGATTTCTCTGAGCCGCAGGGGTTGACGGGCCGATGCTGGAGGATAGCTTTGCGAATTAACTCAAGACGGTACATCAAGTGACAGAGCAGTTGACCGCGCGCTCCGAAAAACGGAGCGCAAGTTCTTATGTCGCCGCAGGAAAGACGCCGCAGCCGCAGGCCGGCGGCGGCGATGACGCCGACCCATCTGGCGTCTCCAACGCCCAGTTGTTCCGGTGGATGTTTCGCTTCGTGCAGCCGGTGAAATGGCTGGTCGTCGTGGCGTGCTGGTGGGTGGCGGTATCGGCCGCCATGGAGACGCTGAGCATTCGCCAGGCCGGCGAGGCCGTCAACGGCATCCAAAGAATTCAACACGTCGAAAAATCCGCCCCCGGCGGCTTTTGGCGCTGGCTGGAGGCAACCGATCCGGCAACCAACCAGTTCCGACATGCCCTGATCGTGTTGGGGGTCCTGGTGGGGCTGATGCTCGTGGTTCGCTATTTCAAGGAAACGGCCAACACGAGCATGAGCATGAACATGGTCTTCCATATCCGCCAGGCCATCTACGACAAGCTGCAGCGGGTGGGGTTCGGATTTCACGACGCGCTCAGCTCCGGCCAGCTCATCAACCGGGCGCTTTCGGATTTGCAGAACGTGCGCGCGTTCATCCAGACGGCGGTGCTGGTGACGCTGGACATCGCGCTGATTGTGGCGTTCAACATCGTGCTGATCTGGACGCGGAACAAGTGGGTGGCGGCCCTATCCCTGGTGCCGCTGCCGATCTGGACCTACTACATTTTGCGTTTCAGCCGCAAGATTCGCCCGGTGGCGCGCAGCGTCATGGAGGCGGATGACCGCAACATCTCGATCATCGCCGAGGCCATTTCCGGCGTGCACGTCATCAAGGCGTTCGCCACGGAAAAGCAGGAAATCGACAAATACCAAGCCAACTGCGACGCATTCAGAGACCGGGTGTTGCGGCGCATCCGCATGTTCGCGGATTTTCAGCCGGTCATCCGCTCGATCGCCATGGCATCGCACCTGTCGCTGTTTCTGGTGGCCGGGATTCTGATGATCCGGGGCAAGATGCTCTGCGGCGACCTGGTCATCCTGGGCGGGGCCATGGGCACGATTTTGGGCCGGCTCCAGCAGGTGGCGACGATCAACGAGCAGTACCAGAACGCCATGGTTTCGGCGCGGCGGTTGTACGAAGTGCTGATGGCGCCGCCCACGGTCCCGGAAAAAACGGGCGCTGCGCTGCTGGGCGCGGGGTGCGGCGAGGTCGTGTTTGAAAAGGTGCGCTTTGGATACGACCCGGAAAAACCGGTCATCCACGACGTGGATTTTCGCATCAAGGGGGGAAGCGTGGTGGCGATCGTCGGGCCCACCGGCGCGGGAAAGACGACGTTGGTGAATCTGATTGCCCGCTTCTACGATCCGCAGGGCGGGCGAATCCTCATCGACGGGATGGACCTGCGCGACCTGGCGCTGGCCAGCCTGCGCACGCAGGTGGCGCTCGTGTTTCAGGAGACCTATCTCTTCAGCGACACGGTGTCGGGGAACATCGCCTACGGCCGGCCGCGGATCAGCGAAGGGGAGATCGAAGCCGCGGCGCGGCTGGCGCAGGCGCATGAGTTCATCGAGGCGATGCCGCGCGGCTACGCGACGATGTTGGGGGAGCGCGGCTCGTCGCTGTCGGGCGGACAGCGGCAACGCCTGGCCATCGCGCGGGCCATCGTCACCAATCCACGCGTTCTGATCCTGGACGACGCCACCGCCTCGGTGGACACCGAAACCGAGGACCTGATTCGCCGCGGAATGCGGTTCGTGATGCACGGGCGGACGACGTTCATCATCGCCCACCGGATCAGCACGGTGAAGCAGGCCGACCTGGTGATGGTCGTGGAGCGGGGTCGCATCACGCAGATGGGGACCCACGAGCAGCTCATGGAGCAGGACGGGCATTACCGCCAGATCGCGGCGGCGCAGCTTCAGGGCGGGCGGGCGGATGAGGATCAGGATGCGCCATCGCACCTGAAGCGATTGGCGGCTCAAAGTGTCAGCGCCCAGCCGCTCGTGGCCCTCGGTGAGGCAGGTCCCGATTTATCGACAGAGGGGGCGCTATGACGCTTCCATGGCGCAAGCTTCGGGCCGGGGCGGGGGCGGCGGCAATCGCGCTGCCGGCCGGGGCGGCGGGGCAGATTCAGTCCGAGGATGAGGACAAATATCGTCCGATCCGCTGGCCGCTGGTGCGCCGGCTGTTGGCGGCGCTGGCGCCGTTCAAAAAGCGCTACATCGCCGGCGTGCTGCTGGGCCTGGGGTTTGTGCTGCTGGACATGCAGGGTCCGCAGTTCATCAAAGCGATCATCGATTACGGCGACGGTTACGCACGCCATCTCATTCCCGGTGTGACGGTCAGCGCGGCCTGCCGGCACGTCGCGGCCATCGTCGCATTGTGGACAGCGGTATTTGCCGTGTCGGTGGTACTGCAGCGGTTCTCGTTGCTGATTTTGACGCGCGCCGGGGAGAGCGTGCAGTTCAACTACCGCCGCCGGCTGTTCGAGCAATTGCAGCGCCTGTCGATGAGCTATTACGACCGCACCAAGCTGGGACGGATCATCAGCCGGTGCACGACGGACATCGCCAGCATGCGCGAAGCAAACGTGTGGGGCATTTGGCAAGTCGTGGCCAACGTGATGATCATGTTCGTCGCGGCGATATACATGCTGCGCGAAAACGTGCGGTTGTTCCTGGCGATTTTCTGGCTGGGGCCGGTGCTTTACGTGCTGACGCGGATGTATCACCGCCGCGCGGCGACGGCGTACCAGATAAGTCGCGAGGGCTGGACACGCGTCAGCAGCAATCTGGCGGAGAACATCACGGGGACGCGCGTGGTGATGGCGTTTCACCGCCAGGACATGAACCTCAACGTGTTCAACCGACTGCAGGATGCCAACACCCTCAACAACATGGCGGTGGCTCGGCTGAACGGAGTGTATCAGCCGCTGCTGGAGGTGATCCGTTTCTGCGGGCGCGTGACGATTTTGCTGTATGGGGGATACATGGTGGCGATGGATCAACTTGGCGGGCGGGGCGTCGGGTCGGTGGTGGCGACGTACCAATACTGGGATTGGTTCATGTCGCCGGTCATCACGCTGGGGGCGTTTTACAACACGCTCATGATGGCCATGGCCGGCGCCGAGCGCGTCTTTGGCTTGTTGGACATGGAGCCGGAGGTGCGCGATGAGCCGGACGCCAAGCCGCTGCCGGCGCTGCAGGGCCACGTGCGCGTTGAGGAGGTGACCTTCGGCTACAACCCGCAGCGGCCGGTGCTGCACGAGATCGACTTCGAGGCGCATCCGGGGCAGATGATCGCCTTGGTGGGTCCGACGGGCAGCGGCAAGAGCAGCATCATTTCTCTGATCGCGCGGTTCTATCAGCCGCAGCAAGGGCGCGTGCTGGTGGATGGTCACGACATTCGCCACGCCACGGGCGATTCGCTGCACAAGCAGATGGGATTGGTGCTGCAGTCGAATTACCTGTTCAGCGGGACGGTCATGGAGAACATCCGCTACGCGCGGCCGGGGGCCGGCGAGCAGCAGGTGATCGCCGCGGCCAAGGCGATCTCTTCGTACGATGCCATCCTGTCCCTGGCCCGCGGGTTCGACACGGACGTGGGCGAGCGCGGGGCGAGCATGTCCCAGGGTCAGCGGCAGCTCATCTGTTTCACGCGGGCGTTTTTGGCCGATCCGCGCATCTTCATCCTGGATGAAGCGACCAGCGCCGTCGATACGGCGACGGAATTGCTGGTGCAGCAGTCGCTGGAGAAACTGCTGGCCGGGCGGACGACGTTCATCGTGGCCCATCGGCTGAGCACGATCATGCGGGCCGATTTGATCCTGGTGATCGACGCCGGTCGGATCATCGAGCGGGGGACGCACCGGCAGCTCGTGGCCGCCGGGGGCAAATACGCCCATCTGTACGAGCAGTTCATTCACCAATCGCCCGACGCGTAAACGGTCCATCGCGGCGGGGGTCCGATAAAACCGTACGGCCCCGCTTGGTCCCAGTTCAAATCCGTCTCATTCGCTTAAGCCTCTTTGACGCAAACCCGATCCAAAACGGTATAGCGTGATGAACATGGAATTTCGAACAATCCCGCGACGAAGTCGACGATCAACGAACCGGCGTGCGACGGCGATGGTTTACGTGATTGTCCTCGGGGCGGTGCTTATAGGATTTTGCGCCTTGGCGGTGGACTTGAGCCGCGCGCAGACGGCCAAGACCGAATTGCGTCGCGTGGCCGATGCCGCCGCACGCGCCGGGGCGGTGAATCTTTCCAACGGGGATGCGGCAGTGCTCAACGCCGCTGCCACGGTGGCGGCGCAGAACCTGGTGGACGGCTCGTCGGTGACCCTCAACACGGCCACGGACGTGCAGTTCATCAACTGGGTCGGCCCGGGCAACTACACGGTGGTGTCGCACGCCTCCAGCGCCAACGCGGTTCGCGTGTATACCCGGCGCACCAGCGCCACGGGCAATCCCATCCCGATGCTTTTCGCGAGCGTGCTGGGCAAATCAACGCTGGACGTGTGGGCCTCGTCGATCGCCCAGCGGGTCGTCGTCTCCAGTACGTCGAGCCCGTCGAGCCAGTACGTGCCGGCCACGAGCAATCCGTGGCTCGCCGGCGCGCCCAAGAACACACAGGCCAGCAAGCCCGACCCGGGCTATCCGAATTATCCGCACCTGTGGCAGTACGACATTGCCGGCACGGTGGGCGGGAACGCCTCCAGCGGCGAGCCGTACGGGTCGCCGGTGCAGGCGCAAATTACCGTTCAGCCGGGCGATATCCTCGAGATCACCCACGTCACGGGCACCGCGCAGAACGATCCCAACGGCACGACATTTAACGCCAGCGGCAACCAGACCAATGGCAACGGCCAGGCTATTTACGACGATGATGCCTCGCACCAGGATGCTCCAGGGCCCAGCGGGTACTACGGGCCACCGATCAATAATTCGCACACCGGGCAAACGGAACACTACATCTCCGACGTCTACGCGCCGATCAACTCGCTCGTGGGCGTGTTTCTGAACGACAATCAACCCAGCACGGGTAACGCTCCCACCGAGATCTTGAACTTCAGCGGCAACGGAAGCAATCCGGCCACGAGTTCCAGCTATGTGAGCATCACGAACTTCAACTATCAGGGAACGCAGTACACCGTCACCACGGTGTCCCAGGACTATTCGACGGCATCGCCCAAAATCCAGCAGTCGTTCTACGTGGGCGACGGCCAAACCAGCGGCGGCGCGCAACAGCAGATCATCGTTCCCGCCGGCGCCACGCGCTTGTTCCTGGGCACCATGGACGGTCACGAATGGAGCAACAACGTCGGCGGCTACAACGTGACCATCACCGAGTACCAGATCAGCATCGTTCAATAGCATGAGAGAATATTCGAACACAACCGGGCTCCGCCGACTGGCGGCGGCCCGGTTTTGTTTGAGCGTGGCGTCGGCCCCGGCTTAAGTTGAAGATTTCTCCCATCTCCCCAACGTCCGCGCCTTTTGCCCGCGCGGGCGTCACACCTTGCCTAGATTAATGTTTGGCGGCATCGGCGGTGCCGAAATTTGGTGTAATCTCCACACGTCGGGCCAGATCGCGGGACATAATCGGGAAACTTACAGGATTTTATATGATTCACTTCAAGAATCGTCGGCAGACGAAGTGTCGGGGCACCGCGATGATCTGGGTCGTGGTCAGCTTCGGTGTCCTGTGCATGTTCTGCGGCTTGGCGGTCGACCTCGGTCGGGCGCAAACCACCAAGACCGAACTGCGCCGCGCCGCAGACGCCGCAGCGCGCGCAGGAGCGATGGAAATCCTCAAGGGGAATACAGACTATTCCACGAACCTCAGCGACACTAGCTCTGTCCTAACAAAGGTCTACCAAGTTGCCAAAGCGAACCTGGCGGACGGAACACCTGTGGTGCTCAATACTTCGGTGGATGTTTTCGTCGGCAACTGGAATCCCACCAAGGCCTCAACGCCCGTTGATCTTCGGTTCACCCCCAATGGCTCTCCGGTTAACGCCGTGGAAGTGTATGCGCGTCGCAATGGCGCCACCAATCAGAGCCAGGTGCCGCTCATCTTTACCCAGATTCTTGGCAGAAAAACCCTGGCCGTGTGGGCGGTTTCCGTGGCCCAGATCGTTACCGTGGATTCCGCGCCCTTCACCGTCTCGGCCAAATCCAACCTCTGGCTGGCGGGCACCGAAAACCTTACGCCCGGCTCTGTGACCGCGAGCTTAGCCGACCCTGGTTATCCAAGCTCAAGCCACCCCTGGCCAAACGACATCAACGGGCCATCCGGTGGTAAAAACTCCAGGACCGGCTACCCCTACGAGTCGCCGCCCCTGGTCGATTTGACTCTGGCTCCGGGCGACTTCCTCAGCGTCAACAATGTCACGGGCACCGCACAGAACGATCCCAATGGCACGAAATTTAACGCCAACGGCGACCAGGCCGCCAACGGCGTCTATGATGACAGTGCGTCGCACCCGGGGATAACTACCTCGAACGTCGACTCCTACGAGCCGCCCGGCCGCTACACGACCACCGGGGGGACGGAACACAACATCACCGACACTTATGCGCCGATCAACTCGATGCTGGGCGTGTTTCTGAACAACAATCTGCCCAGTTCGAGTAACGCGCCCACGGAGGTCTTGAACTTCAGCGGCAACGGGAGCAGCCCGACCTCAAGTTCCAATTACGTGCCGATCAACGCATCATCGTCGTACAGCGTCACGCCGGTGTCCCAAGATTACTCGACGGTTTCGCCCAAGCTCCAGCAGTCGTTCTACGTGGGCGACGGCACGAACGGCAGCGGCAGCCAGCAGTACCTCGTAGTGCCTGGTAGCGCGACGCGGCTGTACCTGGGCACCATGGACGGCCACGAATGGAGCAACAACGTCGGTGGTTACTCGGGCACGGTCACGCAAAAGCGGATCGAACTGGTGAAGTAAATTCGACGGGAATTGTCGCAAAAGGCCCAGCGATCGCCATTGCTGGGCTTTTTTTCTGCGCGGCGCCCAAACCGCGCAGCCGGACGCCGCCCCGGCTCGGCTATTTCCCCGCCGGCGGCCGCGCGATATCGTCTTGATCGGTCGGTCAGCAGGAGGATCGACGTGATCAAGGTGGCGATGATCGGCGCTGGAAGCGTCGTCTTTTCCAAAAACCTCACCGGCGACATCCTCTCTTATCCGCAGTTCCGCAACGCCACGCTGAGCTACGTGGACATCGACGCCGATCGTCTGGCCGTGGGGGCCGGGCTGTGCCGCAAAGTGGCGGCGGCGCTGGCCGCCGATCCGAAAATCGAGGCCACGGCGGACCTGCCCGCGGCCCTGGAGGGGGCGGATTTTGTCATCAACATGGCCCAGGTCGGGGCTTTCGATTCGACCCTGATCGACTTTGAGATTCCCCGCAAGTACGGCCTGCATTTCACCATCGCCGACACCACCGGACCGGGCGGGCTGTTTCGCGCCTTGCGGACGTATCCGATGTTGTGCGATCTGTGCCGCCTGATGATGCGCCTCTGCCCCAGGGCGCTGCTCATCAATTATTCCAATCCGATGTCGATGAACCTGCTGACGATCGCGCGCAGCAGCGACGTGCGGGCCGTGGGGTTGTGTCACAGCGTGCAGGGGACCTTCCAGCAATTGATGGGCTACCTGGGCGAGGACCCGCAGCGGGTGTCGTTCCTGTGCGGCGGCATCAATCACATGGCGTTTTATCTGAAGCTGGAAAAGGATGGGGTGGATTTGTACCCGCGGCTGTTCGAGGCGGCCGGGCGGCCGGAAATCTTCCAGCGCGACGCCGTGCGCTTCGAGCTCATGAGGCGGCTGGGCTACTTCGTGACCGAAAGCTCCGAGCACAACGCCGAATACAACGCCCATTTCATCCCGCACGGACAGGAGATGATCCGGCGATTCGGCGTGCCCATCGACGAATATCTCCGCCGCTGCGACGCCAACGCGCAGGAATTTGCCCGTCTTCGGGCCGCCAGCGAAAACGACCAGCCGATCCAGGTCCATCGCACGCAGGAGTACGCCGCCCCGATCATCCACGCGATGGTTACGGGCACGGTGGTCAGCGTTTACGGCAACATGCCCAACCGCAGCGCCATCGCCAACCTGCCGGCGGGCGCGATCGTCGAAGCTCCCGCGCTGGTGGACAAAAACGGTCCGCAATTGACCACGGTGGGCGATCTGCCCCCCCAATTGATCGGCTACATCCAGCCGCACGTCATTCAGCAGGAGCTATTCATCCGCGCGGCGATGGAAGGCCGGCGCGATCACATCTATCAGGCGGTGATGTTTGATCCGTTGACGGCCGCGACCTTGTCGCTGGACCAGATCGTCCAGATGTGCGACGAGCTGATCGCCGCCCACGGGGACCGGTTGCCGCGGCTTTCTGCGCGCACGTTGATCCCCACCAGCGGCAAGGCATTTGGCGCCGCGGATGCGGCGGCGTACCGAAAAAGTTGGGAAAAGATCAAGGGCGGCTGAGAGGTGGGGATTTCAAATTTGAGATTTGAGATTTGAGATTCATTTCGCCGCGGTCAGGTGCGCGCGCTTTTCCTGGATGAGTTTCAACAGCGCCTTGTGCGGATCGGCGAACTTGACTGCGCCTTGCTCCATCAGCTTGTCTTCCATTTTTTGTTGATCGACCTTGGCGTCGATTTCGTCCAGCACGGACTGCGGCGGCATCTGATCCACCTGTCGCGCGTAGGTCTTGTTGAGCTTCTCGACCGCGTCATTGGTGGCCGGGGGATTGGTTTGGATGTCGCTGCCGGCCAGGGCCTGGACGTATTTGTCCGGCGGGTCGGACGGCTTTTTCGTCCCGGTGCTGGCGAAGATGATTTCCTGCTGCAGTTTCAGACCTTTGTCCTTCCAGAACTGTTGGTTGAGTTGCCAGAGGCGCTTGGCGTTGACGATGCCGACTTGGCCCTGGGCGGCCTGCGAGAGATTCGGGACGTATTTTTCCGTATACACATCCACGCGGCTGACGAAGATGCTGTAGACGCTTTTGAAACCGTCCAGGCCGTTTTTGCGCCGCTGGACGCCGCGCCAGATGGCGTCGCGGGCAATGTGGTATTGACGTTGCGAAAAGATGAGCGTGACATTGAGGATCACGCCCCAGGCGGCCAGTTCCTCCAGGGCGGCCAGACCACCCGCCGTGGCGGGCACCTTGATCATGCGGTTCTTGTGACCGGCCGACCACTGCTTGCCCAGCTCGATGTAGCGCGCCGTGCGCTGGGCGATCGACTTGGGCGCAAGCTCAAGATCCTCCAGCAACGGATCCAACTCGAAGCTGACGTAGCCGTTGTTGCCGCGGGTCTGCTGCCATACGGGCAGGAATACCTCCTGGGCCCGGCGGACGAGTTGGTCGGTCATGGCCCAGGCCACCGCCTGGTCGTCGTGACCTTCATCCATCATGGAACTCATCGGCTCATCCTGCGAGCCGCTCTTGAGGATGTCGGAGATGATGATGGGGTTGGAGGTGGCGCCGGTGGCGCCCAGGGCGAAGTTCTTGCGGACAAGCTGCGGCTCGATGGAATCGAGCCAGAGCTTCGTGCCCGTCGCAATGAGAGATCGCAGCGACATGACGTAGGGGGTTACATGCCGCCGTTGTTATCGGGATTTTCCGGCGCGCCGGGGGGCATGGCGCCGGGACGGTTACGGCGGCCGCCGGGAAGATTGTTCATTCGCATGCTCGCCATGCGCGAGGCCATCACGTCCACCGTCTTCTGGTCGATATTCACGGTGACTTTGGCGCCGTCGATAACTGGGGCCATGGCATCGGTGACCTTGTCCAGGTCTGCGCCGTAGGTCTGTTGTGCCTGCGGATCGTTCTTCATGTCCTGGATCTTTTGGCGGAGGAGGGTGGCCAGGGCGTTGGCCGAATCATTGTCTTTGCATTGGAAGACCGTCTGGGCTGATTCGTTTGGCGGCAGGGTGATCAGGACCGCGCCCCAGGTGACGTTGTCCCACTGCGGGTCTTGGAACGCGCCGGCGTTATGCGGTGCGCCCGGCGCCCCGGGCCCGCCTGCGCCGGGGGGTCCGCCGGCGCCGCCGCGCATCGCCATGGCACGCAGGAACGGAGTATTCTTCAGCGAAGTGGGTGAAAAAACGATGCGGATGGGCGCATCGCCCGCGGCCAGGGCGTCGGTCAAATCCTGGCGCGGCTGGGGCTGGGCGGTCTTGAGGCCCTGGACCATCGTGCTGGTGGAATAGACCAGGGACGACCCGATGACCGCAGTGGCGCCGACGGGACGGCGGAAGCGTTGCGGCGGGGCGTTGGGGTCATTGGGATCGGGAGGCGGCTGGTCCGCAGCGCCCTCCGCCGGGACGAACACCTTGGCCAGGGCATCTGCGTTGGCGCCGGGGCCCAGAGGCACGACGATTTCGCCCGGCTGACCCATGAACAGCCCGTTGAGCTGCGCGACGGCGTACAGGTCCTTGCCGCCGGCCTGCTTGAAGTCGCCGATCCATTGCTTGGCCTTGTTCAACGCTTGCTCGGCGCGCTGGCTTTGGCGCTGCTGGTCCGGCTGATTGGCCGCGGCGGTGGCCATCAGTTTCTGCTGCCAGGCGCTGATGGCATCCACATCAATCGCGGAGGCATCGACGTAGATGACGGCGTTCGTCTGTGCATTGAGGAACGGCGTGACGGGGCTTTCGGCGGCGCGGACAGCGCCGGTCAAGAATCCCGCGGTCACCGTGGCCACCAAGACGGTCCACCGATGCGAAATGCTCTTCACCAAAAGCCTCCTGGAATGTTTCGCGTAATTGTGCCATACAACGGCTCCCAGGCCAATGGGTAAAGGGCACGATTTCGGCTGAAAGTCAGGCCAGGGTGGCGAACTGCACGTCGCGGATCTCCAACTCGACGTTTTTGGAGCCGTTGAATTCGTTGATGCACGGCTGGACGGCCAGGTCGACGGTGGTGCCGGGGGCCAGGCGGTCGATCAGCTCGCCGTGGCCGAAGGCGATGCATTTCATCATGCGCTGGCCCTGCTTGACCAGCAGTTGAAGATGATCGCCGGTTTTTCCGACGCGTCGGGGCGGGGCGGCGATGGCGACGTTCCTCACGCACAGCAGGGGTTTGGGATTGCCGTGGCCGAACGGACCCAGGCGGTGCAAGTCGCTGACCACGGCTTCGGTCATCTGCGTCAGCTCGGCGACGCATTCCAGGCAAAGCTGTGGAACGAGCATCTCGGCGGTGACCGAGGCGTTGGCGAGTTGGCAAAACGCGTCACGGAAATCGCCGATGCGCGCGGCATCGAGGCGGAGCCCGGCGGCCATTTCGTGTCCGCCGTAGGCCAACAGAAATTGCCGGCACGATTCCAGGGCGCGGGCCAGATGGAATCCGGCGATGGAGCGTGCGCTGCCGTGGCCCTGGCCGGAGGCCGTGGCGATCAGGACGGTGGGTCTGCGAAAGCGATCAACGATGCGTGATGCGACGATGCCGATGACGCCGGCGTGCCAGCCCTCGGCGTCCAGGACCAGGCCGCGATGGCGATCGTCCGACCAGCCGTTGGCATCGATCTGGGCAAGGGCCTGATCGAGAATCTCTTTTTCGACGACCTGGCGCGCGCGGTTTTGCTCGTCCAGGTAGCTGGCGATCTCGCGTGTGCGGCTTTCGCCGGCGGTGGTGAGCATTTCCACGGCCAGCGCCGCGTGCCCGAGGCGCCCGCAGGCGTTGAGGCGCGGGGCCAGCAGAAAACCAACGTGATAACTGTCCAGGGTGCGGCCGCCCAGACCCGCTGAGTCGATCAAGGCGCGCAGTCCGACCAGGCGAGTTTCCTTCAAACCGCCCAAGCCGAAATGGGCCAGCACGCGATTCTCGCCGACCAGGGGCACGACATCGGCGATGGTGCCCAGGGCGGCCAGAGCGGTGGCCTCAAGCAGGAAATCGCGGAACGATTGGCTGACGCGGGCGGTTCCGGTGGCAGAGCCTGCGTATTGCCCGATACCCCAAGCCAATTTGAAGGCGACGCCGGCGCCGCTGAGGGCGGGATTCGGATACGGGGGCTGGGCGGGCAGACGCGGATGCACCACGGCGCAGCAATCGGGCAGGACGGGCGCGCCATCGGGACCGGTGCGCCAGTCGTGGTGATCGGTGACGATCAGATCGACGCCGCGGTCACGGGCGATGGCGGCCGGTTCGACGGCGGTGATGCCGCAGTCCACGGTGATGATGAGCTGCGCGCCGCCGTCGATCAGCTGATTGAGCGCATCGGCGTTGACGCCGTAGCCTTCGTCGATGCGATGCGGGATGTAGACCTGGGGCGCAGCGCCCAAGAGGGTGATGGCGTGCCAGAGGATGGCGGTGGCGGTGATGCCGTCGACGTCGTAGTCGCCGTAGATGACGATTTTTTGTTGATCGCGGATGGCCTGGGCGATGCGTTGGGCGGCGCGACTCAGGCCGGGCAGAAGGGCCGGGTCGGCCAGGGCCAACAGGCTGGGGCGAAGAAACGCGCGGGCGTCTTCCGCCCGGCAAATGCCGCGGCTGAGCAAAGCCTGGGCGATCAGCGGGGAGATCTTGAGCTGGCCGGCCAGTTCTGCGGCGGCGGGATGGGGCGGCTGTATCTTCCAGCGCTTGGCACGCACGGGAGGATTCTAATCCCTTCGGGCGGAGGTGCGTATACTGGGAGACGCAAGAAACCGGGCATGTGCCAACGGGCAGGATGAGCCGTGGCCGACATCGTGCTGACAACCCTCAACGCGCGCTACGCCCATGCGGCGTTCGGGCTGCGCTATCTTCTGGCCAATCTGGGAGCCCTACAACAGCGAACGCGACTGCTGGAATTCGACATTCACCATCGGCCGCTGGACGTCGTCGAAGCGATTTTGGCCGAAAATCCAAAGATCGTCGGGATCGGCGTGTACATCTGGAACACGACGCTGGCAACGGCGGTGGTGGCGGAGTTGAAGCGGCTGCGGCCGGAGGTGCTGGTCGTCTTGGGCGGGCCGGAGGTCAGTTACGAAACGGATCAGCAGGAGATTTGCCGGCTGGCGGATTACGTGATCACGGGGGAGGCGGATCTGGCGTTTGCGGATTTGTGCGGTCAACTGCTTGAAGGCGGTCGGCCGGAGCAGCGCGTGATCGCCGCCCCGCTGCCGGATTTTTCGCAACTGGTTCTTCCGTACGATTTTTACGATGACCGCGACGTGGCCCATCGGGTGATTTACGTGGAAGCGTCGCGCGGTTGTCCGTTTTCCTGCGAGTTTTGCCTGTCGTCGCTGGACATCCCGGTGCGGAACGTGCCGCTGGAGCGGTTTTTGCCGGCGATGCAGCGGCTGCTGGAGCGGGGCGTGCGGCGGTTCAAGTTCGTCGATCGCACGTTCAATCTCGATGTGAAGATCGGCGGGGCGATCATGGAGTTTTTCCTGCAGCGGCAGCGGCCCGGCCTGTTTTTGCATTTTGAGATGATCCCGGACCGCCTGCCCCAAGAGCTGCGACAGATCATCTGCCGGTTTCCGCCGGGGATGCTGCAGTTTGAGGTGGGAATCCAGACGTTCAACGCGGAGGTATCGGCGCGGATCAGCCGGCGTCAGGATGAGCAGCGCCTGTGCGATAACCTGCGTTATTTGCGGCAGAACACGGGAGTGCACGTGCACGCGGATTTGATCGCCGCTCTGCCGGGAGAGGACCTGGCAAGTTTTGCGGCGGGATTCGATCGCCTGGTGGGTCTGGGTCCGCAGGAAATCCAGGTGGGTCTGCTGAAGCGGTTGCGCGGCACGCCGATCGTGCGTCACGATCAGGCGTGGGGGATGGTGTACAGCCCCAATCCGCCGTACGAGGTTTTGCAGACCAAAACCATCGATTTTCGCACGATGCAGGAGCTGCGGCGATTTGCCCGGTATTGGGATTTGGTGGCCAACAGCGGCAATTTCGTGCGAACGACGCCGCGATTGTGGGCAGCGGGCTCGCCGTTTTTCGGTTTTTTGCGGTTCAGCCAGTGGTTGTTCGGCCGCATCGGCACCAGTCACGGGATTGCCCTAGCCCGCTTGGCGGAGTTGGTGTTCGAGTTTTTGGTGGAGGAATTGGGTCAGAATGCCGGGGAATTGGCGGGGGTGATATGGGAAGACTACCAGCGCGGGCGGCGGAGCGATCGGCCCGCTTTTTTGCTGAAACATTTGCCCGGCCAAGCCATGAAGATTCAACGGCGGACCCCATCAGGGTCGATGCCCAAGCGCCAACTGCGCAGACTGAGTTGAGAGGCATTGCCCAGGGCGTCTGATAACCGCTCCCAAAGGGCGTTGCGTGTAAAGGCAGGCCAGAGAATCCCGATGAACTAGCAGGGTTGAGAATGTGGGCCAAGAGGTTACGCCAAAGACGGTTAAGTGGTTGCCAAGCGGGGTTTTTTCTTTAATATAGCCCTGCGGTCTGCGTTTATAACCCTGTGTTGCGGCGATTGGAGAGGCGGGAAAGGGGCGGATTTTCGCCACGGCGATACAGGCGATCTTGGTCTGCGATCAGATGAAAGGAGCGCATCTTGCAATCGGGAATCTGCCGGGAGTCGCCAACGGGCTGGGTCCTTCGGGGACTGGCGTGTTTGGCCTTGAGCTGCCTGCTGACGGGATGCGAATGGAACGACTTCATCAACGCTAGCGAACCCAAGGTATTGGGCAAGGACTCCAAGCCGTTGGTCGTGCCGATCTTGGACACGCTGGACCCCAGCGTGGAGGAGCCGGACACGGCGTACAGCCAGGCGGTGGACGTTCGGCCGCAGGACTTGGTGCCGGATATTTCGGATTACCGCATGGGCAAGAACGACACCGTCAGCGTGTCGATCTTCGATTTATACGGGGAAGGGACCGGGGAGGCGGTGAAGCTGGTGCGGGTCAGCGAAACGGGGATGGTCAGCCTACCGTTCATCTCGCCGGTGAAAGCCGAGGGGTTGACCGAGCGTGAGTTGGAGCAGGTCGTCAGCAACGCGTACCAGGAGGCCAGGCTGATCAAGAACGCGCGGGTGTCGGCGACGGTGGCCGAGGCGCGGGCGCGGACCTACAGCATTCAAGGCAACGTGGGCTCTGTCGGGGAATACCAGATTACGCGGCCGGATTATCGGATGTTGGACGTGATGGTGGCGGCGCATGCGCCTGCGGCGGCGATTGGGGCCGATTACGCGTACGTGATTCGCAAGGTCAGTTCGGAAACGCCGGCGGTGCCGCCGGTGTTGCCCGCGACGCAACCGTCGCCGAACCCGAGCCTGCCCACGACCGCGCCGGGGGAATTGCTGGCGCCGCAATCGCGGGCGGGCGGACCGCCGGAGCGTCGCGCCATGCTGATGGATCAGCCCTCGCCGAACAACGGCGGTCTCTTGGCTCCGGGGTCGGATGAAGGGGCATCGGGGGTGATCGAGGGACAGCCCGCCCCCGCCCCGGCCCGGCCGGCATCTCCCGGTCCGGCGGCCGCGCCCACTCCGGAAGCGCTGCCCTCGCCGGAACCCTCGACGGCGTTTCAATTCAACAGCCTCAAAGAACCGTCGGAGCTGCGGGTGATCCGCGTGCCGATCGATCAACTGCGGCAATACGGACAGTTGAAATACAATATTGTGATTCGGCCTGGCGACATGATCATCGTGCCCGATCCGCAGACCGGCTTTTATTACATGGCAGGGCACTCGGCGCGGCCCGGAGTGTTCAGCCTGGCGGGCACCAAGGTGACGATCAAGCAGGCTTGGGGCGCCGCCGGCGGCGCGGACGATTTTGGCGTGCCCCGACGCTCCGAGATCATTCGGCGGATCGGAACCAATAAGGAAGTGTTCGTACGCATCAACATAAGCAAGATCTGGGCCGGTCAGCAGCCGGACATTTACCTGAAGCCCAACGACATCGTGTTCGTCGGCACCGACTTTATTGCTCCGTTCGTTGCGGCGGTGCGGAACTCGTTCCGGTTCACCTACGGTTTTGGGTTCCTGTACGACCGCGATTTCAGCCCCCAGAGCAGCGGGTTTTGAGCGGCGCGGTGTTGGCGCCGTAGCGTGATCGGGCCGGGCGGTGAACCGATGGACCGGGCGCCCGTAACAACAGCGGGCGGCGACGGGTCGGATCGGCCGGGGCTGCAAGGCCGCCGGCTGTTGTGGCCGTAGGCAGGAACACATGACGTTTTCGTCCAGCCGGTTCCGGAGGCCCGGCTGCGCGAATCCAGCCGATGTTTTTCCATGAGTGACCCACAGACCAATGACTCCTCGGGCCATGGCGGCGGCGATACCGCGCCGGTGGCGGTCGATTCGGAGCGGCCGCTGCTGTGGGGTATTGCTCAGACGGCATGGATAGAAATCGCCGTGGTGGCGGCGTTGTTTGTGTGTCTGTTCTGGCCGAACCTCCGGCGGCTTTGGGATAAGACCAATCCGTTTAATGGCGAAGCCAACTGGGGCCACGCCATCGGCGTGCCCATCATCGGGCTGTATTACCTCTACGTAAACCGAGAAAAGCTGCTGAATCCCGGTCCAGCGCCGGCGATGACCGCCCGTGCGGCGGCGCTGCGTGTGTGGGGGATGTTGCTGCTGGCGCTCCTGTTGCCGCTGGTGCTGCTGAGGGAGGTGGCCCGCAACGTCTTTCATCCTGCCGCGGTCGCAGTGGCCGCCCTGGCGGTGGCCACGTTGGCCTACATTCTGTGGCAAAGCAACGGACCGCTGCTGCAAAAGGCCAGGGAGCATTCGGCCGGCTGGTTTGGTGGATTCATCGTGGTCTTCGGCATCGCCTTGTACGGTTACGGCATCTATCCTGGCCAGAACGATTTTGTGAAGGATTTCGGGATGGTCGTGACGTTGTTTGGGGTGGTGCTGGCGCTGTCCGGATGGGGCGTGATGCGAACGGCGTGGTTTCCGGTGCTGTTTCTGGTTTGCGCCATTCCCTGGCCGGCGTTGATGTACAGCCGCATCGCCGGGCCGCTGCAACAACTGGCCGCCAGGGTGGCCGTTCGAGCCTTGCAGTTGACCGGCGTGGAGGCCTCGGCGGGGGGAACCAAAATCTTCATTGCCGGCCATGGTGGGGTCACGCGCACCCTGAACGTCGCCGAAGCCTGTGCCGGCTTGCGTTCGCTCATGACGTTTATTTCCGTGGGCGCGGCGGTGGCGTTTCTGTCCCATCGGCCTTTTTGGCAGAAAACTCTGGTGACGCTGTCGGCCATCCCCATCGCCATTTTCTGCAACGTGATGCGGGTGTCAGGGCAAGGCTTGTTGGACCACTACGTGAGCCAGCAATTGTCCGAGAACTTCGCCCACCAATTCGTGGGGATGATCATGCTGATCCCGGCATTTTTGCTGATTTTGTTGGTGGGATGGATTTTGGATCAGATCTTTTTGGAGGAAGCGGGCGGGCGGCGTGGTGGATTGCGGATGATTCGTCGCGCCGCGGCGCCTGCGCCGGTGGCGGTAGCGCCGCTGCGGTCGACGCTCCGTGGCGCGGCATTAGCCGCCCGGAACGTCGCGCCCGGCGGGCCACGGCCGCTGGCAGCGGTGCCAAAAGCTCCGATACCCAAGGCGGCGGCAACGCCCAAGCCCGCGACGGCGCCGAGGTCCGGCACGATGCATCCGAAGCCTGGGACGGGAGCCAAGCCCAGCCGTGCGTCCACCGCGTGGGGGCAGGGCGTTGCCTTTCCACCGCCACCGCCGGTTATGCACCTGGCTCCGCGTCTGTACAAGGCGCCGGCGGCCAAGCCGCTGCATCCGCGGGCAGCGGGTGTTGACGACGCTGCGGATCCAGCGGTGCAGCCGCCTGCAAAGCCGGCGTCGGCGCCTGCGCCCGCTAATCCCAAACGGGAGGCCGTATGAGCAGCAATTCGCCGATTCGCAAAGCCCTGTCGCGGCCGGCCTTTTTGATCGTGGCGGTCATCCTGCTGTTAGCGGCGGTGACCCTCAACACCGCCACGCAGGCGCTGCGTCTGTATTTCAAGAAGGAGGCCGTGCCGCAGCCTCGGGACTTCCGCGAGATGCCGCTGGTGATGGGGAACTGGATGCAGGTCTCCGAGGATGAAAAGCTGGACAAGGAGATCCAGGACGTGCTGGGGACGGACAAATACGTGTTCCGCGATTACATCGACGTGGATCTGCGAGGCGCTGATCTGCTGGCGTTGATCATGCAGCAATCGCATCCGTCGGCCGACAAGACCGGTGCGTCGCCGGAGTTGGACCAGCAAATCGCCGAGATGCGATCGGAGTTTAACGGCGCCTCGTTCGATCGGCGGGTGGCCATGATCCGCGATGCCTTGAACGGCAAGACGCCGCAGGAGCGGAAAAAGCTGGTCCTGGCGATGCAGATGCGCTACACCACGGGCGTCGTGAACATGGGGGTGACCTATTACACTGGGTTGGTGGACACGGTGGCGCACATTCCCGACCGTTGCTACATCGCCGATGGTTATGAGCCTTCGTCCTACGAAATCCCCATCTGGGATATGGCTCCCGAGGGATCGGGCCAGAGCCAGCCGCTGCAGGTGAGATTCATCAGTTTTGAGGACCAAACCGGAGCGGGACTGGCGCCCAAATGCGTGGCGTACGTGTTCCAGGTCAACGGCAAATACCAGAGCGACCCGTTAGCCGTACGTCAGGAACTGCAGAGTCTGACCCAACGCTACGGGTATTACGCGAAGATAGAGCTTATGACGATAGGGAATGATACGAAGGTGGCCAGCGAATCGATGTGTCGTCTGCTTTCCGTCGCTAAGCCGCAGATAGAAAAGTGTTTACCGGACTGGGCGAAGGTGATCAAGGCCCACTCGTAAAACCGGCGGGGCAACAGCAACTTTGGAGGGGTTGGCGTCTGAGTGAGTAGGGAGATATCGCCCCGGGGCGCGGGCCTGCGTGTCGCGACCCATCGCGGATAGGACTTCATTCATGGCACGGCGCGTCAATACCCGTTTTGTAGCGATCCTGTGCATGGTGGTGGTCGGGGTCGTGGCGGCCGTGGTGGTGGCCCAGCTGTTGCTGATCCGGGAACACGCCGACACCTACATCCAGCGCGGCAGGGAGGCGATCCGCGACCAGAGGTGGAACGATGCCGTCTTTGATTTTTCCAAGGCGGCGCGGCTGAATTCGCGCGACGTCGACACGCAGATGCAGTTGGGCAGGGCGCTGCACGCGCTGGGAGCGACCGATCAGGACAAGTACGCCCAGGAATTTCAAGCCTATCAACGCGCCCTGGAGATCGATCCGAATTATATGCCCGCGGTGGAGAAGCTGCTCGAAGCGTACCAAATGTACGTGCAGTTCAATCCCAGGGCGCGGATTTACCAGGATCTGATTCACTATGCGCAGCGCGCCCATGAATTGGAGCCTAATAATCCGCGCTGGGCGGCGCTGCCGCCGGAACTGGTGGTGCAAAAGTGGTTGGCGGGACTGGAAACGGACCAGGCGGAGGTGGTTCGCGCCCTTTCGGATCTTCGGGCGTTGATGCGTCAGATTCCGGCAGATTCGGATTTGCCCTATTACCTGGCCAGGGCCAAGATTCAACAAGGCCAGGAATTGACCCGTCAAAGTGCCTCGCGAGAGCAGCCGCCGGAGGCGACCGCCGCTTATGCTGAAGCCCTGGATGCCTTCGAGAAGCTCCTGGGCCGGTCCACGCCCGGACCTCAGGATTCCAACGCCCTGATGCATTACCACTTCTCCGAGGTTTTGGAACTGCTTTCACAGATGGATCAATCGGATCCGGCCAATGGTGCGAAGTATCTGAAGCGCGCGCTGGCGGAAATGGATCGCGCGCGGGCGCTGGTGAAGCCGTCCGATCCGGGCCAGTACGCAACGATCACCAAAATGGCGGCGGAGATGGCCATCCGGCATAACGATCCGGAGAAGGCGATGCAAATCTACCGACTCCTGCCTGACGATGCGACCGCCCGCGTGCGACTGGCCGGACTCCTGGGCCGCTCCGCCAAAACACGCCCGGAGGGCGAGCAGATGCTGCAGTCCATGCTCGCTTCTCTGCGCGACGATCCCAATCACATCGTCGGGCTTCGCGCCCTCTTGATGTTGGAGTTGGCGCATCTGCGCATGAGCGACTATCTGGAGACGACCAACGAGGCGGACAAACGGCGCTTGGAGGAGGAAATAGAGGCCTCGGTGGACAAGTTGCTGACCGCGATGGGCAGCAACGTTCCGCTGGAGGTGCGTGCCCTGCAGGTGCGCTTCCTGGTGGTGATGGGCAAGTACGTCGAGACCATTCAAACGGTCAGCCCGCTGATCGCCAACAACCAAAACGCGTCGCACGACGGTTTGCTGTTGTATTACCTGGCCCTGGCGTACGCCAACTCCAACCAGGCGGCGCGGGCCATCACCCTGATGTCGGATGTGGTGCAACGCAATCCTCTGGACGCGGCACAGCGCAAATTCTATGCCCGTTTGCTGATCGCCAGTGCTCCCGAGCAGGCCGCCGCGCAATTGGAAGTGCTGGACCGCCAGGCTCCCGACGATCCGGATTTGGTGCTGCTGCACATCCAGGTCTTGGCCACCGACGTCGAGCACAACAGGGCCGAGCTCAAGAAGTACTACGTGCAATTGAAAGAGAGCACGGCGGCGGAGATCGGGCTGAAAGCACGCGTGGCGGTCACGATGAGTGACTGGGACGAGGCCCTCCGTCTGCTCAACGCCAAAGTGGCGGTCGATCCCAAGGACGTGATGGCGTTCCGCACCTTGGCGATCATCTACATGCAGCAGGGGAAAAAGGACCTGGCTCTGGCAGCAGCCACGCGCGGCGTGGCCGCCAACCCGGATAGCAAGGATCTCAAGCTGCTGATTCCGTCGATCAAGGGCGAAGATCCCAAGATCATCGAGCATCTTCGCGAAGAATTGGCCAAGCAGGAACCGGATCCGGTGCAGCGGGAATTGGAACTGGCCGGCATCGCGCAACAACGCAGCGACCTGGTCGGCAGCGAACAACATCTGAAGGCGGCGGAACAGGCGGCGCCGGACAATCCGCGTGTGTGGAACGCGCTGTTCTTGTTTTACCTGCACAACGGCCGCTTGGATAAGGCGGCGCCGTACGTTCCGAAGTTGGCCAGCGTGAACTACGACAAGGCGGACGGCAAGGTCTGCCAGTACCTGATGGCGCGCTCCCGCGGCGATGTCCGCTTGGCCCTGGACATTGCGCGGCAATTGACGCAGGACAAGCCGGAGTTCGCGTTCAGTTGGGTCGCGCTGGGCGATGCCTTGCAGGCACAAGGCTCGTACGACCTGGCGATGGCGCAATACGGCGCGGCGCTGGAAAGGCAGGCGAACAATTTTGACGCCTACAATGGGCTGATTTCCTGCCTATACGCCCTGCACAAGCCCAGCGAAGCCCTGCGATATATTAACGAGGCTCTGGCGAAGCTGCCGGACAACGCGGCTCTGCGCGACCTGTTGATAACGCACCAGCTCAGGTACGGCAATGTCGCCGACGCCATTGCCGTGTTGCAGCAGGAGATCCGGCGTTCGCCGGATTCCCCCGGGCTTTACGCGGCGCTGGGGAGCCTCTACATCCGGGCCGCCAAGATGTTGAATGCCAACGGTCAGCACGACGAGGCGGTCAGGTTGCTGCAGCAGTCCGTCAACATGATGGGCAGTGTCGTGGGCCAATGGCCGGACGAGGCCTCGCTGTACCTCGAAATGGCCAATGCCACCGAGGCGCTGGGCGAGCCCGGCGATGCCGAGCTGGTTTTGCTGACTTGGGCGAAGCGCGATGCGTGGCGCCTGCGCCCCGAGCCTCATATGAAGCTGTCGGAACTTTACGAGTCCGTGGGACAGAAGGATGCCGCCGAGAGTCAGTTGCGCACCGCCTTGGTGCGCTCCGACTACCGCGTGGACCTGCAACTGGCGTTGGCTAGCTTGTGGACGGAGCACAAGAAATTCGATGAGGCCCTGCAGCTGCTCAGAGCGGTCAACGCCGACAGGCCGGACGTGCGGGAGAAGGTCATCACCGTGCTGCTGGTGGCCGGTCGATTCAAGGATGCCGAGGCGCAACTGAAGGCGGACCTGGAGCAGCACCCGCCCGATAGCGCGCGGCTGCTGTCGATATGGGCCAAGATGTTGCTCGACCGTGAGCAATTTGCGGCGGCGATGGACCGTGCCAGCCAGGCCCTGGCGTTGGAGCCGGGCAATGTCAATGCGCTGTATTGCCGCGCCTGGTCGCGCCTGCGCGTCGATCCGCCGGATACCACCGGTGCGCTGGAGGATCTGAAGCATCTGCGTCAGGTCGCGCCGGACAATACCCAAATCCGACTCCAAATGGCCGCCGTGTACATACGCTTGGACATGCCCGACGAAGCGGCCGACGAACTGCAATCGGCCCTGTACGCCGAGCCGGCCAACAAGACGGCGCGCATTATGCTCGTGCAGATTTATGGTTCCGGCCCGCATCCCCGATTGACGCAGGCGCTTCGCTTGCTTCAGGAAGTGGAGTCCAAGCCTCCGTTTGACAAGGACCCGGATATTTTCCAAAGCGAAGCGGTCGTGCTGGGAGACATGAATGATTTGCCGGCCGCCTTGGCCAAAAGCGACCTGGCCCTGAGCCTGGACCCGAAAAACCCGGTGCTGATCCAGACCCATGTGGATCTGCTTCTCAGAGCCGGTCGGTATCCGGACGTGATGGATCAGACCGCACGGCTCGAGGAAAAACTTAAATCCAGTTGGTGGGCGCTATTGGATCGCGGAGTCGCCGAGCAACATCTGGGCGATTCGGCCTCGGCGATTGACGATACCAGCAAGTCGATGGCTACGGCGGCCACCGCCGGTGATCCGACGGCCCTGAATCGCGTGGCGCAAGCCATCGCCCACGAAATTAGCATCGATCAGGCGATCAGCGCCATTTCCCCCTATACCAAAGACCGGCCCACGGCCAAGCTGACCTTGACGTTGCTCTATCACCGCAAGGGAGACGAGGCCGCTGCCCTGGCCACCATCCAGGACGTTATCGCGGGCGCCGATCGGCTCAGCCGCCCCGAACAACTGGCCGTCTACACCACCGCCGCTCAGCTTTATCAGACGGTTAAGCCACATCCGCTGGTGGATAAGGCGTACGACGCCTTGCAACGATGGCTGAAACTGGACCCCAATAGCGTCGACGCCCTGAATAACCTGGCTTGGCTGATGGTCGATAGCTATTCCCCACCGCGAGTGCAGGAAGGACTTCAGTACGCTCAAAGGGCCATGGACCTGGTATCGCAGACCGGCCGAACCGACCCAAGTGTCTTGGACACAAGGGGATGGCTGCTGATTCTGTCCGGATCGCCGGCACAGGGTGTCGAATTAATTAATCGAGCGCTTGAAACTAAAGTATCGCCTGAAGAGTATTTACATCTGGGAGAAGGTTACTTACGGCTGCAGTACCCAGCCGATGCCAAGAAACAGGCTAGACTGGGTATGGATTTGTTAGGTAAGCTCCCCCAACAGGAGCAGGACACTCAACTTCAGACTAAGCTGAAGGACTTGGATGCCCGATGTGATGAGATGATAAAGGCCAAACAGGAGACTAAGGTCCCATAACTGGCTATCGCGAAATTGCAAAGAAGAAGAAAAAACTTGTATGCCGGCCGTAGTATGGTGAATAATATGCTCAACGGTTACGAGTTGCGCCGACCGTGGGTGATTCCGTGTATCCCGATTAGCTCCGTCGCGCCGAAGGTGTTTGCGTCGGGAGGAGAGGTGCTATGACGACGTTGCCTCAGACCACTCCGCTGCGCTTGCCGCGTCCTGCGCCATCTGGGCCTTTGACGATCCCCGGGGGGCCGGTGATGCCGTCCGGCGGAATGGTTGCCCAGGTGCAAGTCGGTTCGCAAATGACCGGCGCCGACGTTTGGCGAGTGATCCGTTCCAATATGTGGTTGATCATCCTCATGGTGGTGGTCGGTGCCGCCAGCGGCTACGGACTGAATTACTGGCTGAAGCTGTACCATTCCCGCTACACGGCCACGGGAGTTTTGCAGGTGGTTACCCCCGAGACGGCGGACCTGCTGTCGCCCATCGCCACCATAGCCCCCAGCGATCTGACCACGGATCTGAAGACGCACGCCGTACTGCTGCGCGATGCTTCCTTGGTCACCCAGGTGCTTCAGAACCCTGACAGCGAAATCCGAACCACCGCGTGGTTCCGCGATTTCCGCAGCATTCAGGAGGCCAAGCAAGATCTTCGGGACAACTTGGAGGTGGCCATCCAGCCTGAGTCCAGGTTGCTGCGCGTCTCGATGACCTACAACGATCCCAACTCCTGTCAAGTCATCGTCACAGCGATTGCGGAGCAGTACATAAAGAACCAGAAAGAAATCAATCAGAACAAGGAATACGACCGCCATCGCGACCTTGAGGGCCGTCTGGTCAAGGAGGAAATGAGCCTCAAGGCCGTCAACGGTGAAATCGCCGACAAGGAATCGGAGCTGAACTCCAACGGCGTTTCGGGCACGATGAACAAGATCAGCGCCAAGGACATGGAGTTGTCGCAGCTTCTGCAAAGCTCCTTGGCGCAGCAACTGGAACTGGATGCGGCCAACGACGCCCTGGCCAGCCTCAGGCGGCAAATCGACGCCAACCAGGATCCTCCCAAGGTCGCGGCCTTGATCGCCGCCGATCCGGAGGTGGCGATGTACCGTCAGTTGGTCAACGCCCTGGAACTGGCCACCAGCGAGGCCCTGGAAAACCTGGGGCCTGAGCACAACTCCGTCAAGGAGCTCCAAGCCCGCCAGAAATTGTTGGAAGGCAAGCTGGCCATGGCCAAGGCCGGTGCCCAGACGCGATGCCGCATGGAGATCCTGGAGGAAACCGGCGAAAAAGCCTCCCTGGCGCAGCGCTCCCTGGACCAGATGAGCAAGCGCATCGAGGCCCTCAAGGGCGACATGGCCCACCTCACCGACGTCATGACCGACCTTCTGGAAAAGCAGAGCGAAAAGGAAGGCTACGAGGCCAAAATCCGGCTGATCAACGACCAGTTGAGCCAGATCGACAGCTACGCGGTCAAGCACGATTTCAGCGGCGTGGATTGGGCGGCGCGGCCGGAGCGGCCCGAGCAGCCCAGCTTCCCCCAACTGAAAGTGATCATGCCCCTGACGATCGCGCTGGGTCTGGTCATTGCCCTGGGCATCGCGTTCCTGCGTGAGCTGCTGGACACGTCGATCCGTTCGCCGCGCGACATCAGCCGCGTGGGCAACATGAACGTGCTGGGCATGATCCCGCACGAGGACGACGATCCGCAGTCGGCCGGGGCGCGGCTACCGGTGGTGATCTTCGAAGCTCCGCACTCGATGATGGCCGAGCAGCTCCGCCAGGTGCGCACGCGCTTGCAGCACAGCTCGTCATTGGACACCACGCGCAGCATCCTGATCACCAGCCCGTCGCCGTCCGACGGCAAATCCACCATCGCCTGCAACCTGGCCAGCGGCCTGGCCCTCAACGGGCGGCGCATCCTCCTGGTCGACGCCAACTTCCGCCGCCCGGAGCTGCACCGTATCTTCAACCTCTCCAACGAGCAGGGCTTCGCGGACGTGCTCAACAGCCTGGATTTATTCGAAAGCACCGTGCAGGAGACGCAGGTGCCCAACCTGTACGTCCTGCCCTGCGGGCCCAAGCCCACCAACGCCACGGAACTGCTCGAGAGCCAGCTCCTGATCGACTTCATCGAGCGCGCGTTGGAAGAATTCGATCACGTGATCTTCGACAGTGGCCCGCTGCTGTTCGTTTCGGAGACCGTGGCGCTGGCCCCGCGTGTGGATGGCGTGGTCACCGTGGTGCGGGCCCGTGCCAACAGCCGTGGCGTGCTCAGCCGCATGCGCGATAGCCTGCGGCAGGTCAAGGCCGAGCATCTGGGCATCGTGCTCAACGCCGTGCGTGCCCAGGGCGGCGGCTATTACGGCCGCAACATCCGCACCTACTACGAGTATCAGAGCGGCGGCAGCGACCGCGCAGCGTAAAAAATCGCGGCCTTTGATTCATCGAAGCGGCGCCTACCCATCGGTCGGCGCCGCTTTTTGTTATGCTGAGCGCCTCCGAAAGGGCCGCACGGTGCGTTGATGGCCGCCGACGAAAAACCTTCGCATCCATCCTCGCCAGGGCATCCCCCCATTCTCGATTACTCCGTCCTGGGCGAGACGTCGTTGGTGGTGGTTCGCCACTTTAGTTCGGCCACGGAGGCCGAGCTGGCCGCCATAATGCTGCAAAACGAGGGCATCGGTGCCCAGGTCGCCGGTCAATTCATGCACACGGCATTCGGAGCATACGCGTACGGACTGACCAGCACCGACGTGCTGGTGCCCAAGTCCCAAGCCCAGGAAGCCGGGGCAATTCTCGATGCCGTCGAAACCGGTCGCGCGGAGCGCGAAGCTGCTGCCCTGGTGGCACAGCACTGCCCGCGCTGCGGCCAGGCGGGCAGCACCGCATGTGATCGGCCAAGGCTGCGCCTGGGCCTGCTTAGTATGATCGTCGGCGCGGCCCTGTGTGCCATCCTGGTCGCTGCCCGGTCGTTCGGGGCGGATCATCCCGTCGGAATCATGCTCTCGCTGGCGCTGGTTGGAGCAGGCTTGCTGGTATCCGCCAGCGGCCAGTCACGCCGCACGTGCAGCCACTGCGGCAAAACGTTTTCGCCATCTCCGCCCGACGATGAGGAAGCATCGAAGGAATAATCGGTGCCATGGCATGATTCCATCGTCCTGCTGCCGATGCCGCGCCGATTGCAGCGGCGAACCGGCACGAGTGCGGCTGCGCCGCAGGTCGTCGTCGATCCGGCCATCGCCAAACCACAGGGGTACCGACTCTCGATCAGCTCCGACCGCGTCCAAATCATCGGCCACGACGCCCACGGCGTTTTTTACGGGCGGCAAACGCTGGCACAGCTTCGCCGGCAGTTCGGCGACACCTTGCCTTGCGTGGAGATCGAGGACTGGCCGGATTTTGCCGTCCGCGGCCTTCTGCTGGACATCAGCCGCGACAAGGTGCCGACGATGCACACGCTACTGGGCATCGTCGATTGGCTGGCGGAGCTGAAGGTCAATCAGCTTCAGCTCTACACCGAACACACCTTCGCCTACCGCGGCCACGAGGGGGTTTGGCGGGATGCCGACCCGATGACCGGCGAGCAAATCCGCCAGCTCGACGCGTACTGCCAAACGCGGTTCATCGACTTGGTCCCCAACCAAAACAGCCTGGGGCACATGCATCGCTGGCTCAGACACGCGCGCTATCTGCCTCTGGCCGAAGCGCCCGAGGGATCGGACAGGCCCGACGGCTCCCGCTGCGCCGGGCCGTTCAGCTTATGCCCGACCGATCCGCGAAGCCTGGATTTGCTGGCCGATTTGTACAGCCAGCTTTTGCCGAATTTTTCCAGCAAGCTGTTCAACGTCGGGTGTGATGAGACTTTCGACATTGGCCAAGGCCGCAGCCGGGATCAGTGCCAAGCCCGCGGCGTCGCGACGGTCTATCTCGATTTTCTCAAGAAAGTGCGCGAGCTGGCGTCGGCGCACGCTCGCCAGATGATGTTCTGGGCGGATGTGATTTTGCATCACGCCAAGCAGATCACGCAGATTCCGCCTGGCGCGATCGCTCTGAACTGGGGCTACGAAGCGGATCATCCATTTGATGCCGAGGCGGGCCTGTTGCGCCAGTCCGGTGTGCCGTTCTACGTCTGTCCCGGCACCAGCAGTTGGTGCAGCATCGCCGGCAGAACCGACAACATGCTGGCCAATCAGCGGATTGCGGCCGAGGCGGGCTTGAAACACGGGGCCCTGGGGCATCTCAACACGGACTGGGGGGACTTTGGGCATCTGCAGTATTGGCCGATGAGTTTTGCCGGCATTGCCGCAGGGGCGGCCATGAGTTGGTGCCTGCAAGCCAATCGCGATCTGCCCCTGGCCCAGGCGTTGGACGTGCAGGTGTTTTGCGACCAGGCCGCCGTCTCGGGGAAACTGGCCTGCGAGTTGGGAAACGTTTACCGCGCCGTCGGGCGGGCCGCGCCTAATCGCTCCGTTCTTTTCGACATTCTCGTGCCCAGCGCAGCGCGGAACGATCCGATGCAAGGCATCACTCGCGAAGGTTTGGATGCTGCCGAAGCGGCCATCGACAACGCCATCAAGCCATTGCGCCAATCTCAGATGCAGCGCGCTGATGCGGAATTGATCCGCGGCGAATTTGCCAACGCCGCGGCCATGCTCAAACACGCCTGCCGCAAGGGACGCTGGAAACTCGGCGCCAAAGACTCCACGGGCGACATGGCGGCCGAGCTGGAGCGAATCATCCGCGTGCATCGCGATTGTTGGCTGGCGCGCAATCGCCCCGGCGGCCTGGAGCAAAGCGCGGCGCGTCTGGCGGATAACTTGGCGGAATATCGTTAAGATACCACCCCATGTCCGAGCGCGTGACCATCGTGGGCGACGGGGCGATGGCCACGGTCTGCTCGATCCTGCTCACCGCCGGCGGCCACCAGGTCACCCTGTGGAGTGCGTTTGAGGAGTCCATCGAACGGCTCATGCAGAACCGCGAAAACCAGCGGTTCCTCCCGGGCGTCAAACTGCCGCGCGGCGTGCGATTGACCGCCGATGACGCGGATTGTTTTGCGGATTGCACGCTGATTTTGTCGGCGGTGCCGACGCAGTACATGCGCAGCGTCTGGAAGCGCCTGGCGCCGCACGCCCCGGTCGGCATCCCCATCGTTTCCGTGGCCAAGGGGATCGAAAACAACACGCTCTTGCGGCCCACGCAGATTATCCAGGACGTCGTGGGCAAACGGGCGTTGGCGGCGTTGTCCGGGCCCAACATCGCCGCGGAATTGGCGCGATATCTTCCGGCCACGGCCGTGGCGGCGTCGCAAGACGCGGACTTGGTTCAACGCGTCCAGTCGGCTTTTTCCACGCAGTGGTTTCGCGTCTACACCAACACGGATGTGATCGGCGTGGAGCTGGCCGGCGCCATCAAGAACATCATCGCCATCGCGGCCGGAATCCTGGACGGCCTGGCCGCCGGCAACAACGCCAAAGCCGCCCTAGTCACGCGCGGCTTGGTGGAGATCACCCGCCTGGGCGTGGCCATGGGAGCGCTGGAATCCACGTTTCACGGCCTGGCCGGCCTGGGCGACTTGGTCACTACCTGCGTCAGCCCCGAAGGCCGTAACCGAACCGTCGGCGAGCAGATCGGCAAAGGCAGAAAATTGCAGGACATTCTGGATGGCATGGACAGCGTCGCCGAGGGCGTGCCCACGACCAAATCCGTGCGCGAACTATCCCGGCGTTACCAGGTCGAGATGCCGATCACCGAGGCCGTGCACGCGGTCTTATTTGAGGGCAAGGATGCGATCGACGCCCTGACGGACCTGATGACCCGCCAAGCCAAGCCCGAGCGTCCGACATAGTGTGCCGGCCGTTTTGCCGATACAATCCTGTGGTTTAGCCGCGTCGCTTGCGACGCGCGTTGGCGCAACCTGCAACGCGTTGGCACCGCGCGGCCGGAGAACCCGGGCGATTAACTCAGCGGCTAGAGTGCCACCCTTACAAGGTGGAAGTCAGGGGTTCGAATCCCTTATCGCCCAGTTGCCCCATAGGGGCAACTAGAGGGGAGAGCAGTAGTAAGTAGAAAGTAGAGCAGGCAGAAAAAGACCCAGCAGTCGAACGGGCACTGCTTGTCGAAGCCCGCTCTCCCCGGTCTCCTCTCTACTTTCTACTTTCTCGCATTTGTTTTGGAGCGAGGCATGGCTGTCAACGTGGCCATCGTGGGCGCGACCGGGGCCGTGGGTCAGGAATTCCTGACCGTCCTGGCCCAGCTGCGGTTCCCCATCAAGAACCTGCTCCTCCTGGCCAGTGCGCGCAGCGCGGGCAGGAAGATCGAATTTGCCGGGAATTCCTACACCGTCGAAGAGCTGACCAAGGGCAGCTTCAAGGGAATTCAGATCGCCTTTTTCTCCGCCGGCGGCGCCGTCAGCCGCGAGTTTGCGCCCGCGGCCGTGGAGGCCGGGGCGGTCGTCATCGACAACACTTCGGCGTTCCGCATGAAGGAGGGCGTGCCTCTGGTGGTGCCGGAGGTCAATCCCGAGCAGATCCACAAGCACAACGGGCTGATCGCCAATCCCAATTGCAGCACGATCATCATGAACGTGCCGGTGTGGCCGTTGCACAAGGCCAACCGCGTGCGGCGCATGGTGGTCAGCACGTATCAGGCGGTCAGCGGCGCCGGCGCCGCGGGCCTGCGCGAGCTGGAGCAGCAGATCAAGGCGTACGCGGCCGGCGGCAAGATCGAGCGGGCCCTGTTTCCGCACCAGATCGTGCACAACCTGTTCAGCCACAACAGCAAGATCGCGCCCAACGGCTACAACGAGGAAGAGAACAAGATGGTCAACGAGACGCGGAAGATTTTCGGCGATCCGCGACTCATGATCACCGCGACCTGCGTGCGCGTGCCGGTGCCGCGGGCGCACAGCGAGGCGATCAACCTGGAATTCGAGCGGCCGATGACGCCGCAGCAGGTGCGGGAAATACTGGCCCGTGCGCCGGGCGTGAGGATCGTGGATGATCCGGAGAAGAATTATTTCCCCATGCCGGTGGAGGCCAGCGGGCAGGACGACGTGCTGGTGGGTCGCATCCGCCAGGACATCAGCCGCGAGGATGGGCGGGGGATCGATCTGTTCGTCAGCGGCGACCAGGTTCGCAAGGGCGCGGCCACCAACGCCGTGCAAATCGCCCAGCGCCTGCTCTAGCAGCCTGTGGCAAAAGTCGCGCGGTCGCTGCTTGCGTCCTTGGGCCGGGCTCGTCGTTGTCGAGACTCGCTCGTATTTGGGTCAATACTGCTTCGTCTCGACGCCTCGATCCCGGCCCAATGCCGCGGCGCATCGCCTCGCGGGACTTTTGCCACAGGCTGCTAACCCTCGCTTGCGGCCGGTTGGGCGGACCCTGATAATTCGGCAATGCAAGGCGCGATGGTCAGCATCGTGATCGGCCAGAAATATCGCCAGTTGTGGGAGAAACATTGCAAGCCCAACTGGGAAGCCTACGCCGCCAAGCATGGGCTGGATCTGTTCGTTGTTCCTGATTTCATCGACCAGAGCGATTTTGGGCTGAGCCGCGCGCCGAATTGGCACAAGCTGCTGATCGGCCGCCTGCCGCAGCTTCGCGGCTACAGTCGCGTCCTGTGGCTGGATGCCGACGTCATCATCAACGCCCAGGCGGCGCCCAACATTTTCGACGAAATTCCCTCGGGAAAAGTGGGGGCGGTGCGGCATTCCGCCTTTTTTGAAAATCCCGTGCTCGTGGATGCCTTCCATCGCGTCGAGGGGCCGTTTGCGTCGGTCGAGCAGTTCCGGCGCACGATCTACACCAACGCCGGCTTGCCCCCCATCGAGCCTTACATCAACACGGGCGTTTTGGCCTTTTGCGACTTCGACCTTGCCCAGTTGGAAAAGATTTACCGCCACTACTCGCAGGAGTGGACATTTGCAGATCAGGTCCCGCTTTCCTTCGAGCTGGCAAAGGCGAAATTGATCTGGGAAGTGGATCCGCGCTTCAACGTGCAGTGGTACGCCCTGAAGTATTCGGTGTACGAGTTTGCCCATACGTTCTTGCCGGAATTGAAGCGCTTGTGCGTCGCGCAGGCCCTGCAATGCTGCTACTTTCTTCATTTCGCGGGAAACCAGCAGGACATGGAGTATTACGATCCGGCGATCACCATCACGCGCCAGCAGGTGAACGTGGGCATGGAATCGCTGGAAAAACTGGCCCATCAGATGATTCGCTCGTTTCCGGAAAACATCCGCCAGTCCTTGTTGGCCGCACTGCTCGAGCAACCCCATAGGTCTTCCGGCGCATGAAGATCGTCCACATCATCACCCGCCTGATCATCGGAGGAGCGCAGGAGAACACGCTGCTGTTATGCCAGGGGCAGCACCAGCGCGGGCATGAGGTGACGCTGATCACCGGGCCGGCGCTGGGACCGGAAGGATCCCTGATGGACCGGGCCCGCAGTGGCGGGTATCGCGTGATCGTCGTCGATGAGATGCGCCGCGCCGTCCTGCCGATCAAAGATTGGCTTGCCCTGCGGCGATTGACGGCCCTGCTCCAAGAGATTCAGCCGGACATCGTGCACACGCATTCCAGCAAGGCGGGCATCCTGGGCCGCCGGGCGGCCCGCCGCGCAGGTCTTGGTGCGGTCGTGCACACGATTCACGGCTTGGCCTTCACCGCATCGACCCATCCGCTTGTCAACTGGCTGTACGAAAGCCTGGAGCGGCGAGCCGCGCCGCTGACCAGCCGGATCGTTTGCGTGGCCGATGCCATGCGCGATCAGTCGCTGGCCGCGGGGATCGGCGCTGCGGAACAGTACGTCACCATCTACAGCGGCATGGAAACCGAGCCGTTTGTGAATCCCCCGGTGCCGCGCCAGCAAGTCCGCCGCGACCTGGGATTCTCAGATGAAGACATCGTGATCGGCACGATCGCGCGGCTCTTCGATCTTAAAGGCCACGATGATCTGCTGGACGTCGCCGGGCATCTGTGCCGGCAATTTCCGACGATTCGTTTTCTGTGGGTGGGGGATGGAACCCTGCGGCGGCGGTTGGTGGATCGGATGCATCAGATGGGCTTGCGCAAGCATTTTGTATTGACCGGCATGGTTCCCCCGTCGCGCGTGCCGGAATTGACCGGTGCGATGGACATTTTGGTGCATCCCTCGCGGCGTGAGGGTCTGGCCCGCGCCCTGCCGCAAGCCGCTCTGGCCGGCATTCCCTCCATCGCCTATGACGTCGACGGCAACCGCGAAGCGGTGATCGACGGCAAGACCGGTTTGATCATCCCGCCGTTTGACAGCGGCCAGCTTGGCCATGCGATCTCGATGCTGGTGGAGAAGCCGGCTCTGCGCCAGCAGATGGGCCAAGCCGGCCGCGAATTCGCCCTGGGTCGGTTCGACGCCGCCGTGATGGTTGAAGCTCTGGAGCGGTTGTACCATGAGATTTTGGAGGCCCGCGGCCATGCTCTCGATTCTTGTGATAGGTCCGCATCCGGATGACCAGGAACTGGGGATGGGGGGAACGATCGCGCGCCTGGTGAAGCAGGGGCACGTGGTGCATCTGGTGGACATGACCGATGGGGAGCCGACGCCGCGCGGGTCGCCGCAGAAGCGTGCGGCGGAGGCGGCGGAGGCGGCCAAAATCCTGGGCGTCCAGCGCACGCAACTGGGGCTGGTCAATCGGCAGGTGGTGCACGACATTCCCAGCCGGCACAAGTTGGCGGAGGTCATTCGGCGGCACAAGCCCAACGTGCTGTTCGTGCCGTATCCGGTTGACGCCCATCCCGATCACGTGGCGGTGACGCGCATCGCCCAAGATGCGCGCTTCGACGCCAAGCTGACGCACACCTCCATCCCCGGCGAGCCCTGGCATCCCAAGCGGGTCATCTACTATTTCTGCACGCATTTGCGCATGTCGTTCCAACCCACGTTTTGCGTCGACATCAGCGATCAGATGGAGAAGAAGATGGCGGCGGTGCGGGCGTACCAGTCGCAGTTTAGCGGCGAGGGCGGCTTTGTGCCGGACATGGTCAAGACGCTCAACGGATATTTTGGCGGGCGGATCGGCACGGCCTATGCCGAGCCGTTTTTCACCCACGAAGTGCTGGGCTTGGGCGGACTGGATCAGTTGATCTGACGGTTACGCTGGCGGCCGCTTCGCAATTGGGCAGAACGATGGGGATCAGGTCGGCAATCCGGTGGATGCAGTAATTGGCCGGGCAGTGATTGTGGTGGTTGGTGGCGGTGCGCTTCAATGCGGTCTTCATGCCCAATCGGCCGGCGCCCAGGATGTCGTTCTTGATCACGTCACCGACGAACAGCGTCTCCTGCGGCCGGGCGCCGATGGCGGACAGCGCGGCGTTGAAAATCAGCGGGTGCGGCTTGCGGAATCCAATCTCGCTGGAATAGATCCGCACCGGCAGGTGCTCGATCAGACCCATGAGCTCCAGGTGCCGATCCAGGATCGCACCGGTGATGAAGGTGTTGGAGACGATGCCGAGCTTGATCCCCCGGCTGCGGAACAGTTGCAGGGTGGAGATCAGGTCCGGCTCGATGCTGCTGTAGGGGACGACCGGCTGATACCAGTGCCAGCCGACGTCGAGCATGAAGGCGTCTTCATCGGGCGCGCCGTAGCGGACGGCGTGTTTGCGCATGACCTGCATGGCGTTAAATTCACGGCCGCGAATTTTGGACCACAGTAGCGCGCGTCTGACCGACCAGACGTTCATACGGCGGAATCGGGCCTCGGAGGGAAGTTTGCAACCGGCCAATTGCAATTGTTTGTACGCTTCGCCGCAGCCCTGGCGTACCACGGCGTTGGTGTCCATGGGTTCAAAATTCAGCAGCGTGTCGCCCAGATCGAACAAGATGGCTCGGATCATGGTCCTTCCCGTGTCGCCTGGGCGCTTGAAATGGCGCAACCCGTTGGCCCAAAATGTTACCTTGGCCGCCGTCCCGCCGCAAAGGCGCAAAAGCACCCCAAGGCTGCCGCGGCCGGCGATTATATGAACAGGGACGGGAAAAACGCACGTCTTTGTCCCGCAAGTGACGGGGCCTTGGCGAATCGGGCGGGTTGGGGTACAGATATCGGACCTTCGGCAGAGCAGCGGATCGTATGGCACTTCTGGTAATTTTGTCGCGGTGGCTGCATGTCGCGTCCGCCTGCGTCGCCGTCGGCGGGGTATTCTTCGCCCGCGTCGTGCTGCCCGTTGGGTTAGCTGCATTACCGATCGGCCAGCAATCCATCGCGCTTTTGCCCATCCGCCGCGTCTTCAAACGCGTGATCCACACGGCGATTGTGCTGCTGATCTTGAGCGGCGCGTTCAACACGTACGTGGCTTGGGACAAATACCGGCTTGATCCGGGTTTGCTTCAGATGCTGTGGGGTGTTCACGTGCTTTTAGCGCTGACGGCGTTTTCGATCGCCTTGTACGTCCTGGCCAGGGCCCATCCCACGGCTTCCGCTCGCAGGCTGCTGGGGGTGAATCTGGTGGTGCTCCTGGCGGCGGTGGCGGCGGCGTCGAGCCTGAAATGGGGACGGGACAAAACGGTCGGTTCACATTCGCCGTCGCATCCCGCGGCCTCATCAGTCGCGGGGCCTTGATTCCTTTTACCACGGACTGCTTATGAGCTTCTTGACATCGACGGTCGTGTACATGCTGGGACGCTACGTGCACATTGTCTGCGCCACGCTGCTGGTCGGCGGAACCTTGTTTTACGAGATGGTGGTGCCGATTGCCATCGACGATCTGCGCCAGGAGCAGCAGCTTTCGGTCTTCGCCCGCGCCCGCTGGGTGTTCCGCCGGATCGTCTGGGTCGCCGCAGCCCTGATCCTGCTCAGCGGAATCGTTTCGACGCGGAATCACTGGCAGGAGTACAGCGCCGAGCGGTATGTGCAGGTGGACGGTGCTGGTGCGCCGACGACGTACCATGAGATTCCCCCGGCCGGGCGGGCGGGGTGGTGGTGGGCGGCGCACGTCAGCTCGGGCGTGATTGCCGTTTTGATTGCCCTGAGCCTGACCATCGGGTCGGTGCCGCCGGCGCGGCCGATCCGCTGGATGCGCTTGAACTTGGTCGTCCTGCTGCTGGTGATGTTCCTAGCGACCGCGACGCGCCAGGCTCGGCTCGGCGCCGCCCAGCGGCACGCTGGAGGCAACGTTTACTCGGAAACGGCGGAACGATGATGGCTCCTTCGCCGGTTCCCCCGGCCCACGCGGCCGACCGCGCCGCCGGATGGGAGCACGGCCCGGCCGAACTGGCGCCGGGTGTTCATGTCGCGCCCGACGGTTTGCGATTGCAGTTTTCCCGCTCCGGCGGCCCCGGCGGCCAAAACGTCAACAAGCTCAACACCAAGGCCGAATTATGGGTCGCGCTGTCGCAGATGCGCGGCCTCTCGGCCGCGGCGTTGCAGCGCCTGCGCCGCCTGGCCGGCCGACGCCTCACCGCTGCCGATGAGCTTCATCTCTCGGAGGAAAACCAACGCTCCCAGCAGGCGAATCGTCAGGAAGTTTTCCGCCGCCTGCGGGACCTGATCCTGGCCGCCCAGGTCCAACCCAAGCGGCGCCGCAGGACGCGCCCGACGGCCGCGTCGCGGCGACGCCGCCTCGAGTCCAAACGCCGCCGCTCGCAGCTCAAGGCCCAGCGCCATGCGAACGATCTTGCTTAAAGGAAAAAAGAAGGAAAAAAGGGGATAAGAAAGGAAAAAAGGGGATAATACGCCTTCCGCGTGATTCCCGCGCGCTGTTCGGCGCTTGTTAGGTTGCGCGTTTGGCCCGAGCATGAGATGCTCCTGCTTTCCAGCACGGAGGCATCTCATGACGGTAGTTCTTCACCGGG
>Ga0116127_1000150_pt1 | contig 70086 bp, 67 predicted proteins | sample June2015DPH_16_1_FD_89731 | JGI IMG/M metagenome (GOLD analysis project Ga0116127, IMG submission 89731) | Peatland microbial communities from SPRUCE experiment site at the Marcell Experimental Forest, Minnesota, USA - June2015DPH_16_100 | ecosystem: Environmental > Terrestrial > Soil > Wetlands... | reverse complement strand
TGAAAGAGGAGGCGCATCGGGGATTTGCTCCCGATACGCTGCTTACCGTTTAGTGATGTCTATGGCGTCTTTGCTGGCTGAGATGATTGGGGTATCGCTGTCTTCGGGGCTTCCCTGCCCTTAGTCATTCACCACGCGGGGCCGATGAGGAGTACGATTACGCCTAGAATAGCGATGTACATTCCATCGTCTTGGTAGTTGTTTGTTGCGTACATGACCCCGCCTATGATAGCGAGGAGGATGCCCAGGATTGCGATCCACATTCCGGATCCGGTCTTCATGGACTTTCCTCTCGCAAGTTCACTGTTTAGCCCTGAAGCGTCTTGTGAGCGTGACCACGGGTGGTGTAGAGGGGCAATGAATTCCTCGTCTAGCTATGGGATCGTTGCGTACTTCTCTCGGCTTTCGACGCATAGTTGGAGAAACGGAGGGCCCTTCCGGGAGTGATGCGTCCTATGAAGTCGGTGAAGAGGGTAGAACAAGAGCTAGGGCCCACTGTATCTACGTCGATATCGAGGTTGATAGATTGATCTGACTTTCCTGGGAAGAGGATCGAAATAGGACGGGTCATCAAGCCACTGGTCGCCGCTGACAAGAAATTGCATGCCCTCGATTCACCAAATCACTTCGAAGGAGGAGGAACTTTCGCCGACCTGCGAATCCGTCAGGGGACATGTGAATTTCAAATTCACATGCCGTATCTTCGGCTTCACACGCATTATATACCCACAATCTCCGTTTCGCAATTTGAAATCATGCACGTCTCTCAAATCTCAAAGCTAGGATATCTATCATCAATAGCATTCATACTACTTCTCATGGCACCAATGGTCGTACGCGCCTCGACGGTTGGTGGCACAGGATCCTCAGTTACGCCAGTAAGTGATCCCCCTCTCAACCCTAACGCATTGTTTGCAGTCAGTGGTTCGTATGCATATGCGGCCGCAGGCACAGCGATGAGGGATCAAGGGTACGGAACAATCAACGAGACTTGGACAGGAACACTGTTCGCTGCCTATCTCATATGGGGAGTCATCAACGATACAAACTCAGATATTAATCAAGGTACGCTCAATGGGCATCTCATCACCGGAACACTCCAGAGCTACGACACGAGTCCCTGTTGGGGCTACGGTAACCTTTGGGTATTCGCAACAGATGTGACTTCACTGGTCGTGAACGGCTCCAACTCACTCAGAGGCTTCGCATCAGGAGTCACAACTGGTGAGGACCCGTGGGGCCCATCTTCATATGTCGAACCCCTCGACGAGGGAGCAACTCTCGTCGTGATATCGACCGGCGCTACGCCGAACCAGATATACATCTACACAGGAGCGTACACAGAACCATCTGCGGGCAACCCACTCACAAGCGTATTCAATCACGGAGCAGCCGATGCAACAAACGCGCAGACTACTTTCATAGTCTCTGACGGGCAGCTTCCTGGTAATTACGCCGAATTCAACGGCGTCACAATCGACAGCAATGCTTTCCCCGGAAGCGACCCCAGAACTAGTACGGCCACATGGAGCTACGGAAACATGTGGGACACAAAGACGTACCCTGTGTCAGTGACCCTCGGCTCGACTTCAGAGTCGGCCAGTATCGGTGCCAGCGGCGGTGACTGCCTGACTTGGGCGGGGCAGGTAATCAGCATCCCATCGACCGCGCCAATCACACCTCCAACGGGAGTCCCTGAGTTCGGTATGCCAATGCTAGTGGTCGCAATCAGCATGGTCGGTTTCGCATTCCTAGCCAAGAGGAAATCAAGTCTATCCAGCGAAGTACCTTAGGAACAATAACCATCCTTCCTTTTTCAGTGCTCAACCCCTTTTTGCCCAAATGCCTCCTGAATCATCTGCGAGAGTTTCAGGACATGCCCTCCGTCTGCCATAACCATATCGACGTCGATATCAAGGTAGACACACAAACCAGCTGAAACGCTTGGCAAGTCAGTGTCCAACGCTGTCTGACGGAAGCTGAGTTGCCAGCGCAAGCTGTCCGCCACAGAGCTTCGGGCGCGTAGGCCTTAACAATCTCCCGAACGACTTTATTCCCTGACTGACATAAGTGGGGCAGAGTAGGCATGGTGTCACACCCTTAGAAATGCACCTCCGGAGCCCTAGTTTGTTCGGGGGGCGGTCTTGTCGGCAACTAGTTCAGGCGGGCCAAGGAAAGTTCCTTTGCAGGGACACTGACTGACCTCGAGGAGTGTGCCTCTCTGAGCAGCCTGATCCTTTGGTCCAGTAGGGCCTTCTATGTCCCTGCAGGGCACACTATACAAATTGGGTGATGCCCAGAGGTTTGGACCCCCAAGGGGAACAAAGTCCGGGAGCGGAAAAGGCTCGATTCTAGCTCTGACGGGATTATTCAGGTCGCAATGGGATGAGGAGTTTGGGTGCGACACGCAGACCGGTCCCAGCTGCGGCTCCGACAGAATCTCCAACTAGGCACTTTGGGTTGCGCCCAAGTCCAGCGAGTTCATTGAATGTGGAGCCGCGTCGATTCTGTACCCAATGAGCCGATTAGATCCCGGCGCTAGAGACCTTCCGAGGGTGCTCATCTGAGCGCTGGCTGGGCGCCGACAGTTGGGAGCGAACGCTTCCTCACCAGCAGGAAAGTCGCAACGACGAGCAAGGTCAGGACCATGGCTGCTCCGAACTGGTACGGGAATTCTGGTATCCCTCCTCCACTGGAGGAAGAGCTCGTCGATGACGTCGTTTGAGTGCTGGGCGTGCTGGTGCTCGTGTGGGTCGTGCTCGTACTGCTCGGAGTCGTCGAAGTCGAGGTGGACGACGTGGAACTGGTGCTCTGTACTGAGCTCGAAGAAGTGGTAGAGGTTGTGGTCGAGCTGGTAGTGCTTGTGCTCGTGTGGGTCGTGCTGGGCGTCGTACTGGTGGTCGTGGTCGTGACGAGTGAAGCGGGCTCGAACAGCAGTGTGTGAGAGCTATGGGAGTAGGTGACAGTTATCGTGGTGTAGGTCGAGTTCACGTTCGTCACTGGCTGTACAGAGTAGCCGTCTACGAAGGCGGCCCAGGAGCTCGCGCTTATCAGAGAAACAGGGATGACTATGGTGAAAGTGCCGCTCGTGCCTCCAGGCCCTTGCACGTATGCCGATATAGTGTTCCCGCTGACCACTAGCCCGGCTAGGAGTCCCAGCGCAAACTCGGAATCAGTCTTCGTCACCACCAACGCCCCTCCCGCTACTTGCCACTTCTGCATCCGTTGGGGCTGGATCAGGGAAGCGATCATTTGTCCCTGGACGCTCCCTGAGATTCCACCTGGCTGAATCGCGGTCAGGACTAAAGTCCCGGCGCTTACGGTCGCGCCTGGCGCCACGTTTGAAACGACGTGGAACGCTTCTAGGTAGCCTGTGTATGAAGCGGTGATATTAACCGAGTCAGTTGACGTAAGCGGTATCTCCAGGTTGAACTGCCCCTGCGCGTTGGTCTCCGTGTCGTTACTGATGTGACTTGAAACCCCTTCTCCATTCACGTACACATACTTGAGTGGGTTCCCATTGCTGTCCTTCACGACGCCAGTGATGTGGGCGGGAGTGACGACAGCGCTGAGCGTGAGTGTGAGCGTAGGCGCAACGGTGGACGTGCCTGCAGTCACGGCCAGAAGCGACGAGAGAGCCGCCTCACTGCTTCCCTTCGATGCCGTGATGTTGTAAGATCCTGAAGCAATCCCAGATTCGAGGACGTAGTGGCCGGTGGCGTCGGTCGAGTTCGTGGCGCACGGCAGGAAGGAAGAACCGGAGCAACTCATGTAGCAATAACTGAAGATGCAGCTTTCCTTGCCGATTTCAACAGTGGCGCCCGCGATTGCGTTCCCGTGGCTGTCCTTCACGTACCCGGAAACCACCGCAGAAGCTGAGACCACGAAGTCGTGCAATACGACATTGCCGGTCGTCGCCTTCACTACGGCAGAACCTGCCGCAATAACATGGGCAGAGAGGGAACCGAACAGGGACTGGCTGAGAGTCACGTTGTAGGTGCCCGACGGAAGGTTGTCTGCTATCGCGTAGCCCCCGGTCGAGTTCGTGATGGAGTAGCAGGCGTAGCAGCTGCCGTTGACCGAGACTTCGACACCTGCGACCCCGACTCCGTTGAAGGTTACCCTTCCGGATATCGCGGCCGACGCCGATAGCTGCTCGTCCTGAGTCACCTCAGCTTGGGCTCCCACGTGGACTCCGTAAACAGTCGCGCTCATGAAGCCAGGGACGTAGTTGGGTTCTTCAGCGCATATTCCGAGAAGGTTCAGGCAGTTGAGACCCAGTATGATGCTTTCCGGAGTGGTGACCGACACCTGAACCTGGTACACTCCAGCTGCCACGTTCGTCTCTATGGCGTAGATGCCGTCGGAAGACGTAGTGTCAGTGCCAACTTCATTCGTGCTTCCGTTCTTGTACAGAGCGACCGTAGCCCCTGCAACCGAGATTCCGCCTGGGCCGGTCACGCGACCGGTCACTATCGATGATCTGGCTAGGCTGAGATCTATGCCAGTGATATTGTGCCCAAGGCTGACTGCGACCAGCGACGGGTAGTACCCCTTGAGGAAGCCGTCGGCGCTCGCGCTTACGTTGTAGCTCCCCGCCGCGTAGAGGTCGCCTATGCCGTAGAGCCCTGCCGCACTCGTGAGGTGAGACCCGCTGCGGGGGCCTTCCGCGCTCACTGTGGCCCCCGGAAGGCCGGCTGTCGTCGCCCCGACAGCAGTCAACGGAAGGACAAGAGGGTAGCTTCCGAGCATGGCCAGGACCGCTACAACAAAGAGTCTACTGCTCAATCGTGAACGTCGTAGATCTCGATTTGGCATATATAAAATTGAACGAGCCGCAGATTCACCTATCGATTCGAGCCGAGCCAGCACCCAGTCGAGGGAAGTGTGGAATAGGAGTGTGGCGGTTAGAATAGCTACCCAACCAGAGGCTGTTGTGCGAATTGGCTGGCAAGCCGGAGCTGCTTCGAAGCATGGAATTGAGCGCATGCTTAACAATTGTTGCGTCTGCCACTCAACTCATACTCTAGAGAAATGCAAATTCGGATGCCTCCAAAGAGCGTCAAGCTGTATTGGAACGAAAAGAATCTGAGCAGTGGCGACTCCCTGGCCCTGCTCTTCGGCGAGAGGAAGGAGACTCTCAAAGCCGCGAAGCTTGTCATCGCGAAAATGAAAGAGGCGAGCACTCTATCCATGACCAAACGGGAAATGAGGTTCTTCGCGAAGGAGCTCCAAACTGGCAGGCTAGGTGTGAAGTATAGCTACCATAATTTCTACACGAAGCTGCTGAGAAAGCTCCTCGATATGGGATTCGTGGAGAAGGACGTCCTGATCTGGGACCAGAGGAGGCGGAAGACCGTGGCAGTCTACCAGCTAAGGTTGCAACCGATACCAGAAAGAGCCCCCCAAAGCGGGTTCGTTAGGCAGGCATGGCAAGTGGCAAAGGGCTGGAATGACATGGTTCAGAGCTGATCGTCGCAGGCCCACGCGCTCTAGAATGCCTGATAGTTCCTTGTTCTAACGGCGCCTATGACTAGGGCAATACCGGCTATCAAGAGCAGAGCAGGCAGGAACGGCAGTTGGAGCTTCAGGAAGATAACAAGGACATAGACGGTGGTCAATAGAGCGCCAAGGCCGATCGTCAATACGCTTAGTCTTAGCCGCAGGAGGGAACGCATGAGATTCAGCATGATCAATATGATTCCAGTGCCTAGAGCGAAGATCGGGTGGTTGACGCTGGTAATTGGATTGCCGTTGAGGAAGGCCATAACTACACCGAACCATATGAGGAAGATTCCGCAAAATATGTTGGTCAGGGTTTCGTTGCGCACTTGAATCTCACCCAGATGGAGTCAATGTCTCTTTAAACTTGACAAGCGGGTAGATTACGCCAGATCTTCCTCGTATGCCCGCCTCTGAAACACTTCTTAAATAATCGGAACCGGCAACGTCCGAACTTCTGGGGGTAGGGTTTAGCGAACAACTGGCTTCTGGGAGTACTCTTCGGAGCGATTCAAGGAGTCTCCGAATGGCTCCCAATCAGCAGCAAGACGCAGATTATCATAGCGTCACACTACTTCTTGCCGAGTCTGCAACTCGGACAGAGTTACGCATTTGGGCTCTTCCTCGAAGGCGGGACCTTCATCGCCGCGATCGTCTATTTCAGAAGGCAGGTCCTCGGGGTCCTCAAAGCTCTGGTCGGACGAGGAGATCAGGAGGAACGCATGCTTCTGAAGTTCCTACTGATCGCCACGGCGATTACGGCGGTGCTCGGAATAGCGATCTACAAGGTCGTCTCGGATTGGGCGAAAGGACCGGCCCTCGGAGTTCCGATGATTATCCTTGGGTGCGTGCTTGTCGGTGACGGGATTCTCATAACGCTGGCGCGTGGGAGGCGAACACCGACGAAGGGCCTCGCCGACCTGAGGAATCGGGACATAGTGATAATCGGCATAGCACAGGGAATAGCCGCTTTCCCAGGTGTGAGCAGGTCGGGGATGACAGTCTCTGCTATGCTCCTTATGGGTGTCAAACCCGAAGAGTCATTCAGGCTGTCGTTTCTGGCCCTGATACCGGCATCGATTGGAGCCACAGGGGTCACGATGCTGCTATCTAATGCCAGCATTGGCTCGGTGGTCGACACGCTGACTTTCCCTGTAGTCCTGCTAATGATCCTAGTCGCGGCGTTGGTAGGCCTTGTCTCAGTCAGAACGCTCCTCAAGGCTGCCGGGAGCAAGCGGATTGCACTACTCACCTTCGTCCTGGGCGCCCTGGCGATACTCAGTGGGATAACAAGTATCTACTTCGGCGCGGGATAGCAAGGGAAAGTCGCTGAACCCCCAGGCGAACGAGCAACGCGGTGTCTAGGTTAGATCGAGAGACCCACTTCCGTCCGATACACCTTTACATCAGTAGCCGACTCGCCCGAAGACCTGGGCTGCTGTCAAAGATGGCTGTTAAGACTACAGTGAAGATAGCCTAGACGCATCAAAGCGGGTTATCTTAACGTCCTGGCCAGATTTCAGGACGGTCAGATGTAGTACTTTGCAAGGTCATGTCGTTCCGCTCCAAAGTTATCACTACTTTTCCTGGGGCGTGCCCTTCTTCAAGATACCTGATAGCCTCAGCAGTCTCACTTAGCGGGTAACGTCTATCGATGACTGGTACGACTTTGCGGGCTTCAAGAAGTTCCTTCACAAAAACCAAGTCCTTCTGGCTTATTTTCGCCATCAGAAGACCCATTTTCTTACTGCCGGTCTTTGATATCAATGGTCCTAGAAGCATGACCTGGAGCATTTGAGCCATGGAGCCTCCGCTCATGACATAAACTCCTTTGGGACTTAATGCGCCCTTGTAACCAAGAATCGAATGATATCCGTTGGCAGCAAGAATCAGGTCATAACGCTGTTCTTTTCGAGTGAAATTCTCTTGAGTGTAATCAATGACCTGGTCCGCCCCAATCGAGCGCGCCATATCCAAGTTCTTCGTACTGCAAACGCCAGTCACTTCAGTCCCGAACGATTTGGCGATTTGCACCGCAAACGTACCAACACCACCAGACGCACCATTCGTCAGGACCTTTTGCCCTGGCTGAATCTGTCCTTTGTCGCGAAGGCCCTGCATGGCGGTGACTGCCGCCATGGGTACTGCCGCTGCTTCCTCGAACGATACATTGGCCGGTTTCAACGCCAATGAACTCTCACGAGCACATGCATACTCCGCAAAACCGCCTCTGACGGTCCCGAATACCTCCTCGTCTGGCTGAAACTGCTTTGCGTCTCCGCCGACCGCTTCAACCCGCCCAGCAATGTCAGCCCCGAGTATGTTGTTCTTTGGTTTCAGAAGCCCATATCCCATCAGGCGCACCAAGAACGGTTTGCCTCTCATCATATGGCAGTCCTATGCATTCACGGATGCTGCATGAACTCTTACCAATACTTCATCGTCCTTGGGAGCAGGTTTCTCTATCTCTTTGAGCTGGAGGACATCTGGAGGTCTGTATTTTTCGTATGCAATTGCTTTCATTTGAGTGCCCTTCTTTGTTTGATTGATTGTGGTCACATTCATCTCAACTTATTCACTTCCACTCAATAGCCCCCCGCACACGTGCGGTTGTCATTCGAGGCTTGTGCCTCTCTATCGGCTGACCCTGTGTCTAGGTCGCCAAGGCTTATTTGCCCCGCCCTTCACGCCCTCATGGAGGACCACTAACGGGTTATGCCCATCAAGATGCTGACGCTGGAGGACCTGGAGCTCGAGGACAAACGGGTCTTCCTAAGAGTCGACATCAACACGCCTGTTCACCCCGACACCGGTGCCCTGATTGAGCAAGCGAGACTGGAAGAGGCGGCGGCTACTATTAACGACCTCCGTCAATCGAAGGTTGTTGTCGCCTCCCACCAGGGAAGGGTGGCCAGATCGGACTACACCAGTCTGAACCGCCACGCGGAGGCACTCCAAGGTATTATCGGGAGGCCGGTCAAGTTCGTCCCGGATGTCTTCGGGCCCGAGGCCCTCCGAGAAATCGATTCTCTCACTTCTGGAGAGATCCTAGTCCTCGACAACCTGAGATTCACAGCAGAAGAGAACCAGGAGTACAAGCCAGCCGACGCCGAGAAGACATTCCTTGTCAGCCGAATTCAGAAGCACATCGACGCGTGCGCTCTGGACGCTTTCTCAACAGCCCATCGCTCCTCTCCCAGTATCGTGGGTTTTGCCGGACTCGTTCCGACCTGCGCCGGAAGGACAGTCGGAAGGGAGCTCCGCATGCTTGACAGAATCGTTTCGGTCGAAAAAGGGCCCTACGTAACGGTCCTCGGTGGCGCGAAGGTCAACGACAGACTTGAAGCAATCGACGCACTAATTGCGAACAACAGGGCTGACAAGGTCCTTCTCTGTGGGGTCGTGGGACTCGTCTTTCTAAAGGCCGTTGGGAAGTATAGAGGGGACCTGAAGATTGACGGAGAGCAGAAGTTCCTACTGAAAGCCAGGCAGCTGATTGATGAGGATCCCGGAAGGTTCGCCATGCCTATCGACGTTGGTATCAAGGTCGATGGCGCTCGGAAGAATCTTGATGTCAAGGAGATGGCAGTCCAGGGGCAGGTCTTGGACATCGGTCCCAAGACGGTCGAGAAGTACGAGAGATTCATCAAGGGCGCAGGTACTGTCTTCATGAGTGGCCCGCCCGGAGCTTTCGAGTGGGACGAATTCAGCTATGGAACTGAGCATCTGCTGAGGGCCATGGCAACATCTCTGGCTACAACAATTGTCAGCGGAGGGCACCTCTCGTCGGCACTGCGTAAATACGAAATCCACGAACAAATCGACCACATCAGCACCGCAGGGGGGGCTCTCGTTCAGTACTTGGCCGGAAAGCGGCTCCCGCTTATTGACGCTCTGGAGAGGGCGGCAGAGAAATGGGGTGCCAAGGGTCCGGGAACCCTTTAAGACGAGGGTGAGGTGCTCCCGTCGCGATGATAAGGGTCGGCATCAATGGCTTCGGCACGATCGGGCGCCGCGTTGCCGACGCAGTGAAGAGACAGAACGACATGGAGCTGGCTGGAGTCACAAAGACCAAGCCAGATTACAAGTCGTTGGTCGCGGAGAAGAAGGGCATCCCGATGTACGCGGTGGACATGAAGAGTCTCGAGGTGTTCAGGGCCGCTGGAGCCAATGTGAAGGGGACCCTCAATGACCTTCTGCAGAGAGTTGACGTGATCGTGGATGCCGCTCCTGAGGACACAGGCGCGGTCAACAAGCCGATCTATCAGCAGGCTTCCGTGAAGGCGATCTTCCAAGGAGGTGCCGGAGACGACCTCGCCGACGTGTCGTTCGTTGCTCAGTGCAACTACGAGGATGCTGTCGGGAAGCGGACGGTCCAGGTGGTCTCCTGTAACACTACTGGCCTATGCAGGACGATTGGCGCGATAGATAAGGCCATAGGGGTCACTAAGGCGCGTGCGGTACTGGCGAGAAGAGCGGCCGACCCTGACGACGTCAAGAAGGGGCCGATTGATGCCGTCGTGCTGGACCCGACGACGCTACCCTCTCACCACGGGCCCGACGTGCAAGCCGTCCTGAAGGGCCTCAACATCGTAACGATGGCGTTCAAGATTCCAACCACACACATGCATCTGCACAGCTTGATACTCAGTCTCAGGAAACCGGCGACTAGGGAGGACTTAGTAGCGGCGCTCGGGGCGGCTCCGAGGATTCAGCTGGTCGACGGGAAGTCTGGCTTCAAGTCCACAGCGGCGGTAATGGATTGGGCGAGAGAGATGGGCCGGCCGCGAAACGACATCTACGAAGCAACGGTTTGGAAGGACTCGGTCAGCGTTGTGGACGGGGAAGCATACATGTTCATGGCGGTACACCAGGAAGCGATTGTCGTGCCTGAGAACATCGACGCTATCAGGGCTCTCTACGGCGGGTATACTCGGGAAGAATCGATGAAACTGACCGACGCAGCGCTCGGCATCGTCCACAAGTAGTTATTCGAGGAACTTCGGAACCGACTTTAGGACATACTTCGGCTCTTGGTGCTGTTTGACGAGACTCTTGACCCTCTTCTTAACAAAGTCGACGGGCTTCTTGCCAAGAATTGTGAAGCAGATCAGTTCCGCGACCTCCTCCATCTCCGCTGCGTCGTACCCGAGCCTGGTAAGCTCGGAAGTCCCGATCCGCCCGCCGTTGTCGATAATGATGTTCGCTTGCTCCAGCTTCGCAGAGTAGAAGCCTAGCCTGCTTGCATCATAGCCAAGTAGGACCTGGTGAGACTTTGTGTATCCAAAAGGCGCACCCCTGACGTTGACACCACTCGCGACTAAAGCCTTCGCGAGAGCCTGCGAGTTCTTGATCACGGCTTGAGCGTAGGACTTCCCGAATTGCATCATCTCAAGCAATGAAACGGTGAGCGCCGCGACCCTGTTCAGGTGAATGTTATCGACGATACCTGGATGAATCTTGTTTGAGACTGCTTTGAAGACATCTTCATTGTTGGAGAGGATTATCCCTCCTTGCGGGCCCGGAAGGCTCTTGTGGGTCGAGCCAATCAACAGTGAACATCCCTCTCTCAGCGGGTCCTGGAACGCACCCCCGGCGATCAAGCCGAGGACGTGCGAGCCGTCGTATACGCAGATTCCCGACGCCACGTCGGCGAGCTGCTTCGTCGGGTGCGGGAACGGGATGAAGCTCGAGCCGAAGAAGACAACCTTAGGTTTCTGGGACCTAATGGCCGAAATCGATTCCTTTACCTTTACATTGACTGCGTCGTCGTCATACGGGAAATAGAGATTCTCCAACTTCAGCAACCGGCCGAGGCCTAGGTGGGTAATCCCAGCATACCCACCATTGTCCGGCGAAACTGACATGATCTTGTCACCCATTTCGGTAAGGGAGAGGAGGACGGCCATGTCTGCTGTGTGCCCGGAAAGGGGCCGGATGTCGGCATACCTAGCGTTGAAGACCTTTCTCGCGACCTCTTCTGAGAGCGTCTGAAGCTCGTCAATGAATCTCGTTCCCCGGTAGAATTTGTCGGGAGCCGAGTACCTGTTTCCGAGGTCGGTTGTGAGCATCGAACGCATGTGGTCGCTACCGCGATTCTCAGAGGGAATTAGGTTCAGGCATTCCTTGACCCTCCATTCTTCATGGTCCCTGACGGTCTTGTTCAGCCGCTCGAGGTAGTTGTAAGTCAAGTTGTGCTGGCAGCGCGCGGCCACCTCCACGCAGTATTATTGCTTTGTCGAAGATGTCGCTCACCCATAGGCATAGCGGACGCCGTGGCCGCTTCTCTCGTGCCCGAAAGCGACCATTTCTGGGGGTCCAATCGCGCCGCATGTCCCGCAGGCGACGCAAGCCACGTAGTCGAATTTCAAGCGACCCGAGGCTATGTCTTTCTGGGTCTGGGAGAAGGCCTTCGCCTTTGAAACGTCTGCAATCCCGTCGGTAGCGACGAATGCGGCAAGGTTGTGGTCAAAGAGGTCCTTGAATGACGGAAAGATCCCCTTTGGAGTGAGCAGGGTGTAGCAATTCGTGGGGCAGGCTGGAATCCACGGTTTCCTGACCGACTTCGAGGCGCCATCTTGGTCAACCCTGATATGCGCGTAGTCCTTGTCCTCGTCGTAGTTCAGCAGGCTGGTCCCATTCTGGACTCTCTGCGTAGCGTCCCCGGCAGTCTTCTTCCCGAATCGAGGTTCGAACCCGTAAATGCTGGAAATCAGGCGTGTCCCAAAAATGAGCCTTGGAAGAGCATGATAGGTGAAGGAGCTTTCGGAGACGAAACTGTCCCGGCCAGACCGGCTGACGTCATTATAGATGGGAGCCAGAAGGTCCCTGTACATCGACAGGTTCCCGGCTCGAAAGGATCCTAGGGGGCTGGCCTCGAGGTACACCCTTGCGGCCATCAGGCCGGAGGCGATTGCCCGTCTCATGCCGTCGATCATCGGCCCAATTTTGACGAATGACCCGAGGGCGTCCCCTGCAACGAGGAAGCCATCCGTATAGGGAGTCTTCAAGATCGACTTGAACCCCTTGGGAATGTTATGGGCGGCGTACTCGAGCGGCTGAGCCCCGTCGAGGAGCTCGGCCACCATGGGCTGTGTCTCGAATTCGTCCTGGACGTCGATGAGCTTCCCGACCCTGTCGTAGTGTTCTGTCGTCGCACGGAGCAGGGACTCCAGGGAGACGACCAACCCTACAGAGAGAGTGTCACTGTTCGTGTAGATGAAGGCGCCCCCGCCTACGCCCTCCATGAATTCGCCGAGGAAGAAGATTGAGCGTCCGTCCCCGGGAGCGACATTGAAGCGTTTCTCAATGGTGCCCGCGTCGAGCTTGTATACACGTTTGATGCCGTGGTAGAGTTGCTTCGGTAACAGCCTCCCGCGAAGGCCTGCCTCTTCGACCAGTCCTGAAGTGACGCCAGAGGAATCGATGACCAGTCTGGCTCCCAGTTCTTCCCTTGTGGTTCTGACCCCTACGACTGAGCCCCCCTCCTTGATCAGGCCTTCCACCGTCGTCTCTGTTGAGAGCATTGCCCCCGCCTGGACTGCCAAGTTGGCAAACCATCTGTCGAAGTTGCGTCTCAGCACAGAGTAGTCGTGGCCCGTCCCGAAGTTGAGGTTGAAGAGGCCAAGTCTTACCGCTAGCGAGGTCTTGGACAGTCTGAAGTAGCGAGACACTCCTTTCTTGTAATCGGTGGGTCCGAGTAGCACAACCTCGTGCGAAAGCATGTGCCTCTCCAGGGGCGCAGAGGACTCGAAGTCCGGCACGAGCCTGATGAAACCGTACTCATCGGTGAAGTCTCCGTAAAGCACTCCTCCGGTCATATTCCTCTCTCCGGGGATCTTGGCCTTCTCGAGCATCAGGACGTTGACCCCCTTTCTGGCAAGGGTCAGCGCAGCGGCAGACCCTGCAGGGCCTGCTCCTACGACTATTACGTCGAATTCAGTTCGCGTGCCCAGTCCTCCCAACCATTTCGATCAGCTTCGGGAATTCCTCGTAGAGATCGCCCACGATGGGATAGTGCGCAATCTTGAAGATGGGCGCATTCGGGTCAGTGTTCACGGCGACGACCTTTCCCGACCGCAGCATTCCGACCCTGTGCTGGAGAGCCCCGCTAATCCCTAGGGCGAAATAGAGCTTCGGGCTCACAGTCGTGCCCGTCTGCCCCACCTGGTTGGCCTTCGAGACTAGGCCTTCCAATTCCTTGATTTCTGCATAGACTAGGGCCCTGGATGCCCCGATGACTGCCTTCATGTGATACTTCCCCTGAATGGCGTCTCTGAGTTGCTCAGCCAGACGGTAGGCCTCCCTGGGATTTCTGGGGTGACCTGAGCCGTCCTTGAGTATGCCAAGACCTAAGCTTATTACGACGTCGGCCCCCGACAGGTCGAGCTCAGGAGGCGGTAGCTCCACGACCTCTTTGACCCGGGCTGGGTAGTCATGGTCTTCAAACTCGAATTCCCTCAGCTTGCCCTTCCTCTTAGGATCCGGCTGCAGCGGGGTGAAGTTGCCGGGACGGACAGTAGCCATCTGCGGCCTGTGCCTGGGGGTGTAGATCCTCGCAAGCCTGGTCCCGAAGTCAGGCCTGATCTGAACGAGCAAATCCTTGAAACTACCGAGCGCGGGATTGGTGTAGTCTTCAACCTCGAGCTGGACATTGTCTGTCGCGAGCCCGGTGACCGCCCTGTACGCAATCCTCGCGGCCAAATCTTTGCCCAACTCGTTAGCAGCAAACAGGAAGGCGTATGGGCGCCTCTCCTTGACCATGGCGAAAATCGCGTCAATATACCTCAAGTTGAAGTAAGCCCTGAAGGCAGGCGAGTCGACGTAGAGGATCTCGTCGGCACCGTATTGGACCGCCTGCTCCGCGAGCGGCTCGACTCCTTCGCCCAAGAGAATCCCGACGACCTTCTGTTTCATCTTGTCGGCAACCCTCCTTCCTGCGGCGAGGGTTTCGAGGGAGTCCTTGGTCAGGACCCCCTCGTTGTATTGGAGGTACACCCAGACGTCCTTCGCTTCATAGGTCAACCGAAGAGCTCCTCTCCAAGCATGTCATAACCAAAGACGCCGACCGAACCATCCTTCTTGAATCGAGTCGAGAGTCCTTCAGGAATATCTGTGACTAGTTGCCCTTTCTCGAACGGCCCATATTTCTTTCCTTCAAACTCGATCTGTGGAACCAGCTTTAGGAACACGAGGCTATGGTTCAAGGATTTCTGGATCGGGGGCTTACCCACGTCAATCCCCGTCCCTACTATAGTAGGGGAGCCGGCGAGACCCAGCTTCTGTACGTCAGCAGCGAGATCCTCCGCAGTCCACTTCTTCGCCTGAAGGATTTTCCCCCTGTAGTTGTTGTATCGCACTTCGGGCTGGAGAGCCGCAGGGGACTCTCGAGGCTCATATTCAGTCGAGATGGTGAGCAGAGCCGGTAGCATCATCTCCAACTTCTGCAGCAGCTGGCCGATCCTCCTCTCCGAGACGACCTTCGTGGCAGCATCGTCGATGTCGAAGTCCTCGACGTAGGTGGCATGGGGGAGGATCTTGCCGATCAACTCTGAAACGCCCTCGGCAACTTGGGGGCCAACGCTGCCTGTCTCTCCGTCAGTGGTCTTTATTCCGGAGACGATGATGAACCTTGAAAGCGTCTCCTTCACCTTTGCAAGTTCCCCGACCGCCTGCTCGACGGTGATAGCGCCTTTGAGGAATCTCTGAACGATGCTGTCTCGGACAGAAGGAAGCTCCGAGTAGACTCTGTTGGGGAGCAGGTTGGCCTGGTAGAGGGCTGCCGCCTTGGCCTTCACAGCATCGGAGTAACCTGACTTCCTGATTGTCTCTGCCATCTCATCGATGGGCGCCGTGTGCATCTCCAGGACCTTTTTTGCTCCAAGGGAGACCGCATACGCCGTGGCCCAAGTATCCGCGCCCGCCATCTTCTTGTCACTGAGAACATACTCTTCGTCGACTCCCATGACCTCGGCATCGTAGAGGGGCTTCATCAGAGGGATGAGCTTCATGTCAGGGCCCATTGTCAAAGCGATAATCTTCCCGCCAATCCTGCGTTTGAGGAAGTCGGCTGCCTCGATTGCCTTTGAGTCGTGGGGGTTGAGAACCAGATCCATGACCTCCCTGTTGAGAACCCCGCCAATCTGCGCGACCTGGGTGGTGCGAGCCGGAACTCCCTTCAGAAGCGCGATAATCAGCAAGGCAGTTCGACGACCACGGGTGTCTGCTCTTTAGAGTTGTGCCGAGACGGTCTTCAGAGCCTAAGGCCGTAGGATTGGGCGAAGTCCTCGAACTGGTAGTAGACTGACAGGAATTGAATTCCTTTCGCGGAGATCATGTACTTCGAGATTTTCTCGCCGCTCAGCTCCAGAAGGAGACCTGAGCCCACAAGCTCCGAGAGGAGCTTGGACATCCTGGAGTAAGACATGTTTCCCTTGCGCAATAACATCGTGACTCCGACGCCGTTGCCCTCGGTGTTCATGTTCCTAGCGGTGCTAAGGACATCCGCGATTATCCTCACTTGAGTCCTATACTGTACCATCTGGCCTCACTCTAACAGCGAACCCCAAGACAGGTGTAAACAGGATGAGTAAACCGATTTCTTTCATAATAATCTGTAGGAGTGAAAGAACATCAACGTTTAGGTACAATAGCGATAACCACTGGACGAAGGTCCCGATGCCGATAAGGGCCAATCCGACCGCGATGAGTAGGGTGTCGGGCCTCCTAGTCCTCGCATAGGAATAGACTGTCTCGACAACCCCGTACAGTACGAAATAGAATGACAGAATGCTCAGTATGTCGATCAGTTGCGTGCCCGAGAGGCTGATGACTGGAAAAATCAGCAGCGCGGCGCCCATCTTCTTAGATATCATGACATCTATCGCGTGAGAGAAGGCGAGAAAGAAGTACCCTACAGTCTCTAGGAAAAGGCCTGCGACCACTGCCATCGTCGTGAGCGGAAGAGCTGGTATGACCTGGTCGAGCCCCACGAACCCTTCTACAGCGAAGCCAAGACCGAGGAAGATGAAAGCGGTGGTGAGCCTGAGTAGAGATGAACTGTGGGTCTGCCTGACTCCTCGGTAAGCCACGTAAGCAATCGAGAATGAAACGAAGAAACCTATGAATTGGAGCACGTCCTCAATCATCGCCATGCCCGTAGGTAAAGCCAAGAGTACGGAATCCTGAAGAGACATTTCTAGTATAAAAGTGTGCAGCGGCCAGATTCCAGTTTTCGGTTCTGGATGCTCTGTCAGGTTGTTAGCAGCCACCAGATGGACGGGACTCTGGGCGCTGTTCAACCCCCGTCATGAATTACTGGACACAAGAGACTAGGATCCTGAACCCTAAAATAGCCTTATCGGCTATTCTGCACTTCGGGGAATTCTTGGCAGCCATCAAGAGTAGCGCATCGGGGTTTCTCAAAGATCGTCTGTCTCCCAGGGACTTTGCCCGCCTCGAGGTGATCCACAGCGACGCCGTCCTTGAATTCGTCGCAGAGTACGTCGAGCTCTGCAACCCAGCCAGCGTCTACGTCTCCGCCAGCACGCCCGAAGACCTGCAGTTCGTCAGGGACTCGGCTGTCGCCGATGGGGAGGAGTCCCGGCTTTCGGTCGAAGGTCATACGGCCCACTTCGAGAGCTATTACGACCAGGGGAGAGACCGCGAACACACTCTGATACTGGTCCCGGGAGGGGCAAACCTAGGCCCCGGCATCCGAACCGGGGACAGGCTGGAGAGGGTCAAGGAGGTTCGGTCTCTCCTCGGTGGCATCATGGCAGGCCGCCGCATGTTCGTCTCGTTCTACTGCCTTGGTCCTATCGGCTCAGTCTTCTCGATTCCCTGTGTCCAGCTGACCGACTCCAGCTTTGTCGTCCACAGCGAGAACATCCTCTACCGTCAGGGGTACGAGGAGTTCCTTCGTCAGGGAGCAGCCGCCAGGCCCTTCAAGTTCGTGCATTCAGAAGGAGAGCTCGACGAGCGCAAGACGTGCAAGAACCTGGGCAAGAGGAGGATCTACATCGACCTCGATGGAGAGATTGTCTACACAGTCAACACGCAGTACGGAGGCAACTCCATCGGACTGAAGAAGCTCGCCATGAGGCTGGCCATCCAAAGGGCGTCCAAGGAAGGATGGCTCACCGAGCACATGCTGGTGATGGGCGTCAACGGCCCCGCAGGTAGAAGGACCTACTTCACGGGTGCGTTCCCGTCAATGTGTGGAAAGACCTCCACAGCCATGCTCGAAGGGGAGAAGATAGTCGGCGATGACATCGCCTACCTCCGCAGGGTGGACGGACGCGTGCGGGCCGTCAATGTCGAGAAGGGCGTGTTCGGCATCATCCAGGGGATCAATCCGAAAGACGACTCCGTTCAGTGGAAGGTCCTCCATAGCCCCGGGGAAATCATATTCTCGAACGTACTTGTGACCCCCGATGGTGGCGTCTTCTGGGACGGGATGGGCGGAGCGCCGCCGCCCAGGGGGAAGAACTTCAGCGGCGAATGGTGGCCGGGGAAGAAGGATGAGAAGGGGAAGGAGATACCAGTCTCTCACCTGAACGCCCGCTTCACAGTCTCACTGGACTTGTTCAGCAACCTAGATCCAGTCATGGACGACGCCGCTGGCGTGCAAGTGGGCGCCATCGTCTACGGAGGCCGTGACTCCGACACGTGTGTCCCGGTGGAAGAGTCGCTGGGATGGGACCATGGCATTGTCACCTTCGGCGCATGCCTGGAATCCGAGACCACGGCCGCCACCTTGGGGAAGGAGGGAGTCCGTGAGTTCAACCCCATGTCCAACCTCGATTTCCTATCCATACCGGTGGGGAGGTACGTCGAGGGCAACATCAAGTTCGGTCAGGGCCTCGAGCAGCCTCCGAGGATCTTCGGAGTGAACTACTTCCTCAGGAGCAAGGAGGGGAAGTTCCTCAACGACAAGACGGACAAACGCGTCTGGTTCAAGTGGATGGAGCTCAGGACTCATGATGAAGTGGGCGTCATCGAAACGCCGACAGGGAGGATGCCCCTCTATGCCGACCTAAGGAGGCTCTTCGCCGATGTCCTTGGGAAGGGCTACGCCCTGGAGGACTACGAAGTGCAGTTCACGATCAGGGTAGCGGAAAGGCTGGCGAAGCTGGACAGGATAGAGCGCGCGTTCAGGGGCATGGACCACGTCCCCACGAGGCTCTATGACATCATCGGGGAACAGCGCGCCAGGCTCCTCGACGCCCGCTCTAGGCACGGCGACTACATCAAGCCCTCGCAGCTGTCCTGATGAGTCCTTGATCATGGGCAGCGCAACCCATGTTAGCATAGCGTCTCCCGTTATCTGGTCACTATGGTCAGGACATCCTGGTCCATCAGCCTGTGGTTCATCCCGACCCTCTGCCCGCCGAACCGGACGCTCTTGCCCCAGATTTGCGCATACCTGAAGTCACTCTTCATGTTCCTGTGAACCTTGTCGCAGACCTCCAGTATAGTGGTGCCGTTCTTGACTATCATCGGTTCCTCGAAGTCGGTCTCTCCTGTCCGCCGTCGCATGTAGATCCTCACGAAATCGAGTCGCCCGTAGATCTCCATCCTCACCGTCTCCAGGTTGAGGTCGGCCTCGGCCGAGATCGGGATGAACCTGTAGGGGAGCTTCCGGGTCAGCTCGCTGGTGAAACCCGAGTTCACGAGGTCGATCTTGTTCATGACCGTAAGAGAGGGAATATAGGTTCTGTTCCCGGCCAACACGTCGAGGAGCTGCTCGTCGTCAATGTCATCCCTGACGAGCACCCTACCGCTGTTGACATCGTAGACTCTCAGGATGTCCTTAATCAGCGCCTCACTAACCTTGGTGAGCTTCACCTGTGCCGACACGGCAAGGCCACCTGAGTCCGTCCTTTCGATCACGACGTTGGGAGGCCTCTCGTCCACCCTAATCCCGGCGCTCCTGAGCTCCTTCTCAAGGATGCCCCGCGCTTCGGGCTGGAAGACGTCGAGGATGAATAGGACTAGATCCGCGCTCCTGGCCACGGCGAGCACACGCTTGCCAAGGCCCTTGCCCGAGGAGGCGCCCTTGACTATTCCAGGCAGGTCGAGGACCTGGATGCGCGCCCCGTTGTACTCCATCACCCCAGGTACAACCTCCAGAGTGGTGAATTGGTAAGGGGCAACCTTTGACTTCGCATTGGTGAGCCTGTTGAGCAGGGTGGACTTGCCTACGCTCGGGAGCCCGATCAGCACCACCGTCGCGTCCCCCGACTTCTTGATGTCGTACCCCGTCCTGCTTCCTACACGCCGGGCCTGCTGCTCCTCCTGCTCGGCCTTCAGCCTGGAAAGCTTCGCCCTCAGCAGTCCGATGTGGTGCTCCGTCTTCTTGTTGACCTGCGTTCTGTGGATGTCGTCCTCTATCTTCTTGATCTTCTCTGGCAGTCCCAATTATGGGGTTCCTCTTCCCACGACACGCAACCCCTGGATTTTAAGATAGAGTCTGTTGCGCGAATTGTAGCCGCATCGCATTCTACCAGAGTCGCAGAGAGATCTGCCACGGTCGAGAGCCCACCCTCTTGGCCACTCGCGGACCCTGGTTCGCTTATATCCTCGGCTCGACGCGCGGCGTAGTGATAGCGAATGAAGACAGTCCTCTTGAGGAAGCCTAGAGCCCCAGGCACAATCGGCGCCGAGGTTTCGGAGGTTCCAACTCCCGAGGCTGGTGCGGGCGAACTCCTAGTCGAGATGAAGGCGTGTGGTCTCTGCGGAACCGATATCGAGAAGGCTCGGGGAGAATACACCGCAGCCCTGCCAATCCTCGGGCATGAAGCAGTCGGGGTCGTGGCCTCGTTGGGTAAGGGCGTGGTCGGCATTCGAGAGGGAGACAGGGTCTTCGCTCACCACCATGTCCCATGCTACGAGTGCTACTACTGTCTCCACGGGAACGAGACTGCGTGCGAGGAATACAAGAGCAGCAACATCTACCCCGGAGGCTTCTCAGAGTTCTTCAGGGTTCCCAAATGGAACGTGAGCAAAGGGGGGATTCTCACTCTGCCCCCCCTTCTCGGCTTCGAGGAAGCCAGCCTAATCGAGCCAGCTGGGTGCTGTGTCAGGGCCCTAGACAAGTGCAAGGTGAACGAGGGCGACAGCGTCCTGGTCGTGGGGGCTGGTCCAGTCGGGATCCTCCACTCCATCCTGCTCCGTTCGAGGGGCGCCAAGGTAATGATCAGCGATGTCAGCGAACCGAGACTTCGGTTCGCCGAGAAGTCCAGAGTCGAATGCGTCATCGACGCCGGGAAGCAGGATGTCGCCAAAGAGGTTAGGCAGAGCACGGCTGACAGAGGCGCCGATGTTGCTATTGTCGCCTCGGGGAGTCCGAAAGCAGTCTTGCAGGCCCTGAAGTCCGTTAGGAAAGGCGGTCGACTCTGTCTCTTCGGAGTTCCCGCAAAGGGCTCAGTCCTCGACTACGACCTCAGCGACCTCTACAACTCTGAGATTTCGTTGGTGCCCAGCTACGGCGCGACCGATGCTGAGACCGCAACGGCACTTGGTCTGATTGCGGCTGACAGAGAGAAGTTCAGGCACGTCATCACCCACACCTTCCCGATAGCGGAGTTTGCCAGGGCAGTTGAAACGTCCACCTCCGGGGCGGGAATGAAGGTCGTCATTACCCCCTAGACGATGGAGACAGAGCGCGCGCCCTGGTTGTTCACGCTCGCGTCCTTGCCAGCGCAATCAGATTCGCTGCTCTTTGTTTCAACGCAGTTCCAATCAATGTAGTTAGCGCAGTCACACTTAAAATGCCGGCACAGCGCTCACTGCCCCGTAAGGCGAGGGGTTAGCAGTGGACTGGGGCAAGGACAACAGGTTCTCCCGCATTATGAAATCGGGGAAGACCGTCATGCTGGCTGTAGACCACGGGTACTTCCAGGGGCCGACGACAGGGCTGGAGAATCCAAGAAAGACGATCACACCGCTCGTTCCCTATGCGGACTCGCTAATGCTGACCAGGGGAGTCCTCAGGACCTCGGTCGACCCGGGACAAGACGTCCCAGTGATTCTGAGGGTTTCAGGAGGCGCGAGCATCCTAAAGGAGTTGTCGAACGAGGGAGTCACCACGTCCATAGAGGAGGCGATCAGGCTCAACGCATCCGCGGTCGCGGTCTCTGTCTTCGTCGGTTCAGAACACGAGAAAGAGTCGCTGATGAACCTCTCTCATCTTGTCGACGAGGGGGAAAGATATGGGATGCCCGTGCTTGCGGTCACTGCCATTGGAAGGGAGATGAACAGAGACGCTAGGTATCTCGGGCTGGCCTGCCGCATGGCAGCGGAGCTGGGCGCTCAGGTCGTAAAGACGTACTACTGCGAGGACTTCGAGAAGGTCGTCAACTCATGCCCCGTACCTGTGGTCATCGCAGGTGGGAAGAAGCTGCCCGAAAGGGAGGCGCTAGAGCTCGCGTCGAAGGCGGTATCCAGGGGAGCCGCGGGAGTCGACATGGGAAGGAACATCTTCCAGTCATCGAACCCGGTGGGGATGATCAAGGCCGTCCGAGCGGTCGTCCATGAGGGTGCCACGGCCGATCAGGCCTTCTCGGTCTTCAGCAACCAGTCAAGCAGCTAAGCCAATCCGAAGAGGATCGGACGCGGAGCCAATCAGCAACCAGGGCAGGAAGTCACTTCGAGAAGCCCGACAGGTCCTCGCAATCGGGGAGTCCCCCGCAGTTCCGGAAGTGTGATCTGCTGGTCCGTATCTCTACAGTGGAGGACCTGCCGGCATAGCGATGCACACACTCCTAGTGAGGCCAGTATTTCCTTGGAACGGTTTTAACCCCGGTAGGAGTGTCGGTATCGGCGTGCAGCCCGAGAGCGACCGAGACGATGGCCGACCGAAGTTTGTGAGGAGGAGCCCCCTGAAGCCCGCCCAGAAGCTCTGCCCTCGCTGCCTACATCCTGTCAAGAACGCGAGCAAGTTCGGAGGCTGGTTGATCCCCATGAGCTACTATTGTCCGAACTGCGGGTACACGGGGACCGCCTTTCTCGAGAAGACTTCGGATGAGGCTCACGAGGATCCTTAAGTTTGGAGGCTGACAGAGAACCGACGCATGGACTCTTTGGGTCGGTACTAGCGGCGTTCTTCCTGATTCTGCTTTCGTTGACGGCACTCCTAGTGGTGCTCTCCTTCCCACTTGGCGTGTACACTGTCTTCTTCACCCACCTGTCCAACTCGACCGCCAGCACTCTTGGGTATCCCTTCCTTTGGCTCGGCCCGATCGCTGTCCTCGTGCCTATCCCAGTCATGTACGGGGTGGCATTCATCGCCGTCGTCGTCATTTACGTGATGATGTTCGTCTTGACCATCTTCCAGGGGAAGAGTCTACCCTCCGCCGTCTCCTCAGGACTCAGGCGCAGCTACGAAGAGTTCCTGTCTAACCGGGCACTACTGACGCTAGTAGCAATCGGGTTCCTCGTCTTCACCGCAGGGCTGGTGGACGAAGTGGTCTCATCTTTCGGGCCGCCAATCGGAAACCCCTTCAGTGGAGGTGACGACTTGCATACCTTCATCGGGTTGACACTCGCGCCACTCAGAGAAGAGTTCGGATTCAGAGTCCTCTTGATCGGAATAGCGGCGTCAGTCGTCGCTCTTCCGCGGCCGGGAACGTCGGCCCTGAGAATACTCTGGCGTCCTTCCGTCGCCTATGAGGGCGTCGACAACAACACCCTCGCCCTAGTCGTGATCTGGGCTGCAGGCGCCTTCAGCGCGGGCACCTTCGGCGCCTGCCACGTAGTATGCGGTGGTGGGGGCTGGGACATCGGGAAGCTGCCGGAAGCGATCTATGGGGGGATCGTCCTCGGGTACCTCTATGTCAGGTACGGGTTCCACGTCGCGGTTCTGGCGCACTGGGGCATCGACTATCTCCCCAGCGTCTTCGCCTTCTACGGGCAGGGGGCATACGGCATCCCCTGGGCCTCGTCTCCGGGATATCTCCTCCAACAGGTTGTCATGGCGGACCTGTTCGGGATCTTTGGAGTAGGATGCCTGATAGCGATTGCATACATCGGAGCGACCAAGCTCTCTAGGCGATGGCGGAAGCCTCCCCCAACTCTCGCTTGAAGTTCATAAGCGACTGACTCGAGGGAATGATGCGATAGGAATGACAGTCCTCGGTGCTTCGATACTGAAGGATCTCGTATCGAAGTATAAGGCGATCTATCCGTCAGACCCCCGAGCTTTCGACGGCGATGGCTACGTACTGACCGTTAGGGAAGACAGGACGCTGAACTATCTGGAGCACCGGAACATGATCTCCCGCGAAATCGTCTTTACCCCTCCTGACTGTGTCGCCCACCTAACCTCCAAGAGCAGGTTCGGGCGGCTCGGACTTTCGTTCCTCAATTCAGTCAAGGTGCACAGCGGTTTCGTCGGGAGGTTGGCTCTTGAGCTGGTTAATCTGAGCAATGAGAGGAGCCCGATAACTATCAAGCAGGGGGACCCACTGATTCACATCGAATTCCTGCGCAGAGAAGGTGAGCCCTCTCCCTACGCCGGCAGATACATGTTCCAGTTCATGAACGATGACGAGACCGATGCGTATGTCAGAATCCTCTCAGAGAACTTCCCGATCCAGTTCCCAAGAGAGAGACTAGAGCAGAAAAAGAGAGAACGACTCGTCAGGGAAGACTGACGTTTTAGATGCCCAGGGCCGACCGGAGGCCCTTGTACCTGTTCCTTATCGTGACCTCGGTGACACCTGCCGCTTCAGCCACATCCTTCTGAGTCTTGTCCTCGCCCTCCAGTGTGCACGCCACATAGAGAGCTGCAGCCGCAAGGCCCATAGGGTCCTTGCCTGCGGAGATCCTGGTCTCCTCGGCCCTCTTCAGAATCTCCAAAGCCCTCCGCTTCGTTTTCTCTGAGAGACCTGCCTTCGAGGCAATCCTTGAGACGCATTTTGTAGGGTCGACGACCGGCATCTTGATGTCCATTTCCTTCAGAAGCAACCTATAGCACCTTGCGATGTCCTTCTTCTTCACGTTGCTCACAGCCGCCATGTCTTTCAACGTCCTCGGCGTCTGGGTGTCCCTGCAAGCTGCGTAGAGGGAAGCGGCAATGATAGCAGAGATCGACCTTCCCCTGACCAACCCTCTTTCCAGTGCCTTTCTGTAGATGTAGGCCGCCTTCTCGACGACGGCGTCGGAGACCGAAAGCTTGTCGGAAAGTCTGTCAAGCTCGCTGAAAGCCTGCCTCAAATTCCTGTCGACTGGCTCATGCACTTGGCTGCGCGAGTCCCACGTCCTAAGCCTCTCCACCGTTGCCTTCATAGACGCGGAAAGTGATTTCCCAGAGGCATCCTTGTTTATGCCACCGATAACAGTCGCGAGTCCCATGTCGTGCATCGCGATTGAGGTTGGGATGCCTCCCCTGCTTCTATCGTCCTTTTCTTCCTTCGAAAACGACCTCCACTCTGGGCCGACATCCTCGATCTTCTCTTTGACGACGAAACCGCAGGCGCCGCAGAATAGCTCTCCCCCAGCTGTGTCAACTACCATCGGTCCCTTACCGCATCGTGGGCACTTATCAAGTGCCTTCTGTAACTTCATCAGTCTAGAAAAGTCCTTGTCGCCAAACATTTCTACCACTAGCGAAATCTTTACAAGGAAGGTCAACGTCATCATCTATATATGCTTTGTGGAGGAATTCCGAATACTTCAAGTCCACATGAAGGATTTGCAGAAAATCTAACCGTTCAGACTGTTTACAGACTGCTAACGAATCTTTTCAATCTTCTTCCGATGATGCCAAAAGTGAAAATGGAAACGTCATGAAAGAGGCTCAGGGACCAGCTGCTCAACTTCTCCGACCGATTCTGGACACTTACAGGAGCTCGGCCCTCGCTGTCATCGGGTGCCATGCCCGTGGGCTCGAACGTCGGTCATGTGAACTCGACATCGTCGTGGTTACGAATGAAAAGCGCCCCAATTCGACAGTCAAGATCGGTGAAGTATTTGTAGACCTAGTTTTCGTGCCGGAAAAGGAAGTTCTGAAGCCCTCGAATTGCGAACACTCTGTCTCGCTGGCACACGCCAAGATGGTCAGAGACACTTCGTTGATCCTGTCCACAAGCCTAGCTTCGAACACAGCCCTTCTCGCCAGCTCGGCGAAAAGGAGTTCCAGTCGGCGGCTCGCATCTGCTTTGAAGTCGCTCGGCAGGGTCGAGGAAGCACTCTCCAAAGGCTCGGCAATCGACGCAGACTATTGGCTGCTCTTTGCTGCCTACGATTACGCCTACTCACTGCTCTATTCTGGGGAGACCCCCCCGTCCCCCAGCCACCTCCTCGGCCAGCTCAAGGGCCAGTCTAGGTCGACGCCGAAGAGTTACGAGTCATTCGCCACAGGCGCGGGCCTGGGGAATTCGTCGAGGACGAGCTGCAAGTCTAGGCTCGACGGAGTTGCAGTGCTGTACGATGTGCTTGGCGGGGGTCACGAGGGAACTAGGGCCCTTGGGTCAAGGTGGTCGGCCACTCGGTTCGAGTGCGTCAGTTCGAAGGCCCGCGAATTGAATGGGAATATTGAGCATTCAGAATGCTATTCCTATCTTGGGATTGAGATGCTGAACGCCCTAGGGCAGTTGACAACACGCGAAGGACGGGCCAACAAGACAGGCGTGAGTCTCAGTGCGTTTACGACAGAGAAGAATAGACTACTAGGGGACAGACTTATGAAGGAATTAGGCTTAGTGCGAGAACGAGACGTACTGAAAGAGGCGCTGGAGCTAATGAGGGTCCAAGTCTCTAGATTGGCGAGGAAAACCTGAAGCGCAACATGGCTTAGACTCCGTTCAATATGCACGAACCATACTGATACGTAGCATGCGCTTGTCCGCGCGCGCCAAAGAAGTCCCGACCGACGTCTAGGCTTCCTAAGAAATGAGAGGCGACAAGAGCTATGTAGTAGTGCGACGCCTGATGTCATTATGAGCTCAGGGGGGATACTCATGCTGACTAGCAACTACGCACCGGGCTACAAGGTAACCAAGGTTTTGGGGCTGGTCTACGGAATAATTGTCAGGTCACGAAGCTGGGGGGAAACCTCATGGCCGGGCTGCGGTCGATTAGGGGTGGAGAAATCAACGAATACACCGAAATGGCCCACCAGGCCAGACAGCAGGCTTTGGACAGGCTCGCGGAGCAAGCAGCAAGCATGGGGGCGAACGCCGTGCTCAGCATCATGTTCGATTCCACTGAGATAGGGACAACGATGGACGAGATAATCGCGTTCGGGACTGGAGTAGTCATTGTCCCTGTGACGGAGCCCCAGCAGCTAGTGAAGCTGAGTTAGGCCCCCTAGCTCACATGATAGGCATCTGAGAAGCCCCTCGAGAAGGCGTCAAGGAGACGGTTTACACCATAACGGTACCTGCAACCACGAATACGCGCACGACGGCTATCCTTACAACTGCTAATCGTTAGTCCTTCGATTGGAAGGGAGAGTCATCTCGGATCCTCTGAATTCCCCAGTTCAAGTGCCGCGTTGTAGGCTGTCCTTCACTCATCAGTCGTGATCTTGGCTAACGCCGATTATTGCTGGTTGATTAGCTAGATCCAGACCATGTTCCGAAATGCGCTCTAGGATCTCCGGAAGGAGAAGAGCCGCAGCAATTATGGTTGTAGCCGCCACAGGCCAAAGCCACCCGACAAACCCCCTCCACCATTGGTCGAGAGTTCCTTGCGCAAATAGAGGGATCGTGCTGTCAAGGAAGGGCGAGGTTAGCCAGCCTGAATTCCCAGCGAGCGCACTCGTGAGGGCAGCGAGACCGTTTATGACCACCCCTGCGGAATACAGGACGTAGATGACAGGGGCTTGGTACCTCCACCCGCTTTCTATCACGTAACCCACTGGAAGAAGAAGGAACGGGAACGAAGCTATTATGAATCGAGGTCCAAAGGATAGACCCCCAGTGGGACCATACCAGGCGCAGTAAGGCAGGAACAGTACCATAAAGACTGCCAGAATGAGAAGGCCCTCTTTTCTGACCTCAGGACTACCTAACATCTTCCTGAATCCGAAGACACCGATGAGAAGAATAGGAGAGAATAGAAAGATGCCTCTCAACGGCGTGAAGAGGTTCAGGACAATCCCTAGGTACAGAGGCGTCGAGAAGTTTCCCAGAACAGACGGACTGTGAAGAAACAACTGTTCGGAGGAAACCAGGACCTGCCCAAAGGCTTCGTAGTTATACAGGCCAATCGCCAGGACTCCAAAAAAGGAACATAGAGCGAATCCTGTGATAGACTTCACGAGAAGTTCATGATTCTCTCTCAACGACACGACGATATAGACTAGCAGAACCGGCATCAGGAGGAAGTTCACATAATCAACCATCATCGCAGCCGCAACTGAAAGGCCCCCGAGCAGGATAGTTGCGATGCCTCCAATGCCCTTGGTGACTCGCAAGACGAAGTAAACAGCGATGACATTCAGTGCGGCAGAAACGTCGCTCTGGAAGAAGAAAGTGGCAAAAGGCCAGCTGATGGTTGAGAAAGCGTAAGCAAGCGCGATAAAGCTGGCCGTGGCCTCCCGGAAGTACATCCTACACAATTTGTAGAGGTAGAGCGCTGCGAGGGCATTCAGTATCGCAACGAAGAACTCGCTGGAGAGCATAACAGCCCCGTATTCGCTGAAGTGGCCGACGATGATGAAACCCAGCACCACGAAGGGAAAGGCGAGAAGGGCCAACCCTGGCGCCAGCGCAGAATAGTACTGCCCTCTGTACTGGAAGATGTCTACGGAGTTGGGGACGAATTGCCCCACGCGGCCCAACGCGAAGGTGTGGTTGGTCCACATTGCATAGTCGAGATCCAAGAAGCTTGCCGTATGGTCGGTCGCCCAGACTCCGTTCAGAGTGACGCCGAGAACCAGCAAGGTAGCCAAGAAGATGATTGATCCGCGGTTCATATCGCACGGAACCACATGGCGATCATTCTTCGGAGCACTCGTGTGCTCTGGGCTCCAGAAGAACCTTTGTGTGGGTCAACCCCAGTAGAGGTCACGAGCAGGGGCACGCTGTTTCCAGTGCATAGAGCGTAGCCAGAAGAACAGAGCATATCATTAGAGAATAGGCGTCCATCCTCCCGAGGCTGAAGAACACTGAATCTCACCAAGGCACCGAAGAAAATCTGAGAAGTCGATGATTCTCGGGATCTCGACCCGGTGCACAGCGCACAAGAGTTAACCGATCAGTCGTCATGCATCGTCTGCCCAGAAGTTTCTCAAAAGATTATATCGCAATTGGTGCCTAATGTCAGGTGCTGCTAGTTGCTGGATGAGTTCATCTTTCCGTTGGCCTGTCAATCCATACCACGATTGTGCGGTCGTCTCGGCATCGAATGCAGCCTGTCTGAAGAACTCTTCCCGGCAGAGGTGAAAGAACGAGATGTTGCCACACTGCAAAGAGAACGGGAGGGAATTCTAGAAGAACTCCTCTCAAGACATCGCGTATCAATATGGGATGTGTTCGACGAATCCGGAATCGGGCAAGAAAGGAATGCTATAGCAAGGGATTTCGTACGAAGCGGTTCCTCCTTACTCGATGTTGCTACAGGGAGGGGATATTTCGCATTCGCTAGTGCTCGCCTCAAGAATGAGGTCACGGCAGTTGACATCATGAACGGCGCACAGAGGGCCAGATGGTGGAAAGTGTTCTTGGAGAGTTCGAGGAGACTTGGCCTCACTTCTGCTGTTAGTGGGATAAGGTCCGACGGCTCGAATCTCCCGCTAATGTCTGAAAAATTCGAGGTGGTCAGCTGCATTCATGCAATCAGGAACATGTTGGCCCCGATCGACCAGAAGGGGTTCATCGCCGAGATGCGTAGGGCGACGGCAAAGGGTGGGAAGGCTGTCCTGGCAGAGTCCTCGATGGAGGCCGAATCTCCCGCGGAAGAAGTGTACGTTGCCTACATTCAACTCAGAGCCAAAATCGGATGGGAAGTCATTCCACCAGGCAGCGACGAACTGGAAGGAGTGATGGAAGAGGCAGGGTACTCAGAGATTGCATCTGAGAAGAAGCATTTTGGCAGGGATTATGCGCCTGTCGAATTCCCCTCATACGTCATTTCCGAGCAGCCACCAAGAATTCGTGAGGAGCACGACATTATTGAAAAGCTGCGATCGAAGCATGGCATCAAGTCAACTCCCGTGATAGTAATATCAGGGAAGAACGAAGGTTAAGCGAGGACAGGATGTGCGGTCGTCGGGGACTTCCATTCGGGCTCCCTTCGGCAGTCTTCGTCATCGTCAAACACTTAAAATCCCATTCGCCAAATGCCTAATTCAGTTGGAATCCAGCGAAACGGACGCACTTGCGAAGATTGCGGGCAACGTTGTGGCCAGCCCAGACCCGGGGAGGGCAATGAAGGCCTGGAGAGCCAAGCTAGGGATAAAGCAAGTAATGCTTGCGAAGACACTGGCAATCTCGCCCTCAGTCCTGAGCGATTACGAGAGCGGCCGGAGACCTTCTCCAGGCGTCCAATTCGTGAAGAAGTACGTAGAAGCCCTCATCAAGCTCGACGCGGGACGAGACCGGATGATACCAAAGCTGGTCTCCAGTGGAAAGGATGAGGCCATCCTTTCAATAGGCGAATTCGCAGGTCCGGTCGAAGCCTCGGCGGTCCTGAAGGCAATCGATGCGAGGGTGCTCGCGGGTGACGAGAAGCATGTGAAGTTGTACGGTTACACGGTCGTAGACAGCATAAAGACGATCTACGCGCTCTCTGGTTACGACTTCTACAAGATCTTCGGGGCCACGACCGAGAGAGCGCTGGTATTCACTAAGGTCGGGATGGGACGCAGTCCCCTGGTGGCAATCAGGGTCTCCCAGCTAAAGCCAAGGGTCGTCATAATTCACGGCCCGAAGAATCTTGACCCGCTCGCGGTGGACTTAGCGAGGCGAGAGAGGATTGTCCTAGCGCTGTCGAGCGCGCCCTCAGTGGAGTCCCTCATTTCAGCCCTAAGAGCGGTCACCCTGTCTCATCAGTCTTGATTGCGAAATCCAGCAAGTTTGCCTCAAAGCTCACAAAGCTCCATGGCAACCTTCGGACGAGCCAATCAACAGGTTCGTCTGAGAACATCTGGAAACCAGGCATCAACAAGCGGGAGGATCTGTCAGTGTCTTCAAGAACTCAGGCAAGGCTCTTTGTATATAACAGCAGAAGCGCCAGAATCCTCCAGAGTGCGGGCCTGCAAGCCTTTTTACTTCAACTATGAGCGCCGGGAAAGGCTGTGCTGGCGATAATCACCACTACCGTCGAATTCTTCATCGTAATTGCATTCGCGCTGGCGGCGGTCCTTCTCAACACGATTGATGGAAGGGGTTTCCTCGCAAGCACAGCCGTGGGCTTCTTGATCATCTACGGGGGAGGGTTCTCATGGTTCGCCATAGTCGCCGTTTTCTTCACCCTAGGAGTCGTCTTCACTCTCTACAAGTATGGATACAAGCGGAGGCTTGGGAGCGCGCAGGAGAAGGGCGGAGCTCGCAGCTGGCCCAACATCATAGCAAACGGCGGAATCGCCTCAGCGATCGCTCTGCTCAACTTCATCAGACCTAGCATCGATCTATCTGTTCTGTTCCTTGGAGCCATCTCCACCTCAGCCGCTGACACGGTAGCGACCGAAGTGGGTCTCCTGAGTCACAGCAAGCCAAGGCTGATTACAAACCTAACCAGAACTGTCACGCCTGGGACATCCGGAGGGGTCACCCTATTGGGCATCTTGGGGGCAGTCTTTGCTTCACTGGTCATTGGTTCTATGGCGTTCTTCCTCGGTCTGATGTCGATGCACCTCGTAGTGGTGCCCCTATGCGTCATAGGGGGGGTCCTCGGAGCCTGCGCCGACAGCGTGCTCGGGGCTTCCGTTCAGAGGAGAGGATACTGTGTGATCTGCCACAAGCCCACCGAGGCGCTAAGACACTGTGGAGAGAGCACACACATTTCAGGAGGAGTTTGGTACATTGAGAATAATGCAGTCAACCTCCTGGCCAGTGTTGCGGGAGCGGCTGTCTCCCTCGCAATCCTCCTTTTCCTTATCCCGACAGCCTAGGGTACTGAGTCGCGGCCGTCAGCGTTGCTGTTAGGGACGAAACAGGGACCCTTTGCTGGGCACGGTCGTCACGATTCCTAACGGTCACGGTTTTGTCCTTGAGAGTGTCGTAGTCTATAGTAATGCAGTACGGAACGCCCACTTCGTCTGCCCTGGCGTATCTCCTTCCTATCGAACCCGACTCATCGTAGAAAACGTCGAGAGTCTCCTGCAACTCCCTGAATATCTCCAGTGCGGCTTCCTGGAGGCCGTCTTTGTTGACCAGCGGAAAGACCCCTGCCTTCATGGGCGCCACGTACGGCTTCAGCGCTAGAAGCCGTTTCTCCCCTTCGGACCTCAGTGAAGCCTCTAGGAGCGCGTAAACGCTTCTGTCGATGCCCATCGAGAGCTCGAAGACGTGCGGCAGGACTTTTTCACCCCCGTCGTCGACAGTGAAGTCCGTCCCGCTCACGCTCGAGTGACGCCCGAGGTCGTAGTCACTTCTGTAGTTACATGCGACTAGTTCCAGCCATCCCACCGAAAGGCCCACCTCCAGGTCGTAGGCAATCTTCGAATAGAAGGCCCTGTCTTCCTGGGAGAGAATCCTGAACCGGAGCCTCTCCTTCGGCAGCCCCGCCGCACTGTAGAACCTGAGCAGCAAGGCGAGGTAGTAACCAACAAGCTTGTTCGGAACCAACCCCTTCTCGATGGCCTCAGAGACGGCGATCCTGCTGGAAGACCCTTCTGGGCTGCGCAAAGTCAGCTCGTCGCTCTGAGCCGGTCCAAATCTCGCCTCATCCGTCCGCTTCGGGTTGAAGAAGACCTCGACCTCAGCCTGATTGAGTTCCCTCAGCCTGATGAGCCCCTGTCTGGGAGCAATCTCGTTCCTGAAGCTGCGCCCCACCTGTGCCACACCCACTGGGAGCTTGACCCTTTGTGTCTTGAACAGAAGCGGAAAATCCACGAAGATGCTTTGACAGGTCTCAGGCCTGAGATAGGCCTCCTCCTGCATGGGGCCAATCCCGACTCTGAACATCATATTGAAGCGACCTGTTCCTGAGAGCGCCGAACCGCATCTCAGGCACTTCACCCCAGCCTTCACCATCAAAGAGTCGTATTCAGAGTCCTGAAGCTTCTCAGGAACGGGCTTGCGAGTCTTTTCCTCCACGAGCTTGTCGGGCCTGAAAACGGAACCACACTTGGAACATCGGACAAAAGGGTCAGTGAAACTAGACAGATGGCCAGACGCCTCAAAGACCGCCTTCGGCAGGATCTGCGACCCGTCGATCTCAAGCATCCCGTCCCTTTTGACTATCATACGCCTCCACAGCTCAACAAAGTTGTTCCTCATCGATAAGCCGAGGGGCCCATAATCCCAAAAGCCAGCCGGGGAGTTTGGATAGCTGTCTGCAGACTTGAAGAAGAAGCCCTTCTGCTGGGCCAGGCGAGCTACATCGTCGAACGACATCGTCGGCGTAATGCTCGAAGCTGTCCGGATATATGCTATCCGTGCTTCCCCTTTAGACCAGCCGCATCACTTGCTCCTTATTCTGCGCAATTGCTGCTGCGGAAGCGAACCCCGCTCACTTGCTCTTGCCAGAAGGGCTAGCACTCACCTGGTGCGACTATCTGTCGGAGACCCCGGAAAACGGTGTTTGTCCACCGCCAGGAGAGAATTCCTACGAAATAGCGCAATACGGGGCCGCATGTGTCACCATCATGGTTCTGGCGAGGAGGGGCACTTCAACAGAGCTTTGGTCTAGAATTGTCGCTCCATGGACTGCGACTCAGCCCGTAGACCGAGGCTCAAGTAGTGCGCAACACAGTATCTCTCGTACGACCTTTCGAGTTGCCGTGCCTGGAATTATTCTTGCCTGAAAGTCCTAGGCAGGCAGCACAGAAGTAAGTGTTCCCCTGTTGATAATCCATTTCTATCCCGTGGATCGCACAACGCATCGAAATCACCTGGGAAGCGCCTGCATCTGTAACCAATTCTACATCGCGTGTGTCAGTACTAGGCTGAGGATTTGCCTGCACTTCTAGGGTCTTCATGCCTATGGCACGAATTGCCTGGATACTTTGTAAGCATGATGAAGCCCCAATCTGGATTTCTGTCCAAGTGATAGGACTCGTCTGGCTTGTAACCCTCACAGCGCGCCCACGGCTCAAGGTGGAGAATCAGGGGGTGCCTTTCAACTATCATTGAAGGCTGACTGGCTGCGAAGATTTATCTGACGTTCGACAACTGAAGCACGGGTGGATAGGTGGGACTATTGCATCGGATTGGGTTCAGTGATGGTCATTCTAGCTATTGCGGAGGGTCTCTTCAACAAGCGTCTTCTCAACATGGGTCCCGACTATTCACTTCTCGCTGACGCTGCGTTTCTAGCTGGGGCCGTGTTGATGGTGTATGGTGCCGCGCACGGTACCTCGAAAGTCCCTTATGACGAAAACCCGAAAAAGCCGGAGCCATTCACAACCAGGGGTTCGTTCTCATCTTGGATTAGGAACCCTCTGGGACGCTTGCGAACCCCTCATGGAGTTGACACTGAAACTCAATGTATCTCAAGTATCGCTTCGAAGGCAGGACTCTCCGAGAGAACGAAGAAGAGGGCGTTAGGGATCCTGAAGCGAGCCAAGGATACCGGGATTTCAGTAGGTGAAGATCCGATAGGCCTTGCGGCTGCAGCTCTATACGTTGCATGCATCCTCGAGAGGGAGGACAAGACTCCGAAGGACCTGGCCGAAGCGGCAGGGGTCCCCGAAGTCGCGATAAGGAACAGGCTCAGGGGCCTCAGGGACGCCGTAGGTATCTAGCCGTACGCGGCAGCGCAGAGTCAGAACCCTGCCCTCCCTGGCGACGATTTCTCCAGCCGCAAATCGTAGACTATGTGATCACAACAAACTTGTAGCCATAGAGAATCTGCCCCGAATCTCCATCGACCTTGGCTCTTCGCACAGTCGCCCTCACCCTTGCTCCTGTCTTGACGGATTCACCAGGAGAATCGACGACTTGGCTGAGGACTCTCGCTCCGTTATCGAGCCTCACTACAGCGAGATAGAATGGGGCCTGTGCCTCGAACCCGGGCAACACTTCATGGAGTTGCGTGTAGGTCATTATCCTCCCCTCCCTCGGCATTTCCCTGTCCTTGACGCTCTCGGAGCCGCAACGCCTGCACCTGTAGACAGGTGGGAAGAACTCGGCGCTGCACTTCTGACACTGGCTGCCGATCAGCCTGTAGTACCGGTCCCTGATCCTCCAAGCCTGGATGGCCATCTACTCAGCCCTCCCGAATACATGGACTACGCTCGTGGTGTCCACTCCTCCGATATTGTGGGTGATCGCATAGTCGGCGTCCTCGATTTGGTTCCTACCGGCCTGGTCTGTCAGCTGCAGGAAGGTCTCTGCGACCTGGTAGACGCCAGTCGCCCCCACAGGGTTCCCTCTAGCCTTCAGCCCCCCGAACGTATTGATTGGAAGCTCTGACCCATTGTTGTACTTCCCCTCCTTCGCGTCTCTCGAGCCGCGTCCTCTTCTCGAAAACCCCATTGCCTCGAGGGACAGGGCCCCCATCACAGAGAAGGCGTCATGGATTTCAGCAAAGTCGAGCTTCCGAGGGGAGAGCCCTGCCTGGGCCATTGCTCCCTTGAAGGCATCCCGAGTCGCGTGGAAATCGAGCATGTCTTCCCTCTCGTAGACGCTGAACTCGTTCGTCGCGATTCTCCCGCCCAGGACCTCGGCCATTTGCTTCCTGGTGCCAGACGCCGCCCTGTCACTGACCAAGAGTACAGCTGCAGCCCCGTCTCCAACTGGGGCACAGTCGAAGAGTCTCAACGGGTCTGCGACCATGCTCGATCTGCTGACCACGTCAAGCGTGATTGCCTTCCTGAACTGGGCGTGCTCAGCAGTAACCGCGTTCGCGTGGTCTATGACTGGGATCGAGCTGAGTTCATCCCTCGAAACGTTTAGCTGTTCCATGTAGTATCTTGCTAGGAGGCCGTTCAGCGCGGCGAACGAGGCGCCCACGAACTGAGTATACTCTGCTGACTCTGCCATCGTGAGCGCCTGTGATATCTCCTCCGACTCCAAGTCCCGCATCTTCTCGACCCCGACCACGAGAGCAGAGTCAAGCGCCCCTGATTTCACGAGTGAATACGCAACGTTGAAGGCAGAACCGCCTGACGAGCAGGCCGACTCTACCTTGACGGCCGGCACCCCTATGAGGCCCAGGGCACTGGCAAGGAGAGCCCCAAGGTGCTCCTGTCGTGCGCCGATTCCGCTGAACATGTTCCCGACGAAAATCTCCTGCGGCTTGACTTTGGGCGTACCCTTCATCGCCCCTCTGGCTGCCTCTACTGCCAGGTCAAGAAGCGACTTCTCCCAGTGGTCGCCTATCTTGGTGAAACCCGCTGAAGAAACGAACACCTTGGATTTTGGCATCGATTTTTCTACCTGTGCAGTTTGTCCCTGAACTTGGAGTAAGTGGAGTAGTCTATCTTCAAGCCTCTCTGGATCATCGACTTCACGGTGGGGTTGACTCCTCTCGTCTTCCTGATTCCATCAAGGACCTCGATGCAGAAAGCGTCCGACCCGGCGCCTGAGCCGAAGCTTGCAAGCAAGATCTTGTCACCAGGTTTCGCCTCGTCCAGGACCGCCGCGAGACCGATAGGCGAGCTCCCGGCATAGGTGTTTCCTATCATCGGATTGAGCAGGCCGGTCTTGATCTGCTCCATCGTGAACCCGAGTCTGGTGGCAACCTCGACAGGGAATCTCGGATTGGGCTGGTGGAAGACGGCATAGGCGAAGTCGCTCGGCTTGTGACCAGTCTCCTTGAAGAGAGTCTTTACCGAGCTCTCGATGTGATGGAAGTAGGCCGGTTCACCCGTGAACCTTGAGAGGTGCCTGGGGTATTTTTCGTGGGCCCTTCGCCAGAAGTCCCCGGTGTCAGAAACAAACGATGTGCTGCAGTCTATTACTGCGACTGCGTTCTTCCCGCTCTTCCCGATGACATAGGCTGCTCCCCCGCTTGCTGCGGCGTACTCCAAGTCGTCGCCGGGCCTTCCTTGAGCCGTGTCCATACCTACTGCGAGCCCTGCCTCAATCATTCCGGAACCGACCAAGCCCGTTATCGCCTGAATTGCCTCCGTTCCCGCTTTGCAGGCGAACTCCAAATCGGCCGCGAGGGTATAGTGCTGTCCGAGAGCCTGCGCAACCATTGTGCTCGTCGGCTTCACGGCGTACGGCTTCGATTCGGTGCCAACGAAGATTGCGCCGAGATTTGTCGTGCCAGCCATCTTCATCGCGTAACGGGCGGCTTCGATCGCCATCGTCACGGTGTCTTCGTCCATCGAGGCTACCGCCTTCTCGGTGTTGGGACCTGAACCGCCTCCCTTCCAGATTCTGGCAATCTCGGATGTGGGAATCCTGTAAAGCGGGATGTAAGCGCCATAACCCAATATGGCAGCGGGCCTGCTGCTCTTCATGAGATGCATCTAGGTACTTCCGAGCCGAACCACACCCATACATAAACGATTACGCAATAGAGGATGTCATCATTAGCCTATTGCCGAACTTCCTATGTCATCACAACCTAGGGTGACAGTCCCGAACCCCAATCTTACCTAATCAGAGGTGGCGGGTCTGGGCTTCGCGGATGCTCCCAGGTCTTGGCATGCCGACGGCAGAGAACCTAGACGGCCTTGATCTGCTTGACTACTGAGGGTCTTGCCTTCCTGAAGACGCGGTACCCGCAGATGCACTTCACTTCAGGCAGTCTTGAGAGATCCTCCTGAGTCGTCTTGGTGCCGCATCTCACGCATTCGTACACGGCTCCTGCGAAGACCTTCACGGGCTGCTCCTTCGGTGCCTCAGCTGACATTCTAATGCCACGCTGTGATTCCCCGTATTTCTGGCTTTCCCATGACTGGGGGGGGTCTATTGTCTTCCTTCCATAATCCGACGGTTGTTCCTAAGTGCATGGTGTGAGAGTCTTCTGAACTTGGTTTCTTCCATCTTGACTTTCGGATGAAGGACGATTCCTCACTTCAGCTAAGGGCAATCCTGATCACAGCGAAGAAGAACTGGGCCATGTCTGCCACCCCCAGCTTCGACTTACCCGCAGTCCTGTCTGCAAAAATGTACGGGACTTCTGTAATACGGGATTCCTTCAGCAGATGGAGAGACGCGACTTGGAACTCGAACCCCTTCGTGGGCAGAACCGCATTGGCAACTTGCTCTGCTTTGGCCCTCGTGTATGCACGGAAGCCCGAGGTCGCGTCCCTGACCTTAATGCGAAGCAGCGTCCTTGCATAGGCGTTCGCCCCCTTGCTTACTGTCCTTCGCCAGAGATTCCAGCCTGAGACTCCTCCTCCAGCAACGTACCTGGACCCCACCGCCACGTCGGCTCCGGCCTGAACTGCCCTGACCAGTTCCCTGATCACCGACGGAGGATGCTGGAGGTCCGCGTCCATCTCGATGATGATGTCAGGCGCGACCAACGATATGGCTTTCCTGAATCCGTCCTGGTAAGCGCTTCCAATTCCAGTCTTAGCTTTTCTGACGAGCAACCTCACAGAGGGATCGTGGAAAGCCATCTCGCGTATCAAGTCACCAGTCCCGTCAGGGCTGGTGTCGTCGACGAAAAGGAGAGTGAGACCAGGGACCGCGGCCCTTCGCACCTCCTCCAGCAATCTCCCGACGTTCTCTCTCTCATTGTAGGTAGGAACGACCACACAGAGCTTCTGCTGTGTCTGCAAGGCGGGACTCCTAGAGGAGTTCGCGTGCTGCAGTAAGGAACCCCTGGGCAACCCTTTCCATCTCCTCGCGGCCCAGCCGGGGGTGGACAGGAAGCGATAGCACATGTCGTGTGGCCTCTTCGGTGTTCTTCAGTGTCAGGTGGCCGTATCCAAGCTCCTCGTACAGTGGAGTCTTGTGGACTGGAGTCTTGAAGTAGACGGCAGCCCCAATTCCCATCGCCCTGAGCCTATCTAGGACCTTGTCTCTGTTCCTTCGCAGGAATAGAGTATGGAGGTAATGGGTGTGGGTCCTGTCCTTCCTGTCCTGTGTGAAAGACGCGCCTTTGACTCCCGAGATCTCTTCCTGCAGGAAGGCGACATTCCTGGATCTGGTCCTCAGGAAACCACTCAGCTTTTCCATCTGGACCGAGGCCATCGCGGCGGCGAGCTCGGTGAGCCGGTAGTTGAACCCGAGACGCCGTGAATCGTACCCGTGAACCATCCCGTGGTTCCTGACGAGCCTTAACTTGTCTGCCAACTCGTCGCTGTTCGTCGATATCGCTCCACCCTCGCCTGAAGTGGCGACCTTGGTCGCGTACATGCTGAAACACCCTGCGTCAGAGAGTGTCCCCGTCTGATTTCCTTTGTACTCGGCTCCGAGCGATTCTGCTGCATCCTCCACCACGTGGACCGAATGTGCTGATGCGATCTCGCGGACTTCGTCCATGTCAGCTGGATAGCCGTAGAGATGAACCGGGATCACGGCCTTCGTGTACTTGGTGATGGCCTTCCCAAATTGGACGGGATCGATGTTGTAGTCAGCCTTCGTGTCGACGAAGACTGGTTTGGCCCCGCAAGCTAGCACCACGTTGGCTGTCGCCACAAAGGTAAATGAAGGCACAACGACTTCGTCACCAGGCTTGATTCCAAGTGCCAGCAGGACCGAGTGCAGGGCGGCCGTCCCTGAGTTTACGGCAACAACGTGCTTCACTCTAAGCAATTCCCTCATCTTCGATTCGAAGCTCTTCACCCACTTCCCCCCCTCGTAGGAACTGTCGGTCAGCATTCCGCTCTCGAGCACGGAGAGCACAGCCTTCTTCTCATCCTCTCCCAGCAGTGGAAGGTTGATCGGTATGAAGTCCAATTGCCCCACCGCCCCTCAGCGCAAGAGTATTTGAGATTCATGCAAGGGATCCCAGTGGTGTGGGTCGAAGACCGTGAATCACCATCGCTCGTTCCTATTGCGGCGTTCGCGGTGGCGCGAGCGCTGAACGACAGCTACCCCGTACCTTGAAACTCAGTCTTTGCCACTAGGGCGTCCGCAGCACTCTCCATGACAGGCGGACACTCAGTCCATTTCCTGCGCCGCCTGAACCGCTCACACGTTACTTGACTGGCTTGCCCGCCGGCGAGTATCCTGAGTAGAGCAATACCAAGTGGGCAAACGCGAAGAAGGCAAACCCGACCAGCGTTTCCATGGCGACCAGTGAGAATGTGCTGTTAACGAATGGAATGGCCACGTAAGCCTGATAGGCAGACACCAAGAACCCGAGAATCGCAGAAGAGGTCGCCCAAGGCCAAGTGATTCTTCCTGAGGGTAGGAACTTCAGCAGAAGCCCAGCGGCAAGACACGTAAGGGCAGGCCATAGGACCATGACGAGGCCTAATCCGACTGCAACGACTGCCCACACGACCCCTACGGTCAGGAATTCATACACGAGATTCGACTTTAGAATGTCAGAGGCCTTGGGCAACCCCGCAACCGCGCGCGGTTGTCGTTATAAATTGTGTTGTCGGGCTCACTCTTGCACGGTAGGCTTATCTGCAGTCGGGCAAGGTGTAGGTCGACCCCAGTTTGTCGACCCAGCCTCTCACGCAGACTAAAGAGCTCATCTCGAAACTCGCCGAACTGACCAGACCCGTCACGGAGCTGGGAGAATCGCTTCTCGCATCGGCATTCTACGACGGAGACCTCAGGTTGGCCGTGCTGAAGTTCTACGACCAAAAGGCAGGCAGGTTCTGGCTCTGGCGCGACGACACCGGGCATAAGCCATACTGCTACACCCGGCTAGGATCTGACGAGCTGATCGAAGTGAGGGCGAGGAAGGACGTCATCGACATCACAGAAGAGGAGAAGTTGGACCTTCTCAACGACACGAGAGTCAAGCTGAGGAAGATAATCACAACTGATCCGCTCGCCATAGGTGGCGGGAATAACAGCATCAGGGACCAGATTAAGGCCTGGGAGGCCGACATCAAGTATTACGAGAACTATACCTACGACAGAGAACTCAGAATGGGGACCTACTACCGCGTTGCCGCAGGGAAGGTTGTGCCCGTGGAGCAACCAGTCCCTGACAGGGTCGCCCGTTCGCTGAACCAGATTCTGGGACGGAACCCGCCGGAGTTTGCGCCCTACCTCAAGGAATGGGCAGAGTTGCTCAGCGAGCCGCTCTGCGATTTCCGACGTGTGGCGCTGGACATAGAGGTGGCCAACGAGGCTGGTCGGCTTCCCGACCCGGAGGACCCCAAGCAACCCGTGATAGCCGTTTCGTTCTTCAACGATGAGGAGAGGGTAGTGTATCTCCTCAAGAATGGGAAGGATCCGACCGGGCTCGAGGGGAAACCCTACACCTGCCGAGTCTTCGACGATGAGACCGACCTCCTGAGGGCAACCATGGCGAAGATCCTAGAGTACCCAGTCCTAGTCACATTCAACGGGGACGACTTTGACCTCCGTTACCTGAGGCACAGGGCTGATAGAAGGGGAATCACCGAGGAGGAGAACCCCGTCCAGCTCGAGCGTGTGGCAGCGTCCTTGAAGCACGGTGTCCACATTGACCTCTATCAGTTCTTCAGGAACCGGTCTATACAGGTCTACGCCTTTAGCAACAGGTACGCCGAGCACACCCTCAACGGCATCTCGGATGCACTCCTCGGCAAGTCGAAGATCGAATTTGATGGAGAGATAGGCGATCTGCCCTTGCCTGAGCTTGCCGGCTACTGCCTTAACGACTCCCAGCTGACCTACGAGCTGACATCAATGGGAGGTTCGGTCGTAATGAAGCTCCTGTTAGTGATTTCCAGAATCGGAAAGATGCCGATTAACGACGTCTCGCGGCTAGGAGTCTCGAACTGGATCCGAAGCATGCTCTTCTATGAGCACCGGAAGATGGGGGCGCTCATCCCGAGGCAGGACGAGCTGGCCGAGAAGGGCGGGGCGTCGTCGCAGGCGTTGATCAAGGGCAAGAAGTACAAGGGAGGCCTCGTCATCGAACCCAAGCCAGGTGTCTTCTTCGACGTATCCGTCTTGGACTTCGCGAGTCTCTATCCAAGCCTGATCAAGATCCACAACCTGTCGTACGAGACGGTCAACTGTCCTCATGAAGAATGCAAGGATAACACGGTCCCAGACACGACATCCTGGGTCTGCAAGAAGAGGAAGGGGATTACGAGCCTCGTCACCGGATCACTCAGGGACCTGCGGGTCAGTCACTACAAGCCGCTGACAAGGGACCCGACTCTGTCGAAAGAAGACAGAGAGCTGTACAACGTCGTAACTCAAGGCCTCAAGGTTTTCCTCAATGCTAGCTACGGAGTAATGGGATTCGAGACATTCGCATTCTACTGTCTGCCCGTGGCTGAGGCTACTGCCGCCCTGGGGAGAGACGCCATCACTAAGACCATCCAGAAGTGTGCCGAGCTTGGAATAAGCGTGTTGTACAGCGACACTGATAGCCTCTTCCTTCAGAACCCTTCAAAGGAGCAGGTCCTTTCTGTCACTCACTGGGCGGAAAGGGAGCTAGGCGTGGAACTCGACTTAGATAAGACGTACAGGTATGTGGCCTTCAGCAGTCGCAAGAAGAACTATTTCGGGGTCCTGCCTGATGGAACCGCAGACATCAAGGGCCTAACTGGTAAGAAGTCGCAGACCCCTGACTACCTCAAACAGACATTCTACGAGGCGTTGGGAATACTTAGCAGGGTCCAGACCGAGTCAGACTTTGAAAAGGCTAGGGCGGACACAAAGGCTCTCCTCACTAGGATGATCACTCAGCTGAAGAACCGGCAGGTTCCTGTCGAACAGCTGGCCTTCAACGTGATGATGGGCAAACCGACGGAGAAGTACGGAGACACTACTCCCCAGCACGTAAGGGCGGCCAGGCTTCTCGAGGAAAGAGGGAAAGAGATCAAGGCGGGAGAGATAATCGCGTACGTCAAGACGAAGAACCCCCCCTACGTCAAGCCCGTCGAGTTGGCCAAAGTCGACGAGATTGATTCAGACAAGTATATCGAATATGCCCACTCCATGTTCGACCAGATGCTGGACGCACTGGACTTCAGCTTCGACGAGATGCTAGGAGCGACGACCCTGGACTTTTTCTGGTCCTGAGACCTTCGACAACGTTGATTGTGGGCATCACACGCGCGCTCTAACAGCAATCAACAGGGACAGGATAACGTTTCCGAGGTCTGCCATCGAGTTTATTATCCTTCAGGCGGGCGTGGGCATCGGAACAAGGGTGAAGGACAGCTGAGCTACTTAGATCTGTTCTCGAGCGTTGACCCCCTAGTCGGGCCTAAGGATCTCAAGGAGCCGCTGCTGACGGTCTTCGGGGCGCCTTATGACGGGACAACTTCCTACAGGCCCGGCACTCGATTCGGCCCCAACGCCATCAGGGAGGCTTTCCTCAATGTAGAGGCATACTCGCGGAGGTTGGACGTGGACGTGGAGCGACTCCTCATTCGGGATGCTGGCAACTTGGCGAAGCAGAACGACCCTGGGGCTATGATGCGAACGGTGTCGAAGGTCACAAAAGAACTCTTTGGGGAGGGCGAGAGATTCTGTATGCTTGGGGGCGAGCATTCGCTAACGGCTGGGTCGTTCATCAACGCCCCAAGGGGAACGGCGCTCGTCGTCTTTGATGCCCACTTCGACCTCAGGGATGAGTGGGAGGGCTCGAAGCTCTCTCACGCCTGCTATTTGCGCAGGATCATTGAGAAGGTCGACCCTTCGGTCGTGGCTCACATTGGGGGGAGAGCGGCTACGCAGGAGGAATGGAGACTCTCGAAACGCTTGGGCCTTGTCCTTTCTCCCAAGCAGACCGGCACCCCCGCCGAGCTCAAGAGGTTTTCACGCTTTCTTTCCAATTTCAAAAACGTCTACGTCAGCATTGACATCGACGGCCTCGACCCTGCCTTCGCGCCCGGGACAGGGACTCCAGAAGCAGGAGGGCTCACGACTATTGCGCTCCTCGATTGTCTATATGCGCTCGAAGGGCGAAGGGTCGCCGCCTTCGATATCATGGAGGTAAGCCCGCCGTACGACAATGGTTCTACGGTGACTGCCGCAGCCCGATTCATGAACGAGCTGACGGCGCTCTGCGCATCGACGCGGTAGTGTCCTCACTCGAGCCTGTCCGACCGAGACTTCACATCGGCGAGGAAATCATCAATCCTGACACCTAGCTGCTGCTTTCCATCCCTGGTCCTCACCGCGATAGTGGAAGCTGCCTCTTCCTTCCCCCCTAACACTACGATGTATGGGATCTTCTGGAGCTGGGCGTTTCTGACCTTAGCGTTCAAAGTCGCGTGCTCGAAGTCTCCCTCAGCCCTCACTCCTCCTGCGAGCAGCGAAGTCAAGACCTGCTTGGCGTATGGGACCTGGTCGTCGGTGAGAGACAAGACTCTTGCCTGGACAGGCGATAGCCACAGGGGGAGCTTTCCCTGGTAGTGTTCCAGGATTATCCCTATGAACCGCTCCAGCGACCCGCAAATCGTACGGTGGAGGACCACTGGTATGTGCTCCCTGCCGTCTGAACCTGTGTAGGACAACTCGAACTGCTTTGGCATCTGGAGATCGAGCTGAAAGGTCCCGCACTGCCACTCCCTTCCGAGGGAGTCCTTGATATCGACGTCAATCTTCGGAGCGTAGAAGTTGCCCTCCTTCTCCTTGACCTCATACGCGAGACCCTTTGCTTCGACGACACGAATCAGCGTCTTGGTGGCCCTCTCCCACTCCTCGTCGCTCCCCATACTCTCGTCGGGCCGAGTTGAGATCTTGACTTTGTATTGTAGACCGAAGACACGATAGAGCTTTTCCATCATGTCGAGCATATCTGCAAGTTCGGCTTCGACTTGGTCCTCGGTAGCTATGACATGCGCATCGTCTTGAGTGAGGATTTTGACCCTGAAGAGGCCCGTCGCGACACCGCTAAGCTCGTTGCGATACAGCGGGTCGAAGATTGCATATCTGACCGGCAGCTCGCGGAAGCTCCAGCGGCGTGACTTGTAGATTAGGAACGTCGAAGGACAGTTCATCGGCTTCAGGCCCATCTCCTCGTCCCCGAAGTTGGTGAGGAACATGTTCTCCCGGTAGTGATCCCAATGGCCACTCACTCTCCAAAGCATCGTGTTTGCGAGGGCCGGGGTGCTGACCTCGACGTACCCGCGCCCTGCAAGTTCGGCCCGGATGAAATTAGTAAGCAGGTTCTTGAGCTTCAAGCCCTTATCGTGCCAGTAGACCATCCCGGGGGATGGCTCCTGGAAGCTGAAGAGGTCCAACCTCTCACCAATGCTTCTGTGGTCTGTGTCCGGCAGCTGCCCGAAGTCGCTCTTCCTAACCCTTGCCTGCATCTCGTGTTGCGAAGGCTCATGTCTCGGTTTCGCAGACGTGGATGGCGGCTGTGCCTCGTGCGTGTAGCTCCGTGACATCTCCGCGAGGGGATGCCCCTTAACCTTGATCTGAAGCGCTTTTGTCCAGCCGAACGGCGCCCTCATGGTCTCCAACCCTTGTCCGACAGCCTCCCTCTCCATTGAAAGCAGCAAGGAAAGAGCCTCCGAGGGGCGAGCAAGGTTCTGGCTGATGTGCGCGAAAGGGTAAATCATGACCCTGTTGGTCCCGAGCTTCGACAGGAATCCCTTGGTCTCGGAGACCGCCTTCTTGACCAGTTCCTCATCATCCCCTTTCTCGAAGGCGGTGAAAAGGACAACGAGTTCCTCCTCCTTCACTGGTTTCGGCTGAATCTCCTCGGCGCCCGCGATCTCCTTCTTGACTGGCCTGTACTCGATGAAGTCGACGTGCATCTGAAGTATCTTCATGCAGGCTCAGCTCCTGCCTACCATCTCGACCTTTCCAGAGACTTTGACTTCTTGGTGGCCTTCTTCCAGGCCTTGTAATGCTCGTGGCAGAGGTAGGCCCGCCTGCCCTCTCCACCCACGCTAAGCCCGCTCCCGCCCATCTCGGACCTGCTGAGCGACCTAACAGCCTTGTTGCTGCAGCCGGTCACGCTACAGCTGACTCCCTTGTCGACCTTTCCCAAAGACGGGCCGCGGAACACGTCTCACTATATATAATCTTGGCCGAGAAGGTAGTTGTGCTCGACAGGTTGAGGGGAAGATTCGAAGCGTACCTCGGGCTCCTCGGAAAGTGGTTCTCATCGATAGAGGCGTCGCCGACAGCCTGGACTATCGTAGGGCTTGTTTTTTCAATCTTGTCCGGTGTCGCGTATTCGCATGCAGGCTATGACGGTCAGCTGGTTGGAGGCATCCTGATCCTAGCCGCAGGGTGGTTCGACATTGTGGACGGGGCAGTCGCCAGAGTGACTGGGAGGGTTTCGAAACAAGGTGCCTTCCTCGATTCGACGCTCGACAGAGTGGCCGAGGTGGTGATCTTCCTCGGAATACTCGCGGGGGGTCTGACATCACCCGCGCTGGCTCTGACCGCGCTGTCTCTCAGTCTCCTCGTCAGCTACACGAGGGCCAAGGGAGACGCGCTGGGCATTACGCTCTCAGGCGTCGGGGTTGGTGAGAGGAGTGAGCGCCTTTTGATCCTTGCGGTCGCCTCGATAGCCGGCTATGCCGGTTGGGGGATCATCCTGGTCGCGATCGTAGCTGGCTACACCTTCCTTGAGAGGGCGTCCAGGGCAATGAGGATTCTGGGTCAGGTCTGACCGATACTCTTCTGAACCTCATCGAGATAGAATTTGGCGCTGAGAAGTTGGTCCTTTCCCTTCGCGGTAATCGCGTATGCCGAGCGAAAAGAATCTGACGACCGCTTCACCAGGCCCTCTTGCCTCAGTCTATAGATCACTGAGTAGAAGGTAATCGCAGCAGGGGCAAACCCCCGCTTCGCCAAGACTCGAGAGCGAATCTCACTTGGCGTCGCGTCCCCAAGCTGGAGCTCCGATAGAATGTACAGCCATAGGTTCCCCTTCGTCAGCGATGTCCTGAGATGGTCCAGGGCCAAGCACGGTGACTGGTGAGCAGGAGGTCAATAACCTTGCTTCTCACAGTCGGCCTCGCGACATGATGTCAGAACCCAGGGATGGCGATGGTGCTTCCGGCGTGTTATGCGCTAGATTGCTGATTAGTTGGACGTTTTCGAAGGATTCGGCTGGTGGCTACCAACCGTGCCTTTCGGACTGAGCCCGCACCTTCACGATCCCGTAATGAACTGCACAGCTGATACAGTAGTAGCGGACGGTCGTCGGAGACGCAATATACGCCCCAGCTGCCCTGAGTTCGCGGGCAAGTGTCGGTTCGACCAGCGACATCCTAGTAGTCACTTTCTTCGCCTTGTCCCTCGGGACCGCGGCTCCGCAGTTGCTGCAGTATATTGTGCTGCTCCTTCCCTTTCCTCCCTTCGAGCGTCCTCGACTCTTTCTCTTCTTGGTCAAACTGGACTAGCGACCAGCTCGCTTGTTCCTCTTTAAACCTATGGTGGGTCGGACCCAAAGGCCTTCTGTAAAGGGCGGGCGGCCCGCGGAGTAGCGTTCATAAGAGAATGCTCCCAGAGGCGAGCGCTCCTTGAGGGTCATCGTGGCTGGGTTTATCACAATTGACACAATACAGCTCCCTGCCCGCCAGATCACGTCTGTCGGAGGCCCTCCCTGCTACGCCGGGTTGATCTGTTCCAGGTTCGGATTCGAGGTCACCGCGCTCACGAAGGTCGGCAACGACTTTCCAGACGAGCAGGCAGTCTGGCTGGCAAGGAACGGCATCATGCTGAGAGCTGCCGACAGAAGCATCTCGAAGCCCACGACCAAGTTCCGGATAGTCAACTCCGCAGGTAACAGGTCGCTCGCCCTCATCAGCAGGTGCGAGAACATCTCATCCTCGCAGATACCTCCGGGTGTCAGGTTCGACGCGTCTCTCATCAGCCCAATCGCAGGGGAAATCTCGTCGTCGGTGCTTACAGAAATCTCCGCGAGGTCTGACTTTACCTTCCTTGACCCGCAGGGCTTCTTGCGGAGCTTTGCCCCGGACGGAACGGTCTCGCAGGGGCCGTTGAAGGACAAGGGCATCATCTCCAAGGTGGACGCCCTGAAGATGGACCTCGCCGAGGCCGAGGCTCTGACTGGCAGGTCGAACCCAAGAGACGCCCTACTGAAGATCGCGTCCGTCGGCATTAGGAAGGCTATCGTGACCCGAGGTGGCGATTCGTGCTTCGTGCTCGACGGGACGCGGATTTACGAGATCTCCGTACCGCGATCACAAGTCATTGACAGCACTGGGGCGGGAGACATTCTCAGCGGGGCCACAGTCGGATGGTACCTGAAAACAAGGGATTTCCTGCGTAGCGCCTGCTTCGGAGTCGCGGCCTCTTCGCTCTCCCTCCAAATGATAGCACTCGCCAAGATCGACCTTCCGATGAGCGTGGACGACAGTGCGGCTAGGCTCTACTGCCTCGCGAGTCCTGTCGCAGGAATCTGAGGCGGCCTCCCAGACCCGACAGGCTAGTATGATTTCGCATAGTTGACAGTCAGCACGGCTTTCTCTCCGCATGATACACAGACGCTCTGCGGCGGGCTCTGATCGAGCGGGATGTTCACAATCTTGCCGCCCCCTTTTTCCTTCAACCTGTCCTCGCAGCTTTGTTTCCCGCACCAAGCAACCTTCACGATTCCTCCCTTCTCCTTGATTATCTCCTTCAGCTGTGAGAGCGAACCTGCCTCGAATGTGTTAGCCCTGAGGAACTCCCTCGCCTTCTCGAGGAGGGCTTTCTGAATCGAGCTCAACTCAATCCCGACCTCCCTACTTAGATCGACAAGTGGCACCGTCCTCTTCCCGCCTGTGTCTCTCCGCACAAGAACTGCCTGCCTCGACTTCAGGTCTCTCGGACCAATCTCGACTCTTAGGGGGATCCCCTTCATCTCCCATTCATTGAACTTCCTGCCAGGAGTGAGGTTGTCTCTGTCGTCGAGCTTAGTCCTCCAGTTCTTCGAGAGTTCCTGAGTAATCTTCACAGCCTCTTTCAGGATCAAGGCCTTATTTTCGTCGTTGACAATGGGCACTATCACGATCTGGATCCATGCGAGCCTCGGAGGCACCACCGCGCCCTTGTCGTCGCTGTGGACTGCCAACATCACCCCGATCTCTCTCGTGCTGATTGCCCACGTGTTCTGCCAGGCGAACTGCTTCTTCCCATCTTGGTCGACGAAGGCAATCTCGAAGACTTTCGAGAACCTCTGGCCGTCCGAGTGGAAGTCGGGCCCTTGTATCGCCTTGCCATCGGGTAGCAGGTGCTCCACGCTGTAGGTTGCCTCGGCTCCTGCGAACTTTTCAGTGTCCGTCTTCCTGCCTATGTAGCCGGGAAGAGCCATGAGCTCCTCTGTGACCATCCTGTAGATTCCTAGGATCTGATCCCGCTCTGCGTCTGCCTCCTCCCTCGTCGCGAAGAGTGTGTGCCCCTCATTCCACAAGAACTCCCTGGAGCGGAGGAACGGTGTTGGATGCCTGAACTCCCAGCGGACAACGTTGTTCCACTGGTTAAGGCGGAGGGGCAGGTCACGCCAGGATCTAATCCATCTCGAGACAACCTCGTACATCACTGCCTCCGAAGTGGGCCTGATGGCCAGCCTCTCGTCCAAGGGCGTGTCTCCGGCCTGAGTGACCCACGCTACCTCTGGCGAGAACCCTTCAACATGCTCTGCCTCCTTCCTGAGCAGACGTTCCGGGATGAATAGAGGGAAGTAGGTGTTCATAATCCCGATCTTCTTGAACTCGGTGTCAGTGGCCCTCTGGATGTTCTCCCAGATGGCGTATCCGGCAGGTCTGTATGCCAGGCAGCCGGAGACCGGGGTGTAGTCCGCTATTTCCCCCTTCAAGATCACTTGCGTGTACCACTCGTCGAAGTCCTCGGTCTTCTTGGCGGTCATGCCTTCCTTTCCAAGCTCTGACATGTAGCACCGGGCGTCCGCCGCTTCTGCTTAAAGAAGATGCGCCCGGGGTCCGCATCGGAGTCGGCGGGCCAGCAGGCTCGAACTCCTCAAGGGAGTTCACTACCGCTTAGCTGTTCTAAGGCAGACTCGAAATGATGATGAAAGCGCCAATGACAAGGAAGACGACCATCGAGAAGTATCGAATCCTCTGAGGAGTGAGCATTCTGCCCAACCTGCTGCCGAGGGCTGTCTCGAAGGCTGTAGCTGCTATCAGCCCAGTACAAGCAGCTGAGAAGACCAGGATTGGATTGGAGTAGCGGACCACCAGGACTATCGTCAGTACTTCGGTTGCATCCCCTGCTATGTCCAGCAGAGCCAATGCCGCGACCATGCTAAAGAAAGCCATCCAGGGATCGGACTGCCGTTCCACGCGCCTCTCCTCCTTCTCGACCTCTCCATGATTCACGACACCCCGTGCTTCCCAGAGCCCATAGCCCATCATGAACCCTCCTCCTGTGAGCCTGACCCAGAGAATCGGAACAACGGCACCAATCAGAGTCCCTGCTGTGACGAATACGGTAGTCGTGGTGATGAAGGCAGTCACGCCGGCAAGAAACACGACTACTGCACGAGTCTTAGAGGCCAACGCGAGCAAGAGCAGAGCGTCCTTGTCCGTCAGTTCGGTCACGAAAAGCGCAAAAGCTATCGTCGCGAAGGCCACTGGAAGGGGGTCGACCATCAGAGGTCACTGGCGAAGCTCCGAAGGGCTAGACTGGTGGTCAAACCGCGAGCAGAGACTCCCACGCTGAACTCTATTCCGTCTTCGTAGGCCGAGATGGACGAATCCTGACCTTCCATCCGCGGCTGCGGAGAACTGCGGGATCCAGCGCGTATGGTAACTGTGCGAGAAGGTGCATGTCGCCGCGTAACTATTGACCATTGCCGCGGCCCTTGTCCTGGTCGGCGACCTTCCTGTTCGCCATCAGGAACAAGCTGAGCCCGGCCATCATGAAGACGAAGGCGACGGCCAGACCTAAGGTCGAGCTTCGCTTTCCAATTTCATACAGGGAGGCGGGGACGAGGATCATCGCAATGATACCCAAGATGGTCGGCGTCCTGAGGGAAACGAGGTCGAAGCGCGCGGTAATCAGATAGCTGAAGAGAACCATCACAATCGGGAAGACGAGGCCGAACCTGCCCGTGAGGAAATCGTTCACTGCTCCGGAACCGTCAGAGAACCCGTTGGCGTAAAGCGCACAAACGAACGCAAGTATGAAACCAGTTACAGCAATGGTCTGCAGCGTGTTACCCACTGAACCCAACTTCGCCGGCCTTCCCGCAGGAGCAGTAGAGTTGATCTCAAGCACGACCCCCAGCATCACGCAGAGCGTCCCTGCCAGGAACAGAATCGGATCCCTAGTGACAGTCAGATAGACCGAGCCCGGGAGGACAAGTGAGATCCCGCTACCCACCCAGAGATACAATGCATAGGCCCCGCTCGCGATGAAAGGGACCATGTAGAGGAGGACGGACGCATCGTCCGAGGATAGCTTCTTGCTCATCGGTCAGCGTGCGCGACCTGACAGGGCTTAAAACTGTTGCTTCTGGGTTATTGATTTGTCCAGGCATCGTACTGCATCCACTCGTGCATTTGCGCGCGCCATCAATGCATTGACGGTCACCCTTTCATTGGCGGTTTCCTTCCTAGGAGAACTTGCCAGCGATTCTGGGAATCTGATCGTCCTGAGAACGGTCATTCGCCTTTCTACGGTCGGGCCAGGCAGAAGGACGGCTCTTGATAGAGAGGATTGTTCCCCCGCTCGGGTTTTGGTCGGTGAGTATCAAGTGTATTGTGAAGTGTACGTCCTGAATAAGTGGGGCCTTCCCGATTAAAGAAGCGCGAGTCGCATGAGAGACATCATTGGGGCGACGCCGAATCAGCATTCAGGGTCGGCTGGTTCAGGACATCGCGAGCTCAGATTCGAGACGGCGGCATATCTCGGTCTGTCACTTCCGAGCCTTTCAGTAGCACTTGTAAGGGATGCCAGCAACCGTTCGACACGTCTACCAACGTCGTGTGACGCTTGCCAGAAGATGATAAGCAACTACCCCTACATTGCCAAACATAGCAACTATGGTCGTCATAGGAAGTATCACATCTCTTGTGCTTTGAGAATAGGGCTAGTATTGCAAGTCCCGACGCTCGGCACGGGCGAAGTCCGATCCCGAACCCGAAGAGCGCAAGCTTAGAGGCACCTAACTGGCTGGCTGGCGTAATCCGGAGCAAGACTGAGAGTATCGTTCTCTGCGTCCCAAGGGGCATCCGATGAGATTCCCGTTCAAGATCCATTCCCCCTCCCCAGCCAACTCTCCACGACCCCGATGAAACCCGCCATAGTCAGCACCCCACCTACGGCAGCAAAGAGGAGGCTCCAGTAGAGGTATGTGTAGATGGGATCAGTGGGCGGGGGGGTGATTGAACTTGGCGATGCGATTGCTTCACGTTGAAACTTTGAGAGCACGACCTGAATGGAAGCGAATGCGGCGGCTATGAGAGCGAGCCCCGCAAATAGAATGACTGAGAACTTCTTGCTGAACATGAATCCTTCCCACTCAGACAGGCTGTGGTCCGTCCTCCTATTAGGATTGAGGTGGAGACTCAGTCAACTGACATCGGAGTCTGGGATTGGTTCCTTGCAGCTAGCCAGCGTCCGCTGGCTATTCAAGTCACTTGGGTCTTCGAATCCCTATCTATGAATTGGATGTTGCACGGAAGAAATGAGTCACGAAAGCCCAGATCTCAATGGATTTAGTCTGAGCCAGGAATGCTTTCGTTGTTCTAGGGCGAGGGCCTGCGTCTTCGGAATGCTCTGGCTTTGCTGGGTTTCACGTGATGCTCGAAGCCGCTCCGCGAAAGCCCCAAGAGCATGGCGGTCAGGCACGGGAGGTGCTCCGCCCGAAGGTCAGGTAGGCTGTGTGCCCGACCATTATGTTGGCAGGTCTCGTCATCCCGACTCTGGCCTCTAGATGTCTCATGAGCACTTCCACGGTCTCGATAGAGACAAACCCTTCCTCGATCATCTTGGCCACCAACTTCTCCGCCTGGTTGGTAGTAGGGGTGATGGCCACCATCGGCGCCGCCGGCCTTAGGCTCTCCCTCATGCTGCTGACGACCTCCCACGGGTCTCCCACATCCAAGACTCCTGCATCCATACCCCTTTCCTTGAAGCCTTGCCTAGAATCCCCCACGGTGAAGGTCACGAACCTTGAGAGGCTCAACTTCTCAATATTCTTCCTGGCCACTTCCTGGAATTCAGGCCTGATGTCGTAGGTGTAGACCATGCCTTCCGGTTGGACAAGATAGGCCATTAAGGCAGTCGTCGCTCCCGTGCCTGTCCCAGTTTCAATCACTCGCGAGCCCGAATGGATGCCGAGCTTCACCACGATCAGGCCGAGGTCCTTGGGGTAGACAACCTGGGTCTTTCTCGTCAACTTCATGATTAGATCCTCGATGGTCGGCTTAAGTATGGTCACGGTGTCGCCCAACGTAGTAGTCACGATGATTCCATATCCCCTGCCTACAAGCGAGGAGACATCAAGAATCCCGAGATGCGTGTGGAGTTTCGGAGTATCTCTCGGCCTGACCAGCCATCTCCTCCTCCGATCCCTGTACACGAGGATCAGGGAATCTTCAGCAATAGTCTCGATCTGCTGTACCGTCACCTTGGCGTCGCTTTCCGTGAGGTCCACTCGTCTACGCCCGCCACCAGTCGTACCTGAGGAACTCAACTGTCTTCTTGCTGGGGTCGGGAATAGCTATGATGAACTGCTTCCGCACGGTGGTCGCGAGCCTCCCAGACCTAACCATCGCGGTCGCAGTCATGGTAGAGGTGAGCCCCATCACCTGGATGATGTAGGGAGCATGGTCGATCCCAGGTCCGTGCTCGTAGACAGCGAAGTCTGAGCCGAACTTGATCCCTGGAGTGACAACGTAACCAGCCTCCCTCAGCTTCCTGTAGACCATGAATTTCTCCCTGAAATCAGTGTATGAAGCTTCGCAGACCTCCTGGAGCTGCTTCAAGAGCAACTCGTTGCCCGACTGGTCCTCGATGGCGATTACCTTTCTCATCGTCAGGTAATAGGCTTCCATGAGGTCGAGGACTAGCGGAGCGTCGAACTCGAAGTCCTTCGGCTTCGGTATGCCAAGTGGCTTCCCATAGTATCCGTCCTTGAAGAGACGCCTCGAAGCTTGGATATCCCAGACCACGACCCTGTTCTCGAAGAGCCTGCCCCTCGCCTTCTGCTTGGGCATGGCTAGAGCCCTAGCGCTAGAATTGTGTTCGCGTCTGCGGCACTTAGCACGGCATCCGCACAGTCTTCGATCGATTCGAGAACTTCCTTGACTGCGATCAATTCCTTGACATTGGACGCGGTCTTCATCGTCATGGCGATGTATACTCTGTACTTTGAGTCGATCGAGCTCTCAATCTGTTGGACCTGTGCGGCCATCTGGATCGATTGTTCCGAGTTAATCGAGAGTGCCCTGATACTTTCGTTGAGTTTCGAAATACCGTCGATCAGAAGGCCGAGCAACTCGGTTATCGCCTCGCGGTACTTCTTGTTTTTGGCCGATGCTCGCGGGAGCTGCGACATTCTAAACGCGACCCCGTTTATGTGCCCGAAGATGTCCTCCACCGAGAAAGCAGCCCTGAGCATATCTTCTCTGTTCACGAGCAGTGTTCCCACTTGAGAGAGCTCCCTGATCAAGGCGCTCCTGAGCGTCACGACGTCCTCTTCCGCCTTCTTGACCTTCTCGAGGGCTGATGCGACCTGCATCTTGTCTCCCTTGGTTAGGGAAACGTATTCGTCAAGGAGGACCCTCGTCGCGTCCAGGACCCTCCTCATCTCATCCTGGAGGACCACTACAGTACGCCGTCTGGCTTGAATCTCATTCTCTGGACCAGACATGAAAAGCGCTCACTTCAAGCCTTGAGTAGGTTTGGATATAAGACTGGGCCTTCGTCCGAAAGGCTGCAGGCCGCCGCCCATCCAACCGCGCTACCACTTGCCCGAGTCCTTCACGTAGTCTCTAGGCGGCACTATCAAGTTAGTGAACTCCATCAGGCGTTCACAATCACCCAGAGCGCCTCTAAGAACGCAAACCACAATTGGCCATCACCCCTTAAGTAAGACAGTCGAATGCCCAGAGGTATGTCTGTGGTCCAGAGTTTCTTTCGTCACTGCCCATCGTGCAGTAGAAGATTCGAAATCAGGCTTGTAGGCAAGAAACCCGTTGGTTCGAAGAACTTTGTCGACAAGGAGACTCACCTTCGGATCGCTCCTCCCTACGGGGCTAGACGCTCTCCACCGCTGACGGCAGTACTCGAGGAGGGTAAGCCGTTCGTGGTTGATGTCGAGAAATTTCAATATGAATACAGATGCAAGCATTGTGGACATGAATGGTCAGAGATTCGTCAGACAGAGCACAGGGTAGGGTCTAAGGGCTATACTGGGGATTGAATCTCAAGGCTAACAGAATCCATGGATGGCGACTGTCAACAGCGAGACGAATCTGAGCTAGATGCCGGAAAGTCAACAGAGCCTACAAGAATATCCACGAGGTCATATTTGCGGACTACAGGATGACGGTAGAGCGCCCGAACGATACCCCCCTCAAGAACCGGGTGTTGTCTTGCCACATGACCGGATCCGCTGAAAAGGAAATTTCTGGAGAGAGTTCACCGAAACATCAAGTAGCCTGGTCGCAGTTTATCTTCGAGCCGCTTAGAGTCGCTGTTCTCGACGTTAGGAGTAAATAGCCAACATTACCAGTTTCATCGACCCTGATTGAAGAATGGACTGGCTGCTTCTGTTGTGGTTCTGGTTTTGGTGCTCGGTGGGGCGACGGGATACTTAATCGGTGTTGCAAACTCGCACACCAATATGACTACAACAATCACATACACCTCTGCTACATTCACCTCGGTCTCGGACAACGGAATCTATTTGATGAAGGTGAACGGGTCGTTCTACTGGGCTGACGACGTGTCCAAGGACATCGTAATCGGGATGCCAGGATACAGCTACTTCTTGAACGGGTCGGTTACGTTTGATGGGGTGAAATTTCAGACCATATGCCCTTCAAATTTCCGAGACTGCCCAGGCTCTAACAGTTCGTCCACAATAGTGTTAGCAGGGGCAATCCGTTTCAATATGACGTTCTCAGACAAGAGCACGGAGATTGTGGGGGACGTCATTGGGGATTCAATTTACATGTTCGTCCTTTCGCACCACTATCCAAGAGCAGGTATGCTCATTGAGTATGTCAACGATTACCCGCACAATTCCGTAGTATACGGCGTGTTCCTGCTAGTGTCGTCCTGTTGCGCGCCCCCGTACCTGGACTAACATCTGTGCCCGAGCCCCAACTAGAATAGAGGGTTTGGACTCCGGAGTCATTTGGAAACCACTAGTGCTTTGAACTGCCCTTTCGGTCCGACCGATTCAGCCCTCTTTTCCTATTTACTCACTTTTCAGTGGTCTGCTTGATTATGTCCTGAAGGGGTTTCGCAAAAAGCGAAGTGAACTCCATCGGGAAGATGTACTTGGTCGACGGGCTAGCACCGAGAGCCTTCAATGTGTCCAAGTACTGAAGCACCATCGTCTTGGAGTCGATCCCCTTTGCAGCCGCAAAGATCTGGTTGAGCGCCCCAGCGTAGCCCTCTGCCCTCAGAACCGAAGCCTGCTTATCGCCCTCTGCCCTGAGGATGTTAGACTTCTTGTCACCCTCGGCGACCAGTATCGAAGCCTCTCTCCGTCCATCCGCCTCCGTGACCGTAGCCCTCCTCGTCCTCTCCGCGGACATCTGCCTGACCATCGCCTCCTGGACATCCTTGGGCGGACGGATCTCCCGGATCTCCACGTTGGTCACCTTGATCCCCCATCTTTCCGTGACCTCGTCAAGCTTGGTCCTGAGGACCTGGTTGATCTGCTCCCTCTTGGCGAGCAGTTCATCAAGCGGAATGTCTCCGACGACGGCCCTGAGCGTCGTCGTCGCGATGCCTATCGACGCCCCTTCGAAGTGCTGGACTTGCACGACGCTCTGGGCTGCGTCAGTCACCTTGTAGTAGATCAGGAAGTCGATGTCGGTGGGCGCGTTGTCCTTCGTGATACATGTCTGATGAGGAACCTCGAGGTACCTCTCGCGGAGGTCTATCTTGTTGACACGATTGATGAACGGGAAGACGAAGACTACCCCGGGCCCCCTCGCCCCGGTCAGCCTGCCGAGAGTGAACTGGACCAGCCTTTCGTACTCCCTGACAATCTTGACACTGTAGCCGATGAACCCGATGACAATGATTATCACGAGCGCGTAGATCACGTAGCTGATTTCGGCCCCAGTCGACAGCTGCAGCGCAATTGAGCTGAGAATGCTCATTTTTCCAGTTTCTCTACTATCAGCTCCAAACCGTCTACTGCTATAACCTTTACCGAGTCTCCACGCTTCAAATCTTTATTCGAGGTGACGCTCCACTCTTCTGCCCCGATGCGGGCATCACCCTTGCCGCCCGCGACGAGGTCTGTCTTCATTTCACCAGTCTTACCTATGGTGGCGGACGAATCGTAGACCTTCGGCCTAGCCATCAATCCGGCTCTGATCCTTCGTAGGTAGAGACTCCCTATCACTATCGCAGCCCCGAGAGCCACGATGAGTGCATACGTAATGTTAGGAATGCCCGAGAAGTTGGCCGGAGGTACTGGAGGCAATGAGGGGTTCGGAGCCGAGGCTGGTGGGAACTGGAATATGAACAGGAACCCCACGATGAAGACTACCACTCCGACGAGGGCGCTGATGCCGTGTTGCGTCTTGACCTCGAGGAAGATGAAAGCGGCTCCGATTATCATCAGCGCAACCGACAGCGGAGAGGCGCCGAAGACGCCCAGCCCGAAGAGCGCCAAGGCGATTACGGTTGCGCCCACGAATGTGAAGACAAACGTCGGGTGGTATATGTCGAAAAGGATCAAGAAAATGCCTAACAAAAAGAGGAGGCTGGACACGTTCGGATCGCTAAAGATTGAGATGAGAATCGAGCTGATCCCCGGAGTGTTGATAGGCGTAGAGGCGGGAAGTCCGAACTGCGCCTGCAAGGCCCCGACGACAGAAGTCGCGTCCGTGACATTGGTGATGACACCGTACTTGAAAGCCTGCGCGTCAGTGTAAGACAATCCAAGCGTGACCATCCGACCAGTGGCGGTCTCATTCCTCTTGTTGGCTTCCGTCAGTGCCTGCATGTAATTGGTGAAGGCTGAAATGTCCTTTGCCATCGTTGAGTTCACCTCGCCTGTCGGGATCCCTGACACTATGGGCGTCGCCGAGCCAATCACAGTCCCGTTGACCATGTAGATCTCGTTCGAAGCCTCGGCGATGTACGAGCCTGCAGAAAAGGCGTGGGCTCCCAGCGGAGCCACGAGGGTCACAAAATTCCCCCCCCACTGCTGGTAGCTGGAAATCGAATTGACCATCGACTCCATGTCTCCTCCGTCCCCGCCGTTGGTGGATAGAATGAACACAATGTGACCGTCGCAGGCGGCCTCGGCGTTCGCTACTGTCGTGGACATGAAATTGGCTGCCCCGGGGTCGATGTCAGCGTTCAGCGAAGCGATGTAGTACCCGGTCTTGGAGGTGCAGCCGTCAGCGTGGACCGGCGCGAACCCACATACAAGCGCCACGAGGAGCGCAGCGACGAGGAGAAGCCTCAGTGACTTCAAGGCATCTGGGCACCCCTGACGGGTCTGACATAAACGCTATGGAACCTGCAGGCGGGGGTGCTGGCGACGCCGAAGACTGCCGAAACGCAGATACCTGGATCACACAGGCGGGGAGGCAGACTCGCCGGCAGGGGCGTCGAAGGATCTCACGCAGAAGCTTCAATCTTCTTGAGCTGGCTGTTGTACATCTCCACGATCTCTTGGACAGTGGTGGCGTTCTCAGCGCGCTTGTCGTCTCTGATCTTCCCCGTGAACTTGGGGAACCTCAATGAGATCCCTGACCCTGGCCTGATCAATCCCATGGCCGCGGTATGAATGGGCGACAGAGTCAGCTCGGACGCAATCGTCTCGATGACCAGCTGCGGCCTGAACCAAACGTCGGGCACTATCTTCGACTCGACGTTCTGAGGTTTCACGTGCGTTTCCAGCGGCTTCAGGAGCTTCGGAATCTTCTCCAGGTCTTCATCGGAGAACCCAGTCCCGACCTTGGCTATGCTGGTGAAGAGGCCCCTCTTGTCGTCGTACGCCCCCAGAAGGTAGGTCCCGTATCTCCCCGTCCGCCTTCCCTTGCCATGAAAGGCTCCTATGATGGGTAGGTCGATGGTGTCAGTTAGTTCGCTCCTGTACTCCCGCTTGAGCTTGATCCAAGCGAACTCCCTGGCACCGGCCCTGTACGTCGAATCGGGGTCCTTGACGACGAGGCCTTCGCAGCCGTTCTGGATTGCCTCCTGCATGAAGCCCTCGATTACCTCGGGGTCGGAGGATGTGAGAGCGGGCACTGGCCGCGTCCTCTCGGTCGTCTCCACTACTTTCTCCATCTTCTTCCGCCTCACGGAGTAAGGCTTTCCCGTGAAGTCGGTCTGTCCGACCAGCAGGAGGTCGAAGAAGTTCAGAGCTACAGGATAATCGACCACTGCCTGGTCAATCCCATACTTCCTTCTCCTGTGCATCAGTTCCTGGAACGGCAGGTACTCGCCCGTCTCTTCGTTGATTGCCACCACCTCAGCCTCCAGAATCGCGCTCTTCGCCAAGACGTGCTCGCGGACCAGGTCTACGGCGTCAGGATAGTGTTTCGATATCACCTCCAGCCTTCGAGAGAACAGTGCGACCTTGTCTCCGGACTTGTGGATCTGAAGACGTTCCCCGTCGAGCTTGTATTCTGAGACGACCTCCTTTTCGCCCATCTTCTTGACGATGGCCCTAGCGGATTCGAGCCTCTCGGCGAGCATCGGCCTGATGGGGACGCCGACCTCCACCTTCGCAGACTCGAGCCCCTTCAGGCCCTTGAGCGCAACCGCCTCGACGACAAAGCCGAGATCCGGGTGGACGTTGTACGCACGCTCGACTTTCGCCCTCTCCTGCTTGCCTCCCAGGAAGGCCGCGGCCGCCGCATCGAGGATAGTGTAGTCGGCTGCACCAAGTCTGAGCTGGCCTGTCACCGTCCTCATGATGAACTTGGCCTCCTGAGGAGACGCGTCGTTCAGTAGGCTGACGAGCTCTTTGAGCTTAACTTCCACCGAGCCAGCGCCGCTCTGACCTGCCATCCTGAACAGGGTCGAGTAGACTCGCTCGAGCGTAAGGGTCTCGGAGTAAAGCGTTCCCTGTGACCTCCTAGGGAGTAGCCGCTCGGCAGCAGTGCCTATGTCCCCCGCCTTGATGTACGCGTTGTAGACGACGTTTGAAGGAAGCCCGGTTGCTGTGCTGATGGCCCTGAGTGCCATCTTCTCGGCCAGCCCGAGTTCGATCCCTTCGTAGTCGGGACGGAGTTTTCCCTGAGTGAGGTACACCAGCCTCCTGAGCTCGTCCTTAGGGGTCGCGGCGAGCAGTGCCGCCATGACCTCAGTCATCTCATTCCTTCCCGAGATGGACTCCAGCTTCGCGTACGCATCAGCAACCACAGAGTAGTCCAAGGCCTCTCCTTCGTAGGGGAGGCGGTTAAACTCCTTTTCTCGTCCACTCGGGCAAAGCCTTATCTCCACTCTACTCTTCCTGGTCTTGAAGCCAGTTGGGTGGAGTCAAGAAGAAGTCGCTAGCCTCGATGGAGAAGAAGCAGGATTCGCAGGACACAGAACAACAGACCGGAGAGGCGCCGAAAGGGAAAAAGGGAACGGAACAAAAAGCGGCGCCGCAGCAACACAAGCGACTCCCCTTCCTCGTCCCCAAGATGACTGAGGAGGATATGATGAAGAGCCTCGCCCCGCTCAAGGCAATCACCATCTACACGGCGTCAAGGGCGCTCGGGGTGAATGCATCAATCGCGACAGGGCTGCTCCGCGACCTAGAAGTCAAGAAGATGATCTCAAAGGTCGGGGGCTTCAGCGGGCATTCGATCTGGTCAGTCGCGCCGAAGGCGTAGTCACTAGTCTAGCAGGGACGGACACGTCACTACACAGATAATGCTGGCCAGGGAGGTCCGTCGGCTCCGCGGACTCCTTAAGTTGAAGGTCAAACACTCTCAGAATTCGAAAGGACTCGAGGTGTCAAGATTGCCCCGTCGTGGGCGGTTCGCTGAGAGAGAAACGCACCGTATCACCCGCCCTCAGCCCCTCGAACAGCTCGAGACCCGAGTCGACCTTCCCGAGCGGGTTGAGCGGGCGGTCGCTTCTGGCCTCTTGTACGAAGACGCAGATCAGACCCCCGGATGCGAGGAAAGCGACGTCTCCTCTGACGAACGAAATCCGGGGTTTCTCGACTCCGACCTTGAGGGGGGTGAAAAGGCAGCACATCCCCGGTTGAACGTTGATCCTGCTGTCAATGGGAAGGATTCTCATGATGGCGTTGATTGAAAGAGGAGAAAGATGCCGGTAGAGAGAGACCTTGGCCTGACCTCCCCCAATGAACGAGGCAACACAATTGACCCTGGAGACAGAGCCCGCGAGAGGTTCAGTGGCCAATAGTCAGACCCTGCCTCCGCAGCTCTTAAGCGCTTTTCCCACTTCCATCGGCAAAGACTTATCTGATGACCCAAGAGAGCGAGATATCTCCGAGGATTCCTGTTGTCACCTGCGAAAACACCGAAGAAACCTAGACAGCCCTCAATCGCCGCGTTTGAGGTCAAAATCGGCCCTCCCAACCTGACGAGGTTCGAGAAGGCAAGAATAGTCGGGGCCAGATCCCTTCAAATCGCGATGGGAGCGCCTCCCTTCATCTCTACAGAAGGTGCGTATCGTGGACCGATCGAAATAGCAACGGCTGAGCTTGAGGAGGACGCCCTTCCTATCTCAATCAGAAGGTCGCTTCCCGACGGAACTACTCAGGACATACCAATAAAGGCCCTCACCAAATAGCGGGCGAGAGTCGGCCTTGAGGACGAGAATCTTCGTCACCGCGACGCTGCCTGATGAGGCAAGAAGCATCCTTGAAGGCCTCGACATCGTCGAAAGTGAGACAGACGACGCGACCCTAGCCCAGTGCCAAGTTCTGATGGCGTGGCCAAAGCAAGCCGGAGAAGAGCTCCTCAGGAAGATGCGGAGCCTGAAAGTGATTCAGGTTCTGTCGGCGGGGGTTGACGGAGGGATTTCGCCTCACTCCCTTCTGGCATTCAAGTCTACTCTAATGCGGGTGCGTACACAGAACCGGTTGCCGAGCACGCGTGGGGGTTGCTGCTTGGCGCTGCCAAAGGACTCCACGCAAGGAGACAGAGACTAGTGCCGAGCGCGCGCGCGCTCGGCGGCGAAGTTCACAACAACAAGATGGAACGGATGAATGGAGAGGTCAAAGACAGGGAGAAGGTCATGCGCGGTCTCAAGCGAGACGACACGTCCATCCTGAAGGGCTATCAGCTATTCCACAACTTCATCCGACCCCATGAGGCACTTGGCGGAAGGACGCCCTCGGAGGCGGCAGGGGTCAAAGTGGAGGGCGAGAACAAGTGGCTGACGATAATACAGAACGCGGCCAAGAGCGACTAAACCATCAGAGGAACCCTCTGATAGTCCATGCGTTTGCTAACTCCTCGAAGAAACTGTCAATTAACCGCTGGCTCCTCAGAACTGATAGTCTGGATTAGCGCCAAAAAGGGCATATTTCGTCTTCGTGGCGGACGGAGAGTATGTCTTCATCAGAAAACGACGAGCAGGGGACAAAATACAAGTTCAAAGGTAAGTTCGGTGCGAACCAGATAACTCCACACCCTGTTGCGGAGGCGTCTTATGAGGCGGTAGATGCTTTCGTCAAGCAAATCCTTGGTCTGACAAAGAACGGAGAGACAGATTCAACAGCGACGAAATCCTGAGCCGTGGCCCGACGCTTAACAGAGACAAAATTCTGAGTCGTGGCCCATCAACCTAACAGAGCCCTATCCCCGGTTCTCCTAACTCCTCGGGACACGGGCGATTCCTGACAGGGCATTAACTATCGGGACACGGAGTTCTCAGTGTTCGAGAATCAGGGTGATGATGGAGATTGCCGTCAGGACCGATAGAACCCCAGTCAAGATGATTAAGAACCGTGTGAGCCTCTCAAGTCGCCTGCCCTGTCCGTAGATTAGAATCGGGGTTGCGTCCTGAAGCCTCTTGAAGATTGGGGCCTTGTCAATCTGCAAGTATCTCGTCGGCTCGTCGTCATAGTAATCGGATTCATCCACTTCTTGAGGTGGGAGTAGTGTTTCCTCCCAGTCTGCTATCGTTTCGAGCAGTTCGATGTCAGCTATCGTCGATTTCTCCATTAGGGTTCTGGGTTCAGATAGTGACAGCTTCCTCTTCCAACGTATAAGTCGGAATTTCGCCCTAACCCTCCACTTTTGCTTCAAGTGACCTTGCACGGGTCTTGCTCGCATTCTGTATTAGGGTTATCCACCTGTTCTCTCCCTCGATTTTGATTCCCGCCGCCTCTGCTGGAGTCCTCCCGTTCAATCCCATATTCGGCCTGATGAAGTTGTGGTAAATCTGCATCCCTGCCAAGACGGGCGAGTCCTCCCGCTTGAGGCCCCGCATGACCTTCTCTCTGTCCCTCCACTCCCCGTTCTGTCGCTCCATCTTGTTGTTGTGGACTTCGCCTCCGAGCCTGATATCAGCAACGTGGGTCGTGTTCCTGTCCTTGAACTTCGAATACCACTCCTTGCGGTTCGCCATTCCGAAGTTAGGCGCTCCATCTGAGATGAGAACCTTGGGCCTCTTCCCAGCCTGTCTCTCGGCCTCCCTGAACATGGGCCGCACGTCTGAGGTTCCCTTGTAAGCCGAGACCTGCTGGGCGATTCTGAACCTCGTCTCGTCGTCCATCATTCCGAAGAGGTATCTCATGTTTCCCCGAATCTTGAGATACATCTCGTCAGTCCTCCAAGTGTCGCCCACCTGAGGCGTAATCTGCTCGACGTAGCTCTGCATCAGGGCGACGTATTTCTTCGTCCACTTGTAGACCCCGACCCCTGAAATCTTGACTCCCTTCAGCTTGAGGGCCTTGGCTGTGAACTCGAAGGACATCCCGCTGAAATACATCTGCATCGCCATCGAGACCGTCTCGGGCGTCGCCTTCATCCTCTCGAATCCGAGGTTGACGGTGAACCTCTTGCCGCAACCCCGACAGGTGAACCTCTGAAGGTCTCCGTATTTGTTGTGCCTAAGGCCGTGCCTGACGATGTTCTCGGCCCCACACGCGGGGCAGTTGTCGGCCCTGACCGCTTGAATCACGATTTGGCTCTCTACCCTCTTCCTCAGAGTCCACGAAATCTCAACTCCCCAGATGTGTTTACATTTCTGCCCTCGATACTGAAAGTCGGGGCAAGAACAATTCCAGCCCGCTTCGGTCTGGATGACCTGATATTCCCTGTCGAGCCTTTGCGAGTGAACCATGTAGGTAGTCTCATCGACCCTGCGCACCCATCCGAAGTTCTGGGCGATTGACTGGCCTCTCAGCTCCCTCTCGTTGATTTGCGGCTTGGTGTCCCACTGGTTCATCTGTCCATCCACTCCCTCTCGTTCTGTTCTGCTTCGAGCCTATCGAAGCATCCGTCAGCCTCCATTTCGCTTCGGAGTTCGTTTGGGTGCATGGCCGTAGTATCTATGGAGATATTATATTAATGCTCCGGTATCTCCAGAGATAGAGCGTGGGTCATGGTGCGTTTATATATGGAGATAAACAGGCATTAGGCCGTGCCGAAGTGGAAAAAGGACGCGACGGAGTTCACTGTCGGGGTCAACCTTAACGGAGTCAGGGGCTATCAGGCCACGATTCCTAAGCCTGTCATGGAGAGACTTGAGGAACCAAAGCAAATCACCTTCATCCTTCACGGGAAGAAGGTAGAGGTCAAGGCGGTTAAAGCAATACAGTCATAACTGCCATAATCGTCATAACGGTCATAACTACTGTGATTGCATTGTCAGGTATGTCAATTATAACTCATGTAGCGGACATATTAATTATGACTGTTATAGACGTCATACCGTATGAGCGAGGGGAAGCCAAAGAGTGGGAAAACGACAATCGCTGTCAGTCAAGAGACCAAGGCACGGTTTGATGCATACAAATCACGACTCATCGGCCAGCGTCAGAACCTAAAGGTCTCGTCTGACACTATCATCAACGAGTTTCTGGATGCCGCAGAGAAGAAGGAGAAGGGGACAAAGTGACGGGCGCCGAACCACTCAGGCCGAGCGACGCAAGGAAGGTCGAAACGACCCTAAGCGATGAACTGTCAACTGAAGAAGTCATCAACAGAATCTTCGGGGACCAAAGCGTCCAGTATGGTCTCACAGAGTTTCAAGATTTGGGAAGGAAGCCTCACGAGATACTGGACATCTTCCCGAAGAAGGTGACAAGCAAGCATGGAACAACAGAGGTGAGATACTTCCTAAAGTGTCTCAAACGACAAGAAGACATCCAAGTGTGTTCGATATCCAAGAGTAGTCCCGAAGAAATCATTCGCCAATTGTTCCTGTTCAAGCTAATGAACTTCTACGGCTATCCAATAGACAGGATAGACGTAGAGAAAGGCGTTCACTTCGGCGAAGGGATATATGAAAAACCTGCCGACATAATCGTCTATCAGAAGGACGGCCACACTGCCTTTCTCGTCATCGAACTGAAGCGCCCCGACCGCAAAGCAGGAATCGACCAACTCAAGTCATATCTCAACGCCGAGGGTTCACCGATTGGCGTTTGGTCCAATGGAAAGGAGCGGGTCATTCTCTATCGTCCCTATCCGAAGGAGTTCGAGGATACACTAACTGAAATCCCACGGGCAGACCAAACAATCGAAGAGCTTCTCGAAGAGCCTCTGACTCTGGACGACCTAAGAGTCGAGTTCGATTTCAAAGGAATCGTCCTTCAGTTAGAGGAGTTGGTGCTTGCCAACTCGGGGGAAGATGAGTTCCAGGAAATATTCAAACTGATTTTTGCCAAGTTGTATGATGAATTCAGCGCAAAGGAGAGAAGAGGCCGCACAGTTCTCTTCAGGAAGTCGATTGACGCCAACACAACCTTCCAGCGCATTGAGAAGCTCTTCGAGGAATCCTATGCCGAGTGGCCTGGAATCTTCGACGAGTATGACCAGATTAAGCTAACGCCAGACCACCTCAAGGTCTGCGTCGGGCCGTTAGAGCGCATTCGCCTGATGGGCGCGAACATGCGCGTCATGGATGACGCTTTCGAGTATCTCGTGACCAAGGTTGCGAAGGGGGCGAAGGGGCAATACTTTACGCCCCGATACGTCATCGACATGTGCGTTAAGTTTCTGAACCCAAGAAGGCGGGAGTTCGTTGTCGACCCCGCTTGTGGTTCGAGCGGATTCCTTCTGCACACGCTGAATTGGGTTAAGGAGAGGGAGCTGGAGTCAAACCCAGATTCGACCAAGGAATATGCAAGTAAGTATCTCTTCGGCATAGATTTTGACCACAGGATGGCCAAGATCGCCAGAGCATTGATGCTGATTGCGGGCGATGGACGCTCCCATGTGTTCAAGCTGAACGCCCTCAACCCAGACGAATGGATGGGCGAGGACCAAGAACAGCTCCGCGCTCGGGCAGAGCTGTTGGCTCTCACTACGCATGGCGGGAGGGCCGCCGTAAGCGGCGGCGGATGGGAGCAATTCGGGTCTTTCAAGTTCGATGTCTTGATGACTAATCCACCTTTTGCTGGAGAAATCCGCGAACAAAAGCTCCTCTCACATTATGAGCTATCGAAGCGGAGAGGTAAGAAAATGTCCAAAGTCGAGCGCCATATCCTGTTCATCGAGAGGTGCATCCAATTCCTTCGCCCTGGAGGACGGATGGCAATCGTATTGCCGCAGGGAATATTCAACAACCCATCCTTGGATTACATCAGAGAGTTTGTCCTCCTCAAGGCTCGATTGGTTGCGGTAGTGGGCCTTCATAGCAACACATTCAAACCTCACACAGGGACGAAGACCTCAGTTCTAATCATCCAGAAGTGGAAGGAGGGAGAGGAGGCACTCACAGACTATCCCGTCTTCATGGCCTCAAGCAAGAAAGGCGGAAAGGACAGCTCTGGCGACTATGTTACCTCAAAGAGCGCTACGGGGGCTCCGATTAGAGACGAGCACGGCAACTTCCAGATTGACCACGATCTGGACGAGGTGGCAGAGTCGTTCGTGAAGTTCGCGAAGAGGGAAGGGTTTGAGTTCTGGGTCGAGTAGGACGACCGAGGTAACTCCTACTGTCAACCCACTGTCGCTCATCGAGAGGAGCGGCAGATGGGACAGCGAATACTTCCTCCCTGAGTATCTGGAATTAGAGGATAGTCTGAAAGGCCTCCCAACTGTCCCGCTTGGCGAGCTTGCGAAGGTGATAGGTAGTGCATTCTACCCCGCCGCTTCAGACATCTACTCAGAGAGCGGGCTCCCTTTCCTCCGTTGCCTCGATGTCATCAATTATCCCGTAATCACTGCTGACCAACCCGTAAAGAGAATCCCAGAGGGATTTGTCAGGGCAAACGACTCCATTCGAACAATCATGCCAGGAGGCATAGTGATAACAAAGGTCGGGACACCCTGCTTTTCAGGGATTGTCTCCGATAGTCTCGGCGAATGCGCGTTATCGAGGACCGTCTTGGGCCTGAAAGACATCAAGCAGGACAAGGTTGACCCCTTCTATCTGACCGCCTACCTCAGGTCTCCTGTGGGATTCCTCCAGCTCTATCGAGAACGAGAACAGCAGATTCAGTTTCAGCTTACTCTGGATAGGGTCAGAAATCTGAGGGTCTTCCTCCCTGACAAGACTGAACAGCGTCGGATAGGGCTCCTTCTTGAGGACTACGGCTCAATGGTCAGAAGTTCATCTGCCGCGTTTTCGAAGCAACAGAAGTTCTTGCGGGATAGCCTTGGATTGAATGCTTTCGACGCGCTCGACTCGGTGACTTACGAGACTCGACTGGCGGAGGTCAATCGGGAAAGAAGGTTCGACGCTGAATATTTCCAACCCAAGTTCATTCGTTTGGAAGAGATGCTGGAGAAGGTCGGTGCGAAGCCATTAGCAAGTTTAGTTGCAATCTCAAAGGGGGTCGAAGTCGGCAGTTCGAAATACGTGGATGAAGGCATCCTATTCATCCGTGTCAGCAACCTGACGAAGTTCGGCGTCGAGACGGGGGACGCCGACAAGTATCTGTCGGCCGAATCCTTCTCGCAACTGAGAGACAGGTTCCAGCCGAGGGAAGGAGAGGTATTGCTTTCCAAAGACGGCTCGCCGGGAATCGGGACTTTCGTTAGCGAGGACGTAGAAGGCATCATTTCAGGAGGAATCCTAAAGCTCAAACCGAACAGGAACGCTCCCAAGCCCTACTATCTGTCCCTAATCATCAATTCAGAAGTCTGCCAGATGCAGATAGAGCGCGAAGCAAGCGGGGCAATCATATCGCATTGGAGGCCAGAACTCGTCAAGAAGTTGCTTGTTCCATTATTGGAACAGAAGGACCAGGATGAAGCGACTAATGGGTTTGCTCTCTGCATCAGCCTTCGAAAGGACGCCTCCAAGAAACTGGCAGAGACGGGGACGCGGATTTCGAATCTCATGCGAGACGAGGGCAAGAAGAGTGATAACTGATGGTCGACTCGTCGGCTCGGTCGCGGGGTTGACATAGTTCTGCGATACGTTCTGGTCACGAGTTGGCCGAGGCACTGGGACAAGATAGAAGGCAAGTCGCCGTTCACCTACTCGATGCTCAGAGGCGCGGTGATGAACCCAGACAACATCGTGGAGAACACACCTGCGCTGTTCGTCAAGACCGACAAGGAGACCAGACTACCGCAAAAGTGCTGGAAGGGTGAGATTCTGAGCAGGAAGAGGACCGAGGACAGGGTTTGGTTCACCTTCAGGCTGGACGGTTTGTCAGAGTGCCCCGAGAGATGGATAGGCTCACCCGATGGGTGGTATGTGAGTGATGAGTGATTGAAACTGACAACTCATCTCAGTCGGGTCAAGGTCTGTTACGATTGCGGTCTTCCGATTACCAGACCGCCCTACGTTACTCGCGGTGGCTCGGGTCATCGCCCTGCGAAGTGCTACCACGTCAAGTGCGCGAGGAGGGTCGGATTGTTGGTTGCTGACAGCTAACCGACCGCCAAACGAGTTTAGACAGAGGAGACTCGAACGCCCACCAAACGCAGATTAGACAAAACCCTCTCGACTAAACGATAATTAGACAGACCCTATTGAAGGAAACCTAAATGGTTGAGATATGCCCAGATTGCGGAAGCATCAAGGTCTCACTACCCCACACGACCAAAGAAGGCAGAATGACCACAATCTACTACCGATGCGACGTGTGCGGGCATGAGTGGAGAGAGAAGAGATACCGTTAGCCACCCAACGACTTTTGACAAAGGATTACGAGTCGCCCGTCAGTTCCGACCCAACGGAGACTTTACAGAACCGTGGTTTCCTCCATCTACGGCGAGTTGACGCAAATCGAACACCGCATAGTCTAAATGATGCCATCCGCGTCAGCGAGGAGAAGATGGCGAAGCGCTCGGCTCTGTCTGAATGGAGTTATCGGGGATTGGGGAAGACGAGGACGGCGGAGTGCGGTTGTCAGGTAATAGCCTACCCGGGGGGCAAGATAGTGTATTCCGGGTGCGGGGAGCATCGTTCCCACAACCAATATGTCTGTCAGGTTTGCTCCGAGGAGTTGGACTCAGACAAGGCCCTCCACGACCACCGTTGGAAGCACAGCGTCTGAGCCCGCCAAACGACTTTGGACAGCGCTCATGGAAAGTCGAACCAAACGGAGATTAGACAGAACCTGCAGTTCAGGAGGCAAACGGATAATGCTAATACAGAATGTCTCGAAGGAGAGACCGCGTTGACAGAAGAGGGAACAAACATAGGGCTGAATCGCAAACACGCACTGGAGAATCTGAACGCTCTGGGGGCCATTTACATCAAAACAACGAACAGACTCATCGAGTTGGATTCAGGCCGAGTCCTCCCGACATCTCAGGATGAACATAACAATCTGCTGCACTTGAAAGAAGAGGTATCAAAACAGATGGCAGAAATCAGAGAATGGTATACCCTGAACATTCTCGAATCGGCTAATGCCTACTCTCGGGATTTGAGACTGCTGACAGTAGCTCTCGTCGTCTTAACGGGCGTCTTGACTATCCTCACTGCTGTCTTAGTGTGGAGGACATTCTATTGAAAGAAGCATTCCCGTGTCCCGACAGTTAACGCCCTGTCAGCAATCGCCCGTGTCCCGAGGAGTTAGGAGAACCCTATCCCCATAGGATTAAATACGCGACACGGGGGTCGTGGCGAACAAGGTCAATCATATGCCAAAGAGAAAAACCGACTCAGACGAATCAGAGGAACACCCTGAAGAGCAGGCGCCAACACCAGCAATTCAGCAACCAAGCGGCCAAATGCAAGGCGAGCGCGCGCCGCCCAACCACATCTTCGTCGGCAAGAAGCCGGTCATGAGCTACGCTAT